>Ga0207707_10000032_pt1 | contig 158499 bp, 134 predicted proteins | sample KBSC83BmetaG_FD_184336 | JGI IMG/M metagenome (GOLD analysis project Ga0207707, IMG submission 184336) | Corn rhizosphere microbial communities from Kellogg Biological Station, Michigan, USA - KBS C8-3B metaG (SPAdes) (version 2) | ecosystem: Host-associated > Plants > Roots > Rhizosphere ... | reverse complement strand
GCCCGCATCGGCATACACGCAGGTTTCCCTGCCGTGCAACAGCTTGTCCACCTCAGTGACGTCGCCCGCGTTGGCCGCGGTCGCGCTCACCGTGTGCACCAGCCCCGATTCGGCATCCACCCCGATATGCGCCTTCATGCCGAAGTACCACTGGTTGCCCTTCTTGGTCTGATGCATCTCGGGATCGCGCGCCTTGCTCTGGTTCTTGGTCGGAGGGTGAAGCCGCGATCAAGGTCGCATCCATGATCGTGCCGGCACGCAGCAGCAGCCGGTGTTCTCCAAGATGCGCGTTCACCGCGGCCAGGATCTTCGCCGCAAAGCCGTGCTGTTCCAGCCAGCGCCGGAACTTCAGGATCGTCGTCTCGTCCGGAATCGCGTCCTCGTTCAACTCCAACCCCGCAAACCGCCGCATCGACTCGATCTCGTACAACGCATCTTCCATCGCAGGATCCGAGAGCGCGTACCACTGCTGCTTGAAGTGGATGCGCAGCATGCTCGACAGCGCCATCGGCGGTCGCCCACGGCGCCCGCTGGTCGGGTACGCAGGTTCCAGCAGGGCCCGCAGAGCATCCCACGGCACGACCTTGTCCATGTCGGCCAGGAACACCTCGCGGCGCGTGCGCCGCTTCTTGGCATCAAAGTTCAACGACGCAAACGTGGCTTGCTTCATCAGCGACGGGTTCCGGATCGGCGGTGTGGGCTATGATGCCTCAGGCAGGGAATAAATCAGAGCTTCCCTAGCGGTCTTTGCTCCGATTACATTAAGCCTTAGCTCGTATGCCGGACATCAATATCCTTTTGAGTGACTTTGCAACTCGCTGTTTCCGCGACCTCGCGGATGGCGATTACATTTGTGCCAGAATGGCCTCCTGTTGTTGTCGGTGGTTGGTGGCGAACTGCGCCGGCGGGATTCGGCCACAGCTGCTGTGCGGGCGGACTTCGTTGTAGTCGATGCGCCAGTTGGCGATGACGTCGCGCGCCTGTTGCAGCGACGTGAACCAGTGATCGTTCAGGCACTCGTCGCGGAACTTGCCGTTGAAGCTTTCGATGTAGCCGTTCTGCGTCGGCTTGCCGGGCTGGATCAGAAGGTGCCGAATGCCGTGCCGCTGGGTCCAAGCGATAAACGCGCGTGAAGTGAACTCGGGTCCGTTGTCGGTGCGCACCGCCGTGGGGTAACCGCGGAAGCAGGCCGCCTGGTCCAGGATGCGGGTGACGTACCGACCGCCGATGCCGTGATCGACGGCGATGTCCACACACTCATGGGTGAAGTCGTCGGCGACGGTCAGGCAGCGCAGCTTGCGGCCACTGGCCAGTGCATCCGACACGAAGTCCATGCTCCATACTTCATTGGGCGCGAACGCCGGTTCCAGTGGCTGGCGCAACGCGGTTGGAAACTTGGCCTTGCGGCGCTTGCGCACCGCCAGGTTGGCTTCGTGGTACAGCCGGTACACCCGCTTGTGATTCACGCGCGGGAACCCTGGACCCAGCAGGTCGTGCAGGCGCCGATAGCCAAAGCGCCGGCGTGCTTGGGCCAGCTCGATGAGCCGGACAGACAAGGCTTGGTCCGCCAGCGCAATCGTCGGCGGATGGCGGAAAGCATCGCGTGACAGCCCCGCAAGCCGGCAGGCCCGGCGCTCGCTCAACGTCGTCTCATTGAGCATGCGCCGGACCGCCTCGCGTCTGCGTTGCGGGGCTAGTGTTTTACCCCGAAGCCGATCTTCAGCGCCTCGATGTCCAGGTGCGCTTCGGCCAGCAGCTTCTTGAGCCGGCCGTTCTCGGACTCCAGCGCCTTCAGACGCTGTGCGTCGGCGGCCTCCATGCCGCCGTACTTCGCCCGCCACTTGTAGAAGGTCGCGTCGCTGAAGCCGTGCTGGCGGCACAGCTCGGTGACCACCATCCCTGCCTCGGCCTGCTTGAGAAACCCGATGATCTGCTCGGTCGTGAATCTGCTCTTGCGCATGTCCGTCCTCACTCGGTGAACGGACTTTACCTACTATCGGTTGGTACGGCTGGCGGGGAGCAGGTCATGACGAAGGCAAGAACTCGCCGCTATTTCTGCATCTGTAGCTTCTCGACGTCATAGACGAGTATGTATTTTTGCCACCAAAGCTCTTGAGCGCCTACCGTGAGTTACATGCAAGCTAACATTCGTCCAAGCCGACGCCCCTTCGTGGCGCGGTTTAGCTCGGGTGTCAACACTTAAGTTTTCAGTGCGCCAGAAACAACTCACCGATGGTGAGCGCAAGCGGATAGGGCTTGAAGTGGTTGCGGTTGCTCAGGATCACCACGGTGACGTGCTGTTTGGGCCAACGGATGATCACGTTGCGGAAGCCCTGGCTTTCACCGGAATGCCATTCGGTGTCGCCGCTGAGGCGCCAGCCGAAGCCGTAGTCGGTATCGGGGTCGGCGATCGGATCTTTCGGCGTGAACGCGAGCTTGCGTGAGTCGGCGTCGAGCAGCTTGTCTGTGTAGAGCGCCGCGTCCCACCTCGCGAAATCCTGGATGTTCGAATAGATGCCGCCGTCGCCGCGGGTGGCGCTGGTGACGCTCTGGTCGGTGCGCGTCCATTTGCCATTGATGAGGCTGTAACCGTAAGCGCGGTTCGCAGGCTTCGGTCCGCGGTGGTGTTCGTACATCAGCGTGTGGTCCATGCCGAGCGGCTTGAAGATGCGCTGCTGCATGAAGTCGGCCAGGTCCATGCCCGACACGCGTTGGGCCATCAGGCCCAGCAGCACGTAGCCGCCGTTGCTGTAGCGGTGCGCGCTGCCCGGCTGGAAGTACAGGCGATCCTGCGACGCGATCATCCGCAGCACGTCGTTGTCGTCGATCTGTGCGGTCTGGCTCGCCGGGATCAGGTCTTCGTAATCGACCAGACCGCTGGTGTGGGTCAGCAGGTTTTCGATCGTGATCTTGTCGTCGCTGGCTGGCAACTCGGGCAGGTATTTGCGGATTGGGTCGGTGAGTTTCAGTTTGCCGTCCTGCTTCAGCAGCAGGATGCTGACCGCGGTGAACTGCTTGGTGACCGAGGCGAGGCGGTAATTGGTTTCGGGGGCGGCCTTGGTGTGTTCTTCGAGGTTGGCGTAGCCGTAGCCGCGTTCGATGACGGGCTTGCCGTCCTTCACCACCAGCAGGGACGCGCCGGGTACGTCGCCCGCGTAGCGGCTCATCAGCGCGTCGATCTGGGACTGGTGCGGAGCTTGTGCTTGCGCGGCGGCGGCCGCCAGTGACAGCCATGCGAAGGCGAGAAGGGCGAACGGTTTGCGCTTCATGGTCGAGTCTCCGAGTGCCAGGCCGTATCCAGGGTCGGAAGTCATTAAGTCATTCCCGCGAGAGTGGGAATCCAGTGTCAATTGCGAACGAAACCGATTCCGGATCGCCGCTGCGCGGCGTCCCGAATGACAAATTAATCCGTCGCGCAATTCTGCGGCGGGCTTTTCTTATTGCACCGGCACATCGTAAAGCGTGGTCGGCTGCCGGTGCATGGTGAAGGTGTAGTGCCACCATTCCGCGGCGTAGTTTTCGAAGCCCCGCGCGGCCATTGCGTGCAACAACCGTTCGCGGTCCGCGTGCTGCGCGGCGGTGGCGTCGGGCGAATCGGTGTGGGCGAGTGGGTCGAACATGTCGAAGTGCGTACCCATGTCCAGTGGCTTGCAATGCCGGTCGTGCGCGTCGCATTGCATCATCGTCAGGTCGACCGTGGCGCCGCGGCTGTGGCCCGACACCGGCGCGATGTATTCGCCCAGCAGTTTGCTCTTGTCGACGTTGGGGTAGTGCGCGGCCCTGATGCTTGTATCGGACAGGTCGTGCGCCCAGCGCACGAACGCGGCGACGGAGCGGGCAGGGCGGTAGCAGTCCCAGATCTTCAGGCGCGCGTGTTGTTTGCGCAGCGCGTGTTCGACCCGCGCAAGCGCTTCGGCCGCGGGCTTCAGCAGGAAGCACTTGGCAGCCTTGTAGCCGGGCACCGGCGCGCCGGTGAAGTTGTCGCTGCCGGCGTAATGGATATTCTCGGCCATGTCGGGCACGAGCGAGCGGATGTCGACCATGCCCGCTTCCGCCATGGTTTTTGCGGGGGAAATCTGCGGTGGCGCATCGGCGCTTGCGGCCATGGCAATCGCTGCCAGCACAAATGAGAGAAGACAGGCGGTGCGCTTATTCACAGGAGCCCTCCCGCTTGAAATTCAAATCCTCGTAGTCGTAGCTGAAATCCGCATCCGGATCCACCTTGGCCATGTGCAGGGTGCCTCCGGCTTGCGAGGGGAAGCGTAGCCACGCCTCGGCATCACCATGGAACCAGTGCACGAGATATTTGTCGCCGACGCGCATGACTTCGCCGGTGAGTTCCGGCGATTTTTGCGATGCGAATTGCACTTTGTCGCTGCGCGCGCAGATGTGCACCTCGCCGAACCATGGATCGCGCCAGACGCCGAGTTGGCTTTTCAGGTCAGCGGGCGTCGCCGGTTTGCGTGAAGACGTGTCGGGTACGCGCGAAATCCGTCGCTGTTCGTCGGCGCGTTTCAGTTCATCGGCATAGCTCTCGACGCTGCGCGCCTTGTCCGGTGCGGTGAAGTGCTTGGTCAGCACTTCGTTGAGCACGCTGCGCGCGTTGTCGGCTTCGGCGTTGATCAGGAACACGTAGCCGCTCTGCTTGAACGGCAGCAGCGTGACCGCCGAATACATGCCGGACAGCGTGCCGGTGTGCGACACCGTCATCTCGCCGTCGACATCGCCGATGCGCCAGCCGTAGCCGTAGCCCCAGAACAGCGTGCCGTCCCATTCGCGCCGGAGTTCCGAGATCGGCATCGGCGTGTACGGCGTCCACTCCGCATGCCGTTCCTTGGGCGTCAGCCACTGCAACTGCTGCGGCGTCGGCGCCAGCCAGTTCATGGCCCAGGTCAGCATGTCGTGGATGCTGCAGCGGACGCCGCCGGCCGAATCCATCGTGGTTTCGTGCACGATCGCGCCGCGATGCTGGATCGCGACGAAGCGGCCGTTTTCGATGATGTGCGGATCGGCCACGTTGCCGACTTCATCGCGGTTCCAGGTGCCGATCTGGCAGCGCGTCATGCCGAGCGGCTGGAAGATTTCGCGGCGCATCAACGTCGGGTAGGGTGCGCCGCCGGCCGCGGCTGCAACCTGGCCGGCGACGATGTACAGCGTGTTGTCGTAGGCGTAGCCTGCGCGGAAACTGTAGGCGGGTTTCAGGTATTGCAGCCCCGCGATCACGTCCGCAGGCGTGAAGTGGTTGGGCGTCGGCCACAGCATCAGGTCGCCCGCGCCTTCGGACAGGCCGCTGTGGTGCACCAGCAAATCGCCGACCTGCATGTACTTCGTCACCCACGGGTCGTACATCCGGAACGACGGCAGGTATTTCGTGACCGGGTCGTCCCAGCGCAACTTGCCCTGCTGCACCAGCCGCGCAAGCAGGGTGGAAGTCATGGCCTTGGTGTTGGAGGCGATCTCGAACAGCGTCTCGTCGTTGATCGGCTTGCCCGACGCGAGCTTTCCGACTTCGCGGGTGTAGACCACCTTGCCGTGATCGATCACGCCGACCGCGAGACCGGGCAGGTGGTAATACGCGACTACCGCGTCGACGAGGCGGTCGAGGTCGGCGTTTTGTTTCGGTGGCGAGGCGGCGGCTTGCGCAATGGTTGCGTACGCAGCCAATGCAATCATGCCGAAGAACCATTTGATGGTGCGAAAGTTCATTTCGAGGCCCCCAAACCGTTCGTGCTGAGCGTAGTGGAGCGCAGCTCCGCGAAGTCGAAACACTGGTTCCCGCGGCACGGCCCTTCGACTCCGCGCCTGCAGCGCTACGCTCAGGGAGAACGGATGTTAGGCATGTGTCGCTCATGCGTGTTCCCACTGTTGCGCCGATTGCTCGCCGGCAATCATCTCTTCGAAAGTCTGGCGCCGCCGCACCACTGTGTAACGTCCCTGGTCGAGCAGCACTTCCGCGGCCAGCGGGCGCGAGTTGTAAGTCGATGCCATGGATGCACCGTAGGCGCCGGTGGCCTTGATCATCACCAGGTCGCCTGCCTTGCATTCCGGCAACGTGCGGTCGCGCGCGAAGGTGTCGCCGGTTTCGCAGACGGGACCTACGATGTCGTAGGTCTGCAGCGGGCGTGACTTGTCGACCAGCGGCACCATGTCGTGCCATGCGTCGTACAGCGAAGGTCGGATGAGTTCGGTCATTGCGGCATTGAGTATCAGGAACTGGCGTTGCTGGCCGCGCTTGACGCGGACCACGCGCGTCAGCAGCACGCCGGCTTCGGCCACCAGCCAGCGGCCGGGTTCCAGCAGGATGCGGCCCTCGTAACCCGCCAGCGCTTCGCGGATTGCGTCGGCGTAGTCATCGATCGAAACAGGATGATCGTGGCCGACGCGATAGCACACGCCAAGGCCACCGCCGACGTCGATGCTGCGGATCGTGTGCCCGGCGCCGGCCAGTTCGCGCCAGAATTCCGCGACGCGCCGCAGGGCCGCGCGGATCGGGGCGAGGCTCAGCATCTGCGAGCCGATGTGGACGTGCAGGCCGTCCAGTTGCACGTGCGTCAGAGCCGCGACGTTCGCAAACCAGTCGCGCGCTTCGTCGATGCTGACGCCGAACTTGTTCTCCGACTTGCCGGTGGAAATCTTCACGTGGGTGAGGGCGTCGACATCGGGATTGATGCGCGCGGACGCGTTTGCAATCACGCCGCGCTTCGATGCGACGCGTTGCAGCAGTTGCAGCTCGTCCGCCGACTCGACGTTGAAGCGTGCGACGCCCGCGTCGAGCGCATCCGCGATTTCCTCCGCGGTCTTGCCGACGCCGGAAAACACGATGCGATCGGCAGGAATGCCGGCGCGCAGGCAGCGCCGCAATTCGCCGACCGAAACGATGTCGGCGCCCAGTCCCGCGTCAGTCATCAACTGCAGGATCGCGATGTTCGAATTGGCCTTGGCCGCGTAGCAGACCCGCGCGTCCAATCCGTGCAACGCCGTTTGCAGCGCATCGATGCGTTCGCGGATCGCGCTTGCGGAATAAACATGACACGGCGTGCCCACGCGTCTTGCCAAAGCGGGGAGATCGACGCCGTCCAGGCATGCTTCGTCGGCGCATGCCGGATCGGCGTGGGGAGTCGGGGCGGTCATCGCGTGCGGGTCCAATTCGCAGCCGGCTCTTCCCTTCTCCCTCCGGGAGAAGGTGGCGCGCAGCGCCTGAGGGTGCGAACACTCGAACTGCAAGTTCTGTGCAGAAGGTGTAGCGCCATCGGAGAGCGGACCCTCACCCGCCCCTTCGGGGCACCCTCTCCCGGTGGGAGAGGGGTTTTGCACACCTCGCCCTCGAAGTGAGTCTGCGTGCGCATTGCACTCCTCAGTAACCCGCCGCCGAACCCGCCGAGCGGTGCGGGTCGCTGGCGCCTTCCAGCAAGCCGGTCTTCGGGTTGACGAGGATCGATTCGAGCACGCCCAAGTGGCGTTCCTTGAGCGTGTAGCCCATCCCTTCCAGTTGCTGCTTGGACCCGGGCGTCAGCAGGCCCGGTCCGACGTATACGACATCCGGATACCACTGCATGTGGATGTGCGGCGCGTTGACCGCCTGCTGCATGTTCATCCCGAAGTCGACCACGTTGATGATGCTTTGCATCGTGGTCGAAATGATGGTCGCGCTGCCGGGGCTGCCGCTCAGCATGAAGGGCTTGCCATCCTTCAACACGACGGTCGGCGTCATTGAACTCAATGGACGTTTGCCAGGCTCCACCGCATCGGCCTTGCCCTGCACGAGTCCGGCGCCGTTCGATGCGCCGGGCTTGGCGGTGAAATCGTCCATCTCGTCGTTGAGGTAGAACCCGGTGTCGCCGGCGATCTGCTTGATGCCGAACAGGAAGTTGATGGTGTAGGTGACCGCCACGGCATTGCCATGGCCGTCCATCACCGAGTAATGCGTGGTGTTGTTGCCCTCGCTGGGCGGCAGGAAACTCTTGATCTCGGACGAGGGCGTGGCCTTGTCGGGCTTGATCGTCGAGCGCAGTGACGCGGCATAGGACGCCGACATCAGTTTCTGCATCGGGATCTTCACGAAATCGGGATCGCCGAGATAGGTATTGCGGGTCGCGAACGCACGGCGTTCGGCTTCGGCGAAGTAATGCACGAATTTCGTCGAGGCATAGCCCCAGTCGGCGACCGGATAGGGCTTCAGGATGTTCAGCGCCAGGCACATCGTGGTGCCGCCGGAGCTGGGCGGCGGCGCGGAGAGGATGGTGTAGCCGCGGTATTCGCACTGCAGCGGCTTCTTCCATTCCACGTTGTAGCTGGCGAAATCCTTCATGCTGAGGATGCCGCCGTGCGCGTCACTGGCTTTCACGACGGCTTGGGCGATCGAGCCCTTGTAGAACGCGTCGGTACCGCCCTTGGCGATCTTCTCCAGGGTGTTGGCGAGATTCTTCTGCACCACGCGGTCGCCCGCCTTCCACGGTTTGCCGCCATTGCCGAAGACCGCGGCGGATTCCGGATATTTGTTGAGCGCTTCGAGATCGTTGTTGATGATCTTCGCGTCGCCTTCTTCCAGCACGTAGCCGTCGCGCGCCAGCTTGATCGCCGGCTGGATGACCTGCGCGACGCTCATCGTGCCGTACTTCTTGAGTGCGGTGTCGAGGCCCATCACGGTGCCCGGCACGCCGACGCCAAGGTAGGTGTCGGTGCTGCGGCCTTCGACGACGTTGCCTTGCGCGTCGAGGAACATGTTTGGCGTCGCCTTCAGCGGCGCCTTCTCGCGAAAGTTCAGGAACAGGTTCTGGCCGTCCTTCAAATGGATGGTCATGAAGCCGCCGCCGCCGATGTTGCCGCAGCACGGTTGCGTCACGGCCAGCGCATAACCGACCGCGACCGCCGCATCGATCGCGTTGCCCCCTTCTTTCAGGATTTGCACCCCGGCTTCGGTCGCGAGGTGCTGGTCCGACACCACCATCGCGTGTTTGGCCGTCACCGGTTTGGCCTTGGCCAGCATCGCCTGGGTCGCTGCGGGCGCGTGCGAAAAATCGGGTGCGGCAGGGCGGTTGTCGCGCGCGGCCACGGCAGTGCTGAATGCCGCGAGCGCCACCGCGATGGCAGTGCGCGTCCAAGCGGCGCGGCGAAGCGCGTCCGTACGGATGGATCGATCGGAAGAATGTCGCGCCGTGTCGGGTTGGAACATCGCTTTCACCTCTTGATTATCGAATCGAAAATAGTCGCAGGTCGTGAACGGCACCAATGAAAAAAGCGTCACGGGGCATAACCGGAGATTGTGGCATCCAATCCCCGTTCGTCCCCGGATCGGGTTCGGGGCAGGCTCTGAGCGTAGGCCCGCAAGGGCCGAAGTCGAAGGACTCACGCTTCGACTTCGTTCGCTTCGCTCACTACTTTCAGCGCGAACGGATCTGCCAAGCGGCGCGCATGCACATCATCCACCCCAGAATCCAGCCGACGGCGGCGACAGCATTCCATTTTCCAGCTTCACGCCATCGGCGTGATCGTTCTCCAGCCACAAGGGTCCATCCAGATCGATGAACTCCGCTTCGCGCGCGATTTCCAGCGCCGGCGCGATGCCCAGCGACGATCCCACCATGCAGCCGACCATGATCCGGAATCCCTGCGTGCGCGCGGCGCGCAGCAAACGCCACGCTTCGGTCAGGCCGCCGGTCTTGTCGAGCTTGATGTTGATGGCCTGATAGCGGTCGAGCAGGCGCGGCAGGTCCCCGCTGGTGTGGCAAGCCTCGTCGGCGCAAATCGGGATGCGGCTGGAAAACCCCGCTAAGCCGGCGTCGCCGACCGCCGGCAACGGTTGTTCGATCAGGTCCACGCCGGCGCGTTCGAGCGCGGGCAGGGCGCCGTGCAGGATATCGAGCGTCCAGCTCTCGTTGGGATCGACGATGAGCCGCGCGGACGGCGCTGCGCGCCGCACCGCTGCGATGCGCGAAGCCGGATCATCGGCATCGAGCTTGATCTTGATGAGCTTGGCATCCGCGATCCGCGACGCGGCTTGTTCCATCGCTTCCGGGGTATCGAGGCTGATGGTGAGGGCGGTGACGACTGACGCGCGCGGCGTTCTCGCCAATCGCGCCCAGACGGGCACCCCGGTGAGCTTCGATTCTATGTCCCACAGTGCGGCGTCGATGGCATTGCGCGCTGCACCGGGATGCAGCCGCGCCTGCAGTTCGTCGCGGCCCATCCCGGCGCAAAGTTCCTTTCGCAGCGCCTCCATTTCATCAAGCACCGAGGCCACGGATTCGCCGTAACGCGCGTAGGGCACGGATTCCCCACGCCCGACACAATCGCCTTGCTTGAGTTCGACCGTGACTACGTCCGCCGCATGCTTGACGCCGCGCGAGATGCGGAACGGCGAGTGCAGCGGCAGGCTGCGATGCCGGATGATCAGTTCGCGCAGCATGCAAGCAGGTTGTCGACGATGCCTTCGACGCCCATCGTGACCGGATCTTCGCAGGGAAGCTGCAGCCGCCCGCTGATTTCCCGGCACATTGCCTGCGCTTCGTGCGCGGAAAGGTTGGAGGTGTTGAGCGCGACACCGATGGCCTTGACCCCGGGATTGGTCAGGCGTGCGGCCTCGATGTTCGCGTCGAGGCAACGCTTGAGATCAGGGATCGGGGAACCCGGCAATCCACGCATGTGCCGCCGGGTGGGCTCGTGGCACAGCACCAGCGCGTCGGGTTGCGAGCCGTGCAGCAACCCCAGTGATACGCCGGCATAGGAGGGATGGAACAACGAGCCTTGGCCTTCGATCAGGTCCCAGCCGCCGTCTTCGCGCGCCGGCGAAATCCACTCGGCCGCGCCGGAAATGAAATCCGCGATGACCGAATCTACGGGAATGCCGCCGCCCGCCACGAAGATGCCGGTCTGGCCGGTGGCGCGGAAATCCGCGGTCAAGCCGCGCTTGCGCATGCTGCGCTCGAGCGCGAGCGTGGTGTACATCTTGCCGACCGAGCAGTCGGTCCCGACGGTGAGCAGCCGGTGTCCCGCGCGCTTGCGGCCGTTGCCCACCGGGATATTGCGGGTGAAATCGCGCGCGTCATACAACGCGCGGCCATTGCGCCGCGCCGCGGCCACGATGTTGGAATTGTCACGCAGCTTCTGGTGCAGACCGGCGATCACGTTGAGGCCGGCGTCGAGAGCGTGGATGGTGTCGGTCACGGTTTCGGGCGCCATCACGCCCCCGGCGTTCGCGGTGCCGATCACCATGGTGTCGGCGCCTTCGTCGCGCGCCTGGGCGAAGCTCATGTCGGGCAAGCCCAGCGTATATTGGCAATCGGGATGCCGGTGCTGGCCCACGCACCACTCGGGTCGCCAGAAGGCCAGCCCTCTGGCCGTCTTGATGGCCAGATCGTCGGCAGCCTTGCCAAGATACAAAAGGTAAGGCGGACCCCACCGGCCGTCGCCAGCCACTTCGCCATGGTCAGACATGCAATCCTTCCTTCGGATGTGCGCCAACAGTGCCTGCAGGAGGTTACTCGTGGGCACACGTCGCCTACCAATGAAAAGACTGGCATGTGGCATAACTGGGAGTTGTGAACGACGACGTCGCCGAATCGCGGCACGCGGCGCGCCAGGCGGCGAGGTGTTGGGTGCCGGGTCGCGGTCGCGCGCCGAACGATCTGGCGGCGTCAGTGCCGATCGGCGTCGGCCGGAACGGCATTCTCCGGATCGGCCCGTTCGTGGCCGCGCTGGTGCATGATCCGCAGCACCGTGTCGACCGGCAGCGCCTCGATTCGATGATGATCGCGACCGGTCATGGTCTCGGCGTGGAACAGCGAATTGAGGATGGCTTCCTCGGTCGCCTCGATCGTGGCCATGAACAAGGGCGACATGTCGTCGTTGCGGACCACCCTCATTTGCTGCAAGGGGCTGTTTGATTCGTACGGCACCCGCACGTCCTTGTCGGTCGAAAACGCGATCGCGTAGTCGCCGCTGCCGTTCGATTCGATGCCGCCTGTTTTCCCCAATCCCAGGACCGCCCGTTTCGCGAGCCGCTCCAGGTTCCGCGAACCCAGCGGCGCGTCCGTCGCGACCACGATCATGCAGGAACCGTCGGGGGAATCGTTTAATTTGTCGCTGAGGTAATAGCGGTGCAGCAGCTTGCCGACGGGCACGCCATCGATGTTGAGGACGCCGCCGAAATTGGTTTGCACCAGTACGCCCACCGTGTAGCCGCCAAGCGAGGCCGGCAATTTCCGGGATGCGGTGCCGATGCCGCCCTTGAAGCCGAAGGCGACCGTGCCCGTCCCGGCGCCGACGTCGCCCTGCGCCACCGGGCCGCTTTTGGCCGACTCGATGGCGTCCAGTACGTGTTGTTTCGTCACATGACGGCCGCGGATGTCGTTCAGATAGCCGTCGTTGGTTTCACCCACCACGGGATTCACCGACAACACGCCGACGTTGGCAGGAAATGAAAAGGTGTAATCGATCAGTGCGTCGGCCGCGGTCGGCACGCTGAGGGTGTTGGTCAGCACGATCGGCGTCTCGATGTTGCCGAGTTCGGCGATCTGCGTGGTGCCCGTCAATTTGCCGAAACCGTTGCCGACGTACACCGCGGCGGGAACCTTGTTCTGGAAGACGTTGCCTGCGTAAGGAAGGATGGCCGTCACGCCGGTGCGCACGTCTTCGCCTTTCACCACGGTCTTCTGGCCGACCAGCACGCCCGGCACATCGGTGATCGCGTTCCACTTGCCCGGTTGCAGCACGCCGATGCGGATGCCGTAGTCGCGCAGGTTGCCGTGCCCTGCATGGGCCGGCAGGCAGGCCAGCAACAGGACAGCGGCGGCGGCGAGACGCACAGGCATGGTCGAACTTGTCGGCGTGATGGCGCAGAAGGGTGTTCGGAGATCCCTTGCAGTGTACCGGTCTCCCCGGCTTTCGGCCCGGGTCTTTGCAGCGCGTACGTGCGATGATGCGATCCGTCGCTGGTCCGACCGAGGGGCGAACTCGACATGCGTTTGCGTTACATCGAACTGTTCCACGCCGTGCTCACCACCGGCAGCCTGACGGGAGCCGCGAAACTGTTGAACATTTCGCAACCGGCTGCCAGCAAGGCGTTGCAGCACGCCGAAGACCAGCTCGGCTTCGAGCTTTTCAGCCGGGTGCGGGGGCGCTTGCAGCCGACCCAGCAGGCGATGTTGCTGCGCGATCGCATCGAAAAAATCATCCAGGACGTGCACGACCTGCAGCGGCTCACTACTAACATGAGCCAGCCGGAAAGCAGCCCGTTGCGGGTGACGTGCACGCCCACGCTGGCGGTCGGCCTGTTGCCCGCCGCAACCGCGATGCTGCGCAAGGCGTTTCCGCACACGATCGTGGAGCTGTCCACCCAGCATTCCGTGGAAATGTGCCAGTCGCTGACTTTGCGCGACACCGACATCGGGCTGACCTTGCAGGACATCGGGCACCAGACCTTGCGCCAGAAAGCGCTGTGCCGCGGCCGGGTAATGGTGATCGCGCCGCCGGGTTGGTGGTCGGAACCGGAATTGGCGCGCCCGCTGCCGATCGGTGCGCTGGCCAACCAGCCCATGATCGGCATCATGGTCCGCGACGCGCTGGGGAACATGCTGCAGAGCCATCTGGCGCAGGTAGCGCCGGCGCCGCAGACGCTCGTTTCGGTGCAGACATACCAGTTGGCGCACTCGCTGGTGGCGAAGGGCGAAGGTCTGGCGCTGGTCGATCCATTCACGGCGCGTGCCGGTGCGAAGGACGTGCAGATACGTCCGCTCAAGCCGCACCTCGACGTGGTGCTGTATGCGATGTTCCGCCCCGACAGTCCATTGAATCCGGTGCAGAAGCGGTTTCTCGATTTGGTGCGGCAGCTCGCGCAGCGGATGCTCGCGCAGGGTTAGGGCCGCCAACGGGATCGGTTTCAGGCGCGACTCGCGATGGCGGTCGGCTCCACAACGTTCAGTTATGCCACGTGCCCATCTTTTCATTGGCGGTGCCGGCGCATTCGTGGCTACGCTCGACGATCAACGGGTGTCGGGGAATTTCACAACTGGATCCGCTGCAATCCCGCGGCGGGCAAAAGCGCGGAGGAATGTAATGAACTGGCGTGTCAAACGAGTTGTTCCGACCTTGCTGGCGACTTCGGTGCTGCTGGCGCTGGCAGGCACTGCTGCTGCCCAGGACACGCAGGCCACAAGCAGTCCCGATCAGCAACAACCCACGCAATCAGCGGACCAATCCCGACAGCCCGCGACCTTGTCGACCGTGGTGGTGACGGGCACGCGTGTGCTCGGCCGCACGCTCAAGGATTCGCTGCAGCCGGTCGACGTGGTGTCGGGCGACGCACTCAGGCAGACCGGCGCGTTCGATTTCGGCACTGCGCTATCGCGCGCGATCCCGTCGCTGAATTTCCCGATGTCGCCGGCTTCGGACCTGGAAGCCTTCCAGCGACCGTTCCAGTTGCGCAGCATGCCGCCGGACGAAGTGCTGGTGCTGGTTGACGGCAAGCGCTGGCATCCGGGCGCGCTGGTGATGACCCTCGCCAACATCGGCGTCGGTTCGCAGGGTTACGATCTCAACACGATTCCACTGTCAGCGGTCGACCACATCGAAGTGCTGCGCGACGGTGCTTCGGCCCAATATGGCTCCGACGCGATCGCGGGCGTCGTCAACGTGATCCTGAAGAAGGGTGCGCAGGGTGGTTCCGTCACGGCGACCGTCGGACAGTACGCCGCCGGCGATGGCAGGACCTGGCGGGGGGCCGGCAATTTTGGCGTGACACTCGGTGACAAGGGCTGGATGCGTTTCAGCCTGGAGGACGGTGGGCAGGATGAAACCAATCGCGCCGAGCCGGACGTCAGGCCCGGCCTCTCGCAATACGGCACGCTGTTCCACTACGGCGTCGTGCCATTCAAGGATTCCAATGCGCTGATCAACGGACAATACGACATCACGCCCAACGTGCAGTTCTACGCGTACGGACACTTCGGGTGGCGCGAAGGGACGCCGTACGACTTCTACCGCTACGGCCTCAATACGCCATACCCGAAAAGTCCTTGGCTGGCCATCAGTCCTTTCCCGGACGGTTTCCTTCCGCACGAGCGCGGTGTCTCGACCGACAGCGCGCTGGTCGCCGGGTTGCGCGGCGCGATCGACGGCTGGAATTGGGATGTCAGCGCGAATACCGGCGGCAACCGCGTTTCCTATGCCACGGAGAACACCACCAATTTCGCGATGCTGGCGGATTTCGGCACCAGCCCGACCGAGTTCCACGACGGCATCCTGCGTGCCAAGCAGCAGACGTTCGACGTCGACATCTCCAAGCCGCTGGACGTGAGCTGGTTGTCGCACCCGTTGAACGTCGCGTTCGGTACGCAGTGGCTGCGGCAGAGCTACAGCGTGGCGGCGGGGGACTTGGGTTCCTACTACATCAGCACCACGCACAGCGACGCGACCGGCGGCGCCCAGGGCTTCGCCGGCTGGTCGCCTGCCGACGCGATTTCGGTTTCGCGTCATAGTTTGGCCGAGTACGTGCAGTTGGAATCGAACCTCACCGACGCCTTCGACATGTCGTTGTCGGCGCGCCATTCGAACTACTCGGATTTCGGCAGCAATACCTCGTATGCGCTGTCCGGTCGCTATGAATTCTCCAAGGCATTCGCGTTGCGCGGCACGATTTCGACCGGGTTTCGTGCGCCGACGCTGGGCCAGGAGCATTACTTCGAAACCTCGTCGACATCATTCGGCGCGGGCAACAACCTCGGCTTGCCGGAAGGCATCTACCTGCGCGGCATCGTGCCCTCGACCATGCCGTTGGCGCGCCTGCTGGGTGGCGAACCGCTGAAGCCGGAAAAGGCCAAGAACTACACCATCGGTGCGGTGTGGACGCCCAACAACGCCTTCACCGCGACGCTGGACCTGTACCAGGTCACGGTGGACAACCGCATCGCGCTGTCCAGCACCATTCCGCTGACGACGCCGGAAGTCCTGACCTACCTCGCAAGCCATGGCGTCACCGCCCCTGGCTACAGTGGTTTCAACTATTTCACCAATGCCGGCACGGTGCGCTCGCAGGGCATCGATATCGTCACCACCTACCGCTCGGATTTCGGCAACGCCGGGACGCTCAACACAACGATCAGCGCCGACTACCACAAGAACAAGGTCACGAGCGTCGAGCCGAACCCCGCGATCCTCGACTCGCTGGGCGTCAATTTCCAGCGCCTCAACCGCAACGCAATCAAGGGGCTGATGGCCGATGCCGCACCGCGCAGCAAGCTGATCCTCGACGAACGTTACGACGTCGGCAACTGGGAAGTCGGCGCCACGCTGACGCGCTACGGCAGCGTCACCAGTTACAGCTCGACCAGCTACCTCTTCGACCAGGTCTATTCGCCGGAGTGGACCCTCGATCTCAACGCGAGTTACTTCCTGGACAAGTGGACGTTCACGCTGGGTGGCGACAACGTGCTCAACAACTATCCGGACCGCACCCGCGCGGATGAAAACACCAATGGCGTGTTTCCGTATTCGCAGCTCTCGCCATTCGGATTCAGCGGTGCGTACTTCTACGGCAAGGTCACGTATCGCTGGTAACCGCATCCGCTGTATCTTGTCGGGTCGGCGCAACCGCGCGGCGCGTGCAAGGGAGAGGGTTCAATGAAATCGTTCCGCAATCTGCTTCCGATGGCCGCGGTCGTGTTCACAGCGGCCGCCTTCGCGGCCAGCGCGCCGGTTCCGGGTTTTCCGCCGCCGCTGCAACCGGCCGACCTGGTCCTGCGCGACGCGACCATCGCGACGCTCGATTCGCTGCAGCCGGAAGCGCAGGCGCTCGCGATCCGTGACGGCAGGATCCTGGCCGTCGGCGGCAATGAATCGATCTCGCGTTACATTGGCAAGCAGACGAAGGTGATGGATCTGCACGGCGCGTTCGTGACGCCCGGTTTCATCGAGGGTCATGGCCATTTGCTGGATACCGGCGAATCGCTGATGCAGATCAATGTAGGCAAGGCGGCCAATTGGGACGGCGTGGTCGCGATGGTGAAAGCCGCGGTCGCCAAGGCCAGGCCCGGCGAGTGGATCGTGGGGTTCGGCTGGCTGGAGAGCAAATGGGATCGCGTGCCGCAGCCGAACCTGGATGGCCTGCCGCTGCCGGCAAGTTTGGATGCCGCATCGCCGGACAACCCGGTGTTGTTGAACACCGCGAGTTTTCACGGTCTGTATGCCAATGCGCTGGCGCTGAAGCTCGCGGGCATCAACGACGACACGCCGGACCCGGTGGGCGGCACCATCGTGCGCGATGCGCAGGGCCATGCGATCGGCATGCTGAAGGACACCGCGGCAGACCCGGTGTATGCCGCGTACCGAAAATACCTCAAGGGATTGCCGCCGGCCGAACAGGCGGCGCGCCGCGAGAAGGCGCTGCAGCTTGCGGTGCAGAACGAGGTCAGCAAGGGCATCACCAGTTTCGTTGACCAGGGCGAAAGCTTCGAGACCATCGATTGGCTGAAGCAACAGGTTGCGAAAGGCGTTGCGGACGGAAGTTTCCCGCTGCGGCTGTATGTCAACGTCGGCGTGCTGGATGTCGCGAGCCTCGACAAGAACCTCGCGAAGTACAAGACCATCGGTTTCGCCGACAATCATTTCACCGTGCGCGGCGTGGGCGAGGATGTTTCCGACGGTGCGCTGGGCACGCGCAGCGCGTGGTTCCTGAAGCCCTACAGTGATGCGTCGAACATCACCGGCAAGAACGTCACGCCGATGGGCGATCTCGCGCAGATCGCGCGCATCGCCGCGCGCGACGGTTTCCAGGTTTCGATCCATGCGATCGGCGACCGCGCCAACCGCGAAGTGCTGGACATGTACCAGGAGATTTTCGAGGAAGACCCGGCCGCGCACGCGCTGCGCTTCCGCATCGAGCACGCGCAGCACCTGGATCCCGCCGACATTCCGCGCTTTGCCGGGATGGGCGTGATCGCGTCGATGCAGTCCATCCATACGTGTTCCGACGCGCCCATGGTGGTGCCGCGGCTCGGCGGGCAGCGCGCGAAAGAGGGTGCGTATGTCTGGAAAAAGCTGATCGACAGCGGCGCGATCGTGCTGGATGGCACCGACACGCCGGTCGAGGACACCAATCCGATCCCGGTGTTCTATTGCGGCGTCACCCGCGCCTATGACCATGGCAAGAAGACCTTCTTCCCGGCCGAGGCCAAGACGCCGATGCAGGAGCTGAAGTCCTACACCTGGAACAACGCCTATGCGATCTTCGAGGAACACGAACTCGGTTCACTGACGCCCGGCAAGCTGGCCGACATCGACGTCTTTTCCGGCGACCTGCTGACGATGCCGGCGAACGACATCCTGCGCACGCGCGTGCTGTACACCATCGTCGGCGGCAAGGTCGTGTACACACGGCCGGGTGCGGAGAAGTGGCGCAAGGGCCAGCAGTTCGACGCGATGCCCGAATTCGATCACGCCGAGTGATTGAAGAAAGAATCGGTCATGCACGTACTCGTTCTTGGTGGCGGCGTCATCGGCACAAGCAGCGCGTGGTATCTGTCGCGCGCGGGCTTCGAAGTGACGGTGGTGGATCGTGAACCCGGCCCGGCGCTGGAAACCAGTTTCGCCAACGCCGGGCAGATCTCCCCCGGCTACGCGGCCCCGTGGGCTGCGCCAGGCGTGCCGCTGAAGGCGCTGAAGTGGTTGTTTTCACGCAATGCGGCATTGGTGATCAAGCCGGGACTCGATCCGCGCCAGTACATCTGGTTGCTGCAGATGTTGCGCAACTGCACGGCCAAACGCTACGCGATCAACAAGGCGCGCATGTTGCGGTTGGCGCGCTACAGCGCGGAATGCCTCAACGAACTCGCAGATGAACTCGGCCTCGACTACGAGGGCCGCAAGCTCGGAACGCTGCAACTGTTCCGCACGCAGGCGCAACTGGATGCCGCGGGCAGCGACATCGCGGTGCTCGAGCAATACGGCGTGCCCTTCGAACTGCTCGATCGCGTCGGCATCGTGAAGGTCGAACCCGCGTTGGCGGAAGTCGCCCACCAGTTCACCGGCGCGCTGGGTTTGCCCGAGGACCAGACCGGCGATTGCGCGCTGTTCACGCGCCTGCTGGCCGAACGTGCGAAGGCGGCAGGCGTCGAATTTCGTTTCGGCGCAACGGTGGAGGCGCTCGAAACGTCCGGCGAACGCGTCATTCGTGCGCGCATCGATGGCGACGTCGTGCGTGCCGACAAATACGTGCTGGCATTGGGCAGCTACACGCCGCGGCTGCTGGCGCCGCTGGGCATCGATCTTCCCGTCTATCCGCTCAAGGGCTACTCGTTGACGGTGCCCATCGGCAATGCGGCGATGGCGCCCGTGTCCACGGTGCTCGACGAAACGTACAAGGTCGCGGTGACGCGCTTTGACCAGCGCATCCGCGTCGGCGGCACCGCGGGCGTGTGCGGCTTCGATTTGTCGAAACCCGCGCGACGCCGCGTGATGCTGGAGAAGGTCGTCGCCGGTCTGTACCCGCAAGGCGGTGATGTGAAGCAGGGTGAATTCTGGGCGGGCTTGCGGCCGGCAACGCCGGATGGCACGCCCGTGGTCGGCGGCACGCAGTACAGGAACCTTTTTCTCAATACCGGTCACGGCACGCTGGGTTGGACGATGGCGTGCGGGTCGGGGCGTTACCTCGCCGACCTGATGGCGGGCGTGATGCCGCACATCAACAGTGAGGGTCTCGATATTTCGAGATATCGGTGGCGTCGCGGGCAAACACCACCGGGCAGGCACGACGCCGCCAGTGGTTTTGCGGTTTCGGGATGACCACGTAGCGCGCACCATTCACGACGAGAGGGCCGCCATGCCGCCAACGACGAAACAAGCCGCCGGTGACGACCACCGCCTGAAACGCCACATCGGTACCGTCGGGCTGCTGTTCACCGCGGTCGGTTCCATCATCGGTTCCGGCTGGCTGTTCGGCGCGATGAATGCCGCCCAGCAGGCCGGGCCCGCATCGATCCTCTCGTGGCTGGTGGGTGCGGTGATGATCCTCTTCATCGGCCTCACCTACGCGGAACTCGGCACGATGTTTCCGGTGTCGGGCGGGGTGGTGCGGTTCCCGCACTTCGCGTTCGGGTCGTTCGCGAGTTACATTTCCGGCTGGATCACCTGGATCGCGACCGTGGCGGTCGCGCCGCTGGAAGTGTTGGCGGTGCTGCAGTACGCGGCCAACTACATCCCATGGCTGCAGAACCTGAAGGATGGTTCGCCGGTGCTGACCACGCCGGGCCTCGGTGTTGCCTGTGCGCTGCTGCTGTGTTTCGTTTTCATCAACATGCTGGGCGTCCGCTGGTTCGCGCGCATCAACAACACCCTGGTGGTGTGGAAGGTCGGGATCATTATCATCGCGATCGTGGCGTTCTTCGCGGTGCAATTTCAGCCGGGGCATTTCTTCCAGCCGCAGTACGGCGGCTTCATGCCGATGGGTTGGCACGGCGTGTTCTCGGCCGTGGCGACTGCGGGCGTGGTGTTCTCGTATCTCGGTTTCCGGCAGGGCGTGGAACTCGCAGGTGAGACGAGCAATCCGCAACGCAACGTGCCGATCGCGATCCTGGGTTCACTGGCGCTGTGCACGATCATCTACGTCGGCCTGCAAGTCGCCTTCATCGGGGCATTGCCGGAATCGGCGCTTGCGAACGGCTGGGCCAACATCGGCACCACGTTCATTGCCGGCCTCGGCGAGCACTCGATGGCATTCGGTCCGCTGGCGGCCTTGGCGACCGCGCTCGGGCTCACCTGGCTCGCGATCCTGCTGTACGTCGACGCCTTCGTGTCGCCGTCGGACACGGGCCTGATCTACACCATCCTGTCCGCGCGGCTCACCTACGCGATGGGCCGCAACGGCAATGCCCCGAAAGCCTTGTCGCGCGTCAACGAAAAGGGCGTGCCGTGGGTCAGCGTGGTGCTGGCTTTCTTCGTTGGGCTGCTGTTCTTCCTGCCGTTTCCGGGTTGGCAGAAACTCGTGGGCTTCCACACGTCGGCGATGGTGATGTCGTTCGGTTCCGGACCATTGACGATGATGGCGCTGCGCCGCGAACTGCCGGACTACAAACGTCCGTTCCGGCTGGGCGGCGGCTGGATCATTCCGTATCTGGCGTTCCTGTCGTCCAACCTGATCGTGTTCTGGTCGGGCTGGGACGTGGTCTGGAAATTGATGTTGGCGGTGCTGGTCGGGTTCGCGCTGCTGGCGATCCACGAATTCGGCTGGGGCAAGCATACGCCGAAGCTGGACGTCCGCGCGGGCTTCTGGATGCTGCCGTGGCTCGGTGGCGTCACGCTGATCAGTTGGTTGGGCCGCTATCCCGGCGTCGACAAGCACGCCGGCAACCTGGGCTACCTCGGCATGATTTCGGGGTTGGTGGTGATCGTGATTTTCTCGATGGCGATCATGGCGCTGGCGCACGGGTTGCGTTTGCGCGGCGAGCGGGTCACGGAACAACTGAACGACAGCCCGAGGTAGCGCGCGACGGCGAGATGGAGCTGGAACACCCGCAATTGTGTGGGCCGCCGCGATAACCGGTCTGGGCAGGGCTTGCCGTTACCGCGCCTTTCGCAGGCCGTCCGCTGCTGCAAAAGATGGGTGGCCGAAGCCCCGGCATTGTCCCACCCGGCCCTCCGCAAGCAGTTGGAAAGTGGTGGAGCGGAAGGGGATCGAACCCTCGACCTTCGCATTGCGAACGCGACGCTCTCCCAGCTGAGCTACCGCCCCACGTTTGGATTTTCAGGAGGCGCCTGCAGCGATTCCGGCGGCGCCAACGCACCGGCGCATTGCGCGCCAGCGAGCCGCGTATGGTAGCCGGTATGCGGTCGCGCGCCAAGCTCTTCGAGGCGCGGTTCAGCCCGGCAGCAACGGCGTCAGTTCGGTTTCCAGTACCGACGCGCGCCAACCCTGCAGGCCCTGCGGCCAGGCGCGGGTGACCGCGAATTCCTCGATCAGGCGGCGCGGGCACAGCAGGCCCGCGGGCAGCGCGAGTTTCTCGGCGGCGGCTTGCACCACGGCCCGCATCGCGCCGATGGCGCGTTTCGTTTCGCCCTTCGGCGCCGGCGGAATGGGCTGCAAGGCTTCAAGTTCTTCCGCGGTGGACGTCGCTTGAAGCAGCGCCAGCAGTTCCGCGCGTTGCGGGCCTCGCAGGGCGCGCAGTCCCTTCACGCGGTCGAACAGGGCCTGTGCAGTGGCCGGGGGTTGCTGTGCGAGCGACAACGCATGGGGGTCGTCCAGGATCCACGGGCGTGGACGATCAAGCTTGCGCGCGGCAATCTCACGCCACAGCAACATGCGTTTCAGGCGAAGTTGGGCGTCGGGGTGCCAATCCGCCGCGGCCGGAAACCCGCGCTGCGGTTGCGGATCGATCTCGGTTTGATGGCGGCGCGCGCGCTGCACCATGCGCGCGCAATCCTCCGCGTGCCAGGCATCGCGCCCGTTTCGTTTCAGATCCGCTGTCAATGTTTCGCGCAATTCAGCCAGATGCACGACGTCCTGTTCCGCGTAATCGAGTTGATTGCCCGTCAGCGGACGCTGCAGCCAGTCCGAGCGCGTCTCGTCCTTGGATATCGCGATACCCAGCACGGCGGCCACCAACTTCTGGTAGCTGAGGCCCGCGCCCATCCCGCACAGCGCTGCGGCGATCTGGGTGTCGAACAACTGGAGCGGCGTGTCGCCCAGCAGCGGCATCAGGGCCTCCAGATCCTCGCTGGCGCTGTGCATCACGCATGCACGGTCGGCGACAAGCGCACGCACGTCCGCGCCAGCGTCGTACGCCAGCGGGTCGAGCAGCCAGCATTCACTGGCGTGCGCGGCTTGCACCAATGCCAATTGAGGGTGGAAGGTGTTGCGGCGCATGAACTCGGTATCGAGTCCAATGGGTGCGCGATCCGCCAGCGCAGGAAGCCGGCTCGCCTGGTCGATCCATGCGGCGCTCATCGTGCGCGGCCGCCAACTGATTGGTGTTCCATTGCAATGAGGTTTGCTATCGTGAACCACACACGATAGCAGCCAGTCGCCGCCGCCGCATGCCGAAGCCGCAAATCCTTACCCGACAACACGCGATCGGCGGCGCGATCGGCGTGGCGTTGCTGGCGTTCGCGCTCGTGTATCGCTTTTTTCCGGAGGCGCTGAAGGTCGAGCCGGCGATGTTGCGCTCGCACACCGCGGTGGTTTCCAGCGCGCCCACGAGGACAGGCACCCCGCTGCGCAAACTGACGTCAGCGGAATCCGAACTCGATGCTGGGCCGCCCATTTCGCTGGCACCGTCGGCGGTGATCGCGGCGCGTGCCCGCGAGGGGGCCTTTGGCAGCCATGGCGGCAAGGGCAAGGTGGCAGAGTTGTTGAGCGAGGCCGGCAAAGCCGCGCGCGCCGGCAACCTGGCCGGGCCCGACAAGGGCAGTGCCTTGGCGCTGGTGCTGGAAGCAGCCACGCAGTCACCGGACGATCCGCACGTCAAGTCTGCGATCTCGCTGCTGCACGCGCGCCTGATCGCGAACGCGCAGCAGTCTCTCGCCACCGGCGATGCCGACGCCGCGCAAACGAATCTGGACGCCCTCAAACAACTGCCGGGTTCGCAGGACGATGTGGGCTCGCTGGCTGCACGCATCGAGGCCGCGGCCAAGGTGCAGCCGTTGCTGGAGCGTGCCAGCGAACTGGTGCAGAAGGGCAAGCTGGAGGGCCAGGGCGAAGACACTGCGCTTGCGGTTTATCGGAAGGTGTTGTCGCTTGATCCCGAGAACGTGGTGGCCAGACAAGGTCTGCAGCGCGTGCAGCAGGCGACGCTTGATCGCGCGTTGAGCGCCGCCGCGCAGAACGACGATGCCAAGGCCGAGGCGGCGCTTGCCGAGGCGTCGACGATCCTGCCGTCCTCGCCCGCGCTGTCCGATACCCGCGCGCGCATCGCCGCGATGCGCGGTGGCCGAGCCGACAACCTGATGGCGCAAGCAGAATCGGCGCTGGATGCCGGCAATCTCGATCTCGCGCAGCGCATCGCCGGCCAAGCCGCCACGCTGGGCGCGTCAACCGGTGTGTTCATGGCGAAGGTGGAGAACGCCCGCGAGTACGCCAATTACCACCCGGGGCAGGTGTTCTCCGATCATTTCCTGGACATCGTGGGACAGGCGCCCGCGATGGTGGTGATTCCACGCGGCGCCTTCCTGATGGGCGAGCCGCAACGCAGTCGCGCGCAGGGTGGCGCCGAGCAGCCACAACACGCTGTGACGATCAGCAAGGGCTTCGCGATGGGACGCGCGGAAGTCACCGTCGCGGAGTTCCGTGCATTCGTGCGCCAATCCGGTTACGTGCCGGACTCCGACCGGCTGGGCGGAGCGTCCGTGTACGACGAAGCGAACGGGCGCATGCAGATGCGCGCGGGCGTGGATTGGCAGGACGACTATGCCGGCCAGCGTGCGCAGGGCAGCGATCCGGTCGTCAACGTGTCCTGGAACGATGCGCACGCCTATGCCCAGTGGTTGTCCAAGCGCACCGGCAAGCATTATCGCCTTGCTACCGAAGCCGAGTACGAATATGCCGAGCGCGCCGGCACCACCACGCCGTACTGGTGGGGCGACGGCACGCCCACGCAGAAAGTCGAAAATCTCACCGGCAGCGGTGATCGCTCGCCCGCGCACCGGAGCTGGGCCAATGCATTCAGGAATTACACGGACAATTATTGGGGGCCGGCGCCGGTGATGAGCTTCCTGCCCAATGCGTTCGGTTTGTACGACATCGGCGGCAACGTGTCCGAATGGGTCGCCGACTGCTGGCACGAGAATTATGTGCGCGCGCCGACCGACGGCAGTGCCTGGGTGAATCCAGGTTGTGCCGAGCGCGTGATCCGGGGCGGTTCATGGGGCAGCGCGCCCGACCAGGACCGCTCCTCGTTTCGCCTGGGCGCCGCATCCGACTCACGCAGCGGGCGTGTGGGATTCCGGGTGATTCGTGACCTGTAGCGACCTTCGTCTCAGCCGCGCACGGAAAGCGCGTGGCGCAACGACGGCAGGTAACCCGCGCCGAACAGGTTCACGTGGTTCAACAGATGGTAGAGGTTGTACAGCGGGGCCCGTTCGCGCCAGTCGCGGTGCAAGTTCACCTGTTGTGCGTAGGCGTCGAAGAATTCACGCGGCGGCGAGCCGAACAACGTCAGCATCGCCAGCTCGGCCTCGGCCCAACCGTAGTGCACCGCGCCGGCATCGATCAGCGCCGGTTCTCCGTTCGCGCTGACATGCAGGTTGCCCGACCATAAATCGCCGTGCAGCAGCGTCGGCGGCATGTCGGGCACGCGTTCGCGCAGGTGCGCGCACAGGGACTCGACGGCCCTCGTGTCGCGAGCTTCGATCAATCCGCCGTCGTACGCACGACGCATCTGCGGCAGCAGGCGGCGTTCGGCGAAGAACCGCCAACCATTGTCGTCCGGTGTGTTGTCCTGGGGCGAGTCGCCGCAATATCCCGCGTGCTTGAAACCGAAACGCGCAACGATGGCGGCGTGCTGCCGGGCCAGTCCCGCGCCTGCGCGTTGCCAGTAGTCGGCCGCCGGCTGCGCGTGGCCCAGGTCTTCGAGCACGATGCGCCCGGCGTCGACGTCGAACACTTCAGGCACGCGTAGCGCTTGGGCGTTGCGCAATGCTTCGAGACCGCGCGCTTCGGCCGCGAAAAAATCGGAGGGCACGTCGTGTCGCTGCTTTACGATGACGCGGGTTCCGTCGGGCAAGGCCGTGCGATGCATGCTGCTTGCTTCAGTCGCGGACTCCGCGTCCACGAGCGTCAGATCACGGCCGACGTGGGCCGCTGGTGCCGAAGGTGGGACTCGAACCCACACGCTTTTAAGGGCGGCGGATTTTGAGTCCGCTGCGTCTACCGATTCCGCCACTTCGGCGACGGGCCGCAAAGTATGCGGGAGCACCGCGCAATTGCCAAGCGTGGATTCACGCCGGATGGCCGCGTGGCGCTGAATCTTCGCCAACCACGCACGACGACTTTGCCCAATATTGACGACCCATTTACGCGCGCGTTCGCATCATGGCTGCGTGGCCGTAAACGCTCACAGCGTCGCCCCCCGTCCGTTTTCATGACAAGGAGAGTTTCCATGCGATCCGTCACCCTGCTTTTCACCGCCGTGGCCGCGTTGGGAATGACCGCGGCCGCTTCAGCCCAGAACGACCCCACCGCCACGCCACCGACCCATCCAGCGACGTCAGGTGCCAGCAAGCCGGCCGGCCAGATGGGCAATTCCGGCGGTGGCTTGAGCATGCACATGAGCCCGCGCGAAGCACGCATGGCATTCCAGAGCATGGACACCAACCACGATGGAGTCCTCGACCGTGGGGAGTTCATGCACAACGGCGACAGTGGCCAGCGCTTCGCCGGTTGCGACACCGATCACGACGGAAAACTCTCCGAGGCCGAATACGTCGCGTGCTCGCAGCGGCCGCCGACCGCCGACGACCAGCAGCACCCTTGACCCCTCGCGCTTGCGAGTCTGTACGTCAGTTGTCCAGCGACAACTGGCGTTCGCCGCGCGCGTACCATTCGCCGCCGGTCGGTTCGAACACATTGCAGCGTGTCATTGGGTGTTGATAGACGTGCACGCTGACGGCAAGCTCGGTGTTGCTGGCGTTGCAGATCGTGTGGTGTTCGTGCGGCGGGATCAGGCTGCCAGCGGAGCCCGCGCCGGCCTGGATCACGCCCGCGGCAATGAAGCGGTAGCGGCCGCCATCGTGTTCGCGCAACTCGTATTGCACCACTTCCAGTGCGCCCTGCCACACGGCTTCGACACACCACATGCCGGCGTGGTCATGGATGGGCGTGCCCTGGCCGGGGCTCCACGTCATTGCCACGACGCAATAGTCGTGTTCGGGACTGCGGTACAGCTCGCGGCGCGCGTAATGTTCGGCGCGACCCTCGAACACGCACGCCGGCAGGCGCACGTCGCCTGCGTGCATGGCGTCGCAAAGGGCCGAACGCAAGCCGCGCATGGCGATGCCGGTATCGGTGACGGCGACGGCCGCGTCGAACGCGCGGATCAAACGGTCTCGACCTGGAAAATCGATGCCCATGGCATAAGCTTATAACGTCACCATATATATGTGGCAAGCCGCAAGTAGCGGAACGACGCGCCTCAGAGCGTCGCCATGAAGGCGCCGATCGCGGCACCGAAGCGGCCGGTATCAACGAGGAATGCATCATGGCCTTGCGGCGAGTCCAGGCCGACGAAGGTGGTGTCGGTGCCGGTCGCGCGGAGGTCATCCGCGAGTTGCTGCTGCTGTTCCAGCGGAAACAGGATGTCGGTTTCAACCCCGATCACCAGCGTGCGCTCCAGTTTCATTTTCGCCAGCGCGTTGCGCACCGCGGTGGCGGGGTCGGGGGCGCCACCGTATTCCGCGAGGTCGAACCAGTCCGATGCACGCGACAGGTACAGATAGCAGTTCGGATCGAATGAACGCGTGAAGCGCCGCGCGTGGGCGTTGAGGTAGGACTCGATTTCGAATTCCGCTCCGAACGGATCGTCTTCGCGTTGCTCCGGATCGAGCCGGATGCGTCCGAAGCGTCCGCGCCATTCCAGCGCGGAGCGATAGGTGATCACGCCGAGCTTGCGGGCGATGTTCATGCCGGTTTCGGGATAGCGTGCGTCGTCGTAGCGGCCCTCGTTCCAATTCGGGTCCAGCCGGATGGCCTCGCGTTGCAGCGACCGGATCGCGATCGCAAACGGTTGCGCGCGGGGCGCGGTGCACACGCTCACGTGGGCGCGCGTGAAGCCCGGGTTGCATGCAAGACATCCCAGCGCGGACATTCCGCCCATCGAGCAGCCGACCAGCGCCGCGAGACGTTCGATGCCGAGCCCGCGTGCGAGCTCTTGGCCTGCATTGCCGACGTCCTCGAGCGACAGGTCCGGAAATTCGAGGCGATAGAGCTTGCCCGTTGCGGGATTGATCGACGCCGGTCCACTCGAACCTTTGCAACTGCCCAGCGAATTCGCGCAGATCACGAACCACCGGTTCGTGTCGATGGCCTTGCCGGGACCGATGATGTCTTCCCACCAGCCGGGTGAATTGTCGGTGGCATTGCTCGCGGCGTGCGCGCTGGGTGACAGGCCGGTCAGGATCAGCACTGCGTTGTCGCACGCCGCGTTCAGCACGCCCCAGGTTTCGTACGCCAGTTGCGCGCCATGCAACTCGCCCCCGCGCTTCATCTTGAAGGGCGAGGGCAGCTCGAAGTAGTGGCGGGCGTCGGCCATGGGATTCGTTTGCAAACGGGATTCGCAAGGGTAACGAGTGCGACGGACACCGCCAAGGATGCCCGTGGCACGATCACATCCTCCCGCTGCCGACGCATCGGCCCCCTTCCTTCGGAAGAGGGTGAATCAATCGACCTTGTCGATGGTCAGTGCGACCGGTGCGCGCGAGTCGGTGGTGACTTCCACCCGCGCGGATTCAAGATCCCCGGCTTGCGGCATCGCATTGCCGCTCTTGCTGATCCGCGCGGCGACGCTGACTTTCGGGAATTTCGAAAGCGTCATTGCGGGCGTCATCGCCATGGCATCGGTCAGCGTGACTTTCGCGGGCAAGGCGGACGCCTTCAGGCGCGCGACCGCCAACGGCATCGGCGGCCCGTCCACGGCGCGCGCGAACACGAACAGCGTATCCGCAGGCCGCACCCTTGCGGCGAGCCTCGGGTCGAGCTTGACGGTGACGTTGAGCGCCACGGAAGAAGTCGTGGCGGACGCCGATGACGCGGGGGCGGGATCGGCGGCAGCGAGCGTGGTCTGCGTGTCGTCACCGGCACGGGCTTCGGCTTCTGCCAGTTCCTGCTTCACGGTATCGGCCACGCGGGAGCCGGGCTCGAGCAGCGGCAACAGAACCTTCCATTGCTTCGCCGCGTCGGCGTAGTCGCCGCGCTGGAAGTCGCTGATGCCGAGCAGCCACAGCGCGCGCTGGTGGGTCGGCTCGATCTGCAAGGCGTGCTGCAACTTCGTGCGCGAGGCATCGTCGATCCGGTGGGAAGGACTGGTTTCCGCCGTGGCTTCCGCCCACGCCACCATCGCGTCGGGATCATCAGGCTTCAGCTTCAAGAGGTGGTTTAGCGCGCCCAGCGCCTGTTGCGGCTGGTTCAGCGCGGAATACGCCTGCGCCAGCAGCGCCCAGCCTTGTGCGTCATTCGGCTTGCGCTGCAGGCTCGCCTGCAATTGCTGGGTGGCATCGAGCAGCGTCGCCTGGTTTTCGGCGGGCACCGCTTGCAACGCCCGCGGCGTGCCGATCGCGAGATACGCGCCCAGCACCAGCGGCGGCGTCACCAGTGCGAGAATGAGCGCCAGCACGAACGGCCCGCGCGGTCGGCCTTCGCGGCGCGCGCTGCGCAGCATCGGCACCAGCACGCAAGCGAGGGTGGCCACCACCATGATGGCGGCGATGACGAGGAAGCGGGTGGTCACCAATCGTCTCCGAGGTCTTCAGCGAGGGTGCGGGCCGGGCGCGTGCGTCGGCGCAGCAGCACCACCACCACGATGCCGCCCGCGAGCAGGATCACGGGCGTGCCGAACCAAAGCGCGATCGTCGATGGCGCAAGCGGCGGATCGTAGAGGATGAACGTGGAATAGCGGGCGACCAGCCAGTCCTTGATTTCCTTGTCGCTCTTGCCCTGCTGCATCATGTCGAAGATCTGCCGGCGCAACTGCTTGGCGAAATCGGCGTTGGACGCCAGGAGGCTTTCGTCCTGGCAGACCATGCAGCGCAATTCGCGGGTCAGGTGCTGGAAACGGTCGCGCTGCGCGTTGTCCTTGAACGGCAGCGGATCGATCGCGAATGCGGCGGCGCTGAGCGCCAGCGCGAAGGCAACAAGTATGACGATGAGCAGGCGTTTCATGTGCCCGCCTGCTCGAGTGCGCGAATCTTCGGTTCCAGCTCCTTCGCGATCACGTCGGGCGTCAACGGTCCGATGTGCTTGTAGCGGATGACGCCTTCCGCGTCGATGAGGTACGTTTCCGGCGCACCGTACACGCCGAAATTGATCGCGGTGTCGCCGGACTGGTCGGTGATCACTTCGTGATACGGGTTGCCGTGGCGATCGAGCCACGCGCGCGCGTCCTGCGGCGCGTCCTTGTAGTCGTAGCCGATCAGCGGAAGGCCGAATTTGTCGCGGTACGCCATCAGTGTCGGGTGTTCGTCACCGCAGGCGAAGCACCAGCTCGCGAACACGTTGATGAGATACGGTTTGCCCAGCAGGTCGGCCTTGGTGACGAACTGCGTCGGCTGCTCCAAGCGCGGCAGGCGGAACTCGGGCGCAGGTTTGTCGATCAACGGGCTCGGCACGAAGCGCGCGTCGTGGGTCTGGTTCCACACCAGTCCGATCACGAAAAACGCCACCAGCGCCGCGAACACGATCAGCGGCACGAAACGGCCGATGGGCTTGCGCGCGACCTCGTTCACGCTTCGCCTTCCGCAAGCTTGCGTGGCGCTTCGGCTTCGGGTTTCGCGTGCACGGTTTCGGGTTCCACTGCACGCTTCAGCCGGAAGCGCCTGTCCAGCACCACCGCGAAGCCGCCCAGCATCATCAGCACGCCGCCGCCCCAGATCCAGCGCACGAAGGGTTTGTCGTACACGCGCAGCGACCATGCGCCGTCGCCGATCGAATCTCCGAGTGAAACGTACAGATCGCGGAATACGCCCGCCTCGATCGCGGCTTCGGTTTGCACTTGCCCGCCCGAATACGTGCGCTTCTGCGGATGCAATGTCACGACGTGCTTGCCGTTGCGGGTGATCACGACGGTGCCCTGTTGCGCGCGGTAGTTCGGCCCCTGCGTTTCGGTGACGCCGTTGAAGTGGAAGTCGTAGGCGCCGACGTCGACGTTCGCACCCGGCTTCATGCTGACGTCCTGCTCGACGCTCATGGAAGTCGTCAGGATCGCGCCCGCAATGAACACGCCGATGCCGAAATGCGCCAGCATCATGCCCAGCATTTCGAACGGATAGCGCTTGCCGCGTGGCGCTTCGCGCCAGCGCTTGATGGCGAACATGGCAACGCCTGCCATCACCCACACGGCTGCAGTGATGCCGAGCAATTGATACCCGCCGCGCGCGCCGACGATGAAACCGATGATGCCGGCCGTGACGGCCAAGGCGACGATGCGGATCAGCGCGTTGCGCCAGACTTTCAGGTCGGCCTTGCCCCAGCGCGACAGCGGCCCGAACGGCAGCGCCAGCACCAGCGGCGTCATCAGGATCAGGAACAGCGGTCCGAAATAGGGCGGTCCAACCGAGATGCGTCCGATGTCCAGCGCTTCGCCGACCAACGGGTACAACGTGCCAAGCAGCACCATCGCGCAGGCGACGGTGAGCATAAGGTTGCCGATCACCATCAGCGTTTCGCGCGAGGCCAGCGCGAATGACTTGCCGCCCGTGACTTTGGGCGCGCGCAACGCATACAGCAGCAGCGAGCCGCCGACCACCACCGCGAGATAGACGAGGATGAAGATGCCGCGCGATGGCGCGAACGCGAACGCGTGCACGCTGGTGAGCAGGCCCGAGCGAACCAGGAAGGTGCCGAGCAGCGAGAACGCGAAACCGAAGATCGACAGCAGCAGCGTCCACGCGCGCAGGCCATCGCGCTTGTCGGTGATCGCCTGCGCGTGGATCAGCGCGGCGCCGATCAGCCAAGGCATGAACGAGGCGTTCTCGACCGGATCCCAGAACCACCAGCCGCCCCAACCGAGTTCGTAATACGCCCAAGCGCTGCCGGCGACGATGCCGAGCGTGAGGAAGCCCCACGCCACGTTCGTCCACGGCCGCGCCCAGCGCACCCAGGTGGATTTCAGTTCACCGCCCAGCAGCGAAGCGATCGCAAACGCGAACGCGACGCTGAACCCGACGTACCCCATGTACAGCGTCGGCGGGTGGAATACGAGGCCCGGGTCCTGCAGTACAGGGTTGAGGTCCGCGCCGTTGGGGGGTACCGGGAACAGCCGCAGGAACGGGTTCGATGTCGTGATCATGTACAGCAGGAAACCGAACGCCACGAATCCGAGCACGCCGATCACGCGTGCGAAGAACGCTTCGGGCAGCTTTCCCCCCAACACCACCAAGGCCACCGTCCAGCCGTTGAGGATCAACATCCACAGCAGCAGCGAACCTTCGTGCGCGCCCCATACCGCCGAGAGCTTGTAGAACCATGGCAATGACAGGTTCGAGTTCTGCGCGACGTACGCCACAGAGAAGTCGTTGATCCAGAACGACCACATCAAGATTCCGAATGCCAGCGCCACGAACACCGCCTGACCGATCGCGAGTGTCGGCGCGGTCGCCATCAAGGGCTTGCTGCCGCGCCACGCGCCGATGATCGGCAACAGGCATTGCAGGCCGCTCAGCAGCAACGCGAGGATCAGCGCAACCTGGCCGAGTTCCGGATTCACGGTGCCCCTCCGCCTTGCGCGGTCTTGGGCACACGATGTTCCTTCTCGGCCTTCGCGATCGCCTGCTCGACCTGCGGCGGCATGTAGGTGGAATCGTGCTTGGCCAGCACCTGGGTGGCGACGAACTTGCCGTTTTCCAGCTTGCCGGTGGTGATGGTGCTCTGGCCCACGCGGAACAGGTCGGGCAGGATTCCGGTGTAGCTCACCGGGATGCTCTGGAAGCGGTCGGTGATCACGAAGTCGGTGGTCAGCGTGCCGGGCACGCGATGCACGCTGCCTTCCTTGACGATGCCGCCGAGGCGGAATGGATGGCCACCGGGCGCGTTGCCCGCGTCCACTTCCGTGGGCGAGTAGAGATAGGTCATGTTCTTCTGCAGCGCGAACACCGACAGCGTGGTCGCGACGCCGACCGCGCCGAGGATCAGCAGGGTGATGATCAGCCGCCGCTTGCGAACCGGGTTCATGTGGAGACCTCCGCGTGCGGCGCGCGCGTGTTGCGGGTGTGCTCGCGAGCGAGCCGGCCGCGCAGTTCGCGCGTCAGTCGCCGCCGACGCAGCGCGGGCGCGAACCAGTCCCATGCCAGTACGATGACGAACACCGCGTACGCGGGCCACACGTAGATGGCATAGCCACCCATTGCGAGCCAGTGAGCCATGTCAGGTAGGTGCTCCCGTCGTCTGGGCGGGTTGTCCGCCGACCAATGCGCGTACCCATTGCTTCCCGCTTTCCAGCGACAGCAAACCAGTACGCGTGCGGCCCAGCAGGCTCGCGAAGAAATACAGATGTGTCGCCAGCGCCATCACCAGCAACGGCCACAGCATCGACGGCGCGATGGAAGATCGCGCCGGGTCGAGGAAATTCACCGTGGTGCCCTGGTGCAGCGTGTTCCACCATTGCACCGAGTAGTGCACGATCGGCAGGTTGACGATGCCGACCAGTGCCAGCAGCGAAGCGGCGCGCGCGCCGCGACGGCGATCCTCGAACGCGTTGTACAGGCCGATCACTCCGAAGTAGAGGAACAGCAATACCAGTTCGGAAGTCAGCCGCGCATCCCAGGTCCACCAGGTGCCCCACATCGGCTTGCCCCAAAGCGAGCCGGTGACCAGCGTGATGAAAGTAAACGCGGCGCCGGTCGGCGCGCATTCCATCGCGATCACTTCCGCCAGCTTCACGCGCCACACCAGCGCGACAAGTCCCGCCACCGCCATCGTGGCGTAGATGAAAAGACTCATCCAGGCGCTAGGCACGTGAATGAAGATGATCCGGTAGGCGTCGCCCTGCTGGTAATCCGGCGGCGCCAGCAGCAGCCCGCCGTACAACCCGATCACTGCGCTGACCAACGCCACGGCCATCAACCACGGGCGAAGCGCACCCGCGAACCGGTAGAAGTTCGGCGGCGAGCCCAGCCAATGAACCCAATGCGGGAGGTACGAACGAGACATCTTACGACTCAACCGCGATCTTGAGGGCCGCTGCACATGCAAGCGGCGCCAGCACAATCGCCAAAATCAGGGCCGCCGCCAGCCACGTCAGGGGAGCAATGAACGGCATGCCCGACTGCGCCGCTGCGATGGCGCCGGCGGCGAAAATCACCACCGGAACGGCCAATGGCAGCAGCATCAATGCCATCAGGATACCAGAGCGGCGTGCGCCCGCCGCCAATGCCGACAACACCGATCCGAGCAGCACCAGCAGCGGGGTCGCCAACAGCAGCGCCACGATCAGCACCGGCAGCACTTTAACGGGAAGATTCAGCAAGGCGCCAAGCAGCGGCATCACGATGATCAAGGGTAGGACGGTGGTCAACCAGTGCGCGATGACACGGGTCAAGGCCAGCAACGCCAGCGGCTGGGGCGCGAGCAGCCATTGCTCCAGCGTGCCGTCCTCGAGATCGGCGCGGAACATCGATTCCAGCGCCGGCAGCATCGCCAGTATCACGATCACCAACAGCACGCCACCGGCGATGCGCACCAGCAGTTCCGGATCGGGCCCCAAGGCGAACGGAAACAATGCGGCCACGATCACCGCGTACAGCAGCGGCAGGAACAATTCGCCGCGGCGTCGCCACGCCAGCACGAAATCGCGATGCAGCAGTGCGCCGCAGGCACCCAACGTGCTCGCGCGTTCCACCCTGGTCACGGAGGTTCCGTCGATGATCGATTGCGCGGTGCTGGCCATCGTTCAGGCGACAAGACGGATATGCCGCGCACGCGAATCGGCGAAGCGTACCGCGCCGTGGCTGGTGACCAGCGCGGCACCGCCACCCGCGCAGTGCTCCGCGATCAGGGCGTTGACGAGTTCGATGCCGTGGCGGTCGAGGTTGGCGTACGGCTCGTCCAGCAGCCACACGTCGCCCGGCACGAGCAGCAGCCGAGCAAGACCAACGCGCTTCTTCTGGCCGGCGGAAAGCGCACGCAGCGGCTCGTCGATCCAGCCCGCGATTCCGACCCGCTCCATTGCCAACTCTGCCGTTGCGCCGGGGCGCACGCCATACAACCCGGCGAGGAACTCCAGATTCTCGCGCGCGCTCAGTGATTCGTTCATTCCGGATCGGTGGCCCAACCACAGCAAGCGACCGTTGCGGCTGTCGCGCGAAGCAGGTTGCCCGTCCAAACGGATGTCGCCTTCGCCGGGTGGCAGCATTCCGGCCAGCACCCGCAACAGGGTGGTCTTGCCTGAGCCGTTGTCCCCTTCGACCAGCAAGGTCTCGCCGCGGCCCAGGCTGAAGTCCAGCGGTCCGAACACGGGCTCGTCGTTGCGCGAGAACGCGAGCCGACGCGCCGACAACAGCGGCGCAGCAAGGGCGGGAGGCGTGGTCATGGCAAGCAGTCACGTATTGTCCCAGCGCGGCGACGCATCGTCCACAAGGGGTGAGTGCACGCTACATAGCCGGCGATCGGCGATTTCATGATCGGTTCCGGACTGAGACATGGCCGACGCCGCTCGCCCACGCCCCGTGTAGTAAAACGTGACATCGTGATTCTCGCCTCGTGGCCGACGTCGCGCCCCTTTCCTTACTTTCGCCAATTGGCCGCTTCCCGGCGCGGCCATCGTCAGCGGGATTGTGGTTCGCCGCGGTGTGGCAGCGCCTTCAGGAATTGAACCAGGTCCGACCTTTGCTGCACCGTGAGTTTCAGGTTCAGCTTGCTGTTGTATGCGTTTACGACATCCCACAGCGTCGCGGCTGATCCGTCGTGGAAGTAGGGCGGGTGCTGCCACGCTCCGGCAAGCGGCGACGTCCGCCACTTGCCCGTCGCGCTGAGCGATACGTAATCCGTGTTGCGCGCCGCCGAAGCGGATTGCGGGTGCAGGCGAATGTTGGCATCCGTGAATTTTTCACCGCTGTGGCAGGCCGCACATTGCCCTTGCCCGTAGAAAACCTGTCTGCCGCGCGCAGCCGCCGAAGGGTTGTACGATCCGAGCGGTGGTCGTGGCGCGGCGAGCGAGAGCTGATAGGCCTGCAGTGCTGGCAACGCGGGCGTCACCAGATCCGGCAGGGTGCCGCCGTGGGTGTTGTCGACGGGCACGGCTGCTCCCAGCGCAACCAGGCGTGGATCGGAGAAAGCGCCCTGTCCACCCATCTGCGTGACCGCGACATAGCGGTTCCAGTACGCGACCGGCCCGACGGGCTCGTGTTGGATGTCGCCATCACCCGTGTAGATTTCCTTGTCGATTCCCATCAGGCCGTACGCCGGGGGGATCTCCACGGCGAACCTGTCGTGCGGGGGATTCTGGCCGTCCGTGAAGAACGCAAGACCTTTTGACTGCACGAACAGGTTGAAACGCGCGTCGTATTTGCCCGGCCCCCACGAGTTGTACACGGCCTTGTAGCTGTCGGGGATCGCGGGAGAGAGCGCGATGATCGCACCGGGATTCAAGTCGCGGTTGGGCCAGCCGTCGAGGCGATGTCCGATGCCCGACGCGAAGGAGTTGTCCACCGTTGAGTGGCAAAGCGCGCAGGTAACCCCCACCCGCGTGAGCGTCTCCTTGCCGTCGACGTCTTGCACCGTTCCCTTGAGTCCCACCACGGCGTTGAGCTTCAGCAGCGCCAGGGTCGTGGCTGGGTCATCCAGGTTGATGGTGCCGTTTTTTATCCCTTGTTTGACGGCGGCAGGCAGCGCGTCGACGTCCACTTTCAGCCCCACCGCCAACGCCACCTTGGGACTCACCGCCATCTGGATGACGTCGTTCATCTTCAGCTTGTCGGTCCAGAAACTTTCGTCCCCGAAGGTGTCGTATCGAAAAATGTGTTTGCCCTCGGCAACGAGCGCGCGCTGGTGATGGGCCTGTTCGGCGGCAGCTGCCCGATGTTCGGTCGCCGTGGATTGGCTCGCGTATGCATTGCCGCCACACCCGGCAAGCGCCATCGCGCTTCCGGTCAGCACCAGTGCCGCGGCGCTTGCCAGCAGTTTGCGGATCACGTGGTGCTTGGGGTGCAACGGTGATGTGACCCCTGCGCGGACACTAACTCCCAGATACGTGCACATGGTGCTTTCCTCTTGCGTGGGCTCGGGTTCCGAGCATTAGTGCCCGGGAGCGCCCCGATTGCGAGTCAACCATGTGCAAAGCTGTCTTGGGGGACAGGTGGTTCGTCGAGGCCGTCGTCCTCGTCATTGGGTTTGGCCAGCATGGAGCCGCTGCGCGCTGGACGGTGTCTTCGCGTTTCGGAAACGAGCCATTCTTGCGCGAGTGCAGGCAGGCTGCGGGAATGGCGCCGAATGCCTGCCGACGCTGCGGGCCGCCGTCGAGCACCGCCGCGCCTGGTTTGCCATTCGTTGCGAATGGCAACCGGCGATCACATCAGTTCGTGCAATTCCGCCAACCCCGCACCGGTTCCGCGCACCACGCCGAGCTGGCCGAAGCGTCGTGCCATCGCATCGATTTGCGCGTAGGTCATGCCGGGCACGAACAGGCTGGGTTCGCGCCAATTGCTCGGGCCGACGCCGGTGCCGCCGAAATAGCGCTGGCGATCGCCTTTCAGTTCGTCGCGCAGGCGGCGTTGGCGGACCTTGTTGGCGGCGAGCGGCAGGCGCACGCCGGCCGGATTCCAGGCCGTGATGTAACCCCACGGATCATCGGCGTGACGCAGCAGGGCCAGGAGCTGCGAGGGCAAGGGCCGGCCGCACCTGATGCTCACGAAGCCACCGTGTGGCACCCGCACCCGATAGTCGGTTTCCGTCCACGCGCGCCTGATCGATTCGGGCAGGGGCATGTGGTCAGGCATCCACCGGCAGCGGAGGCAGCGAGGCGCGCAACTGCGCAGACGCAGCGTCGAGATCGATGCCCGCAAGGCTGTCGTGCCCGGCCAGGACCGTTTCCATCCATTCGGTTTGTGCACGATCACGCGCAACGCAGGTCGCGTAGGGAATCGACGTGAAGCTGACCATCCGGTAACGCGACATGAAATGCCGTGGCGCGCGCTCGGTCAGCGCCGCCGCCAGTTCGCGCTTCAGCAGATAGTGTGGATCGGCGACGCCGTCGCGCATCTCGATGTAATTGGCCAACGACATCGCGGCGATCGCGTTGGCGTTGGGTTTGCGCCGAGCTTCGAATTCGGCGAACACCGCGGCGAAATCGTTCGGCTGTTCCTGCAGCAGACTGGCAAGCTCGGCGGCATCCTCGAAGCCCGCGTTCATGCCTTGCCCGTGGAAGGGCACGATCGCGTGCGCGGCATCGCCCAGCAGCAGTGCGCGACCCTCGACATGCCAGCGGTCGAGGTACAGCGTGGCCAGTTGGCCGACGGGGTGCGCGTCCCAGTCGTCGTCGAAGGTCGGCATCAGCGACAATGCGTCAGGAAATTGCCGTTCGAAGAACGCCCGCGCAGAGGCGATATCCGGCAAGGTCGCGAAACTTGGATAAGGGCCGTCGTTGGGAAGGAACAACGTGACCGTGAAGTTGCCGTCGGTGTTGGGCAGCGCGATGCACATGTAATGGCCGCGCGGCCAGATGTGCAGGGCGTGCGGTTCCAGCGCGAATCGTTCTCTAATCGTCCCGGCCAGGGAATGGCCGGGATCCAGTGCCACGGATGGCAAATTCGGTGACGGAATTTCCAGTTCCTTGTAGCCGTGCCCCAAGAACTCCACGCGCTCACCGAGGTGCGTGGCTTTCGCCATGGCAGCGCGCAACGCGGATCCAGCGCCGTCACAACCCAGCAGCAGCCCTGCGCGATGCGTGCGCGTCGTCTTGTCGGGACCCCCCAGCGTGATGATCCCCTTTGCGAACTCGGCGCCCGTGAGCGCCGAATCGAAGTGGAGATTCGCGCCCGCGCGTTCTGCAGCGTCCAGCAGCAGGATGTTCAAGCCGCCGCGCGATACCGAGCGGATCACTTCCGAATCGTCGAGGCCATAACGCTGAAGGTTGGTGCCGCCGTCCGGCGCATGCACCATCCGTCCGCGCATCATCACGGCTTGCGCGAGCACGTCATCGGCCAAACCGGCGTTGCGCAAGGCATCGAGGCCACGCTCCGCCAGCGCGAGATTGATGGAGCGTCCGCCGAGAAAGCCGCGCTCGCGGGGATCGGGGCGGCGTTCGAAGACCTCGACATTGAAGTCGCGTTGCGCGAGCAGCGTCGCCAACAGGGCACCCACCAGGCCGGCGCCGATGATGGTGATCGATGGTTTCGCGTTCGTGTTCATCGGATCAACACATGTCGCGCCACGTGCGCACGGCTTCCGCGTAGCGCAGGCAGTCGGCGAACGTGTTGTAGAGCGGCGCCGGCGCAACGCGCATCACGTCGGGTTCGCGCCAGTCGCCCAGTACACCTTGCGCGACCAGATGCTCGAACAGGGATTTGCCCGCATCGCGGCCGGCGCGCACGCGCACCGAAAGCTGCGCGCCGCGGCGGGCAGGTTCGACGGGCGTCAGGATTTCCAGGGTGTCGTGCAGTTGCGATTCGATCAGCCATTCGAGATAGCCCGTCATACGCCGGGACTTCTCACACAGCCGGTGCATGTCCGCACGATGGAACAACGTCAGCGAGACCCGCAGCGGTGCCAGTGCAAGGATCGGCGGGTTGGACAGTTGCCAGCCATCCGCGCCCGGTGCGGCGTCGAATTCGGGACGCATCTCGAAACGCGTGGACTCCTTGCGGCCCCACCAGCCCTCGAATCGCGGCAGCCTTGCACCTGCGTACCGCGCATGCACGAACGCACCCGCCACCGCGCCAGGGCCGGAATTCAGGTATTTGTATGAACACCAGGCCGCGAAATCGCAGTCGCTGTCGTGCAGGCGCAAAGGAACATTGCCGACCGCGTGCGCACAATCGAAGCCGGCGAAGCAGCCGTGCGCGTGCGCCAGCTTCGTGATCGCCGCCAAGTCGAAGGCTTGCCCGGTGAGATACTGGACGCCGGGCAGCAACACCAGCGCCGTTCGCTTGCCATGCTCGGCAAGCGCGCGCTCGATCGCTTCCATTGAAAGCGCACCAGCCGGTTGATCCGCATCCAGTTCGATCAACGCTTCCTCGGGATCATAACCGTGGAAGCGGATTTGCGAAGTCGCCAAGTCACGGTCAGAGGGAAATGCATTGCGCTCGATCAGGATCGCGTGGCGTTCCGGCGTCGGTCGGTAAAAGCTCACCAGCAACAAATGCAGGTTCACCGTCAGCGAATTCATCGCGACCACTTCGACGGGTTCGGCCCCGACCAGTTCCGCCAGGTGGTCGCGAACTTCCGCGTGGTACGGCAGCCATGGATGGCGCGCGTTCAGATGGCCTTCCACACCCAGCCGCGCCCAGTCATCCAGCTCGTCGAGGAGTGCCTGGCGGATGCCGCGCGGTTGCAGGCCCAGCGAGTTGCCGACCAGGTAGGCTTGTTCGCCGTCGCCGTGGGATGGAATCAGGAATTCGTTGCGAAAGCCACGAAGTGGATCGCCTTCGTCCTGCGTGCGCGTCCACTCGGGGTCCGCGCGAAAATCTGGGGAATGCGACATGGGGGGACGTGAGCCTTTGGCCGCGATCACAGCGGCTGTCGTGAAAAGTCAGGGCATGGATGCCGTTCTGTTGCTGCTCCGGCGTGGCGGCTTTCCTACCGGCGTCATAGATACGCTTCGCGGCGACTATCGACGAACCGCAGAAGCTATTTTCCCACCGCGCTCACGATCGACTGGCATCCCGCATCGAATGTCGCACGCCAATCGCCCGGCGCGCCAGCGGGGCGGATGCAGCGTACCTGGATCGCGAGGTTGGAACGGTACGCGTAAACCTCGGTGTATGCATTCTTCTCGTGATTCTCGCTGGCGGTGTAACGCAGGCTGGACGAATCGCCCAGCGAGTCCGCGGCCAGATAACCCGGCAATTTCCGCGCACGCGCGGTGCCGTCGTCGAGGAACTTCTGGAAGCCTTGCACGCCATCGACCTGTTCGGTAGTGACCGTGATCCGTGCCAGCGCGTTGGCATCGCCAGGACTTTTCACCTGCAGCGCGATGAATTGGCGTGGACCGTCCAGCTTCTCCATCAGCATCGGCCATGCATCGGGTGCTGAAAATTTCACCATGCCATTGGCCAGCGAATAATCGGCCGCGGATGCGGTGGGTGCGGTCGCCAGCGCGCACGCGCCAAACAACGCCAACAGCGAACCTGTGTTGCGATTCATGGAACCTCCGGGGCGGCGAATCGTTGTTTGGGCAATCCAAGCCATTCCAGCGCGGCCCCATGGAATACGCGGTCGCGCTGTCGCGGTTGCAATTTGAGCGCGTCGATGCCGCTGCCGGGCTGCTGCTCGCCCAGCGGAAACGGATAGTCCGTGCCCAGCATCACACGGTCTTCCCCGACCACGTCGAGAAGATAGCGCAGCACCTGCGGGTCGTGCACGCAGGAATCGAAAAACAGCCGCCCGAAATATTCGCGCGGCGCACGCGCGTTGTCGGTGGCGACGAGATCCGGACGCATCCGGTAACCATGCTCGATGCGGCCGATGGTGAAGGGGAACGATCCGCCGCCGTGTGCGAACCCAATGCGCAGGCTCGGCAGGCGTTCCAGCACGCCGCCGAAAATCAGGCAGCACGCCGCGCGCGATTGCTCGGCCGGCATCCCGACCAGCCACGGCAGCCAGTATTTTGGCATCGTGTCCTTGCCCATCATGTCCCACGGATGGATCAGGATGGCGGCGCCGAGATCGGCAGCGGCCTCGAAGAAGGGAAACAGTTCCGGCGCGTCGAGGTTCCAGTCGTTGACGTGCGAACCAATCTGCACGCCCTGCAGGCCGAGCTGCTCGATGCAGTGCTCCATTTCCTCGATCGCCAGGCGCGGCGATTGCAGCGGCACGGTGCCAATGCCTGCGTAGTGCTGCGGATGATTGCGGCAGATTTCCGCGGTGTGGGCGTTCAAGTGCCGGTGCAGTTCACGTGCCTGGTTCGGCTTCGCCCAGTAGGAAAACAGCACCGGCACGGTGGAGATCACCTGCACGTCCAAACCGAGCTTCCGGCATTCCTCGATCCGGAACTCGGCGTCGAACGAGTTCTGCCATACCTCGCGGAAGAACTTGTTGCCGCGATAGATGCGGTGATGCCCGCCCGCGTTCACCATCACCGGAAAGCGCGGATCACCATATTTTTCGGCGAGATTGGGCCAGTCCGGCGGCAGGATGTGCGAATGGACGTCGATCTTCAGCATGCCGCAAGTATAGGTCAGGCGCACAAGCCGACCAGGCGGGGCTTGTTCCCGCGAAGCGGCATTTCGTGACGGAATGCCGCATTGCGTGCAAATCGCGGCACCCCTGTCAGCAATCTGCCCTGCGCCCGTCGATCCTGCGTCACCGCCACGAGCCGTGTCTTGCCGTTCGGCAAAAAAGCCCTCCCCGCCACACCAGGTCGTAGCGATGAAGTAGCGGTCCCGGAGCAGGGATGTTGGCTCAGTTCAGGGAACCTGCCGGTGCGAGAACGTGCAACAGACTATCGATGGCATCGGCGATGCGGTCGCTGGCATCGCACAGCGTCACCGCGAAGGCGTCGGTGTCTTCGGCCAGCGACGCCACCAGCGCGCGTTGTCCGGAACGCAAATGGAACTCGCCTCGCGGGGCGCGCGCCTCGCGCAGTGCATTCGAGGCCTCGCGCATGGCAGCGTCACAGGCGCTTGCGAATGCCTCCACCCGCGGGGCGGGAGCATCGTCGGTATCGCCGCGCGCTGCTTCCAGCATCATTGCCGCGCGGACCACACGATTGGCCTGCGCGACCAGCGCTTCGGCGCGCGGCGCGTTGGCGCGACTGGCGGGTTCGCTGCGCAGCCGGTCCAGCGACGCCTGCGCGGCGCTGCGTGCGGCACGTGCATCGATGCGGGTGTCGTGGCGCGCCCGTGTGCTCCCGCGCAGGGTCGCGATCAAATACTCGCGATAGGCATCCAGCATGCGTGCCACCACTTCGCGTTCGCGGCCACGTTCCCAGGTCGGCCACAACAGGTAGGCCAGCAGCGCCAACGCACTGCCGAGGGCCGTATCGATGCTGCGCGCCAGCACCGAATCCTCCGCCGGAATGCCATAGAACGAAAGCAGGATGACCACCAAGCCGGTCAGGCACACCACCGCGATGCCGTAATGCACGCTCGCGAGTTCGCGGAAGGCGAAGCACAGCAGCGCCATCAATGCGAGCGCCATCCAGAAGCCGCCGAGTCCGCCGAAGTGCAGCACGGCCGTGGTGAGCAACAGTCCGCCGAGCGTGCCGGCCACGCGCAGTAGCCCGTAGCGCCAGGTGGCGCCGAAATCGGGCTTCAACACGATGGCCACCGTCATCGGCATCCAGTAGCCGCGCGACAGCGGCAGCACGTGCGCCAGCGCGAACGCGATCGCGACGCACGCGCCGCACCGGATCGCATGCCGAAAAGCCGGCGACGAAAGTCGCAAGTTGGCGCGCAGAGTGGAGAACGGATTGGTTGATTGCAATGCACGCGGCAGCCGGAATTCCGAATGCAGCGCACGGATCTCGCCGCGGCTGCCGGCGGTGTCCGTGTTGCGGACGGCGGCGCGCAATTGCCCGCCCAACGCTGCGATGCGGGCATTCGCGATTTCCGCGTCGGCCGAAGCGGGCGCCGATTCGATGCGCGCGATCGCCTGCGCATAGGCCTCGAGCGCCGCCGTGGATGCGGGTGGCACCGCCTGTTCCAGCGCATTCGTGATGGTGGTCAACACCTTTGCCGCGGCGCTGCGCGCGCTCGCCAGCACCGCGCGTATTTCCGGCTGCTCGCATGCGGCTTGCTGGCTTGCGAGCGCGAACAACTCCAACCGGATCCGCTCCGACAGTTCCGCAAGCACGCGGAAGGCTTCGACCGCAAGGCCGCGCGCGCGGCCGGCGCCGAACAGCAATGCCTGCAGATCGTTGAGCGAAGGCGGCAGCGCTATCGCGACGTCGGCATCGGCGTCGGTGCGTGCGAAGTCGGCGAGCCCGCGGAATCCTTCCGCGAGTGCGAGGCGCTCTGGCCGGTAGCGCTGCAGCGGCCATGCCGCGATCGCGAACAGCGTCTGCAGCAGGCCGCCCGCGAAGATCAGCAAGCCCTCGGGGATCGCGTTGCCCACCGTCTGCGGCTCGGCACCCAGCACCACCAGCAGGATCAGGCTTGTCAAGCCCACGCGCGTCAGGTGCGCATCCACGGCCACCAGCAGCGCGGCGCCGAAACCCCACGATGCCGCGGCGAGCAGCAGCGCCACCGGCCATTGGCCGAGCACCGCGCCGGCGAACGCGGCGATGCCGGCCGCGGCCGCGGTCAACAGCATGCGTCGCAGACGCAACCGGTAAGGCCCCGGCTGATCGGCGAACATCGTGTTGAGCGCGCCGGCGGAAACACCGAGTCCCGCGAACAGATGACCAGTCAGCGCGCCGATGAGCAACGGCAACACGATGGCTACGGTGTTGCGCATCGCGACCGTCACCGGCACGTCACGCTTGCCGGTGTGCAGCAATGTCTTCAGCAGTGGGTCTTCGCGCAGTCGGGTAAAGGCGGTCATGCGCGATCGGCTTCCGGCGCGGTCAGGCGCCGCCAGTATCGGCGATCCGTTTCAGCCGCGCGAGCGCGGGCGCAATGTCCAGGTTTTCCGCCACCAGCCATGTTTCGTTGTAATACGTGCCGGCGTAGCGTTCGCCGCTGTCGCAGATCAGCGTGACCACCGGCCCGGTTTCGCCGGCCGCCCTCATCTCCGACATCAACTGCAGCGCACCGACGAAGTTGGTACCGGTGGAACCACCGCAGCGGCGACCGAGCAATTTCTCCAGCACCCGCAACGCGGCCATGCTGTCGACGTCGGCGACGCGGATCATCCGGTCGATCACGCCGGGCAGGAATGAAGGCTCGACGCGCGGGCGACCGATGCCTTCGATGCGCGAGCCGCGTTCGAGCGTCAGGCTGGCGTCGCCGGTTTGGTAATAATCCACGAATACCGAGTTCTCGGGGTCGACCACCGCGAGCCGGGTTTCGCTTCGTTGTGCGCTGCCGTAACGGATGTAGCGGCCGAGCGTGGCCGAAGTGCCGCCTGTGCCGGCGCTGACCACGATCCAGCGCGGCATCGGGTCGGCCTCGCGCTGCATCTGGCGGAAGATCGATTCGGCGATGTTGTTGTTGCCACGCCAGTCGGTGGCGCGCTCGGCGTAGGTGAACTGATCCATGTAGTGCCCACCGCAACGTTCGGCCAGCCGCTGTGCCGCGCCGTACACATCGGTGTCATCGATGAGATGGCACTGGCCGCCGAAGAATTCGATCTGCGCGATCTTCTGTTTCGACGTCCGGCGCGGCATCACGGCGAAGAACGGCAGGTTCAAAAGGCGCGCGAAGTACGCTTCGGAAATCGCGGTGCTGCCGCTGGACGCCTCGATCACGGGACGGTCTTCATCGAGCCAGCCGTTGCAGATCGCGTACAGGAACAGCGAGCGCCCCAGCCGGTGTTTCAGGCTGCCCGTGGGATGCACGGACTCGTCCTTGAAGTACAGCGGAATACCGGGGAACGCCGGCAGGTCGAGGCGGATCAGGTGGGTGTCGGCCGAACGCGCGGCCTCGGCTTCGAGCGCGGCGATCGCGCGGCGGGTCCATGTGTACATGCCGATATTCTATGTGCTTTGAAACGCGCTCTGGCCTGCTAGGGCGAGCCGTCGTGAAAAGTCAGGCCATGGATGGCCGCTCTGGCGTGAGCATTTGACCGGTCCATGCTTTGCCGTTCGCTTCCCCAACTTGGCGACCAGGGACCATCGCCATTCCAACCCTTGCAATCACCGGCACCGCGGTCTAGCGTTGCCTGTAAACCCGCATCGGCACACTCTGGGGGGGCGGCATGATTCGCGTGGTCCTGGTGGATGATCATGAATTGGTGCGTTCGGGATTTTGCCTGATCCTTTCCGGGCAACCCGATATCGAAGTGGCGGGCGAAGCCAGCAATGCGGAAGACGGGTTGCGCCTGGTTCGCGCGCTCAAGCCCGATGTCGCGTTGATCGATGTGCACATGCCGGGCATGAGCGGCATCGAACTCACCGAACGGGTGCAACGTTCCGGCCTGTCGACCCACATCGTGATCCTTACGGTGGTCCAGGACGCGCAATTCCCGCGCCGCCTGTTGCAGTCGGGCGCACTGGGTTATCTCACCAAGGGGTGTCCCGCCGAGGAACTGGTGAACGCGGTGCGCACCGTTGCGCAGGGTAATCGCTACCTCGATGCCACCGTTGCGCGCGAGATGGCGCTGGCTGCGGTCGATGGCGACGCCTCGCCGCTGGAATCGTTGTCATCGCGGGAACTGGAGGTGGCACTGATGCTGGCGCGCGGGCTGGCCGTCAATGAAGTCGCCACCCGCTTGCATCTCAGCGCCAAGACCGTATCCACCTACAAGCAGCGCCTGTTCGAAAAACTGAGCGTGCAGCACACCATTGCCCTGGCGCACGTGTTGTCGGCGCACGGACTTCTGGGTGAGGAATCGTTCTGCGGTCGTCCTTGATTGCTGCGCCACCTGATGGGTTGGCAGGATGGGCAGGCTGACACGCACCACGTCGTGGCGGCCCGGGAATGGCCCTCCATGGCCTGACTTTTCCACAGCAACCGCCTCGAGCGAAGCCGCGTGTCAGCCGCAGGTCATTCCTGCGGCTTGCCGGATTCCGGAGGTGGCGTTCCCGTCGCGGGCGACGGCTTGGGCGGCAACACATTCGGCGCGAGGATGGGGCGGATCGCACCGGAGAGCGGACGCGGCGTCGGAATCGCCGGATGGCGCGGCAGTGGCTGCGTCAGCGGACGCGCCGCAGGCGGCGCCGCGAACAGCGATGGCGTGACAGGTTCCGGCTTCGGCACTGCGGGTGCAGTGACGTTCGCGGGCGGCGTGGGCGAGGTCGCGGCGGGCGCCAATGAAGGCGTCAAGTTCGTTACTGTGGGCGCATTCGATTGCGCGAGACTCGACGGCTCCGATGCGCGCGACACCGGGCGCACGCTGGGCGAGACGGCGACAGACGCGGGCAATGGCACGGGTGCCGTAGACTTCGGCATGTCGTTGGGTGCACTGGCCGCGATGGGTTGTGATGAAGGCTGCGGCGCAGGCTGGTGCTCCGGTGTCGTGGATAACGCCGGCGTGACCGGCATGTGCTCACCCGCCGCGGGCGCGGCTGGGGTCGGTGGCGCTGGATGGGAAACCTTGTCGCCGGATACCGACTGTGCTTCCCGGCTTGGTTCCACCATGCGCGACATCGAGCGATGCTCGGCATGTGAAGGCGAGCCGGTACCACGATCGGCATCTTCGTCGTCGATGTCGCGCGGCGTGGCAGGCGCGGCACCGTTCTGCGCGGCGCCGGCATGCTTGCGACGACGTCCACCGCGACGACCGCGGCGGCGCTTGCCGGTACCTGCGGCATCCGCCCCGGCCGCCGGCGCAGCGGTAGCTTCGCCGCCGGCGACAACGTTTTCGATGGGCTTGGTTGCTTCGATATCAGTGTCCGGCGCGGCTGCGGGTTTCGCGGTGGCCAGACCCTGTGTGTCGTGGTGTGGCGCTGCATTCGTGGATTCGTCGCGCGCGGGCTTCGATTCCTGTGCCCGGAGTTCGGTGGCTGGCTTTGATGCCGTGGGCGCAGCCGGTTTCTGCGCCGCGCGTGCCTGGCGCTGTGGATCTTCGCTGCGTGACTTGTTCGATTTGGCCTGCGAGCCCTTCGGTTGTTGCTGGCCCTGTTGGCGACCGCGGCGGGATTCGCCGTCGCGATCGCGGTCATGGCCGTTGCGGCGAGCGCGGGACCCATCAGCGCGCCGTTCGGAAGGACGTTCGCGACGTTGGGCATGGCCAGATGGCGATGCGTGTTGCGGTTGCGTCAGCTCCGCAAGCGCCGCTTCCGGCGCCGGCGCTGCGCGGAACCAGCCGAACAGGCGGCCCAGCAAACCGCCAGAAGCTGCGGCGGGAGTGGACGTGGCGGCGGCGGGAACGGGTGCCGGCGCTGGCGCGGTTTCCTCGCGCTGCGGCATTGGCGTCACGCGCTGGATGCCGCTGACCGCAGGTTCCTCGCCGTGGCTGACTACGCCCATCCGCGGTTGCGGCGCGGCGGCGACTTCGGTCAGGCGCTCGTAACTTGGCTTGGCATGTTCGCCCATCTCGCTATCGCGGATGCGGGTGATTTCGAGATGCGGCGTTTCCAGGTTTTCGTCCGCGACGATCACCACGTGCACCTTGTGGCGCAGTTCGATCTCGACCACGCTGGAACGCTTTTCGTTGAGCAGGAAGTTGGCCACGCGCGCGGGTGCCTGCACCAGCACCTGGCCGGTGTTTTCCTTCATCGCGTGCTCTTCGATCAAACGCAACGCGGACAGCGACAGCGATTCGATGCCGCGGATGCGGCCGTGGCCATCGCAGCGTGGGCATACGATCTGCGTCGATTCTTCCAGGCTGGGACGCAGGCGCTGTCGTGACAGTTCCAGCAGGCCGAAGCGGGAGATGCGGCCGACCTGCACGCGCGCGCGGTCCAGCTTCAGCGCGTTGCGGAGTTTTTCCTCGACCTCGCGCTGGTGGCGCGTGCTTTCCATGTCGATGAAGTCGATGACGATCAACCCGCCCAAATCGCGGATGCGCAACTGGCGCGCGATCTCGACTGCGGCCTCGCAGTTGGTGTGAAATGCGGTGTCCTCGATGTCGCTGCCCTTGGTGGCGCGGGCCGAGTTGATGTCGATGGAGGTGAGCGCCTCGGTGGGGTCGATCACGATCGAACCACCGGACGGCAATCGGACGTTGCGGTCGTAGGCGCTTTCGATCTGGGTTTCGATCTGGAAGCGCGTGAACAGCGGCACGGTGTCGTCGTACAACTTCAGCTTGCGCAGGCTATTCGGCATCACCTGCTGCATGAACTGTTTGGCGTCTTCGTACAACGACGGTTCGTCGATCAGGATTTCGCCGATGTCGGCGCGCAGGTAATCGCGCAACGCGCGGATGAAGAGTTTGGATTCCTGGTAGATCAGGAACGGAGCGGATTTTGCGGCGGCGGCCTCGGAAATGGCCTTCCAGAGTTGCAGCAGGTAATCGAGGTCCCACTGCAGTTCCTCGGCGTCGCGGCCGACGCCGGCGGTGCGCACGATCAGCCCCATTTCTTCCGGCACCGTCACGTGCTGCAGGGCTTCCTTCAGAGCCTGGCGGTCGTCGCCCTCGATGCGGCGCGACACCCCGCCCGCGTTCGGGCTGTTGGGCATCAGCACCATGTAGCGGCCGGCCAGCGAGATATAAGTGGTAAGCGCGGCACCCTTGTTGCCGCGCTCTTCCTTTTCGACCTGCACGATGAGCTGCTGGCCTTCCTTCAGCAACTCGCGGATGCCGGCCTTGTTGTGGTCGGCGCCGGGCGTGAAGTACTCGCGGGCGATTTCTTTCAGCGGAAGGAAGCCGTGGCGCTCGGCGCCGTAATCCACGAAGCAGGCTTCGAGGGAAGGTTCGACCCGCGTTATGCGGGCTTTGTAGATGTTCGACTTTTTCTGTTCACGCGCGGGGATTTCGAGGTCGAGGTCGTACAGGGCTTGGCCATCGACGATGGCCACACGCAACTCCTCACGCTGAGTTGCGTTGATCAACATGCGTTTCATTGTGGGTTCCTTGAAGTCGCCTTTGCTGCGCGCGTCGTCGGCGGCGCCTTCAGGGGGCGGCCGGCCGGATGACGTGCCGCGCCTGGCGGCAGTCGCCGGGTCCTGTCACTGGCCCCGGCTTGTGATGAATGGGAATGTTCACGTCCCGAGTCCCCGCATCGTCTTGCCGACGGTGGGCAAACATCGACCCGAACGTTACGATGGCGAGGTACCGGCTGCTCCCGGTCAGGAATGGCAGGCGGAAGCCTTGTCCGCGCGGCGAACGAGTACAGGGTGGCCCATGAGGGGCCAGAGCCTGCTTGACGCCGGGGAATCCTATCATCGCAAAGGGATTTTTTTCAATGGGGACGGCAACTTCGACCCAGGACTTCAGTTCGGTGCGAACCGTGGAGGTTGGCCCAGAGCGCGATGGCCAGCGTGTGGACAACTGCCTGGCGGCGTTGCTGAAGGGGGTGCCGAAGACGCATATCTACCGGTTGCTGCGGACCGGCCAGGTACGGGTCAACGGCCGGCGCGCCAAGCCGGACACCCGGCTCGCAGCGGGCGATCAGTTGCGGATTCCGCCGGTACGGGTGGCCGAGCGACCGGGGTCCGGTGCCCCGCCTGCCGCGATGCTGGACGAAATTTGCCGTGCCGTGATTTTCGAAGACCGCGACTTCCTCGCCATCGACAAGCCGGCAGGCGTCGCCAGCCATGGTGGCAGCGGCATCACCTTCGGCGCCATCGAGCTGCTGCGCGCGGCGCGGCCGAAGGATCATCTTGAACTCGCGCACCGGTTGGACCGCGATACCTCCGGCGTGCTGGTGTTTGCGCGTTCGCGGCGTGGCCTAATCGGCGTGCAGGATCTGATCCGGTCTGGCGAGACCAAGAAGCAATACCTGTGCCTGATGACTGGCAAACTCCAGCGGGCGAAATTCGACGTCAATGCGCCGCTGAGGAAATCGGTGCTGTCGGGTGGCGAGCGCATGGTGCGCGTGGATGAGGATGGCAAGCCTGCGCTCACGTTCTTCCGCGAAATCGAGCATTATCCGGATTGCAGCCTGGTCGAGGCCACGCTGGCGACCGGACGTACGCATCAGATTCGCGTGCACGCCGCGTACGCCGGCCATCCGCTGGCGGGCGATCCGAAGTATGGCGAGCGCGAAGCCAACAAGCGCTTCGCCAAGCTCGGGCTGAAACGGATGTTTCTGCATGCCGCGCGTTTCGAATTCGAACTGGGCGAGCGCGCGTACAGCTTCTCTGCGCCGTTGCCGGACGATCTGCGGACTGTGCTGGACCGGCTGTAGCGTCGCCCGCATTCACGGGGCCGCCACGTTCAACTGTTAAAATCGTGTCTTTTGCCGGGATGCGCGCATGAAAGTCACCATCTTCGGAACGGGCTACGTCGGCCTTGTCACCGGAACCTGTCTCGCCGAGATGGGCAATCACGTGTTGTGCATGGATGTGGATGCGGACAAGATCGCGCGGCTGGAGCGCGGCGAGATCCCCATTTTCGAACCGGGCCTGGAGCCGCTGGTCAAGCGCAATCACGCAGCCGGCCGGCTTGCGTTTACCATGGATCCGAAAGCAGCCGTGGCGTACGGCGACACGATTTTCATCGCGGTGGGAACGCCGCCCGACGAGGACGGCAGCGCAGATCTGTCGTACGTGCTCAGCGTAGCGCGCAGCATCGGCGAACACATCAGCGGGTATGTCGTGGTCGTGGACAAATCCACTGTGCCGGTGGGCACCGCAGACCGGGTGCGCGCCGAAATCGACGCGGCATTGAAAAAGCGCGGCGTGGAGATCTCGTTCGACGTGGTTTCCAACCCCGAGTTCCTGAAGGAGGGCAATGCCGTCGACGATTGCATGAAACCGGACCGCATTCTCATCGGCTCGTCCTCGGCGCGTGCCATCGATCTGCTGAAGTCACTGTATGCGCCGTTCAACCGCAACCACGACCGCATCGTGGTGATGGACGAGCGCTCCGCCGAGCTGACCAAGTATGCGGCCAATGCGATGCTGGCCACCAAGATCAGTTTCATGAACGAGATCGCCAACATCGCCGAGCGCGTGGGCGCCGACGTGGAAATGGTGCGCCACGGTATCGGCGCCGATCCGCGCATCGGCTATCACTTCATCTACCCCGGCACCGGTTACGGCGGTTCGTGTTTTCCCAAGGACGTGCAGGCGCTGGAACGGACGGCACACGCGAACGGTTACGAAGCCCGCCTGCTGGGCGCGGTGGAGGCGGTAAACCGCGATCAGAAGCGCAAGCTGTTCGATCTGTTGACGCGACATTTCGACGGCAACCTGTCGGGCACGACCATCGCGTTGTGGGGTCTCGCCTTCAAGCCGAACACCGACGACATGCGCGAAGCGCCCAGCCGCGTGTTGATGGAGGCTTTGTGGCAGGCCGGCGCCAAGGTACGCGCCCATGATCCCCAGTCCCGTGGCGAGGTTGCGCGGATTTATGGCCAGCGCGATGACTTGGTGTTGTGCGACGATCCATGGGCCGCCCTGGAAGGTGCCGACGCGCTGGCCGTGGTGACCGAATGGAAGGTGTTCCGCAGCCCGGATTTCGCGCGCATCAAGTCCATGTTGAAGAACCCCGTGATTTTTGACGGTCGCAACCTGTACGATCCGTCCATGGTCGAATCCGCGGGGCTGGCCTATTACGGCATCGGACGCGGGCGCAGTGCCGTTGCAGTGGAGCAGCATGCATGAACCCCACTCCACCCGATGAACGCCTTGATGACATGGAGCTGCGCCTGACATTCCTCGATGATGCGGTTTCCTCATTGGGCGACAGTGAAGTCCAGCAATCGCGCCGACTGCTGCAACTCGAAAATGCGCTGACGGAATTGCGTCGGGAATTGGCGTCCTTGCGCACGAGCCTGTCCGACGATGTGCATGAGGAACCGCCGCCCCCGCATTATTAGTGCATTTTCACAACAGCCGCTTCGTGTGGGTGCGTTGAGGATGCGTTCGCTCCATGGGGATTTAGTTTTGTGCGCACCAGAACGGCCATCCCTGGACTGACTCTCCACAAAAGCCGCTTCGAGTGGAGTGCCGGTAACACCGCCCCTCAAGCGGAATCGTAGGTTGGGCTGAGCAACGCGAAGCCCAACATCAGGTTCAACATGAACGTTGTCTCGGCATCCGTTCCGCCATGAGTGAATCCCTGCGAGACCAGTTGCTGAAAGCCGGCTTCAAGCCGTCGCCGAAGCCGAAGGCAAAGCCGCACCCGCGCACGCCGGAGACGCACAAGGGGCGCGAGACCAGCAAACCCGATCTTGCCAAGGCATTCGCGTTGCGCGCGAAAGCGGATCGCGCCGAGCGCGAAGCCGCCGAGCGCGAAGCGCGCGACAAGGCGGAAGCCAAACGCGAGCGCAAGCGCAAATTGCAGGCGCTGCTGAACGGCAAGACACTCAACCGCGAAGACGCTGAACAGGTTCGCAACTTCGAATTCGCCGGCAAGATCCGCCGCGTATATGTCACGCCCGATCAACTGCGCCAGGTCAATGCGGGAGAACTGGGCGTGGTGATGCACAACGGGCGTGCATTGCTTGTACTTCGCGATGTCGCACTGGAAACGCAGGCAATCGCTGCGGAGGTCGTGGCGTTGCTGGTTGATCCATCGTCACCCGCGGACGACGATGGCGTACCCGATGACCTGATGTGGTGAAGAAATTACTCCCGAGCCCCCGCGGCCGGATATCCGTTCAGCGAAGGCCGCGACGCGGGTTCCGCCGTCCAGAATTGGCCGGCGGAATTCCACGCTTCCATCATCAAAGGCGCGTTGACGTCGCCGTGCCGCACACAGCCACGATCACGCTGCCATCGGCGGCGTAAATCGTGGACCGCACGGTCCCGGAAGCGGTTTGGCCGTCGGCGCTCAGTTTGAGGTCGCGATCGACAGTGCCGGTGCCGTAGAACTCTCCATCCTCGAAGAAGTCGTATTGCAGATGCAGCGAATAGTGGTTCGTGCGCGGGTTGTAGGACCAGTTCCCCATACCGATGTTGCGCGTGAAGATCCCTGGAATCCCAAACACGTTCGGAGCACCGACTGGCGGGAAGCGCGGACTTTCGGTGGCGGTGCCGCCCGCGTGGAAGGAAATCGTGTTGCCCACCGGCTGAGTCGGTGTGGTCCCGCATGGCCCGATTTTTCCGGCAGTCGTCTGAAACGTGCCGACCATGCGATTCGCGAACCAGCCCGACGTGGTTTGCGGCTCCACCAATGGCCTGGCTCCCGCTGTTCCGGCGACGGTGGACAGGGCGAGTATGGCGACGGCAAGTGCGGTCTTGGTGTTCATTGTGATTCTCCTCGTGGATGGAAGGTCGTTTTTCAGGTCCCCTCAGAACTGGGTGCATGCCCACTGATGGGTCTCGGCACCAGCCGGTCCCCCCCATGGAAACGTGAGTTTTCCTTCGGTGGGCAATGTCGCCGGAACCCGCTCCTGCGACGCGCATAAGGTCGCTCACCGTCGCTCGGGAATCCTGCTAAATTCCTGAAAAGTTCTGAATTCTCTCGAAGCTCACGCCCGTGGGGATGGAACGGCGCCAATACGAGTTCTCCGGCTATCGACTGGATGCCGTGTCGCGGGAATTGTTCGGCCCGGATGGCGCGACGATTTCCGTCACGTCCAAGGCGCTGGACGTGCTGGCATATCTGATCCAGCAGCGGGGCCGGGTGGTCGACAAGGACGATCTGCTCGCCGCGGTGTGGGCGGGGCGGGTGGTCGAGGAGAACAATCTGACCCAGGCGATCTCGGCGTTGCGCAAGGCATTCGGCGTACGTCCGCCGGAACATCGCTTCATCGTCACGGTTTCCGGACGCGGCTATCGCTTCGTCGCCGGTGTCAGCGAACTTGACACGGCGGAAGCCGCGACTCGGGCGCCGCCGCAGACCGCGCTTGCGGTGTTGCCATTCCGGTCGATTTCATCGGGACCGCGCGACGAGCTGCTCGAACTCGGCCTCACCGAAACCCTGATCACCCAGCTCAGCCGCGTTCGCCAGTTGCGGGTGCGGGCGTTGGGCTCGTCGCTGCATCTTGCGCAAGATGTGGCGCACGATCCCGATGCGGCGGGCCGGCAACTCGGCGCGGCATTCGTCATCGACGGTTCGGCGCAGCAGGTTGACGGCCGAGTTCGGGTCAACGTCCGGCTGCTGTCGGTCGCCAATGGCGCGACCGTCTGGGCGGACACCGTGGATAGCCGTGTCGAAGACGTGTTCACGCTGCAGGACAGGATTTCCGGTGCAGTGGTGAAGGCATTGGCGCTGCCGGGCATCGCCGTGCCGGAACGCCGGCGCAGCTCTCGAACCGGCGAAGATGCCCAAGTTTACCGCGCATGGTTGCAGGGCTATCACCTGCTGCAGCGTCCGGACGAGGAAAACTTGAAGAAGGCGATCTCGGCGTTCCGCCGCGCGATCGATCTGGATGCCGCGTGCACGCGTGCCTACGCCGGGATTGCGTTTGCCTATCGCGGGCTGGTGCACATCGACCATGAACCGGACGAGATGTTCGGCCTGGCCAAGGCGGCGGTCGCGCAGGCGCTGAAGCTCGATCCGGACTCGCCCGAGGCGCTCGCCGCGCAGGGCCGCATCCGGCACCTGTACGAGTGGGATTGGGCGGGCGCGGAGGCTTCGCTTAAACGCGCGATCGAACTGAATCCCAGCCTGATGGAAGCGCGCTATGCCTGTGCGCACCTGCTGGTGCACCTGGGTCGGTTCGAGGAGGGCCTGGGGCAGGCGTGCCAAGCGCGCGAACTGGATCCCCTGTCGCCGATGGTCAACGCGATTTACGGCGGGCTGCTCACTGCCGCCGGGCAAACCGAGGCTGCGCAAAAACAGGTCCGGCGGGCGCTGGAACTGAAACCGGATTTCTGGATCGCGTTGCAAGTCCGCGCAGGGTTGGCCGCGGACCGTGGCGACACGGCAGCCGCCATGGCCGATCTCGCCGCGGCCGTCGACGACTCACATCGTGCGAGTCAGATATTGGCGCTTCAGGCCGTCGCGCACGTTGCGGCGGGAGACCGCATCCTGCCGCGGGAAGTCCTGCACGAGCTGGAAACGCGCCGCGAGGGGCGCTATGTTCCCGCTACCAGTTTCGCCGCGGTGCACGCAGCGCTCGGCGACACCGATGTCGCACTGGACGAACTGGAACGTGCGTATCGCGAGCGGGACATCCGCATGGCTTTCATGAAGGTGGATGCGCGCTGGAATGTGTTGCGTGCGCAGCCGCGTTTCCGGGTTTTGGCGCAGCGCATGGGCCTGATGAGCGATTGCGGTTGCAGCCGGCTTTGAGGGCCGTCGGTATGACTTCCGCGGGTTGCGGCTAATTGGCTTGAGTCGCCAAGGCCGGATTGAACCAGCCCTGTTTGGGTGCGAAACGCCCCCCGTGCGTGTGCGCCAGCGCCTCGAGCTTTTCACGCAACACGCCTGCGCCGGTGGCGCGGATGTAGTGGATCGGGCCGCCACGGAAGGGTGCGAAGCCGGTGCCGAAGATCACCCCGGCATCCAGCAGTTCGGCATCCGCGACCACGTTATCGTGCAGGCAAGCCACGGCTTCGTTGAGCATCGGCAGGATCAGGCGTTCTTCAAGATCGGCGGGCTCGCGGTAGCCGGCATCGACCTTCGACTTCTCGGGCTTGCCGTCCTTCCACACATAGAAACCCTGGCCATCTTTCTTGCCACGCTTGCCGCCCTCCACCTTGTCGGCGATGCCGGCGGGAAATTCCAGGTTGAGGAATGGACCGAGTTCCTTGCCCACGGACAGTGCGACGTCGAGTCCTACCGTATCGATCAGTTCAATCGGTCCCATCGGCATGCCGAAGCGTTTGCCCGCCCGATCGATCGCGGCATCCGGAATGCCCTCGGTGTGGCAGCGCACGGCCTCCAGGAGGTACGGCACCAGGATGCGGTTGACCAGGAATCCGGGCGTGCCCTTGACCGGCAACGGCAGTTTGCCGATGGCTTTCACCCAAGCCCAGGCACGCTTTTCGAGCGTGGGATCGAGGCTGTCGTGGCGCACCACTTCCACCAGCGGCATCTGCGCGACGGGGTTGAAGAAATGCAAGCCGAGGAACCGCCGCGGTTCCATGAAAGCGACGCGCAATTCATCCAGCGCAATCGATGACGTATTGGTGGCGATCAGCGCGTCGGGCGCGATCTTCGGCTCGAGCATCCGATACACCGCTTCCTTGGCTTCCGGATTTTCATAGATTGCCTCGATCGCGAGTTGCGAAGATGCAATGCCGGCGCCGTCCACGTCCGGTGTGAGGCGTGCCTCGACCGGCGCGATGCGCTCGCGGGTCTTCAGTTTCTTCTCGAACAACTTGCGCGCGCGTCCCAGCGCGGGTTCGACGAACTTCACCTCGCGATCCTGCAGCGTCACCTCGAAGCCACGCAGTGCGCTCCACGCAGCGATGTCGCCGCCCATCACGCCGGCGCCCACCACGTGCACGTGATGGATGCCGTGCGGCGTGTCGCCTGCAAGTCCGCGCAGGCGTTCGCGCAGGAAGAAGATGCGGATCAGGTTGTGCGCGGTGGGCGTGGCCGCGAGTTTCGCCACCGAGCCTGCCTCCAGGCGCAGGCGCTGGTTGATGTCGCCGCCACCGCGTCGCCACACTTCGATCAGCGCGAACGGCGCGGGATAATGTCGGGGTGATGCTTTTGCGGCGGCTTGTTTGCGCATGATCGGCGCGAGGATTTGCCGCGCGGGCCAGCTGTTGCTCAGCCACGCCATCGCGCGTTGCGGGAACGGGCGCATGATCGGGTGCAATGCGAGTTTGCGGGCTTCGTCGAGCAAGGCATCGGTTGCGACCAGCCTGTCGACCAGGCCTTCCCCCAGCGCGCGTTCGGCCGAGGCCGCCCGTCCGGTCAACATCATGGCCAGCGCCTTGGGCGCGCCGATCAGGCGCGGCAAGCGTGCGCTGCCGCCCCAGCCAGGATGGATGCCGAGTTGCACTTCCGGCAGCGCAATGCGCGTTTCCGGCGCGCGTACGGCGACGCGCATCCGGCACGCCAGCGCAAGTTCGGTACCGCCGCCCATGCAGGCGCCATGGATCGCCGCCACCGTCGAGATCGGCAATCGTGCCAGTCGCTGGAATACACGCTGGCCGTGCTCGATTTCCTCACGCACCGTGCCGGCGCGGTCGTAACTTTCGAATTCCTTGAGGTCCGCGCCCACCGCGAAACCGGACGCCTTGCCGGAATGGATGACCACCGCGGCGGGGCGCTCGATTGCAATGCGCTCCAGCATGCCATCCAGTTCATCCAGCAATGCCCGCGACAAGGCGTTCACATTGCTTCCGGCCCGATCCATGCGCAACAAGAGCACACCGTCCGCGCCCATGGAGGCTTGCCAATGGCTGAATCGCAAACCGTCGAACACTTCTCAGTCCCGTCACCGATGCTTGCGCATCATCATTGATCGCGCAGGGATCGTGGTCAACTTCAGGTGAAGGAACATGGCTGAGGCCGATTCGCCAACGCAGGCTATCGATAACCTGCTGGACCGCATCCTCGCCGCGGACAGCGTGCTGGTGGCATTGCGCTGCGATGATGTCGACGCGCTGGTCGATGCTCTGCGCCGTATTGCGCAGGAGACGGGCAAGGCGCTGTATGTGTGGCGCGCACGCGTCGGCCTGTGCCGGCTGCCGGGACGCGACGAGACGGTGCCGGGCATCGTGCATCTTGCCGACGTGTTGCGCTTCATCGAACGCAGCCCGCATTTCGGCGTATATTTCCTCACCGAGCGTCCGCCGGAATGGAGCCCGGATCTGCTTGCCCTGCTACGCCGGATCGCCCAGATCGATCCACGCCAGCCGCGTCGGCTGGTGCTGCCGGGTATGCTCGCCGATCTTCCGCCGGCATTGCCTGCCCGGGAACTGGCGTGGGGCAGGTCCACGGGCGCGCGGCGGCGCCTGCGCCACGGCGCATGGGTATGTTGATGCGTGACAGTGATCATCCCGTGCTGGTGGTGGCATCTTCGCGCGACGATCGTCGCGTATTGTTCGATGCGCTGGACGGCATGAACTCCGGCGAGATCCTGAGCGCCCGCGATGCCATCCAGGCGCATGCGTTGCTCAAACGCTCGGCGCGCCCGGTGCTTGCGATACTGGATTTCGCCCACGCGCCGACACAGTCGCGGATGTTGTGCGAGGAACTGGCGGGCGTACCGGTGATCGGCTTGTTCGGTGCGGATTTCGACAGCGGGGACAACCACGGTTGCCCCTCGTCATGCGGGAATGTGAAAGCGTGGCTGCGCGTGCCTGTCGATGCCACCGAGGCGGTGATGCGTGTTCGCGAGGCACTGGGTGGCGCCGCAATGCGGCCCCCGGCCGCACGCGGCGACAATCCGTCCGCCGTGCCACGGCCTCCACGGGAAGGTCGGCTCGACGCGACGCTGCGCATGGTCGCTGACTTGCTCCAACCGGGACGCGACGCCATCGGCTTGCCGGGCCTGGTGCAACGTGCGATGCAGGCGTTGGGGATCGAGTTGATGGTTATCGCCGAGCGCAGCACGTCCGGCGACGCCCTGCAACCGCTGGCGCGGATGGATCGCCTGTCCGGGCCCGGCGCTTCCGATCCGCTTGCACATCCTTGCGTGCAACAGGCGTTGGACGGCGAAGAAATCGTCCGCATCGACGACGCGGCTGCATCAGATGATCCGCTCGTCCGTGCTACCGCCTGCGCGTGGCATGCGGCGCTGCCGCTGTTCGATGCGCAACGCAACGTGCTGGGGGTGATGGTGTGCGCGTCGCGGCGCACCGATGCGGTTGCGCCGGAAAGTTTGCAGTTGCTGCTGCAGATTGTGGCGACGCGCTTTGCCGCGTTGCTGGAACTGCGCGCCGAACGCGAACGTGGCCGCAGTCGCGCACTCCTGGATGGCCTTACCGGACTGCCCAATCGGATGCTGTTCAATGACCGCCTCGAATCCATCCTGCACGACGCGCGCCGCACGGGAGAAGTGTTCGCGGTGATGTTCGTGGATATGGATCGCTTCAAGGGCATCAACGATTCGTTGGGCCACGCTGTCGGCGACAAGGTGCTGGTGGCGGGTGCGCGCCGCCTGCGCGAGGCGGTGCGCGCATCGGATACGGTGGCGCGCTACGCCGGTGACGAGTTCACGCTGATCATCCGCCACGTCAACGATCGCGGCGACGTCGATCACGTCGCGGCCAAGCTGCTGAAAGTCATGCGGGCACCGCTGATGCTGGATGACGGTTCCGAGCTGCACGTGACGACTTCGATCGGCGTCAGTGTCTATCCCGACGACGCGGCCGACGCCGAAGGCCTGATCAAACATGCCGATATGGCGATGTACAGCGCCAAGGGCAGTGGCCGAAACAACGTGCAGGCATATGGCAATGCGCCCGGGGACGCGCACCGACAGCGCATCGAGATGGAATCGCGTTTGCGCGAGGCCGAAGCGCACGGCGAACTGTCGGTGTGCTATGAGCCGCAGATCGAAGTCGCGTCCGAAGACATCGTGGGCGTCGAGGCGTCGGTGCGTTGGCGACACCCGGTACTCGGCGTGCTCAGCCCCGCGTTCTTCCTGCCGCTGGCCGAGGAAACCGGCCAGATCATTTCGATCGGCGAGTGGGTGCTGCGTCGCGCCTGTGCCGACGTGGCGGTATGGCAACGCCGCACCCGCGTGCCGTTGCGGCTGGCGGTGAATCTGTCCGCCCTCCAGTGGATGCAACCCAACCTGGCCCCGATGATCGAAGCGGCGTGCCGTGACGCGAAGATGGATCCCGGCATGCTCGATCTCGAGACGCCCGAGGGTGTGTTGGCGAATGCATCGGAAGAACTCGGCGCGGCCATCGACGCGTTGCGCCGGATCGGCTGCCGCGTGGTGGTCGACCACGCGAGCGGCGCCCACACCGCGCCCGGGCTGGCCGGGCGATTGCCGCTGGATGCCATCAAGATTGACCACAGTTTCGTGCGCAACATCGGCAGCGATCCGGATGACGAATCGGTGGTGACGTCCATCCTCGATGCCGTGCGGAAGCAGGGCAGGTGGGTAATCGCGGAAGGCGTCGAAACCGAGCGTCAACTGGAATTCCTGCGCGAGCGTGGTTGCGATGCCGCGCAGGGTTCCCTGTTCTGCCGTCCACTTCCCGCCAGTGCCTTCACCAAGCTGCTCACCGCGCGGCGCACCGCGCTGGGTCGCGACGGGCCGGGCAATGCGTCGCCGCCGGTGCGGGGCCCACGGCGGGCCCAAGGCTGACGGGTTTTGCTTGGTGGAGCCCTGCGCCCGCGCTAGGCTTGATCCGACGGCAATTCGACCCAACCATCAAGGCGACAGTTGCGGTTCAAGGATTGCGGGATGTCGAAGCCGGATGAACTTTCGCGCGCGGAGCGCGGTCAGACGGGGGTGCATGTCGCCCCCGGCGCATCAGGGAGTGCCGCCCGGATGGGCGATATGGAAACCGATCGTGCCCTGGTGGCGCGCGTGCGCAAGGGCGACAACAAGGCGTTCGACCTGCTGGTGCGGAAATACCAGCACAAGATCATCGGCCTGGTGTCGCGATATGTGCACGACTGGAGCGAATGCGAGGATGTTGCGCAGGAGGCCTTCATCCGCGCCTATCGCGCGATTGGTGCGTTTCGTGGTGACAGCGCTTTTTATACGTGGATGTACAAGATCGCCGTGAACACCGCCAAGAACCACCTGGTCGCCCAGGGCCGCAGGCCGCCGGCCGAGGACATCGACGCGGATACCGCCGTGCAGTTCGACGCGGGCGCCCGCCTGCGGGATGAGGCCACCCCCGAGCACGAACTGGCCCGCCGGGAAATTGAACAAACCGTGTTTGCCACGGTCGAAAAGCTGCCGGAAGAGCTGCGCGACGCGATCACCCTGCGGGAGGTCGATGGCCTTTCCTACGAGGAAATCGCCGAACGCATGAATTGCCCGATAGGCACCGTACGCTCGCGCATCTTCCGTGCCCGCGAAGCCATCGACGAAAAATTGCGACCACTGTTGTCCAACGACGATGCTTGACGGTTCGATTCGCAACGCAAGAGGAATGTGGTAATGGACCCGACCAGCCGCGAAGATCTTTCTGCCCTGATGGATGGCGAACTGGCCGCCGAGCCGACTCGTTTCCTGCTGCGGCGCCTGGACCATGACCCGGACCTGTCCGCCACCTGGTCGCGCTGGCACCTGATCCGCGCGTGCCTCGCTTCCGATTCGGCGCGCATGTCGGCACCGAAACGCGACAGTGATTTTGCGGCGCGCATTGCTGCGGCATTGCAGGTCGAAGCCGCGCCGAAGGTGCGGCGGCGGCACTGGGCGCGTTACATGGGTGGCGGTGCGATCGCCGCGGGTGTGGCGGTTGCCGCGTTGATGTTGAATGCGCCCACGAATCCGCGCGGCGATGTGCCGGCTCCGGTCGCGCAGGACCATCCCGCTTCCGGGGCAGCCGTGCCGACATCGCTGGCCGAAACCTCGCCCGCTGTGAACCCGGTCGCGCCGCCGTGGCTGCTGTCACGCCAGCCCACCGTGCTTTCCGCGCAACCCGCATCGGCCAATGTCATATACGGCACCGGTTTGATGCAGCCTGATTACCTGCGTCGCGCCACCTACGCGCGTGACGAGGCGTTGCCTTACACGTCGTTCCAGCAGACCAGCCAGGCTACCTTGCCATTCTCGATCGTGCTGCTGCCGGAGCCGCCGTCCTCCAGCACGTCTGCCGCCCGACACTGACGCTGCGCGTCGCGGATGGCGCCGCAGATCGGCTTGGCGAGGCGACGCTCCCTTTACGCATCGTTTGGCGGTGCGACACGCCGCGCGTGGTGACTTTCGCGCGCAGCAGCGGAATTTTTTGTGTCTTGATCTTGATCGAATGAGGAGAAAACCATGTTGAGACGGGTGAGGCGAATGACCGCCATTTTCGTGCTGCTGTGTTTTTCCGGTGCCGGCATGGCGCTGGCGGCGACACCGACGGTGGCGCTGCCGGACTTCACCAGCATCGTGCAAAAATACGGGCCTGCGGTGGTGAACGTAGTTGCACATTACGATCACGCCAGCGAGATGGGCAGCGATGAGCCCGGTGAGCAGCCAACACAGGAACCGCAGATCCCGGAAATCTTCCGCCACTTCTTCGGCATGCCGTTCGGGCCTCAATTCCAGCAGCCCGACCGCGGTGGCGAGTCATTGGGCTCCGGCTTCATCATTTCCGCCGACGGCTACATCCTCACCAATCGGCACGTGGTCGCCAATGCGGATTCCGTGAAGGTGCACCTGCCCGACCATCGTACTTTCACCGCCAAGGTCGTCGGCGAAGACAAGATCTACGACATCGCGTTGCTGAAGATCAATGCGACCCGTCTCCCCACCGTGCAAGTCGGCAATTCGAATGACCTGCAGCCGGGTCAGTGGGTGGTCGCGATCGGCTCGCCGTTCGGGCTCGACCATTCGGTCAGCGCCGGCATCGTGAGTTACGTCGGCCGCACCCTAGGTAGCCAGGACCAGCCGGCGGTGCCGTTCATCCAGACCGACGTGCCGATCAACCGCGGCAATTCGGGCGGCCCGCTGTTCGATCTTGCCGGGAAAGTGGTGGGCATCAACTCGCAAATCTTCTCGACCAGTGGAGGCGCGATGGGGCTGTCGTTTTCGATTCCGATCAATCTTGCGATGGATGCAGTGCACCAGCTCAAGACCAAGGGCTATGTGAGCCGGGGGATGATCGGCGTCAGCGTCCAGAACGTCAGCGAAGGCATTGCCAAGTCCAAGGGCCTGTCCGATGCGCAAGGCGCACTGGTCGCGCAGATGCAGCCGGACGGTCCGGCGGCGAAAGCGGGCCTGAAGGTCGGCGACGTGATTACCTCGTTCGACGGCAAAAAGATCTACGAGTCGGCGCAACTGCCTCCGGTGGTCGCGATGACCGCGCCGGGCACCGAGGCCAATGTCGGCGTCGTGCGCGACGGCAAGCCCATGACCTTCAAGGTCAAGATCGCCGAAATGCCGCGCAATGGCCTGTCCCAGGAATTCATCGCCAACGCGCCGGCGGCCAGCAGTGGCAGCAGTTTGCTCGGCTTGACCGTGCAGGACATCACCGCCGGCATGCGCCAGCAACTGGGCTACAGCGGCCAGGGTGGCGTGGTGGTCACCGACGTCGAGGGTGCTGCCGCGCGCGCTGGCCTGTCGCCCGGCGATGTGATCCTGCGTGTGGGCAACAAGCCCGTGAACGGCGTCTCCGAGTTCCGTCGCGAAACGGCGAACGTGAAGGCGGGCAGTACGGTGCTGCTGCTGGTATCGCGTCAGGGACAAAATCAATTCGTCGCGATCAGCGTGCCGGAGAAATAACTCTCGCGCACCCGCGTTGCTTGGTTTGCCGAAGGCCCGCCGAAATGGCGGGCCTTTTTGTACGCGACGTCCGTGTTCTGGTTCCGCGCCGGCCGCCGGCGCGGGCCCCTTTTGGCGTTGTCCAAAAGGACGGATGTCGCGCCGGGTATCATGCTCTTAGGCAGCTAGCAAGACAGCGCAGCACGCAATGAAACTGTATTCGATCGACGGCAATACCCAGAGACTCGACGGCGGCGCGATGTTCGGGAATGCGCCGAAGGCGATGTGGTCGAAATGGATCGAGGCCGACGATCAGAACCGCATCCCGTTGGCGTGCCGCTGCCTGCTTGCGACCGGCTTGGATGGTCGCAACGTGTTGTTCGAAACCGGCATCGGCGCATTCTTCCAACCCAAGTTGCGCGAACGCTACGGTGTCGTCGAGGATCGCCACGTGCTGCTCGACTCGCTGAAGGCGGTCGGGCTGACTCATGAGGGCATCGACGTGGTGGTGCTGTCGCACCTGCACTTCGACCACGTGGGTGGTTTGCTGGCGGCATGGGAAGCGGATGCACCACTGCGACTGTTATTTCCGAGTGCGACGTATGTGGTGGGAGCGGAGCATTGGACGCGTGCGACGCGTCCCCACCCACGCGATCGCGCGTCGTTCATCCCGGGCGTCGCGGAACTGCTGGAACAAAGCGGCCGCCTGGAGAAGGTCGAGGGTGAACATTCACAGGTGCTCGGCAAGGCCGTGTGCTTTCACTATTCGCAAGGCCACACCCCGGGATTGATGCTCTCCGAGATCGTCGGGCCGCACGGCAAGGATGGCTTGGTGTATTGCGCCGACCTGATTCCCGGCACTCCTTGGGTGCACCTGCCGGTGACGATGGGCTACGACCGCGCGCCGGAAACGCTGATCGACGAAAAGCGTGCGTTCCTGGACGACAAGCTCGCCCGTGGCGTCCAATTGTTTTTCACGCACGATCATGCGACCGCGATGGCGATGCCCATGCGCGACGAACGTGGCCGCTATGGCGTCAGCGACAGTCAGGCCCACTTCTCGGGTCTGGCACTGTAAGCTCGCGGCGTGAGCCGCTTCTCCGCATTCGTCGGACATCCTTCGCGCAATACCGCGCTGCTGGGCGTGGCGTTGCTATTGCTGGGTTTGTTGCTGCTCGGGTTCACCGAACATGCCGATCGGCTTCGTGCGATGGGCGAGGATGCGTTGGGCGGCTTCGTGCTGACCGGCGACGCCGCGGTGCCCGGCCTGCCCGCGAACGGCAAGTTGGTGCTGGCCGTCGGCGCGCCAGAAGTGAAAGTGCCCGCGCAGGATGCGCAATTCGGCGTCGCCTTCGTTGCACCTGCGCTGGTGCGCAAGGTCGAAATGTTCCAGTGGAACGAAACCCGCTATGGCAGCCAGCGCAATTACGAGATGGACTGGTTCGACCGCCCGATCGATTCCTCCGCGTTCGGCAATCCGAACGGGCACGCGAATCCCGGCGCGTTTCCGATCAATGCCGCGCGTTTCGATTCTCCCGATGTGACGGTTGCCGGCTTCAAACTCGCGCCGGCGCTGGTGCACATGATCGACGGCGTCCAGCCATTCTCCCCCGATCTCTCGCATCTGCCGCCCAACATGGCCGCGACGTTCCAGGCTCGCGATGGCACCCTGAGCACCAGTGCGAATCCCGATCGTCCGCAGGTCGGTGACTTGCGTATCAGCTGGATGCGCATCGCGCCTTCGCACTTGACGGTGTTCGCCCGCGACGACGCTGGCACGCTGGTACCAGCCAGCAACCCCGCAGGCGACGCAATCGCGCAGGTGTTGCTTGGCCGCCATTCGCTCACCGACGTGCTGACCGATGCACCGCAACTACCACACTTCAAGTGGGCCCGGCGTATCCTGGCGCTGCTGCTGGCGTGGGCGGGCGTCGCGCTGCTGTTGCCGCGCGGACACCAGCATGACCGCGTGGTGGCGTTGGCGATTGCGGTGGTGCCGCTGGCGCTGCTGGCGGCGATCTTCTGGTTCGATGTGCGCACCCTGTCGGCAGCGATCCTGATATTGATCGCGGTGGCAGCAATTTTGGTTGCAACGTGGCGCTGGCGTTTGTCGGGCGTCCGTCCCTGATCACTGCATCACTGGCGCACCCGGTTCGCCAAGCTACTTCGGATCAGTGAAGATCAGAACGGCCATCATTGGCCTGGCTTTTCACAACAGCCGCTTCGGTTGAGTCGGCCCGATCATGCGAAGGCGGATTCAAACGCGGATGTGGTCGAGGAACCATAATCCCGCGAACAATTTGGGATCGATCGAGTAGCCCTTCTCCGTCATCGCACGCAACCACGTGCCGGCTTCACTGCGCGGCACTTCGTGCACCAGGATCTCCTCGGTGTCGTCGCCGCCGCCTTCGCCCACCTTGCGCAAATCCAGCGCGCGCACGAAGTGCATCATTTCCGTGCTCATGCCCGCCGACGATGGTCCGGAATGCAGGAGCTCGACGCGGCCGCATGTCCAGCCGGTTTCCTCTTCCAGCTCGCGGCGCGCGCTGTCGGCTGCGTCCTGGTCGGTATGGTGGCCGGCGTCGCCGATCAGGCCGGCGGGCATTTCGATCGTGAATTGGCGGATCGGCACGCGGAATTGTTCGACGAACAGCACGCGGTCTTCCGGCGTCACCGCGACGATGATCACCGCGCCTTGCGGATTGTTGCGCTCGACGAATTCCCAGTGGCCGCGCTGCTTCAACGTCAGCCAGTGACCGGTGTAGAGCACCTCGGCGGGAGCGTTTGCGACAGCGGGCGTGCGGAGGTTCTGTTTCACGCCGCAGGTTCCAGTTGCAGCAATTTGCGCGCGCGTTCACGGGTGAGCGGGCCGATCCGCAACCGTTCGCATAGCGCGTCCAGGACTGCGAGATCCGCCGCACGACGCAGCAAACCATCTGGATGACCGGGCACCGGTGCATCCAGTGCGATGCACGCGAGCCGTTGCGACAGGCGTGCCTGCTCTGCGTGTATGCGCAACTTCGCGGCCAGCGATGCGGCGCCGCGGAGGTGCAGGAACGGCACTTCGTCGATGCGTGCAAGCAACGCCTCGAGCGAACCGAAGTGCGCGAGCAATGCCGCCGCGCTCTTGGGGCCGATGCCCGGCACGCCCGGAATATTGTCGATGGCATCGCCGGTCAGTGCGAGGAAATCGACCACCTGGTGCGCCTCGACGCCCAGTCGCGCCGATACGCCCGCCGCACCCCAGCGGTGGCCGCGCGCGTAGTCCCATTGCTCGACATCGTGGTCCAGCAATTGTCCGAAGTCCTTGTCGGCGGACACGATGATGGAATGCAAACCGTGCACGCGCATCGCGGCCAACACGCTGCCGATCAGATCGTCGGCTTCGTAAGCGGCGTCGGCCAGCACGGTGAGCCCGAACGCGGCGGCAAGTTCGCGGCAATATTCGAACTGGCGCTTCAATTCGAGTGGTGCCGGATCGCGGTTGGCCTTGTAGGCAGGATAGATCGCGTTGCGGAAGGAACTGGTGAGCGCGATGTCGAATGCGGCCACCGCATGGCGGGCGCGCGTGCGTTCCACGAAATCCAGCAGGAATCGTGCGAAGCCGTGCACCGCGTTGACGGGCGCGCCATCGCTATCGAAGAACACATTTGGCATCGAGTGCCAGGCGCGGAACACATACATGCTGGCGTCGATCAGGTACAGCGTTTCGACCGAAGTCGAAACCGGCGCGGCAGCCTGCGCAGGCACGACGGCATTCATCCCTGCCATGCCCCCAGAACCTGATCGACACCGGGACGATTCCGTTCGGGCGGTTCGGCGCCCCGGCTGCCGAGATGGATGTACGCGATCGCGCGTTCGCCGGCGGCGAGTCCCAGCAGTTTCGCGGCCTCACGGTCGTAGCACGACCAGCCGGTCAGCCATTGCGCGCCGAAGCCGGCGGCCTGGGACGCCAGCAGCAGGTTGAACGCCAGGCAGCCCGCCGACAACAGTTGTTCCTGCGGGGGTATCTTCGGATGTTGCTCGTCGATGCGTGCAATCACCGCCAGCACCACCGGCGAGTGCGCAAAGCGGTCGCGATCCTTCGCGAGTTTCTTTTCGGGAACGCCCGGATCGACCCGTGCGTGCAGCGCCGCCAATGCTTCGCCGTAGCGCGCCCCGGCATCGCCGGTGAAAGCGACTAGCCGCCATGGCGTCAGCTTGCCGTGATCCGGTACGCGGATCGCGGTCGCGACGATTTCGCGCAGTTGGTCGTCGGTGGGGCCCGGCGGCTCGAGTTGTGCGGCCGGGACCGAGCGACGGTTGCGCAGGAATTCGAGTGCCCGCGCGTCGCGGTAGGGTTCTTCTTGCATGCGGCCAGTCTAGCAGCCGGGCCGTACCGCTCCGGCCGGGCATGGGCTAGGATGCCGTGATTGCCCCGGGAGAAAGCCATGCCGATCACGATTGCCGCCTTGCGCGAAACCGCCGACGGCGAACGCCGCGTCGCGATGACGCCGGAAACGGCGAAGAAGTACGCGTCGCGCGGGATGCTGGTGATGCTGGAGCATGGTGCGGGCGAAGCGGCGGGGTTTCCCGATGCGGCTTATACGGACGTCGAGTTCGGCGATCCGTCGATGGTGGCCGGACAGGCAGACGTGCTGCTGTGCGTGCAGCCGTTGTCGAATGATCGCGTTGCAGCGATGAAGGGAGGCTCGGCCTTGATCGGGCAACTGCGTCCCCACAACGCAGCGGAGCGCCTTGCGGTATATGCGCAGCGCAGGCTCAGTGCGTTCTCGCTGGAGCTGCTTCCGCGCAGCACCCGCGCGCAGGCGATGGATGTGCTGTCCTCGCAGGCTGCGGTGGCAGGCTATCGCGCGATGTTGATCGCGGCCGAAGCCGCGCCGAAATTCTTTCCAATGCTGACCACCGCGGCCGGCACGTTGCGGCCGTCGAAAGTGCTGGTGATTGGCGCGGGCGTCGCCGGCCTGCAGGCGATCGCGACGGCGCGCCGGCTGGGCGCGATGGTCGAAGGTTTCGATGTGCGTCCGGAAACACGCGAGCAGATCGAATCACTGGGTGCGAAGTTCCTCGACCTCGGGGTCAACGCCGCGGGGCAGGGTGGCTACGCGCGCGAGCTGACCGCGGAAGAACGCGCGGCGCAGCAGGCGAAGCTCGGCGAACACGTCAAGACCGTGGACGTGATCGTGACTACTGCGGCCGTGCCGGGGCGGCCATCGCCGAAAATCATTCCAACTTCAATGGTGGATGGGATGAAAGCCAGTGCGGTGATCGTCGATCTGGCGGCCGAAGGTGGCGGCAACTGCGAAGCCACCCAGCCGGGCGAGCGCGTGCAGCGCAACGGCGTCACCATCATCGGACCGCTGAATCTGCCATCCGGCGCTCCGCTGCACGCCTCGGAAATGTATGCGCGCAACCTCGCGCACTTCAGCGAGCTCGTGATCGTCGACGGCGCGTGGAAGCCTGATTTGGAAGACGAATTGATTGCCAAGACCTGTGTCGCGCGCGATGGCGAGGTACTGTTCGGCAAGGCGTAGCGTTTCCCGGAGTTCTTCCCACGAATTGTGAGGCCAGCCCACAAAACAAAATTGTCCCGGTTGGCGCGCTTCACCGGGCGCGTGCGGAGCGGTCTTGTTGTTGCGGGCGTGTTGTTCACGACGCCGTCCGTCTTCGCCGTCCCGGTCATGCATGCGGGTGTCGAAGCGCATCCACATCGCGTCGAACTGACGCACGACAGCACGGCACGGGATCTCAAGCCGCGCGCGCAACTGCGGCGTGACTTCATGGAAGCTCGCGCCGCGAGAGCCCGATACGAAATGCCGAAGGTTCTTTCGTTGGCGATGGACTGCCGTGATCTGGCCCTCAAGCTGCACAAGATGCAGCCCGCAAAGGTATGCGACGAAGCTATGTTCCAGGTCGCACGACGCCTGGGTGACGCACGAACGATGGTGGAGGCCGATTACTGGTGGCAGCGACATGGCTTTTCCGCAGCGGACAAAACATCGAAGCTGTATTCGGCATTCCAGAAGGCGAACCTTGCCCGGCTGGTCCACACGGTGCCGGCGTTCTCGGCCACGGTTGCCGACAGCCCCTCGGTGCTGAAGTATCAGCACCGGATTGAATTTGCGGGCCGTGTTGCGGCAGAGCCCCTCACATGGCACCGACCGACCGTGACGGCCACCATCAATGGCAAACCGGTTGCGGTGATGGTCGACACAGGCACGATCCTGCCGGTCATGATGGATCAGACACACGCGACAGCCCTGGGCGCGACACGCCTCCTCGGAGAGTTGGCCGCACCGGGCACGGAAAAACATCCGCTGCCGGGAGCCAAGGGTTTCGGCACCGACCTGATCGCGAACTTCAAGTTTGGCGACTTGGTGATGCACAACGTGGCAACGGCGGTCTTCCCCGACGGGAGGTTTCACATTGGGGTGCTGGTCGGGTTGCCTGTCCTCGCTCGTTTCGGACGGGTGGATTTGGACGATGCGCGGATCGCGACGGGTTTGGCGGTACCGCATTGCACGAGCGGTATGCAGTTGCGAATCGTTGGGGCAGGCCAGTTGGGCTTTGCAACCACTGCCAACGGACGGCCGGCGATCGCGATGCTCGATACCGGCAGCATGTATGCACTGTTCGCCAAGCCGGAGACAAGTCCGAACTCTTCCGCCATGAGCAAGACCAGCCGGTCGGAATGGCCCGAAGCTCCATCGGCGCATCACCGCCAGGTTGGGGTCCAAATAGGGGCGGGGTCGATGACCGGCGTCGACATGCCGGACGCAAAGTTCACCCTGCCGCCCGATGTCGACGTCACTATCGGAGCGCCACTGCTGACTTTCGCAGACGTCCGGATCGATTTTGCGAAGCCGTCTCTATGCGTCAGCCCGAAGCCTTCGGTGAAAGACGGGGCGGTGTTCGTGTATCGAGATCGGCGGGAAGAGTCGTTCGCGAAAAGTCCGATTGCTATCTTGCTTGACGTTCTGGAGCGCGCCGTTGAGAATCTCTCTCCGCGCACCGGCATTCACGACAGTCACGCCGCGTCGCACGCTCAGTGACTTTGCTGCGCGGGCGGATGCATCGGAACCGGCTTGTCCGCGTGCCCGATGGCCCAGCGGCGGCGTTGTTCGGGCGTCATCGTGCGCCAGCGCTCGCGCAAGGCGCGGCGTTGTTCCGGCGGCAGCGACTGGAATTTGCGGAAGGCTTCGCTGACCTTCGCGCGTTGCTCGGGAGTGAGGTTATGGAAGGCGCGCGCGTTCTCGCGCACCTGGCGGCGTTGCTCCGGAGTCATTTTCGACCAACGCGTCAGACGGTCCTGGATTTGTCGCTGGCGCTCCGGTGGCAGGGTGGTCCAGTGCAGGGCGTGTTCGGCCAGGCGGTGTTGCCGCCCGGGCTGCATCCGGTCCCATTCGCCTTGCAGCGGCGCGAGCAGGCGTTGCTGGCCATCGGAAAGACGGGACCAGGCAAGGGGTTGCTTTTCCGCACCAGCATCCGCCGACGGCGTCGGCCGCTGCATCGGCACGGCTGAATTCGTCTGTGCCAAGACCGCGCCCGACGCGCCGAACAAACATGCGACAGCCAGCAACATGGGTAGCATCGGAACGCGCATGCTCAACGGCCGCCCCCGCGGTTCGCCGACGCAACGGTCGGTTGCGATGCCAGCCAGCGGTAGAAATCCAGATCCTGCGCGATTTCCATCTGGTTGCTGCCGATTTCGGGCGTCGCTTCTTCCTGGGTGTCGAGCGGGCCGGACGCGAGGGGCGCCGACGAAACAACGGTTTCCATCGGACCGTCCTGCCGAACCGGGTGCATCCATATCACGCCGACCACCAGCGCGCAGCACGCGGCGGCGCCCGTCAGCGGCGCCCATACCCGCAATGCGGAATGGCTGGCGCGCGCATTGGCCGCCTTGCGGCGAGCCAGCCCCAGGCGCAATGCGTGGTACGAGTCCACGTTCTCGCAGGCGGTGCGGAAGATGGCGCGAGCGCGTGATTCGACCTCATCATTGCCCGGTGCGCCGGTGAGTGTGTTTTCGTGCACTTTGTTCATCGCCATTCCTCGAGTTGCGTTCGCAGCGCATCCATCGCGCGCGACAAATGGGTCTTGACGCTGCCGGCGCTGCAGCCCATCGCTTTCGCCGTGTCCGCCACATCCAAACCTTCCAGCACGCGCAACAGGAAGGCCTGCTGTTGTCGGCGCGGGAGTGTGCGGATGGCCTTGGACATCGCTGCGTGCGCCTGGCGCGACGCCAGCGCGCGGGCCGGGTCGGGTCCGGGGTCCGGTGCTTCCCACGCCGGCAATTCTTCATCGTCATCATTCGTTGCGCGTCCGGTCCAGACCAGGATCCGGTTGCGCACCGTGCGCCGACGTTGCAGGTCCGTGATGCGGCGGCGCAGGATGCCCCAGAACAGCGGCGGCCATTCCCCGGCCGGTTTGCTCGAGTAATGCCTGACCAGTCGCAGCATTGCGTCCTGCACGGCGTCCAGGGCCTCGTCCGGGTCATGCAGCGCGATTTCGGCGACGCGCCATGCACGCCTTTCGACCGTGGCGAGGAATGCTTCGACGGTCGGCGCGACGGGTCGCACGGCGTCCATGGCCGGCATCACGGCGACGGGTTCGAGGGCCGCGACGGCATTCATGGCAACCCCGCTGGCGGGGATCGGGTCGGCATCCGTAGTCTCGCGCATCCTGTCTTGTCCTTGGTAACGCATCAACGGTCATCGGGTTGACCGCAGCACCACGGCCACGCATGCCGTTATGATGACGCAAGCCTGCAGGAGGGAAACATGATCACCGGTTTTCTCGCACTGTACATCTTCATGTTGGCGGCCTTCACCGGCTACGAGATCATCAGTCGGGTGCCAGTCATTTTGCACACGCCGCTGATGTCGGGTTCCAACTTCGTGCACGGCATAGTGCTGGTCGGAGCGATGGTGGCGCTGGGGCATGCCGAAACGCCGATCGAAATCGCCATCGGCGTGGTCGCGGTGCTGCTGGCGGCCGGCAATGTGGCGGGCGGTTACGTCGTCACCGAGCGGATGCTGGAAATGTTCAAGACCAGCAAACCCGGTGCGGGAAGCGCCGGCGCCGGACCGCACAGGGGTCCGCGTTGATCCGCGGCTCAGAAACAGAAACATCCCTGTCACTGGGTTCCGGCCAATCCGTGGCCGGGATGACGTTCTGACCGTTGGGGAGTTGTGATGACACTGCCTTCGTGGATGCCCACTGTCGTAGAAGCCATCTACTTCATCGCGGCCGTACTTTTCATTTGGGGATTGAAACGCATGAGTTCGCCGCGCACTGCGCGGCAAGGCATCGTGTGGGCTGGCGCCGGCATGGCCGCCGCGATCATCGTGACGTTCTTCCTGCCCGGCATGCACAACCTCGGCTGGATGATCGCGGCGATCGTGGTGGGCGTGGTTATTTCCTGGATCGTCGGCCGGCGCGTGCCGATGACCGCGATGCCGCAGATGGTGGCGCTGTTCAACGGCATGGGCGGCGGCGCCGCGGCGGCGATCGGTGCCGTCGAGTTGATCAAGTTCAACGCCGCACTGAAGCTGGTGCCGGACACCTCGCCCATCCAGCCCGAAGCCTGGGCCGACGTGGCGGGGCATCTGGGCACCACCGAATTGGTGTTGGCCTTCGTCGGCGTGCTGATTGGCGCGGTGTCGTTCACAGGCTCGCTGATAGCGTTCGCGAAGCTGCAGGGCTGGATGGATCGCCGCTTCGTGTTCCCGCTGCAGCGCTGGGTGAATCTTGTGATCTTCGCGGCCGCGGTGGTGTGTGGTGCGATCGCGCTTGCAGCCGGGATCGAAGGCCATGCTTTTGCATGGGGCTGGTTGATCGGGTTCATCGTGTTGTCGCTGGTGTTCGGCATTGCCATGACGCTGCCGATCGGCGGCGCCGACATGCCGGTGGTGATCTCGATGTACAACGCCTTCACCGGCCTCGCGGTCGCGTTCGAAGGCTTCGTGTTGCAGAACGAGGCGATGATCATCGCGGGCATGGTGGTGGGCGCGGCCGGCACCTTGCTGACGCAGTTGATGGCCAAGGCGATGAATCGCTCGCTCGGCAACGTGCTGTTCAGCAACTTCGGTGCAGGCGGCGGCGGTGCGACGCAGCAGGAAATCGCGGGTGCGCTGAAACCGATCGACGCCGCCGATGCCGCCGTGATGATGGCGTACGCCGAGCGCGTCGCCATCGTGCCGGGCTACGGCATGGCCGTCGCGCAGGCGCAGCACAAGATCTGGGAGTTCGCCAAGCTTTTGATCGAGCGCGGCGTCAAGGTGAAGTTCGCGATCCATCCAGTTGCAGGCCGCATGCCCGGTCACATGAACGTGTTGCTGGCCGAAGCCGGCGTACCCTACGACCTGATCGAGGACATGGACGACATCAATCCGGAATTTCCCAACACCGACGTAGCGCTGGTGATCGGCGCCAACGACGTGGTGAATCCGGTCGCGCGCACCGACAAGAATTCCCCGATCTACGGCATGCCGATCCTGGACGTCGCCAAGGCGAAGAACGTCATCGTGATCAAGCGCGGGCGCGGCAAGGGCTTCGCCGGCATCGAGAACGCGTTGTTCTACGCCGACAATACGCGCATGTTGTATGGCGACGGGCAGGCGGCGGCGAGCGAACTGGTGGCGGGTTTGAAGACGCTGGACGTGTGATCTGTGATCGGAGCAGCTGTTGTGAGAAGTCAGGCCAGGGATGGCTGTTCTGGGCTCGGTGATGGAAATTGTTTATTCTTGAATGGCAACTGGGCAGCGCAGCGATCACGGACGATCGCGCAAAGACGCGAGCCAAGCCGCTAGTGCGGCGGCGAGGACCGCCGCGCCCGCGTATACCAGTACGGCGATTGCGTTCAAACCGAGTTCCGCCACCTGCAGCGTCAGTCCGACGCCACCGGCGCGGAATGCCTGCCCGAACGGGAATCCGGTGGCCGCCGCGATGCGCGCGACCGCGACCAGACACGTGGCGTAGAAACCGGCGAGCAAAACCGCAACGGCTGCAATCGCCGCGCCCCAGCGTGCAACCATGCAACCGCACAGCTTCAGCACCAGCGTCAGCGGCAACGCAAGCACCAGGATCGGCCAGCAGGGACGGATGCCGAACACGATCGCGGCGAATGCAGCGACCGCCCCTGCGGCAAGCGTGCACATCAGCCAGCCGAAGGCTGAGGTGAGGCAACCGAACACGCGCGCCACCGTCGAGTTTGCGATGGGCGCGGACGCCTTGGCTGGCGAGGTGCTTGCGGAATCGTCCAAGCGGATCGGACCGGAAAGTGGAATGTCCGATGATAAAGCAGCGGCATGCGCCGCGTTGGTACCGGGTTCTCACCACCCCTTGTGCACGCCGACTCTGACCTCCATCAAGAACCGCCCGCATGGCATGTTGCTATGCTTCGACATTGTGCGCGGCGCATTGCGCGCATTCAGTCGTGACTTTGGAAAACCATGCCCGGATTCAGCGCCTCCAGCGAACCCTTTACCCTGCAACGCGACTGCCACGCGGTGCACGTACCCTATGGTGACGTGGTGAATCTTCCCGCGGGCCAGACCGGCTACATCACCCAATCCCTGGGCGGCAGCTTCACGGTGTACGTCGAGGGCAGCCTGTTCCGCGTCGACGGCAAGGATGCGGACGCGCTGGGCAAGTCGCCGCCCGATCCGCTGTCGGTGCCGGAAAATCCCAATGACGAAGACATCGAGCTGGTGGTGTGGGAACAGTTGCGCACCGTGTTCGATCCGGAGATCCCGATCAACGTGGTCGACTTGGGGCTGGTGTACGACTTGAGCATGGAACACACCGACGACGGCCAGCGCAAGGTGTATGTCAAGCTCACGCTCACCGCGCCGGGCTGCGGGATGGGCGACATCATGGTGGAAGATGCTCGCACCAAGTTGGAGGTGATCCCGACTGTCGCCGAAACCCAGATCGACCTGGTGTTCGATCCGCCCTGGAACCAGTCCATGATGTCGGATGAGGCCAAACTTCAAACGGGCATGATGTAGCGCGTTGTATCCGCGATCGCGCGCACGGAAGCGATCCGTTCAAGTTGCTGTCCGTCGCCTGAACGCATTGCTGCGCTGCAGCGTGACCACCAAGTTACATTTGTTTACGTTTGTCGGGTCTACTGGCCGATGAGGGCGCCAGCGGGACAATCCGCATTCGCGTCGTGTCGACCGGCGCGATATATGTGAGGATCAAAAGGGCTTGGCGGCTTCGCTGCCGGGTGGGGAGTGTGCATGGCGGATTTGCGTCGCACGGTCGTGCGCTCGCAAGGCGCGTCCGTGCTTCTTCCCACCAGCAGGAGCTCAATGATGCCAAGCAATCTCAGATTGAAGGCTTTAGTCGTTGCCGTGGGCCTGGCTGCCGGATCGGCTGCCATTGCTGCGACTCCTTCCGCTGTCGCCAACACTGCCGTCGTCACGCAGGCAACGCAGTTGCGGGCGGGCGATTCGGTCATCGGTCCGATGGCCCTCACCACCTCGATGCGCGTGACGATGTCGTTGCATTGGCGCAACGAAGCGCAATTGAAGGCGTTCATCGCCAGTCCTCATCACAAGAACCTGAGCCACGCCGAGTTCATGGCTGAATACGGGCCGACCGTTGCGCAGGTGAACCAAGTCAAGGCATTCATGCACCAGCAGGGCTTCACCAGCATCAAGGTGACGCCGGACAACCTGCTGGTCTCCGGTGACGCATCTGTTTCCAGGGTGCAGTCGGCGTTCCACACCAGCATGGTCAATGTGCGCACCAGTAAAGGGCGGCTGGCGTTTGCCAACTCGACACCGGCGCGTATTCCAACCGCGCTGCAAGGCGTGGTCAACGAAGTGCTGGGTCTGCAGAACGTGCACCAGTTCCACGTGATGCCCGTGAAACGGATGGCATCAACCCAAGCTCAGGTCGGACACAATCCCTCCGACTTCGCGGCGATCTACGGCGCCGGCGGCACCGCGACGGCATCGACCGTCAGCGTAGGCATCATCACACAGGGGAGCATGAGTAACGTGCTGAACGACTTCCAGTCGTTCCTGAGCCAGAACGGCTACGGCAACATCCCGATGAACGTGGTGAAGGTAGACGGCGGCGGTTCCGATACCAGCGGCGATGCCGAATGGGATCTGGACAGTCAGGACATCGTCGGGATCAGCGGCGGCGTGCAGGCGCTGTACCTCTATGACATCCCGCAGCTCACCACTCAGGATCTGGTGGACGGTTTCAGCCAAGCCACCACCAGCGGCCAGGTGCGGGTCGTCAACGTCTCGATCGGCGGTTGCGAAACCGGCACCGAGACAAACGGCGCCGCCACCGGCGACAGCGTGTTCCAGGAGGCCGACGCCGAGGGCATCACATTTTCGATCTCCTCGGGTGACTCAGGCGCAGACGAGTGCGGAGACGGCGGCGTGACGCCGAGCTGGCCCGCCGATTCGCAATACGTGGTTGCGGTCGGTGGCACCACGCTCACCACCAGCGGCACGACCTGGACCGGCGAAAGCGCCTGGAGTGGTACCGGCGGCAGCCCCAGCACCTTCGAGGCGATGCCGAGCTGGCAGCAGGGCGTAGGTCAGAACGCGGGGCATTCCACGCGTGGCGTGCCGGACGTCGCGTTCGATGCCGATCCCAACACCGGCGCGCTGGTGATCGTGGACGGTTCGAGTGAACAGATCGGCGGTACCAGTCTTGCTTCGCCGCTGTTCGTCGGCGTTTGGGCCCGCACGCTGGCCGCCGATTCGAGCCTCGGTTTTGCAGCACCGCTTATTTATCAGGATGCTGCGTCGCATTATTCGTCCGACTTCCACGACGTGACCTCGGGCAGCAATGGTGGCGAATCGGCCGCGGTGGGCTGGGACTACACCACTGGTTTCGGGTCGATCAACATCGCAAGCTTCGTGGGCAATGTGGCCGGTGGCGGCGGATCTTCACCACCGCCGCCACCACCCCCGCCTCCGCCGCCCCCGCCGCCCCCGCCGCCGGGCGGGACGTTCTCGAACAATAACCACTACGTGATCCCGGACAACGGCACGGCGACCAGCAAGATCTCGGTGACGGGCGAGCCCGGTGCCGCGCCCTCCGACCTTCCGGTGCACGTGAACATCACGCACAACTGGTCGGGCGATCTGGAAATCGTGTTGTACGCGCCGAACGGGGCCTACGCGATCCTGCAATACCCGGATTACAACAACGATGGCAACATCAACAAGACGTACGACATCAACGCCTCGTCGGTATCGAGCAACGGCACCTGGAAGCTCAAGGTGATCGACGACAACATCTGGGGCGATGGCGGCGACTACGGGACCTTGAACGGCTGGAGCATGACGTTCTGAGGAAACCCGTCGTTACACATGTGCTTCGTTGCAACCTTGGGGTCCGGCCGGGGCCGGACCCTTTTTTCTTGCGACCATGACTGGCTGCACATTGACCGTCCTCGGGCCGCTTGCGATGCTTGACAGTGCAGGAGGGCGTCCCATGCGATGGCGCAGATACGGTGTGTTGTCCACGCTGTTCGTGTTGTGCCTGACGTTCAATGCGTGGCTGTACGGATCGCTGGCGCGCGAACCGGAAGTGGGCCCGGCCCTCGCGTCTTCCGCGCGCGCCAACGCGCCGCTGCTGCATACCTACATCGTGTTGGGCGACCCGCTGGCCGCCTACACCGGCGCGTCCGGCCAGCGCATGGCGGATGCCGCATTCGCCGATGCCTATCCTTCGATCGTGGCGTCGCCTGCCACCGCCCGCCAGCCAGTTGTTCACCCAGTCGCGTGGGCCATGGCGCGGCTTGCTGGTGGTGTTGTACTGGGCCACGCCGGCATTGCTGGTGCTGGCGCTTGCAGCATGGGTGCTGCGCAGCCGGCCGACTCACTTGGTGGGGGGCATCCGGCGCTGAGGCTCACGGCGCCCGCCGTCGACCCGCATCGCTTGCGCGGACGGTGGTGCATTGCAGCGTGACTCGGCATCGCAAACGTGACTAATGTTTCCTGGCTTGTGCGCGTGAGGGCGCGTCCAGGTGGTCTGCAAACGTCGATCTCGGCGTTCCGCGCATGCCTGTTCGACTAGAGCGGGCAAAAGCGCCAGGGGAGGTGGTGTCCGGCACGGATCTCCGTGCTGAACCCGTGCGTGGAAAATCGCAAGTTCGATCATCTTCGTGCACTTCCTCAGGAGATCTCGATGTCACACAAGCTGCATATGAAAAGTCTGGTGGTGGGGCTTGGCCTTGCCGTCGCCTCGCTAGCCTGCGCCGCTGCGCCTGCCGGAACCAAGCTGGTGGCACGTGCCGCTGCGTTGCACACCGGCGACATGGTGACGGGACCGATGTCCCTTGCCCAACCGATGCGCGTATCGGTTTCCCTGCAATTGCGCAATGAGGCGCAACTGCAGGCCTTCATTGCCAATCCCAACCATCCCAACCTGACGTCTGCCCAATTCACCGCGCAGTACGGGCCCAGCGAGGGCGACGCGAATGCCGTGGCGGCGTGGCTTACGCAGCACGGCTTCTCCGACGTCAGCATCTCGTCCAACCACCTGCTGGTTTCCGCCAGCGCGCCCGCGGCGGCCGTGCAGTCCGCGTTTCATACGAACCTGGTGCGCGTGCATACCCATGACGGCCGCAACGCCTATGCCAATTCCAGCGACGCGGCGGTTCCGGCGTCGCTGCACGGCGTGAGTGGGGTCCTGGGGCTGCAGACGGTGCATGTGCCGCATCCCGTCGGCCACGTCATGAAGGGCAAGCCCGGAGGTGGCGGTGGTTCCATCATCGGCCACAACCCGGCCCAATTCCCGTCCATCTATGGCGGCACCAGTTTGCCGACCGCGGCCGGCGTGACCGTGGGCATCATTTCGAACGGCAATCTCACCCAGACGCTTTCCGACCTCAATACCTTCACTTCGCAAAACGGCCTGGCGACGGTGACCACGCAGATCGTCAACACCGGTGGTACCGGTACCGATACCAGCGGCACGGCCGAGTGGGATCTCGACAGCCAGGACATCGTCGGCATGGGCGGCGGCCAGGTCGGCAAGATCGTGTTCTACAACATCCCGACGCTGGCCAACTCGAGCATGGTGGACGACTTCAATACCGTGGTCACCGCCAATGCGGCCAAGGTCATCAACGTGTCGTTGGGCGAATGCGAAACCTCGGCGAAGGGGGACGGTTCGGCCGCGGCCGCCGATGCGATCTTCCAGCAGGCCGATGCGCAGGGCCAGACGTTCTCGGTGTCCTCGGGCGACGCGGGCTCCAACGAATGCGGCGGCAGTCCGAAAGGCACCACGCCGAGTTGGCCGGCCAGTTCGCCCTACGTGGTGGCCGTGGGCGGCACCACGCTGAATGCCACGACCACGAATTGGCAGGGCGAGACGGTATGGTCGGGTACGGGCGGTAGTCCCAGCACCTTCGAGCCGATTCCGAGTTGGCAGGTCGGGGTGGGTCAGAATACGGGCCACACGACGCGCGGGGTGCCCGACATCGCCTTCGACGCCGATCCCAACAGCGGTGCCATTATCGTGGTCAACGGCGGCCCGGCGCAGTACGGTGGTACCAGCCTGTCGTCGCCACTGTTCGTGGGCTTCTGGGCGCGCATGATTGCCGCCAAGGGTACGGGCATCGGCTTCGCCGCGCCGAAGCTGTACCAGCTGCCGGCCTCGGCGTTCCACGATGTGACTTCCGGGAGCAACGGCGGCGAACGCGCCGCATCCGGGTGGGATTACTGCACCGGTTTCGGCAGCATCATCATGGGTCAGGCGGCTGCATCGCTCTGACGCCAACTTCCATCGCGGTTTGCGAGCCCGGCCCACGCCGGGCTCTTTTTCGGATCAGCGCCGCCGTTGGCCGCTAGCGGACTTCCTCGAAGCGATTCGCCGCACGGTTCTTGCGCACCTGTGCGGGTTCCCAGATGCGTCCGTTCATCGCGATCCACACCCCGTCGCCCAGGGTTTGCACCGCGCCCACCGCGCAACCGATGTTGAATACCGCGTCCGAACCCTGGAAGCGCGCGGGGTTCAGCGCGCCGGTCAGCACGATGGTCTTGCCGGAAAGGCCGGCCAGTGCCAGCGCGGTTTCCACCATGGTGTCGGTGCCGTGGGTGATCAGGATGTGCCGGCGCGGCTGCTTCTCGACGACATCGCGGATTGCCGCACGATCCGCGTCGGTCATCTCGAGACTGTCCTTGCGCAGCACCGGCACCACGTGGAACTCGAACGCGACGCCCAGTTGCGCCAGGATCTCTCCGATCTGCGGCGCGCCAATCTGGTAATCGGACTTCGCGTCGAAATACACCTTGTCGATGGTGCCGCCGGTGGTGATGACCGTGAGGTGCTGCATCGGGGCGGTTCCTTCGGGGTTTTGCGGAACCTGAAATTATCGCAGCGTGTCCAACCTGCGTCACGGCTCGGCCGATCGACGTCTTGCGGCGCATGCGCCGGGCGGCCGGCCGTGGCATAATCCGCTGTCTTTTGGGCAGACCCGCCGCTGTTGCGGCCGCCCCACAACCGAGAGTCCCACATGTTTTCGACGCTTTTCGCCGCTGCTGCGGCGCCCGCCGCGGCGGGCGAACCGAACCCGATGTACTCATTCGGCTTCCTGATCCTGTTGTTCGTGGTGTTCTATTTCCTGCTGATCCGTCCGCAGCAGAAGCGCGCCAAGGAACAGCGCAAGATGATTTCGGAGATCGCCAAGGGCGACGAAGTGATAGCGGCCGGCATCCTGGGCCGGGTGGAGAACGTTGGCGAGCACTTCCTTACGGTGGAAGTGGCCGACAACGTGCAGATCCGGGTGCAGAAGGGCGCCGTCTCCAATGTGTTGCCGAAGGGCACGCTGAAATCCTCGTGAGCATGCCACTCGGCATGCCTTCTTCCGCGCAGACCAGTTTCCAACCATGATCGACTTTCCCCGCTGGAAATACTGGGTGGTAGCCCTAGCAATGGTGCTGGGCCTGCTGTACGCCGCCCCCAATGCGTTCCGGCCGCAGCCCGCCGTGCAGATCGTGGCCAACCGCGAAGCCAAGGTGGATGCGACCCTGCAGAAGCGGGTCGCCGCCGATCTCGACAAGCAGAACGTGTCCTACCAGGACATTTCGATCGAGAAGGATCGCATGCTGGTGCGCTTCGCCAACACCGACGTGCAATTGCGAGGTTCTGACGTATTGCGCGTGGCGCTGGGGGATGACTACACGGTCGCGTTGAACCTCGCGACCACGGTGCCGCCGTGGCTGCAGAAGATCGGCGCGCGTGCAATGCCGCTGGGCCTGGACCTGCAAGGTGGAGTGCACTTCCTGATGGCGGTGGACCAGAACGCCGTACTGCAGAAGCAGCAGCAGCGCTATCTTGATGACATCCGTACCACCCTGCGCCAGAAACAAATCCCGGTTGATTCGGTGTCACTGAGCGGCGACGGCGTGCAGGCGGTGTTCAAGTCCTCGGACGACCGCGACCGGGCCGCCGGTGCCATCGGCACCGATGCGACCGACCTCAACCTCAGCGACGGCCGCACCCCGGGCGGCGCCTACACGCTGCATGCCTCCATCAAGTCGGACGTGCTGCAGAAACTGGCGCAGACCACCATTACCCAGAACGTCACCACCTTGCGCAACCGCATCAACGCGCTGGGCGTGTCGGAACCGTTGATCCAGCAGCAGGGCCAGACCCGCATCGTGGTGGAACTGCCGGGCGTGCAGGACACCGCCGAGGCCAAGCGCGTGCTGGGCGCGACCGCGACGCTCGAATACCACGCCGACGATCCGAACGTGAATCCACAGGAGGCCGCCCGCACCGGCAGCGTGCCGCCCGATGACCGCCTGTACTACATGAAGGACGGCCAGCCGGTGGTGCTGAAAAAGCGCGTGATCGTGAGCGGTGACGAGCTGGTCGATGCTTCGTCGGGTTACGACCAGCAGTCCGGCATGCCGGACGTCAACGTGACGCTGAATTCCAGCGGCGCGCGCAAGATGCTGGACTTCACCACCGAAAGCGTCGGCAAGCGGATGGGCGTCGTCTACATCGAGACCACACCGGTGGTGAAGATCGTGGATGGCAAGGAAGTGCATTCTTCCAAGACCACCGAAACGGTGTTGAACAACGCCGTGATCCAAGGCGTATTCGGCAAGAAATTCCAGACCACCGGCCTCACCCAGCAGGAAGCGCAGACCCTCTCGCTGATGCTGCGTTCGGGTTCGCTGGCGGCGCCGATGGATATCGTCGAGCAAAGCGTGATCGGCCCCAGCCTTGGCCAGGACAACATCAGGAAGGGCGAACGCGCGGTGATCCTGGGTTTGGTGCTGGTGCTGATCGCGGCGGCGATTTACTACCGGCTGTTCGGTCTCGTTGCGGACGTTGCGCTGGTGTTCAACCTGCTGATCCTGATTGCGGTGATGTCGGCGATCGGCGTGACGCTGACCATGCCCGGAATCGCCGGTATCGTGCTGACGCTCGGCATGGCGATCGATGCGAACGTGCTGATCTGCGAGCGCATCCGCGAAGAATTGCGCAATGGTTCGACGCCGCTGGCCTCGATCCGTGCGGGTTACGAAAAAGCATGGTCGGTGATCCTTGACGCCAACGTCACCCACTTGCTGGCGGCGCTGGGCCTGATCACGGTCGGCTCCGGTGCGATCAAGGGCTTCGGCATCACGCTGTTCATTGGTATTTCCACCTCGCTGTTCACCTCGGTGACCATGACCCATGCGATCACCGCGCTGATCCACGGCGGCCGCAAACGCAAGCTCAAGACGCTCTGGGTTTAACGACATTGTTTCCCTCTCTCTTCGGGAGAGGGTGCCCCGAAGGGGCGGGTGAGGGTACGCACGCGAAGTGAGCACCGTCACCGGACCGAACCCTCACCCCTGCCCCCTCTCCCGAAGGGAGAGGGGTTCAAAGAGAAAAGCGACATCCATGGAAATCTTCCACCACGACCTCAACATCAACTTCCTTGGCATGCGCAAGGTCAGCATCGTCATCTCGGCGATCCTGCTGATCGTGTCGGTTTGGGCCATCACCGTGAGGGGCTTGAACTACGGCCTCGACTTCACCGGTGGCATCCTGCTCAACGTGAGCTACGAAAAACCCGTCGATGTCGGCGACGTCCGCGGTGCGTTGAGCAAGGCCGGCTTCGATCACGCCGTCGTGCAGAGCATGGGCGGTACGCGCGAAATCTCGATTCGCCTGCAGCCGCCGAAGCAAACCAGCGCGAAGGAAAGCCCCGATCAGATTGCGGGCGAGGTATCCAAGCGCGTGATGGGCGCACTGCAGGCGTCCAACTCGGGGGCGAAGCTGGCGCAACCGCCCGACTTCGTCGGCCCCGAAGTCGGACAGGAACTGAAGACCAGCGGCATCTATGCGGCGATCGTGGTGATCATCGGCATCATGGTTTACTTGTGGGTGCGGTTCGAAAAGCGGTTCGCGTTCGCCGCGGTGGCAAGCGAAATCCATGACACGGTGATCACGGTTGGCATCATCGCACTGGTCCAGCGCGAGTTCGACATGACCGTACTGGCGTCGATCCTCGCGGTGATCGGTTATTCGATCAACGACAAGGTGGTCGTGTTCGACCGCGTGCGTGAACTATTCCGCCTCACGCGCAAGGCCGACACGCCGCAGATCCTCAACCGCGCGATCAACAATACCTTGTCGCGCACCATCATCACCTCGGTGTTCACCGCGATCACCATGGCTTCATTGTGGTTGTTCGGTGGCACTGCCGTGCACGGCTTCGCGATCACCATGCTGATCGGCATTCTGGTCGGCACCTTGTCGTCGATCTTCTTCGCCAGCCCGATGCTGTTGTGGCTGGGCGTTTCGAAGAAGGACCTGATGCCGGTGACCAGGGACAATCCTGAACTTGCGCGCCGGCCGTAGATTGGGCTGACGCCAGCTTCATAGCCGCACATCGATGCTGGGCTTCCCCGGAGCACGCTCCGGGTTGAGTCCAATCTACCGAAGCGTCAGGAAATCCGTGCTGACCGCCATTCGTACGGCATCCAGCCGTGGGCGGGCGCGAGTCAATGCTGCCAGGGTCTGGTCGCGCGTGGATTCCGCCGTCGCGATTTCGTCCGGCGTCACCGAGGCGTTGATTTCCGCCAACGCCTGCAATCGCTGCAGGCGCGCGTCGAGTGCTGCCCGTGCCTCCGCAATCGCCGCGCCCGTGGCCTCACGCGCGCGTTCGGTGGCCAACGCTTCGGCGGACTCCAGCATCGGCGGCACCAGTTGCGCGAGGTAGCGGCGATAGCGCGAGACATCAAGTGTCCGCTCGCGGGCGCGTGCGAGCGACGGGAGGGACGGTGTGTAGTCGCGCGACGCCAGTCGTGAATCGACGCACACGGTGAGCGGCATCGGTGGCAGGAAACGTGGTACGTCCAGCCTCAGGTCGGCGACGCATTCCACCACGTACAAGGCTTCCAGCAGCACGCTGCGCGCCGGCAACGCGGGATCGACCAGGAACGACGCATTGCCGAATTCGCCTGCGAGCAGCAAATCGAAGGCCCCGACGACCAAAGGATGATCCATCCTCAGCAGATCCAGTTCCTCGCGTGCGAGTGCCAGCGGGCGATCGAACGTCGCGCGCCGCGGACCATCGGTGAAGCCCGGCAGGGCATCAGTGGACAGAAATTCCGGGTCCAGCAGGATGCTGCCGTCGCCCAGGTCTTCGACGTGCACGCCGAAGGGTTCGAAGCATTGTTGCATCAGCGTGTGCGAAGGCTCATCGCCGTCAGCGGCGCGCATTGCGTGCAACAGTGCCTTGCTGCCTGCATTCCGCGCAGCAAGTTCAAGCAGGCGGTCGCGTCCCGAACGGATGGTTTCGGAAAGCTCGGCGTGCGCGGCTGCCGTCTCGCTTACCAGGTCGTCCAGTTCCGGGTCGTCGGACTCGCCGGCTTCGGCGTGTGCGCGCGCGATGCGGGTGAGTTCGGCGCCAAACCGGCGCAGCAGCTCGCGTCCATCCGCGGGACATTCACGCAGTACGCGGGTGCCCTCGGCGTGCCAGCGAAGAATGGCCTCTTGCGCGGCACCCGGCAGCGCCGGAACGTGCAACGACACCGGGCGACGCTGGCCAATGCGGTCCAATCGCCCGATGCGTTGTTCGATCAAATCCGGGTCGAGCGGCAGGTCCCACAGCACGAGCCGGTGCGCGAACTGGAAGTTGCGGCCCTCCGATCCGATTTCCGAACACAGCAGCAGGCGTGCGCCGTCCACCTGTGCGAACCACGCGGCCGCGCGATCACGCTGCAACAGCGTCATGCCTTCGTGGAAGCACGCGACCGGGGCGCCGGTACGCGTGCGCAGCGCCGCATCGATGGCCTCGACCTTGGCGCGGCGGGTCGCGATCAGCAGGAACTTGTCGTCGCGATGCAAATCCAGCAACCGCAACAGCCATTCCAGGCGGGAATCGTTGGCATAATCGAGCGCGCGCAATTCCGCTCCGGCCCCTCGAACATCGTCCTCGAATTCCGCGAGCAGATCCGGTTGCACCGGTGCATCACCGCCCCCGGCGGCGTCTTCCGGATCGAGTTGGCGTCCGGCAAATCCGCCGATGCTGTCGCGACGGTTCCGGAACATTGTCCGGCCGGTGCCGTGACGGTCGATCAACGCGGTCAGCAGTGCGTCGGCGCTTTTCGGATATGCGCTCACCAGCGTTTGCAGTGCCGGATCATGGGGAAAGCGCTCGCGCAGTGACGCGCGATCGTTTTCACCCAAAGGCTCGCCGGACCTTATGCGCTCGGCCGTCGGCGACAACGCCGCATAACTTTCGGCCTCGGCGAGATAACGTTCGAGATCATCGAAGCGCGCGGGGTCCAGCAAGCGCAAGCGTGCGAAGTGCGCACGACGGCCGAGCTGCTCCGGCGTTGCCGTCAACAGGACCACGCTGGGCGTGGTCGCGGCCAAGGCCTCGACGAGCAGGTATTCGGCACTCGCGGCTTCCGGCGTCCACTCCAGGTGGTGCGCCTCGTCCACGACCAGCATGTCCCAGCCCGCCCCCACTGCCTGCACCCGCCGCTGCGGCTCATGCGCCAACCATGCAAGGGGAGCGATCGCGAGTTGTTCGTCCTCGAACGGATTGCGGTCGGAGCCGGCCGCGGCGATCGCCGTGCAGCGCTCCTCGTCGATGATCGCGAAGGCGAGTTGAAAACGCCGACGCATTTCGACGAACCATTGCACCAGCAGTGCTTCCGGCAGCAGGATCAGCACGCGGGTGACGCGGCCGGTGGCCAGCATGCGTGCAACCAGCATGCCGGCCTCGATCGTCTTCCCGAGCCCGGCTTCATCGGCGAGCAGGGCGCGCGGGTGTTCGCGTTCCATGCATGCCGCGACCACGCCGAGCTGGTGGGGCAGCAAGTCGACCCGCGCCGACAGGATGCCCCAGGCATCGGATCGTCGCGCCGCCGCGCGCGCCAGCAAGGCTTGCTTGCGTAATTCGTAGTGATGGGGCTTGTCGATGCGCGCGGAGATCAGGCGCGCGTCGGCTTGTGACAGCGATTGTTCGTCGTCGAGTTGGCCTTCGGCCAGTTCGCGCTTCTCGCCCGAATACACCAGCAAGCCGTCGCGCAGGTCGATGCGTTCGACCACGAAGGCGATGCCGCGCCCCGCGATGCGCTGGCCGACGCGAAAGGCGGCACGCGCGAGCGGCGCGCCGTGCGATGAATAGTTGCGAACCACGCCGGACTTCGCGAACAGCACCTGCACCGCGCGATCGTCGCAACGCAGCACGGTGCCGAGACCGAGTTCAGGTTCCGCTTCTGACGCCCAGCGTTGGCCCGGAATGTAGTCCATCGCGAATCCGCTGTCGGAAAGCCGCGTATTATCGCGCGTCGCGATCCTTATTGCCGAGTGACCGATGTGGCTGTCGCGGGAAGTCAGGCCTTGAAAGGCCGTTCTGGTCTCCAAAGATGCGGCGAGGTCGGGCGACCGGGAAGGTGGAGATGCGGCGATCAGGGATGATCGCAAAGATTATGTCTCCGACCACTGCCTCAGCAGGTTGTGGTACACCCCGGTGAGCTGCTTGACCGCATTCTCCTCGGCACCGCTTCCGGTAAGTTGCCGAATCGCGGTATCGAGTTGCAACAGCGTGCGGCGTTGGCCTTCGTCGCGCACCAGACTCTGGATCCAGAAGAACGCAGCCACGCGCGCACCGCGTGTCACCGGCTCGACGCGGTGCAGGCTGCTGGCCGGATACACGATGGCATCACCCGCGGCCAGTTTGATTTCGTGTTCGCCGTAAGTGTCGTCGATGATCAATTCGCCGCCGTCGTAGCTTTCTGGATCGGCGAGGAACAGCGTGCAGGCGATGTCGCTGCGCAATTGGCTGCCGTCGGGCAGCGCCATCACCGCGCCGTCGATGTGCGGTCCATAGGCGCCGCCGTTTTCATAACGGTTGAAGCGTGGCGGAAGGATCTTGACGGGCAGGGTGGCCGCATGGAAATCAGGATGGTGTGCGCACCCCGACAGCACTTCACGGGCCAGTTCCATCCGCAACGGCGAAGCATCGGAAAGTTGCCGATTGCGCTTGACCGTTGCGCCCTGCGGACCCACGGTCTCGCGGCCGTCGATCCACTCGGCAGCGTCCAGCTTCGCGCACATGCGCGCGACTGCCGCGGCGTCCAGCACCTTTTCGATGTGCAGAAGCATGGCTAGTAACGGATGTTCAACGTCAGCAACGCCGAGCGCGGCGCGCCGGGGGTGTATCGGTAGCCGCTTTTGTTGATGGCAGCGACGTAGTCTTTGTCGAACAAATTGTAGACGTTCAATTGCAGCATCGCATGCCGGGTGATCGCGTAGCTCGCCATCGCGTCGAACACCCAGTACGCCTCGGTGAAGGCGGGCGTGCCCAGTGCGCCATCATACCCACGCTGCATCCCGCCCGAATAACGCGCGCCGGCGCCGATCGTGATGTGATGCGGCAATTGCCAGGTACTCCATGCCGTGAAGGCACTTTTCGGCGTGTAAGGCAGGTCGTTCGAACCATTTTGCGCAAGACTGGTACCGCGGGTGACCTTTGCATCCATGATGGTGTAGCCGGAGCTGACGGCCCAGTGCCGCGTGATCTGGCCGATCGCGCCCAGCTCGATGCCTTGCACGCGCTGGCGGCCGACTTGGTAATACTGCAGGTCCACCGGATCTTGCACCACGAGGTTGGTGACGACCGTGCGATACATCGCCGCGGTCAGGCGCAGTTGGCCGTCGAACACGTCCCACTTAGTTCCGACCTCTGTCGTGCGTGCACGCTGCGGATCGAAAATCGGGTTGTCGACGCTGCTGGTGGAGGCACTGAGCGCGAGGTTGTCGCCGCCCGGTGGCTCGGCTGAAACCGCGAAGTTCGCATACACGCTGCCTCGTTCGGCGGGCTTGTACACGACGCCCAGTTTGTAGCCGTAAAGATTTCCGCCTTTGTCCGCGTCGACCGCCGGCACCGGCGTGCCGATCGGGTTGCTGCCGCACGCTGGCGCGCGGCGCGACGTGCCACAGGGAAGGACGCTGTGGAAATCGGTGCTGTAGTTATCAAGGCGCGCGCCTACGGTGGCGAGCCAGTGATCGCTGAAGTGCAGCGTGTCGAACAGGTACGCGGCGGCGGTGTCGGTGCGTCCGCGGCTCCATGCGCCGGTGTCGCCGATGACAAGCCCGGTGGCCGTGTTCGGGTCGGGCCGGTACAAGTTCGCGGGTGTCCACGAGCTGTCATCGAGCGCGCCGGTACCGCCGGTGCCGATTTCCTCGCGCGTCAGTTCGATGCCCGTGCTCAAATCGTGCCTCATGCCGCCAGTGTCGAAACTGGCGGTCAGGTTGGTCTGGTTGGTGAGGATGCGGTTGGTCTGATCCTTGAAGGTGGGATTGCTGCGCGCAATCGTCCAGGTCGAGGGATCATCCGGGTCGGGTGTCAGCAGGCGGTCGGAGCTCCCCATGTAAGACGTCAAAAGATAGTCTTGATGCGTGCTTCCCCAGCGCAGCGTGTCGTGCAGCGTAGCGCCGTCCTCGAAATCGTGGCGTGCGATTACCGTGAACATGTCCGCGTTCACCCGATCATGGTCGGCATCGGTGCCGTAGAAGTTGGATGGATCAACGGGTGGCGCGTCAGCCAGGAACAGGCGCGCGGGGTCGGGAGACGAGAAACCAGGAAGCCCGATGGTGGGTACGCCGCCGTCCGGCACGTTGTTCTGGTTGACGTGCAGGTAGCTGATGTACACGGTGGTCGGCGTGCCCAGTCCGAATGCTAGCGAAGGCGCGATGCCCCAGCGATTGTGGGCGACGTTGTCGCGGCCGGCCACCCCGCTCTTTTGACCCATCACGTTGAGGCGGAATGCGGCATGCTCGCCGACTGCGTCGTTCCAGTCCGCGGTCACGCGCTCGTGGTCGCCACTGCCGTAGCTCAGTGAAGTCGACACGCGATCCGTCAATCCAGGTTGTTTGCTGACCATGTTGACGGCACCGGTCGGTGCGGTGCGGCCGTACTCCGTGCCATCGGGACCCTTGGTGACTTCAACCTGTTCGATGTTGAACACGTCGCGCGAAACCGAACCCAGATCGCGCACGCCGTCCACGAAGATGCTGCCCGACGTATCGAAGCCACGCATGTAAATGGCATCGCCGGTCGAGGTGGCCCCGTTTTCGCCGACATAAAAGGTGCCGACGCCGGGGCTGTTGCGCAGCGCTTCGGTGAGCGTGGTGGCGCCTTGCTGCTGGATGATTTCCTTGCCGATCACGTTGATCGTCTGCGGCGTATCCAGCAGCAACTGGGTGAACTTGGGCGATTGCACGGCGTTCACCTTGTAGGGAGTGCGCGTCGCCGTGACATTGACGGTGGGCAGTTGAGTCGGGGTGCCCGTTGCGGAAGCCGGGGTCGGCGATGGACCGGCGGCGAGTGAGGGGAGACTCAACGCCATGCCGGTCACCAGGGTGGAAAGCGCGAGCGGACGATGGTAGCCGCGCTTGGGCGCGTGCTTGCGATGCTTGATGCCGGACATGAAAAGGCCTTGTTCTTGTGCGCGCGGTACGGTCGCGCAACTGATCGGGCGAGAACGCCTTCCGCAACCGCGTGTCCGAGGGAATTTTCCCGTTCGCGCGATGGACACCGCGCGAACATGCGTGGCGGATACTAAAGCAAATGCGAACGATTCGCAATAACAAATGGATGTGCGAGTAGAAATCCATGCACACCATCAGCGCCGCTCGGGCCTTCGGCGTCAGCCGCGACAAAAAAACGCCGCACGATGTGCGGCGTCGAAAAGGGGATGGGCGTGGATCTGGATTACCCGATGCACCTAGGCGGCAGCATCGCCCGGGACGCCCGGGCAACGGTCGCAGCAGGGCAAACGGTACCGACTACCAGATCTTCACCAGCTTGTCGCCCGTATGCATCATTTTGTCGCCGGCCTTGCACTGGAAGGCTTGTGCGAACTGCGGCATGTTGGCGGCCGACGCGAACGCGCGCACCTTGGCGGGCGCGTGCGGGTCGACGTTCAACAGCAGTTCTGCGGTCTTTTCGCGGGCAGTGCCTTCCCAGACACGTGCGGAGTTGAGGAAGAACCTCTGGTCCTGGGTCATGCCGTCGATCTTCTGGTCGGCTTCCTTGGGATCGGCCTTGAGCGCGGTCTGCAACGCGGTGTAGGCGATGTTGAGGCCGCCCAGGTCGCCGATGTCCTCGCCGAGCGTGAGCTTGCCGTTGACGCGCAGGTTCGGCTTGCCGGGGATCGGCGCGTAGCTGTCGTACTGCTTCACCAGCGCAGCGGTTCGCTCGTCGAATTTCTTCTTGTCCTGTGGCGTCCACCAGTCGAGCCGGTTGCCGTGGCCATCGAACTGGCTGCCCTGGTCGTCGAAGCCGTGGCTGGATTCGTGGCCGATCACGAAGCCGATGCCGCCGTAGTTCACCGCGTCGTCGCCCTTGGCATAGAAGAACGGCGGTTGCAGGATGGCGGCCGGGAAGTTGATGGTATTGGTGGAAGGCGAGTAGTAGGCATTGATCGTCTGCGGCGTCATGTGCCACTCCTTGCGGTCGGTGGCCTTGCCGATCTTGCCGATGTCGTAGTGGTAGTTGTACTTCGAGGCTGCCTCAAGGTTGGCGTACCACTGGTCGGGCTGGATGGTGAGGCCCGACCAGTCACGCCACTCGCCCTTGTCGGGGTAACCGATCTTGGGCAGGAACTGCGCCCATTTTTCCAGGGCCTTCTTCTTGGTCGTCTCGCTCATCCAGTCGAGGTTCTCGATGTGTTCCTTGAGGGCCGCGCGGACGTTGGTGACCAGTTGCTCGGCGCGTTGCTTCGCTTCCGGAGGGAAGTACTTAGCGACGTACAGTTCGCCCAATCCCATGCCCATGGCGTCGTTGACCGCGCCGATCACGCGTTTCCAGCGCGTCTTCTGCTCGGGCTGGCCGCTGAGCGTCTTGCCGTAGAAGTCGAAGCGATTGTCTTCGAAGGCCTGGCTCAATGCCGGCGAGGCATTGCTGACGAGGTGGAACTTCAGATAAGCCTGCCACTGCGAAATCGGCGCGTGCGCGAGCAGCTTGTCGAACTCGGCGATGAACTTCGGCTGCGACAGCGAAAAGCCCTTGCCGATGTCGACACCCTGGGCCTTGAAGAACTTGTCCCAACTGAAGTGCGGGCTGATCTTGTCGGCTTCCGCAACCGTGACGAAGTGGTAGCGGTTGTCGAGGTTGCGCAACTCGGTCGGCGACAGTGAGGCCTTGGCGAGTTCGGTTTCGAACTTCATCACCTCGTCGGCCTGCTTCTTCGCATCGGCTTGGGGCGTGCCGACCAGTTCCAGCGACTTGGCAATGTACTTCACGTACGCGTCGCGGATGCCCTTGTACTGCGGCGACAGGTAATAGTCGCGGGTCGGCAAGCCCAGGCCATCCTGGAACACGTAGCCGATCTGCCTGGTCGCGTCCTTGAAGTCCGCGCTCGAGCCGAAGTTGAAGACGTAGCTGTCGCCATTGTCGTAGCTGGTGTTGATGAAGTCGGCGATGTCGACCGGCGTCTTCAAGGCGTCGATCGCCGCAAGCTGCGGCTTGATCGGATCGTAGCCCAGCTTGTCGATCGTCGCGGTGTCGAGGCCGGCGGCGTACAGGTTGCCGAGCTTTTGTCCGAGTTCGCTGCCCTTGTGATCCTTGGCGTCCTGCGCAGCCTTTTCGAGGATCTGCTTTTGCTGCTGCAGGCTGCGCTCGTGCAGGATGCCGAACGCGCCCCAGGTCGTCTGGTCGGCCGGGATGGGATTGGCCTTGTTCCACTTCGCGTTGACGTAATTGGCGAAGTCGTTGCAGGCGTTGTACTGATCGTCGAGATCGAACGCGATCGACTGCTCGGGGGCGATCGCAACGGTCGAGCCCGGCGCCGGTGCAGACGCGGTATGCGCCGGTGCGGGGGCCGACGCCGACGCGGCGGGCGCCGAGGTGTTCTGGTTCTGATTGTTGCTGCAACCGGAAACTGCCAGCGCCGCGCCGACGGCCAGCGCGATCGGGGTCAACAAATGCTTGTGCATGGATGCGTCCCTTGACGTTGCGAAACGGGCGCGGCGCGCCGCAAGAGCCGTCGATTGTGCCAGCATCCTCGTGTCGTGGCACGGCACCCTGCCGAAAGTCATGGCGAGCCGGGACGCTTTGTCCGCACGCCGCCCGCCGGCATACTGCGGCGACTTTGGGCCAAGCGGGGAATGGTCATGGACATCGTGTTTCACGGCGCGGCGGGCGAGGTGACGGGTTCATGTCACCTGCTCGAAGTTGCGGGCAAACGCGTGCTGCTGGATTGCGGGATGGTGCAGGGTGAGCGCCAAGGACGGCCGAATCGCCCGGAGGGCGAGCGCCAAGGACGGCCGAATCGCCCGGAGGGCGAGCGGAAGGCCGACGAGCCCAACGCTGCCGCTTTCCCGTTCGATCCGGACTCGATCGACGTGCTGGTGCTCAGCCACGCGCACATCGACCACACTGGGCGGGTGCCGCTGCTTGTGAAGCGCGGATTCTCGGGGCCGATCTTCACGCACCCGGCAACCATCGACCTCGCAGGCATCATGCTGAGCGACTCCGCGAACATCGCCACGATGGATGCCGAGCGGGACAACCGGCATCTGCAGCCGGGCCAGAAACCTTCCGTGCCGCTGTACACACAGGACGATGTTGATGCCGCGGCGAAATTGATGCGCGCGGTGGAGTACGGCACGCCGACGGAGATCCTTCCCGGCGTGCGCCTCACGTTGCGCGATGCCGGGCATATCCTTGGCTCCGCGACGATGGAAATCGAAGCGATGGAAAATGGAACGTCAAGCAAGCTCGTCTTCACCGGCGATCTTGGTCCCGACCGCACGCCGATCCTGTGCGATCCCGCGCCCGTCCCTGCGGCAAATCTCGTAGTGATGGAATCGACGTACGGCGATCGACTGCACAAGTCGCGCGAAGACACCGTCGCGGAACTGGCGTCGATTTTTGCGGCCGCGCACAAGGATGGCGGCAACGTGGTGATCCCCGCGTTCGCGGTCGGGCGCACCCAGGAACTGTTGTACTTCTTTGCCGAACATTTCGAGGCATGGGGTCTCGCCGCGTTCAAGCTGTTCCTGGACAGTCCGATGGCGATCCGCGTCACGGCGGCCTATGACCGTCATGAGGATCTGTTCGATGAAGCGGCCAAGAAGTTGTGGGCGACGCGCCCGCATCCGTTGCGCCTGCCGAACCTGACGCTCGCTGAAGACAGCATGGCGTCGCGCGCGATCAACGCCATCCACGACCGCGCGGTGATCATCGCCGGTTCCGGCATGTGCACGGGAGGCCGCATCCGCCACCATCTTCGACACAATCTCGCCAATCCGGCCGCGCACATCGTGTTCGTCGGTTATCAGGCGGTCGGCACGTTGGGGCGAAGCCTCGTCGAAGTGCTGAACACGTCCGTCTGTTCGGCGACGATATTCCGGTACGCGCGCGCATGCATACCGTGGGCGGCTTGTCCGCGCATGCCGACAAGGACGGTCTGTCGGCGTGGTACGGAAAGATCGCGGGACATCCGCCGGTCTGCCTCGTGCACGGCGAAGATCCCGGCCGATCCATGCTGGCCGGCGAATTGAAATCGAAGTGGGGCAGCAAGGTGACGCTGCCGATGCCGGGAACGCGTGTCACTGTGTAGGTGTGCGGGTTGGGCTGAGCCCCGAATTCAGGCGGGAGAAGCCCAACGTTGCAGCCGCGCACCGATGTGGGGCTTCCCCGGAACACGCGCGGGGCCCGGCCAAGCCTACCGTGCCACGCGGTCCAACTCGGCGCGCGCAAGTTCGGTGTAGGTCGCGGCCCGCTGCGCGAGCGTGCTTTGCATCAGCGCGACGGTATCGAAGGCAATCGAAGGCGGCGGAATGGGCAGGATGCCGAACGCGCAGCCGGGGCGCAGCCGCGCCAGCGTGAGGTGCGCCCTGAAGTCGCGTGTTTCCGGTGGAAATCCGGCCTTGCGGGCCTGCGCCTCGCACTCTTCAGCGAGCGCCGACAGCGGCGGGTTCGGTTCGAGCTCCAGCACCAGCAATCGGGGCCGCGCGCGATTGGGCCAGATGCCGTATCTGCGCGTGGCGACCATCGGCAGCGATGGCGCCAGCGTCGGCAGCATGTGCTTGAAGTATTCGATTTGCGCGTTGCCGGAGTCGCCGAGAAACCGCAGCGTCAGGTGCAGCGATGTGGGTTCGATCCAGCGCGCGCCGCGCGCGGCTCCGATGATGGTGCGTTCCAGCGTCTCGCGGCCGCGTCGCAAAGTTCGCAGGCTGGCCTCGCCGGGTAGCAATGCGAGAAAGCAGCGCAGGGTTGCGGTGAAATCGCGCGTCGCCGCGGGACTCACGACGCAATCCGGTCCGCGGATGCCACCGCGCGCGGCAGCGCGCCCTCGACGTCCGGCAATTGTTCGGGGCCGACCGCGCCACCCGAAACGATGAAGGCCATCGCCTGATCCATGCTCCAGTCGGTCGCGGTCAGCCGTTCCGTGGGCACCAGTTCCAGGTAACCCCCGGTGGGATTGGGTGTGGTCGGCACGTATACCGCTGCGATTTCACGACCCGCCGCATCGATGAAGGTGCGGGTCACGAATCCGACCGACTTCAGTTGCGGCGATGGAAAGTCGATCAGCACCACGCGCTGGGTGCCGCCCGGCTTGTTGCGCATAAGCGTCATCAGTTTCTTTACGCCGCCGTAGATCGTGTGGACCAGCGGCAAGCGTTCCAGCAGCCGGTCCACCCGTCCAAGGATGCGGCGACCTATCACGCGGGTGGACAGCCAGCCGAGCAGGTACAGCGCGACGAGGGTCAGGATGAACGCCAGGATCGACACCACCCAGTCGCGGTGCAAGGCCTGCGCGGCATGCGGCGCGCCGAGCCCGACCAGCCCGATGATGCCCGACACCAGTGGTGCGCCCACGCCAGCCAGCAACGTGAACACGAACTTGAACACCACCCAGGTGATCCACACCGGGATGAAGGCCAGCAGGCCGGTGATCAGGTAGCGCTTGATATGGAGTTCGGGTATGCGCACGACGATGTTCCCCAGGTGCGGGCATTGTAGGCGATGGTTAGGCACGCCGGGCGTGTGACTTTTCCCGCGCGGCGGCGAATCATGGGTGAGTCTCGGGGAGTGGGCATGCGCGGCGATCACGACCAGCAGTGTTTCGAAGCGTTGTTGCACAAGCACCGTGGTGTCGTGTTCAAGATCGCCGGCGCGTATGCGCGCAACGTGCACGACCGGGATGACCTTGCCCAGGAAATAGCGATCCAGCTGTGGCGATCGTTCGGCAGATTCGATGGGGCCCGGGCGAAATTCACCACCTGGATGTACCGCGTCGCGCTGAACGTGGCGATCTCACATGCCCGCAATGCGAAACGCTCGGGCGCAGAGCAGCTCGAATCGCTCGATGATCTGCACCTCGAAACCATCGCGAGCGGGGGCGGCGCGCCGCATGACTCATTGGAACGCGATGAACGCTTCGCGACGCTGCATGCTTTCATCAGGCAACTCGACACACTCAACCGCGCGCTGGTGTTGCTGTATCTCGAAGATCGCAGCTATGCCGAGATTGCCGAGGTGCTTGGTATCACCGAAACGAATGTCGCGACCAAACTCAACCGCATCAAGCAGAAGCTGCGCGGGCAGTTGCCCGTTTCGAAACCCGTACTGGCAGGAGCATGATGATGGAACTCGATGATCTCAAGACGGCGTGGCAGGCGCTCGACAGCCGGATGGCGCGGCAGAACGCCCTCGGCGCACTGATGTATCGCGAATCGCGACTGAATCGGGCCAGCAGGCTGTTGCGGCCGTTGTGGATGGGGCAGGTGGTGCAGGTGGTCGCCGGAATCGGGTGGGTCGCCGGCGCGGTGGCGTTCTGGACTGCGCATCGCGACAGCACGTACTGGCTGGTGTGCGGTCTGCTGCTGCACCTGTACGGACTGATGTTCATCCTGGCCGCCGCGCGCAACTTCTACCTGATGGGACGCATCGACTATGGCCTGCCGTTGCTGGACATCCAGAAGCGGCTCGCCGCGTTGCGCGTGTGGCGGGTGAATGTGGAAGGCCCGGTGTTCGCAGTGATGGGCTGCTTCATGTGGATTCCGCTGGTACTGGTGTTGTTTCGCGTGGAACTGGGTGCAGACGTCTGGCTGCACGCGCCTGCAGTCGTCTGGTCGTTCATCGGCTTCGGCTTCATGTGTCTGCTCGGCTATCTGGGCCTGCAATACTGGTCGCACCGGCGCGGTGGGCGCACGGGCGAGGCATTCGACCGCGAGATGGCGGGCAAGGGAGTTTTCCGCGCACAAGCCGCGCTGGACGAGATCGCGCGTTTCGAGCGGGGATGAAAAAACCGGCGCGATGCAGATCACGCCGGTTCGATGGATTACTTGCCCTGGTTGTTGCCGTTGTTCTGGTTGTTGGTGGAGTCGATGAACGCTGCAACGTTGTCGTGCAGCTTCTTCAGCGACGGAATGTGCGCGTACACCATGTGCCCGGAAGGATAGAACGCGTAGGTGATGTTCTTGCGCAGGTTCTCCGGAATCGGCAGGTGCTCCAGTTCGTAGATCGCCGCGTAGAAGGGCGTGGCCAGATCGTAGAAGCCGCCGTTCATCATGACCTTGAGGTTCGGGTTGTACTTCATCGCCACCGCAAGGTCGCGCATCACGTTGACGGTCGGCCACGCGAAATGCATGCCGGGCTGCTTGTGCTTGAAATCCCAGTTGAAGTCTTCGGCGCCATAAACCGATGGCCGATACTTCAGGCCATCGCCGAACTTCAGGTCATTGCGGACATAATCGTTGAACGCCGACACGTACGCCGAGCTGATCGCCGCGGATTGCGGGTCGTAGTCGGATTCCTTGCCCAGCGGATCCATGCTGGGGCCCGAGAAACGGGTATCGAGACGGCCGGTGGTGATGTCGGTGCCGTTCTGCAGCTCGTGCTCGAACATGCCGCCGGTGACGCGCAGGTCGGCCTTCAACAGGTATGCGACCGGCAGGCCGGTGAAGTCGTGCAGCTTCTCGGCGATTTCGCGTTGCTTGGCCTGGCCGAGCGTGGAACCCGCGAACAGCGCCTGCCGATAATCGCCCTTGGCGAAGTCGATGGTGTCCTTCAGCAATTGCCCGAGCTTGTCGCCGTCGTACTTCGGCAGCTTGTGGTGGTACCACGCCGTCGCGGCGTAGGTCGGCAGCGCCAGTGCGTACGGCAGGTCGTTGCCCGGATCCATGTCGGCGCCATCGACGCTGGTGCTGAAGTTGAGGATCTGCGACAGCAGGATCACGCCATTAAGATCGACGTTGTCCTCGGTTTCCAGAATGTTCGCGAGCACTGCCGAACGGGTGGTGCCGTAGCTTTCGCCGAACAGGTACTTGGGCGAGTTCCAGCGGTTGTAGGTGGACAGGAATTGGGTGATGAAGCGCGAGAACGCATGCGCGTCGCCGTCGATGCCCCAGATCTGCTTGGCCAGTTGCTTGCGGTCCTGCGTGCGCGCGGCGTCATCCTTGCCCTGCGGCAGCAGGCGACCGAAACCGGTGCCTGGCATGTCGATGAAAACCAGGTCGCTGGCGTCCAGCAGGCTGTAATCGTTGTTGGCCAGTTGGTACGGCGCGGCCGGCGTATGCGTGTCGTCATTGGTCACGACCCGCTTCGGACCCCAGGCACCCATGTGCAGCCACACGGTCGAGGAACCCGGGCCGCCGTTGTAGATGAAGGTGATCGGACGCTTGGACGGGTCGACGCCTTGCTTGAAGTAGGCGAAGTAGCTCATCGCGACTTGGGGCGTGGATTCCTTGGAACCCGTGCCGTCGACCACCAGCGTGCCGGCGACGGCCTTGTAGTTGACCGCCTTGCCTTCGACCGTGACGGTGCCGGTGGTCGTGGACGACATCGGCTTCATCAATTTCTGGACGAGGTTTTCAGGCGATTGCGCGTTGTCGCTCGTGCTGCTGGCGTTGCTCGGGGCGGCGCTGCTGGCAGGCGGGGCTGCGAAGGCAGGTGCGCTGCACAACAACAAGGACGCGAGTGCAACGGCAAGGCGATTGGCTTTCATGGATGATTCCCGGCTGGTCTGGACGAAGGGCCGGACGCGCAGACACGTCCGGAGCGCCCGAGTATGCGCGTTCGCACCGCCGAGTTCATACGCCACAAGTCATGCCTTGCCCGGCAGCGCGCTGATGCGATCGTCAGTGGCTGGAAGCGATGCGCGGCGCGGAATGCGCCGGATCGATCATGCGCACCACGCGAAAACCTACACTGGTATAACCGATGTCCGAATCGGCGGTGCCGTGGCTGCCGAGCGGACTCTCGTGGCTGCCGTCGCGCCAGGAAAGCCCGCGGAACGGGCGCGAACCTCCGCTGCCGCCGGCCAGCCATTCGCTGACATTCCCGTACATGTCGTAAGCACCGATGCCGCTGGCGGCATAGTGTCCGACTGGCGCCGTTTGCGCCACGCCGTCATCGCAGGACCAGCGATCGTTGTCCAATCTGCCTTGGCGGCTGGCGTCGTCCACGTTGCCGAGCTTGCAGGGATCGCCTTTCGGCATGCCGCGCGCGGCGCGCAGCCATTCGCTGCTGCTCGGAAGTCGATAATCCTGCCCTGTCTTTTTCGCGAGCCACGCTACGTACGCAGCGGCATCGTCCCAGCTCACGCATACCACGGGTTGGTTGCCACCCTGTGCGAAGCCCGGCGACTGCCAGGTGAGATGACGCAGCCGCGAGAACGGATTGTGGGCCGCCAGGCATCTGGCGGGGGGCCGATATGTCGCGCGTGCAAAGGCGGCGTAATCGGCGCGCGTGACTTCGACCCGCGCGATGGCGAACGCGGAGGCCTTGCCGACCGCCGGCACGTAAACCAGCAATGGACCGTGGGGATCGCGCAGGTGCTGGCCCATCGTTGGCGCGCCTGCGATCGGTCGGCTCGGGGCGCGTCCTGCCGCGGCGAAATCGAATCCGGCGGGCAACCGTGCGGGCAGCGCCTGGGCGAGCGGTTCCAGTGCCAAGATTCCCAGGGAGTCGTGTGCGCGCGCGGCTTGCGTGACGGCGGCGCCGACCCGCCGCGCCAACTGGCGACGGTAGTTGCGCCAGGCGCGGTGCGCCGAGGCATCCGCATATCGCGCAAGTTCGTCACCTTGCTTCAACGCGCCGACCGCGGCGACGGTTCCTTGCTTGTCGTTCCAAGTCCGGTCCAGCCGATTGCGCAACGTCGCCAATAGCGCGGTGATGCCCGCGTTGGCGGCCGGGTTGCCGGGATCGAATGCAAGCGCTGCGAGATAGTGGCTTGCGGCGTTGTCGAATGGAGGCGAAAACAAGTGGCCGCGGACGCGCAGGGAATCGGCCGCGGCGATCAACGCTTGTGCGCGTTCCGCAGGGAGTGATCCGGCGTCCGCCGCAACCGTCTGCGCTGGTCCAAGTGGTGCGACGGCCGCTGGAAACACGGGATTTTCGACGGTTGCCGCCGCAGGTGCGACGGCGACTCCGGTTGGGGGCGCTGGCTGATATTCCCACACCGCCCAACCGGCCAGCGCCACGACCATCATGACCATGACCGCGGCCGGCAACTTCCACTTAGGCGAACGTCTCGGTTGTCGTGTTCCGGCGGCGTGGCCGCGCCCGCGGTGCACGACGATGCCGCCCAAGCCTTCGACCATTTCCTGCGTGTTCTGAAACCGTTGTTCCGGTGATGGGGCGAGCGCCCGCTCGATCCATGCCTGCCATGCGCTTGTTCCCGGCGGCAGCCGCGGAACGGCTTGCCGTACTTTGGCGCCGGAAACGATGGTGCCTCGGCCCGGCAGCCATGGTGTGCCCGACAGCAGTTCGTATGCCAGCACGCCGATGCCGTAAACGTCCGAACGAGGATCGGGTGGACTGCCACGTACCTGCTCGGGACTCAGGTAGCGGGTCGCATCGGTGCGCAACAGACCCGGTTTTTCCAGCCCACACGCGATGCCGAAGTCGGCGAGTTGCGCACGCCCTTGTTTGTCGAACAGCACGTTGGAGGGCTTGATGTCACCGTGCACGGTGCCGCATCGATGTCCGTGCTCCAGCCCGCCGAGCAGATCGCACAGCAGCGTGTCGACCTTGCGGGGTCTCCCGAGCAGGTCGTGGCGAGCCTGTCCGAAACCCAGCAGCAAGGGCATTGAAAAGAATAGGCGGCCGTCACCGGTGCGGCCGATTTCAAGGATGCCGACGATGTTCGGGTGCGAGAGCAGCGCGTTCGCCTGCAGCAGTTGCTCCAGGCGCGCAAGTCCCTCGACGTCGACCCGGTGGAATACCTTGATCGCCGCCGGCTGCCCGCTCGACACTTCCGCCCCCGCGTAAACGGTGGCCGCCCCACTCGCGCCGAGCCACCGGACCAGCCGGTAGCCGGGTATCCCCACCGGGCGTGGGTTGCGGATGTTCATGCGGGCGACGGGCGCGGTTTGCGTCTGGCTCGTGACCTGGCACGAGGGCCCGCGAACTCCAGGCCGCACAACTCCGCATTGCTCCGGCGCGCGGGGTCCGGGCCGGTCGAAGGTGTTGCGCTGACAATGGACGCGACGTTTCCGATCGCTGCTGCCTCCATGCAGGCCTTTCAACGAAACTGGTCCAGCCAGCATGATACACAAACTGCCCGGACGGCGGCCCTCAACGCGCGTGTCGCGGGTTCATGCACCGCTCCTATTGGAGTGATGCGGCTGGAGCCAGCTTCAGCGGCCGGAAGCGGCGGGCGGTGCAGGATGTGCGGGATCGATCACGCGTACCACCCGCAAGCCGACACTGGTGTAACCGACGTCCGAATCGGCAGTGCCTTGGCGTCCGAGCGGCGTCTGGCGGCTGCCATCGCGCCAGGAAAGTCCGCGAAACACGCGCGCGCCCGCGCTGCCGCCTTCCAGCCACTCGCTGACGTTGCCGTACAAATCGAAGGCACCCACGCCGCTCGCGGCGTACCGCCCGACCGGCGCGGTTTGTGCAGCGCCGTCATTGCAGGACAGACGGTCGTTGTCCATGGCGCTCTGACGGCTCACGTCATCGACGTTGCCGAGCCGGCATGGGTTGTCTTTCGGCATGCCGTGTGCGGCGCGCAGCCATTCGTCGGCGCTGGGTAGCCGATAGGTTTCGCCGGTGCTTTTCGACAGCCACACGGCGTACGCGACGGCGTCGTTCCAGCTTACGCACACCGCCGGATGATCACCGTCTTGCGCGAAGCCCGGCGCCTGCCAGGTGAGACGCCGCATGCGTGAAAACGGATTGTGGGCCTCCAGGCAGCGCGAATCCGGGCGATGCGTCGCCTGCACGAACGCCGCGTAGTCGGCTCGCGTCACCTCGACGCGGGCGATTGCGAAGGCCGGCGCGTTGCCGGATTCGGGCACGTACACCAGCAACGGGCCATCGTGATCACGCAATATCGTTCCAGCAGACGGTGTGGCAGCGTTGCGTTCGGCCGCGGCGAGGTCGAAGCCCTTGGGATAGACCGCGGGCAACGCTTCCGCGAGCGGCTTCAACGCCGCAATCCGCTCCGCATCCCGGGCAGTCGCCGCGCTGACGACGGCGTTGCCGACGTTTCTGGCCAAGACATTGCGCTGCGCGCGCCAACCGCGGCTTGCCAGCGCTCCGGCATGCGCGGACAAGAGATCGCAGCGCTTGGCGAGCACGAGGCTCTCGTCCAGCTTGCCGGCGCGCCAGGCTTCATTCAGTCGGTGCCGAATCGTTCCAAGCATTGCGTCGATGCCCGCGACGGCGTCCTCGTTGCCGGGTTCCAGCACCAGCACGGTGAGGTACTGCTCGACAGCATTGTTGCCGGTCGGCGCGAACAGGTGCCCCGCCGCGCGCGATGTGTCGGCCTGTGCGAGCAGGACCTGGATGCGTTGCGCCAACGGTGACACGCTGCTCGCTTCCGTGGGCGTCGCCGAGCGCGCGACGGTGCCGGATGCCGCAACGCCTGACGACACCGCCGTGGCCGGTTCGAAAAATTGCGACCCGGCTGGGCGATGGCGTCCCCATGTTGCCCAGCCTGCGAGCGCCGCGACGGCCACGGCCGAAGCCGCAACGCCAATGGTCCAACGAGGAACGGGCACACGGGTTTTGGCGCGCGGTGCAGCCACGCCACCGTGACCGTCGATGGCGGAGAGGGCGTCCGCCATTTCCTGCGCGCTCTGGAAGCGGTGTTCGGGCGCTTTCGTCAGCGCCCGGTCGATCCAGTCCTGCCATGCGGCGGCCATCGGCGGCAGACGCGGGATGGGCTGCTCGATATGCGCAACGGCGGTCGCTACGGAATCTTCGCCTTGGAAGGGCAGCGAACCCGTGAGCAGTTGGAATGCGAGCACTCCGACGCTGTACAGATCCGAGCGCTGTCCGGGCGGTTGGCCGCGTGCCTGTTCCGGACTCTGGTAGTTGGCCGCAGCGGGATGGGGCAAACCGATTTCCGCCGCGCAACGTGCAATGCCGAAATCGGCGAGGCGCACGTGCCCTTGGGTATCAAACAATATGTTGGTGGGCTTGATGCCGCCGTGGACGATCCCGCGTCGATGCGCGTGGCCCAGGGCATCGAGGATTTCACGCAGCAGCGCGGCGATCTTCAGCGGTTTGGCGCGCAGGTTGTGCGCGGACAGTTCCGCACTCACCAGGAACGGCATCGAATGGAACAGGCGTCCGTCCGTGGCGCGCCCGATCTGGTGCACCCCGAGGATATTGGGGTGCGACAGCCGCGCATTGGTGCGCAGCAGGGGCTCGAAACGCGCAGCGGCGTCGGCGTCCATAACGTCGAACACCTTGACCGCGACCTGGCGTTCTAGCGCCCGCTGCATGGCCTGGTAGACGGTCGTTGCGCCGCTGCTTCCGATGGGGCGGACCAACCGGTAGCCGGGGACTTCCGAGAGTTGTGCGGCTTCGTTCATGGAGGGCCGTCCCCGATCCTCATTCCGTCGGCTGCGAGTATCGCATTGGATTGGCCGTGCGCACCCACGCGCCGCGCCGGCTTCCCGGCGCGTACGGAGGTTTGCCTTGACGGCAGCGATATGAGCGACGCGGTGCGATCAGTTTCCGCTCTAGTGGCGGTTTTCCAAGTGGAACCGATGCAGCAACCGATGCATGAATGGTGCCAGCAGCAGTCCCGCAGTACCGACCAGCACCAGGCCGCTGTACAGGGCGTAGAACCCGGCGAACAGCTTGCCGGCAGTCGTGTGCAACGTGTCTACCGGACCCATGCCGCCCAAGATCATCGAGGCGTTCAGGAAGGCGTTCAGCCAGCCCATGCCTTCGATAAGGTGATAGCCCAGGATTCCGATGATCAGCGAAACCGCGATGATCGCGGCGGTCGCGACCAGGGTCTTGCCGACCCGTCGCAACAGGAACAGGCGCCACGGGAGCAGGGGCTCGCCGCGGTGTTCGAAATGGAACAAGTGATACGTCATGTGCCGGTCCCGCCGCAGTAGAGCCGGATTATCTGGCACGCGCGCCGGTCAGAACAGCAGCGACGACATCCTGCGGCGGGTAGCCGAAACCAGCGTCTCGTCGTGGACGATCCGGAAAGCGTCCAGTAGCCGCCTGCGAGCGAGGCCGTCGTTCCAGCCGCGGTCGGCGGCCAGGATCGCCAGCCAGTGGTGCATGGCATCCGCCGCGTCGCCGCCCAGCAACCGGCGCACGCCCAGGCCATCCAGCGCGGCGAAGTCACGGGGATCGCGTTCGACGCGCGCCAGCAGTTCCGCGGCTGGCGGAATCGCGGCGAGCGATTGTTGCATCGCCAGCAGCGCGGCCAGCGCCTTGGCGCGATCGTCCTCGGCGAGATCCAGGGGCAGGGTTTCCAGCGTGGCCTGCGCGTTGGCGGTGTCACCGCCGCGCGCGCGGGCCAGTGCAAGGTCGAGCTTCAAGCCGGCGTTGTCCGGATCGGCCGCGATGGCTTTCTCGATACGCGCGACCGCAGCTTGCGGTGTTTCAGCCGGCGCGGGCGCGTCATTTTCCATATCCTGCACCGGTGCCTCGATACGCGAGGCCGGTTCGATGCGATGGCGCTTCAGGAATTCGCGCACCTGCGATTCGGGCAGCGCGCCGGAAAATGCATCCGCGATCTGGCCCCCGGCGATCAGGGCCACGGTGGGGATGCTGCGCACGCCGAACATCCCCGCGAGTTGCTGTTCCTTGTCGCAATCGACCTTGGCGAGCCGGAATGCGCCTGCGTATTCGCCCGCGAGTTTTTCCAGGATCGGGCCGAGCGTCTTGCACGGCCCGCACCACGTCGCCCAGAAATCCACCAGTACCGGCGTCTGCAGCGACGCCTGCAGCACCTCCGTTTCGAAATTGGCTTCGCCGGCTTCGAATACGAATGATTGTGCGGGCGCAGCCGCGCCGCCGGGTTTGGGATTGAAGTTCATGGGCGATTACGTGGAGTCCGTTGCCTCACATTCCAAGGCTGGACTTCAGGTCCGCGCCGGTCGGCTCGCCGTGCTGCTTGTACACGGTGCCTGCCTTCATCACGAAGTCCACTTTCTTCATCAATGAAATGTCATCCAGTGGATTGCCGGGCACCGCCACCACGTCGGCGTACTTGCCGGCGGTGAGGCTGCCGAAATCATCCTGATGCTTCAGCAGTGTCGCGGCGTGGGTGGTCGCGGCCTGGATCACGTACATCGGTGGCATGCCCGCCTGCACCATGTACACGAATTCCTGCGCGTTCTCGCCGTGCGGGTACACACCCGCGTCGGTGCCGAACGCGATCTTCACGCCCGCCTTGTACGCCTTGCCCGCCGTGGCCAGGATCTTCGGGCCCACTTCCAGCGCCTTGCGCGCGACCTGCGGCGGATACCAGCCTTCCTTTGCCTTCTCCATTACGAACTCGCCGGCGATGATCGTGGGCACGTACCAGGTGCCGTGCTCCTTCATCAGCTTCATGTCCTGATCGTCCATGAAGGTGCCGTGCTCGATGGAATCGACGCCGCCGAGCACCGCGCGGCGGATCGCCTCGGCACCGTGCGCGTGCGCGGCGACGGTGAAGCCATAGTCGCGCGCCGCCGCGGTGACGGCCTTGATCTCGTCGATCGTCATCTGCGGATTTTCCGAGCTGGAACTTTCATCCAGCACGCCGCCCGAGGGCATGATCTTGATGAGGTCGGCGCCATCCTTGTAATGCTGCCGCACTGCCTTCCACGCGTCGGCGGGCGAGTTGATGATGCCGTCCTTCGGTGTCGGGTCGCCCTGCAGATCCCAGCGATAACCGTCGGTCGGGTCGGCATGGCCGCCGGTGGTGCCGATGAACTTGCCCGCGGTGAAGATGCGCGGCCCCGCGATCTCGCCCTTGTTGATGGCGTTGCGCAGCGCGATCGAGGAATTGTCGCTCTCGCCCAGGTTGCGCACGGTGGTGAAACCCGCCATGAGCGTGCGCCGCGCGTATACGGTGCTCTGGATCGCGTAGTCGGCGGGATTCAACCGGAACTGGTCACCGTAAGTGCTCTTGCTGAACTGCGACGTCAGGTGCGTGTGCGAATCGACGAGGCCCGGCAGGCAGGTGTCGTTCGCCGGCATGTCGATCACCGTCGCGCCGTCGCGGCTCACCGAGCCTGGCACCACTTCCTTGATGCGCTGGCCGTCGATGACAATGCTGGTTGCGCCCAGCATCTTGCCCGCGACCGTGTCGATCAAGTGCATACAGTGGATCACCGTGAGTTCGGGCGCAGGTGCCGCACTCGCGGCCGGCGCCTGGGCCGCCTGCGCGGTGGTGATCGTCAACGCGGCAATCGCGAGCGTCAGCGGCAGTCTGCTGAAACCTTGAGTGCGCATGGTGTCCCCTCGTCGGATGAAAGCCCGGCATCATAACCACACCGCGCGCGACTGTCGCAGGCCGGAAGTCGCGTCGCGGAAGTGCGAGGCGCTTGGCGCTGTTGCTGCACTGCGGTAGGCTGATCGATCCCGAGCCATCGATGCGCCCACCTCAGCCATGCAGGAAACCCACGACCGCAGCGCCTACAACCCCAGCGCCGTCGAAGCTGCCGCGCAGAAGTTCTGGTCCGACACCCATGCGTTCGAGGTGAAGGAAGACCCGTCGCGCGAGAAGTATTACTGCCTGTCGATGCTGCCATATCCGTCGGGCGCGCTGCATATGGGCCACGTACGCAACTACACGATCGGCGACGTGATCAGCCGCTTTGCCCGCATGCAGGGCAAGAACGTGCTGCAGCCGATGGCGTGGGATGCGTTTGGCCTCCCGGCCGAGAACGCCGCGATCAAGCGCGGCATCCCGCCCGCGAAATGGACGCGCGAGAACATCACGCACATGCGCGGGCAATTGAAGGCGATGGGCTTTGCGATCGACTGGTCACGCGAGTTCGCGACGTGTGATCCAAGTTACTACGTGCACGAGCAGCGCATGTTCGTGCGGCTGTTCAAGCAGGGCATGGTGTACCGCAAGAACAGCGTGGTGAACTGGGATCCGGTGGACCAGACCGTGCTGGCCAACGAACAGGTGATCGATGGCCGCGGCTGGCGTTCCGGCGCGGTGGTCGAAAAGCGCGAGATTCCGCAGTGGTTTCTCAAGATCACCGCGTATGCCGATGAATTGCTGGGGGGTCTTGACGGGCTTCCGGGTTGGCCAGACGCCGTCAAGATCATGCAGCGCAATTGGCTGGGGCGCTCGCAAGGCCTAGAAATCCGCTTCGAAGTGGAAGGCGGGGCGGCGCTGGAAGTCTTCACCACGCGTCCGGACACCTTGATGGGCGTGACCTATCTTGCGATCGCGGCCGAGCACCCCTTGGCGCAGGAAGCCGCGCGCAACAATCCCGCGCTGCAGACCTTCATCGACGAATGCCGGCATGGCGGCGTCTCCGAAGCCGAACTCGAAACCAAGGAGAAGCGCGGCGTCGATACCGGCCTGTTCGCGTTGCATCCGGTGACCGGCGAACGCGTGCCGATCTGGATCGCCAACTTCGTCCTGATGGGTTACGGCACCGGCGCGCTGATGGCGGTGCCCGGCCACGACCAGCGCGACTGGGAATTCGCGACCAAGTACGACCTGCCGATCAAGATGGTGATCGTCAGCGATCCTGTACGCGACGCGATCCGCGAACTCGCGCGCGATGCCGCCGAGAACACCGACGCGATGAGCGCGGCGCTCGGCCAGTCGAAGGCGATCGATGTGGCCGAACCACGACCCATCGAAGATCTGCTGGAAGAATTCGAAAACCACATCATCACCGAAGGTCCGTTCCTCGAACACGGCACGCTCGTCAACTCCGGCGAGTACGACGGCATGGATTACCGGCGAGCGTTCGATGCACTGGCAGAACGCTTCGAGCGCGAAGGCCGCGGCAAGCGCCAGGTGAACTGGCGACTGCGCGACTGGGGCGTATCTCGGCAGCGTTACTGGGGCTGCCCGATTCCGATCATCCATTGCCCGAAGTGCGGGCCGGTGCCGGTGCCGGAGGATCGGTTACCGGTGGTATTGCCCGAAGATGTCGCGTTCAGCGGGGTGCAGTCGCCGCTGAAGACCGATCCGGAATGGCGCATGACGCGTTGTCCGCAATGCGGCGGCGCGGCCGAGCGCGAAACGGACACCTTCGACACCTTCATGGAATCGAGCTGGTACTACGCGCGCTACACCTCACCCGGCGCGGCGACGCAAATCGACGCGCGCGCGAATTACTGGCTGCCGGTGGATCAGTACATCGGTGGCATCGAGCACGCGATCCTGCACCTCTTGTACTTCCGCTTCTATCACAAGCTGCTGCGTGATGCGGGACTGGTGCATTCGGACGAACCCGCGACCAACCTGTTGTGCCAGGGCATGGTGGTGGCGGAAACGTTTTATCGTGACTCGGGACTCGGACTGCGAAGGCAGGATGCCGAAGCGAATATTGGCGCAGCCGATGGCCCGAAGGGCGAGCCGCAGGAGCGGCGAGTTTCCGGGGACTCGGAGGAGCCGCAGCGGGAGTGGATCAATCCGGCCGATGTCGACACCCAGCGTGACGAGAAGGGGCGTGTTGTCGGCGCAACGTTGAAGGCCGATGGGCAACCCGTGCAGATCGGCGCGTCCGAGAAGATGTCGAAGTCGAAGAACAACGGCGTCGATCCGCAGGTGATGATCGATCGCTACGGCGCCGACACCGTGCGGCTGTTCTCGATGTTCGCGTCGCCGCCCGACCAGTCGCTGGAATGGAACGAGGCGGGCGTCGAAGGCATGGCGCGCTTCCTGCGCCGCTTCTGGCGCGACGTGGTGACGCACGCTTCGCAGCCGGATCACCCGGAAATCGATCCAGCGACCTTGAATCCCGCGCAAAAAGCCATGCGCCGCCAGTTGCACGAAACCGTCGCCAAGGTCGGCGACGACATCGGACGCCGACGCAACTTCAACACCGCGATCGCGGCGCTGATGGAACTGCTGAACGCGCTGTCGAAGTTCGACGACATGAGCGACGCCGGCCGCGCATTGCGCCACAAGACGCTGGAAACGATGGTGCTGCTGCTGAACCCGTTCACGCCGCACACCAGCCACGCGTTGTGGCAAGTGCTGGGTCATGGCGAAACGCTGATCGAGGACGTGCCGTGGCCGAAGGCCGATCCTGCAGCCCTGGTGCGCGACAGCGTCACGCTGGCGGTGCAGGTCAACGGCAAGTTGCGCGGCACGCTGGAAGCCGCGCCCGATGCGCCTCGCGAACAACTCGAAGCCGCCGCGCGCGCGCTGCCGGGCGTGCTCGCCGCTATTGGCGATCAGAGTGTGCGCAAGGTGATCGTGGTGCCCCGCAAGATCGTGAATATCGTCGTGGGTTGAACGCATCCCGTGACGTTCCTGTGGCCCTGTTATCCTTCGCGGGCCCGGGAGTCGAGACTCGGGGAAGACCCATTTCCCTTTGGTGATTTCGCGCTCGCCGCCGGAACCTGAAACCCGGATCCGTAGTGCAACCGGAGCTGATTCGATGCATATTCGCCAATGGCTGCCCCTCCTGTGCTGCATCGGCGTCGGCATCCTGCTCGCCGGCTGCGGCTTCCACTTGCGTCGCAGTGCCGCGCTGCCCGCGGTGATGCAGCAGCAGGTGTACCTGCACATCAGCGGTGGCGGCGAATTCACGCGCTCGCTGGCCGGCGCCTTGCGTGCGGCCAAAGTCGACGTGCTTGACACTTCCACCACTGGCGTCGCGACCCTTTCGGTGCCGGTCGCTGCGTTCGGCTCGCGCCTGCTGACCAGCGGCGCGGTGCAGCGTGTCGGCGAATACGTGGTGAGCTTCAACGTGCAATTCACCTTGGTCGACGCCAACGGCAACACTGTCATTCCGATGCAGACGCTCTCGCTGTCGCACGAATTTGCGCTCGACCAAACCCAATTCTCGGCGATTTCCAGCGAGACGGAAGCGATCCAGCGCAGCCTGGTGCGAGAGATGACCGATGCGGTGATGCGTCGCCTGGAAGCGCAGGCGCATCTCGGCACGCCGGCCACGGCGTCGAGCACGGCGCTGCCGAGTCCCGCTTCCAGCACTGCGGCACCAGCCTCCGCATCCAGCGCGGGCTGAATCGTGGCGGACGCGCTCGAAGGGTTCCTGCGGACGCTGGCGAAGGGCGAGCTTGCGCCAGTGTACCTGCTGGCCAGCGACGAACCGCTGCAACTGCAGGAAGCCGGCGATGCCTTGCGCGCGCGCGCCCGTGCGCTGGGTTACGCCGAGCGCGAAGTGCTCGATGTCGAAGCTCATTTCGACTGGGACAATCTCGCACGCAGCAGCGCAAGCCTGTCGCTGTTTTCGTCACGCCGCCTGATCGAATTGCGCCTGCCCACCGGCAAGCCCGATCGCGATGGCGCGGCCGCCTTCACCGAATGGTGCAAGTCGCCCGCGCCCGACACCGTGCTGATGATCAGCGCCGCGCAGTGGAGCAAGAAGCACGAAGGCGCCTGGGTGAAGACCGTCGAACGCGCCGGCGTGTACGTGTGGTTGCGCGCGCCGTATCTGGAACAATTGCCCGCATGGATTCGTGCGCGCATGCACGCGAAAGGTTTTGCGCCCCGTGAAGACGCGATCGCGCTGCTGGCCGAACGCGCGGAAGGCAACCTGCTCGCGATCGCGCAGGAAATCGACAAGCTTGCGGCGCAGCGCGACGGCGGAGCAGTCAGCGCCGAAGACCTGGAATCGTTGGGCGCCGACAACGCCGTCTATGACGTGTTCAAGCTCACCGATGCGGCGTTCGGTGGCGACGCGGCGCGCGCGTTGAAGATATTGAACGGGCTGCGCGCGGAAGGCGAAGACGTGATCCCGATGCTGGGCTGGCTGCTCAATCAACTCGATCTTGCGTTGAGGCTGTCGTCGGCCTCCGATTTCGCGAGCGCGGTGCGCAACGAATACGGCATGTGGCCCGCGCGCCAGAACCTGTTCGCGGGCGCGTTGAAGCGGGCGGGGCGCGGCAACGCGCATTGGCGGCATTGCCTTGCCGAATGCGCGCGCATCGACCGCATGGCCAAGGGCCGCGAATGGGGCGATCCGTGGCGCGAAATGGAACGCCTGCTGGTGGCGATCGCGCAGCCGCGCGCCGCGGCCACGCTGCTGGCCGCGTGATGTCCGCGCGTCCGCTCGCGATCTTCGGGGGCACCTTCGACCCGATCCACATTGGGCACCTGCGCGCGGCGTGGGAAGCGTCCGAGGCACTGGATGCCGAAGTGCGCATCGTACCCGCGAAAATTCCACCGCACCGGCCGCAGCCGGTCGCCAGCGCTACCCAGCGCGCCGCGATGTTGCGCGCTGCGTTGGCGGGTCAGGATCGCCTTGCGCTCGACCTGCGCGAACTCGAGCGCGAAGGGCTGTCCTACACCTTCGACACGCTCGGGTCGTTGCGCGCGGAAATCGGCAGCCAACGTCCGCTCGTGTTGTTGATCGGCGCCGACGCATTCGCCGGGTTATCCGAGTGGCATCGTTGGCGCGAACTGTTCGGACTTGCGCACATGTGCGTGCTCACGCGGCCCGCGCAGATCCCGGCGATGCCCGACGAGCTCGCGGCCGAAGTGGCGTCGCGCACCGTGGGTGACATCGCCCGCTTGCGCGCCGGCCCGGCCGGTTGCGTGCTGAACATGGTGGTGTCCGCGCTCGGCATTTCCGCCACCCGCATCCGCGCACTGCTGGCGGATGGCCGCGAGCCGCGTTGGCTGGTGCCACAGGCAGTGCTGGACGATCCGGCGTTGCTGCGGCCGTACTGGCACAGATGACCCGTGGGCGCTGCCGGGTGGCATCCGTCGGCGGTTCAGCCAAGCCACTTGCAACCGACCGCTATTCGCGCATACTGGAGTTGCGCACCCACGCGCGCCAACCAAAGGCCGAGGCCTTCGAGAACTTGACCCATCAAACCGCGTCGCGCTCCACCGCCACTGTCATCAGCGGCACGCCCACCCTTGCAACCCTGCGCCGCCGCATCCTCGCCGCCCTCGATGAACTCAAGGCGCGCGACATCCGCGAAATCGACGTCCGCGGCCGCACCTCCATCGCCGACCTGCTGATCATCGCGTCCGGCACCTCCTCCCGCCACGTCAAATCCATCGCCGACGAAGTCGTCAAATACGCCAAGCGCGCGGGCATGCTGCCGCTGGGCGTGGAAGGCGAAACCGAGGCCGAATGGGTGCTGGTGGACCTGGGCGACATCATCGTGCACGTGATGCTGCCGCGCGTTCGCGAGTTCTACGGGCTGGAACGCCTGTGGACGGTGGGCGACCAGGAACCCGAGGCTGCCGCCGCCAACGACCACTGAGCGGCGCGGCATGCGTGGGAAGCTGATCGCGGTCGGCGAACGCATGCCGGGTTGGGTGGCGGAAGGTTTTGCGGAATACGCGAAACGCCTGTCGCGCCGCCTGCCGCTGGAACTCGTCGAAATCAAACCCGGTGCGCGCGGCAAGGGCCGCGATGATGCGCGCGCGGTGGCGGACGAAGGCGCGGTGCTGCTCGCCGCGTTGCCGCGCGACGCGCACGTCATTGTGCTGGATGGCCACGGCACCGTGTGGTCGAGCGAACAGCTCGCCGATCAGTTGTCGAACTGGCGCATGGCCGGCCGCGACCTCGCGTTCCTGATCGGTGGCCCCGACGGCCACGCCCGCGACGTCCTGCAACGCGCCGACCAGCGCTGGTCACTCGGAGCGCTCACGCTACCGCACATGCTGGTGCGGCTGGTCGTGGCCGAGCAGCTTTATCGCGCGGTGACGATCCTCAACGGGCATCCGTATCATCGCGGGTGATTGTATGCGGCCGGCTAATTCCGTGCGCTAGCATTTTCGGCAGGCGTTCTTTTGAGGAAGGCAACCGATGCCGGGTCGTGTTTCAAGTAGTCGTCCAAAAAATTCAGGGCGTAGCGTGAAACCCAGACGTAACTCGTGTTTTCATCATCTGGTTGTAGTCGGCAACCTGACGTTCCGCAAAGTGCTTGTCAGTCCATCTGCGTTGAAATATGGAACCGAACATTGCATGTGCCATGCCCAGCATGTTCACGGTGAGAAGATCGCCGTGAACCCACTCATTCAAGACGTTTGGGCCGGTGATGTATGCCTGCGGTCCGTCATAGTACTTGTCGATGTCTTGAATGAGGTTCGGATCTTCAGAGGTGAAGAAAAGCAACGGTAGGGTCATCCGCTCCGGATGAACGTCGCCAGCCATCTTCACGAGACCTTTGTATATGCGGAAACTGCCGTCCAGGGAGACCAGTGCATCGATGCGAGAATCTCGTGCCGCGGCAAACAGGCTTGACCCGCTGCCCCAACTCCAACTCACAACGGCAACTTTGGACGGGTCGGCATCCTGAAGAGAGCCGGCGTAGGTAACGAGAAACGATATGTCGCGGGCTTGGGCGTTGATGCCATCAAGATCGTCCGTCATGTTGCGCGTTGATACTCCCATCGACGGGCTTGCGAGAACGATGTACCCATGACTGGCGAGGTACTCGCACAGATCAGCGTTTTCCCACGAAACGGAGGAATCGCTGGGCGCATAGATCAAGATGGGGAAACGTCCTTTCGCGGGCTGCGAATTTCTAACGGCCCGCAGGGGGATATCGAATGATGTCTTCAGCAGCGACGCCACCGGTTGTCTTTTTTGTCGGGTCCGTTAAAAGTTATCTCGGTATCAGCGAGTCGGACATAGTCGCCGACAGTCATCGGTTTGCCAGCACCTCCTTGAGCCGGGTACCAGACCAGGGTTTGCAATGGTCGGGCGCAGGTGCGAGATGAAGGTCTTTCTGAGTGGGTGAGATCGCACGGAAAAGTACGCGAATGGTCGTACTGGTCTATGACATGAAGCCCAACTAAGTACGGTCCTGGACCGTCCAGGAATTTGAACGACGATGTCTGCGCATGTAGCGAAGTGGCGCTGAGCAGCGCGGCCAGCGAAAAACACCATAGACTCAGAATTTTCACGCTGAGCCTGTAAGAGGCAGGGTAATGCTCGCTAGGCTACGTCCGGCGCGAAGTTACGGCATGGGCGGAAAGTAAGCCATCGGCGCTGCCGTAAGGCGCAGCAAAGTCGCTCGGCGATTCGCCGTTGCCATTACCATCGAGCCCGAACCCGACGGACGCGAGGTGGCATGGCGATTGATCTTGGCGTAGGGCTCACCGTGCTGCTGGTCGTGGGTTTCTTCGCCCAATGGCTGGCGTGGCGGATGCGGCTGCCGGCGATTTTGTTCCTGCTGCTGATCGGGATCGCGCTGGGTCCGGCGACGGGGCTGTTCGATCCCGACAAGGCACTGGGCGAATTCCTGTTCCCTACCGTATCGCTTGCCGTGGCGCTGATCCTGTTCGAGGGCAGCATGACGCTGCGCTTTTCGGAGCTGCGCGGAATCGGCCGCGCGGTGCGCGGCATGGTGAGTTACGGCGCGGTGCTGGCGCTGTTGATGCTGGCCGGGGCGGCACACTGGATCGCGGGGGTGCCGTGGTCGATCGCGCTGCTGTTCGGCGCGTTGACGTGCGTGACGGGTCCGGCGGTGATCACGCCGATGCTGCGCATTGCGGCCGAATGCGCGCATCGCCAGCGCGTTGCGCTGGGAAGGCATCGTGCTGGATCCGCTGGGCGCGCTGTTCGCGGTATTGGTATTCGAAGCCATCGTGACGCACCAGCAGGGGCATTCGCTGGCGGTGTTCGGCGCCACGGTCGGGATCGGAGCCGGCATCGGGTTGGGCGTTGCGGCGGCGCTGGCTTTCCTGTTGTACCGCCAGTTGATTCCCGAATATCTGCAGGCCTACGGCACGCTGATCGCGGTGCTGGGCGCGTTCACGTTGTCCAACCAGATCACCCACGAATCGGGGCTGGTGGCGGTGACGATCATGGGCATCACGCTGGGCAACCTGCGCGGCATCCACATCGACCACATCATGGACTTCAAGGAGCACCTGTCCACGCTGCTGGTGTCGCTGCTGTTCGTGGTGCTGGCCGCGCGCCTGCACTGGCCGCTGCCGCCGGGCATGTTGATGGCGGGCATCCTGATATTCGTGGTGGCGCAGTTCGTGATCCGTCCGGTGTCGATTGGGGTGGCGACGTTCGGCAGCAACCTGAATTGGCGTGAGCGCGCATTGATCGGTTTCGTGTCGCCGCGCGGCATCGTCGCGGCGTCGGTGTCGTCGCTGTTTGCGCTGCGGCTGGGTGACTTGGGCGTGCACGGCGCAGACGCGCTGGTGCCGCTGGTATTCATCCTGATCATCGCGACCGTCGTGTTGCAAAGCGCGACGGCAAGGCCGCTGGCGCGCTGGCTCAAGGTGGCCGACCCCGATCCGGATGGCGTGCTGATTTTCGGTTCCGACGAGGTCGCGCGCGGCATCGCGCAAGCGCTGGCGGATCAGAAGTTCCAGGTGGTGCTGGCGGACGACGACTGGGAAGGCATCAGCAAAGCGCGGATGGCCGGATTGACCACGTTCTTCGGTAATCCCACCTCGCAGCACGCGGCGTTGAATCTGGACCTGACCGGCATCGGACGTTTGCTGGCGATGTCGAACCGGCGCGAACTGAATTCGCTGGCGTGCCTGCACTATCGCCAGGAGTTCGGGCGCGAGCAGGTCTACCGTTTGCGCGTGCTGGCGCCGGAGGATGCCAACAACCGCTCCGCGTTCGCCGGTAACCTTCGCGCGAAGGCGTTGTTCGGCGCCGACATGACGCGCACCCGCTTCGTCGAATTGCTGGACAGCGGTTGGCGCATCAAGACCAATGCGTTGACCGAGGCGTTCGGCTGGCCGGATTTCGTGGCGCAGCATGGCGCGGACACAGTGCTGCTGTTTGGTCTGGAGCCGAACGGAAAATTGCGGGTGAACAGCAATCGCGAGAAGACCGAGCCGCGTCCCGGCTGGACGGTCATCGCGCTGGTGCCGCAGCAGCAGGGCGCGCGCGTGGATGCGGCGGCGGCCTGATCGTGGCGGTTATCCTTGCGCGATGCTTTACCTTGCCTCGCAATCCCCGCGCCGTCGCGAACTGCTCGCGCAGATCGGCGTCGATTTCGAAATCGTCGACGTGGATGTGCCCGAGGTGCGTGGCGCGGACGAAGCGCCACGCACGTACGTCGAACGCGTGGCGCGCGCGAAGGCACGCGTGGGTTTGCAGTCGGTGATAGCGCGTGATCCGCATGCCATCGTGCTCGGCGCCGACACCGAAGTCGTGCTGGACGAGCGCGTGTTCGGCAAACCGCATGATGCCGAGGCGGCCGCGGCGATGCTGCGCGCGTTGTCGGGACGCACCCACGTGGTGATCTCGGTGGTGTGTTGCGCTACCGCGTCTGCCGAAAACATCGCGATGTGCGAGTCGGCGGTCACGTTCGCGGACCTGGACGAACATGCGATTGCGGATTACGTCGCCACCCGCGAACCATTCGGCAAGGCCGGCGGTTACGCGATCCAGGGCAGGGCGGCCGCCTTCGTCACGCACCTGTCGGGCAGCTATTCGGGCGTGATGGGCTTGCCGCTGTTCGAAACCGCGCGGCTGCTGCGCGGTGCCGGCGGTGCGGCCTGACCGCGACTGAACGGGCGCGATTGCTGCATCGACAGGTACAGACCGCCCGGGCTATAACGGGTGAGCCGGTTTGCGGGATGCCTTCGAGGGGTGCCTTTTGCCAGCCGACGCACGCGCAGGAAAGTGCGGACGATGATCGCGGCAGTGACGACTGCCTTCCAACAGCCCACGAGCGCCCGACATGACCGAGGAAATCCTGATCAACGTGACGCCCCGCGAGGCGCGGGTCGGCGTGGTCGAGAACGGCATGCTGCAGGAAGTCCACGTCGAGCGCAGCGGGCATCGCGGATACGTCGGCAACATCTATTGCGGACGCGTGAAGCGCGTGATGCCCGGCATGCAGGCGGCGTTCGTGGACATCGGGCTCGAGCGCAGCGCATTCCTGCACGCGGGCGACATGGCGCATCCCAGTTATCCGATCGACGGCGGCGCGCCCGCGCCGATCAGCGTGCGGCCGATTACCGAAATGGTCCATGAAGGCCAGCGTGTGGTCGTGCAGGTGATCAAGGACCCGATCGGCAGCAAGGGCGCGCGGCTTTCCACGTTTCTTTCCATTCCGTCACGCTATCTGGTGTTGCTGCCGGACAGCACCACGCTGGGCGTGTCGGTCCGCATCGAGGACGAAGCCGAGCGCGAACGCCTGCGTGGCGTGCTGGCCGGATTGGCAGCCGGCAGCTTCGGCCTGATCGCGCGTACCAATGCCGAAGGGCTGGATTCCCCGGCGCTGGCCGAGGATGTCGCCTATGTGTCGCGCGTATGGCAGACGGTGTCCGAAGTGATCGCAGGCGCGCAACCCGGCGATCGCGTTTATGAGGAACCGCCGCTGCCGCTGCGCGTGCTGCGCGACCTGATGCACGACGAAATTGAAAAGGTGCGCGTGGATTCGCATGAAACCTTCGAGCGCACGCAGGCGTTCGCGCGGCAGTTCATGCCGGGCCTGACCGATCGTGTTGAGCACTATTCCGGCGAGCGTCCAATCTTCGATCTGTACGGTGTCGAGGACGAAATCCAGAAGGCGCTGCTCAAGGAAGTCCCGCTGAAATCCGGCGGCTACCTCGTGATCGACCAGACCGAGGCGATGACCACGATCGACGTCAACACCGGCGCCTATCTCGGCTCGCGCAATCTGGAAGAGACCGCATTCCGCACCAACCTCGAAGCCGCGCAGGCCGGGGCGCGCCAGCTCCGCCTGCGCAACCTCGGCGGCATCGTCATCATCGACTTCATCGACATGCACGACGACGAGCACAAACGGCAGGTGCTGCGCACGCTCGAAAAGGCGTTGGCGCGCGACCACGCCAGGACCACCGTGTACGAAATGAGCCCCCTGGGCTTGGTCGAGATGACCCGCAAGCGCACCACCGAAAGCCTGGCGCGGCAGTTGTGCGAGCCGTGTCCCGTGTGCGCTGGCCGTGGCATCGTCAAGACCGCCGAGACGGTCGGCTACGAAATCTTCCGCGAAATCACCCGCGCGGTGCGCCAGTTCGATGCCGAAAAACTGCTGGTGCTGGCGGCGCCGAAAGTGGTCGCGCGGATGCTGGAAGAAGAATCGTCCGCGGTCGCCGAGCTGGAAGCCTTCATCGGGAAATCGATCCGTTTCCAGCCCGAGGAGCAGTACGGGCAGGAGCAGTTCGATGTCGTGCTGCTCTGATCTTTTCTTGCACGACGCCGAGCGTCGCAGCACTGGTAGGGCGGGTGGCAACCCGCCTTCGGCGTGGTTGGCGGGATTCGCTGCGCTACTCCCGCCCTACACACTGGTTTGTGGGTATACGCGCAGATTTGTAGGTTGGGCTGAGCGTAGCGAAGCCCAACGCGCGCGCGTGATGACGTTGGGCTTCTCCCGGACCAAGTCCGGGCTCAGCCCAACCTGCGCCGGAGGCGAGCAATGACGCCCTGGCGCCATCACCTGCGCCGCGCGCGCTTCGCGCTGACCGCGCTCGTTGCGGTACTGCTGATTGCCGCGGCGGTCGCGATGGGGCTGGTCCAAATCCTGTTGCCGCTGGCAACGAACTATCCGAATTTCATCGCGCGCCAGTTGTCCGCGCGGCTGCACCGCCCGGTGAAGTTCGAGACCGTCGCGAGCCGCTGGCAGCCCTCGGGTCCGTTGCTGACCGTGAAGGACTTGACGCTGGGTTCCCCCCAACCGGGCGGCAAGTCAATCACGTTGCGGCAGGCCCAGTTGAAATTCGATTTCAGCGCGTGGCTGCGTCCTGCGCATCGCTGGCTGACGTTGCGGCTCAACGGCATCGAGTTGCGCGTCGAACATTCGGCGTCCGGCTGGCGGGTGGCCGGGTTCGGCAATTCGTCCGGCGAAACGCACGCGCCATTGCAATCGCTGCCGGTGGACCTGGACCTGAGCGACGTGCGCGTGGACATCGTGGATGAGGTCACGCGGCGCTCGTGGCGGGTGCTTGCGCCACATTTGCGCGTGGTGAACATCGGAGACTCGGTGCGCTTCGCCGGCAGCCTGCAGCAACTCGGAACGCGGCAGGCGGTGACGGTGAATGGACGCATGGATGCGGCGGAGCGCAATTACGACCTGCACATCACGACCAGCAATTTCGATCTTGCCGAAGCCGTGCGCGGACTGGACCTGCGCGGCTACTCGGTGCGCAACGGCCAGGCCGACATCGAACTGTGGGGCAGTTGGCGGGAGGGCAAGCTGGCGTCTGCGGCGGCGCGCTACGCGGTACGCGATCTGGTGGCATCCGGGCCGGGCAATCGGAGCGTGGAGCTTGCGGCACTCTCGGGCCTGGTGCAGGCGAAGCACACCCGCGATGGCTGGAACCTTGCGTGGCGCGGGCCCGGCAAGCCGCGCGCGGGCATCGATCAGGCGGGTGGCGCCATCGTGCAGCTCGACGGCCATCCGGGCACATGGCGGCTGTCGGCGGCGGCGCGCGGGATCGATGTCACGCCTTGGCTGTCGCTGGCCGCGATGATGCCGCAGGCACCGCAGGCGCTGGTCGATTGGGTGACGCAGGCACAGCCGCACGTGCGCCTGGATTCCGCCGCGCTGACGTGGCGCCAAGGCGGGCGCTACGACGCGACGGTGCGGTTTTCCGGATTCCAGTCGAGTGCGGCCGGAACGATCCCGGGTGTTGCGTTGGCGCAGGGCATCCTCCGCGCGGACAACGGTGCGTTGTCGCTGGAGCTGCCGCCGCAAGCGGCGACGCTCGCGCTTACGGATGTATTTCGCAAGCCGTTCGTGTTCCGCAAGTTCGGTGGCACGCTGGTGGCGTGGCGCGAAGACGGATTGTGGAACATCGCGGCGGACGGATTGCATTTCGATACCGGCGAATTTGCCGGCAATGGTCGCGCGCATTTGGTCTGGCGTGGCGATGGACACAAACCCTTCGTTGCCGCGACCGGCGTGCTCGAGCACGGCACGATCGCCGCCGCCAAGGTGTTCTGGCCGTATCGCAGCATGCCGCCGTCCCTGATCGCTTGGCTGGATCACGCGTTCGTGGGTGGCATGGTGACCTCGGGCCGGGTGGTGGTACGCGGCGATCTGGACGATTGGCCATTCCTCGATCATCAGGGCCGCTTCGAGGCGACCGGCGCCGTCGAGGACGCCACGTTCGATTTTTCCGACCAGTGGCCGCGTGCGACCAACGTCGATGCCGCGCTGGACTTCGTCGACAACCACATGGTCATCGTCGCCACGCATGCGACGGTGCAGGGAATCACGACCACGCATGCGGTCGCAACGATTCCCGATCTGCACAACGGCGTCCTCGATCTCGATATCCAAGGCGGCGGCACCGGCGCGCAGTTGCTGGATTTCGTGCGTCACAGCCCGGTGGGCACGGATGCCAGGAACGTGCTGGACGGGTTGAAGGTCGGCGGCACCGGCAAGTTTGGCATCAAGTTGTCCATCCCGCTGGATCATGCGCAAGACTTCACGCTCGGCGGCAAGGTCGATCTTGGCAAGGCGGACGTGACCGCGGCGAAATGGAATCTCGCGCTGAAGAATCTCACCGGACCATTGCTGATCGACAACAAGGGATTCCGCGCGAACGGTTTGTCCGCGATGTTCCGCGGCGCGCCCGCGAAATTGTCGATGGCGGTCGGCGGCAATGCCGTCAACGACCCGAAGGACATGGTCGAGGCGTCGATGGATACCACGGCGTCGGCGCAAGCGCTGGTGCAGGGGTACCCCGACCTCGCCGGTTTGGTGGCGCATGCCAGCGGCGCCGCGCCGTTCCATATCGGTGTGCGCGTGGTGGACGGCGAGAACAACGCGCCGGCAACGACGCTCCTCAACGTGAAATCCACGCTTGCCGGTCTTGCGCTGGACTTTCCGGCGCCGCTAGACAAGCGGATCGACGCGCAGTTGCCGCTCGACCTGACCTTGCAGTTGCCGCCGGCCGGCGCGTTGCTGACGGTGTCGCTGGGCGAAGTATTGCAGGTGCGCGGCCGCCTCGCCGACGCTGCGCGCAATCTGCCGACCGCCCTGGCCATGAACTTCGGCAGCGCAATGCCCACCAGTGTTCCTGCGCGTGGACTGGTCGTGAACGGGCGCGCGCCGCGCCTGGACGTCAGCGGCTGGATCCAGCAGGCGTTGGGTGGCGCGCCGGGCGGCGCGTTTCCGGAACTCGCGAAGGCCAACATCGCGACGGATTCCGCGCAGGTGTTCGGCACCGATCTCGGCACGCTGCAATTCTCGTTCGACGCCGGCGCGGAGAATGACACCATCGCCTTCGATGGCACCGCGATGAAAGGCACGATCGAACTGCCTACCCGCGATCTCGCGACGCGCGGGATCACCGCGAAACTGGACTACCTGCATTGGCCCGAGCCGCCGGAGCCGAAGGAGACCTCGGGTCCGCCTCCGCCGCCGTCGCCGCCGCCGCCGCCTGCGAGTTCGCCGATCGCGCCGGCCGCGGTGCCGCCGCTGCACGTCACCATCGGCGATCTCAGGCTCGGCAAGGCGCAGCTCGGCACGACCGCCTTCGAGAGTGCGTCCACGCCGCAAGGCATGCGCATCGAGAAGTTCGACTCGAAGGGGGCGGATTTCACGATCCAGTCGCACGGCGACTGGAACGGCACCAAGGCATCCAGCGCGTCGCACCTTGTCATCGACATCGCGTCGCATGATTTCGGCAAGATGCTGGGCGCGTTCGGGTTCAGCGGACTGCTGGCCGGCGGCAAGGATTCCCACCTTCACATCGACGGCACATGGCCGGGCGCGCCATCGGGGTTTTCACTGGCCTGGATGAACGGCGAACTGGGCATCAAGGTGGGCGAGGGGCGCATCTTGGCAGTGAAGCCGGGGTTGGGTCGCTTGCTGGGGTTGTTGTCGCTGCGCGAACTGCCGAGTCGCTTGATGCTGCACTTCGGCGACGTGTTCAGGTCGGGCTTTGGTTTCGACAGCGCGTCGGCGAACTTCCAGCTCAAGGACGGCAGCGCCTACACCCGCAACATGATCATCACCGCGCCCGCGGCGCGGATCGTGATGCAGGGTCGCACCGGATTCCGCGCGCGCGATTACGACCTGACCGTCGATGTCACGCCGCATGTCGGCGGCACGCTGCCGGTGGTCGGCGCGGTGATTGGCGGCCCGGTCGGCGCCGCGGCCGGGCTGGTGGTGCAGGGCCTGATCGGCAAGGGCCTCAACAAGGCCGCGGGCAGCATTTACCGCGTCACTGGCAGTTGGGACAAGCCGAAGATCGAGACCGTGGCTTCCGTGCCGCTGCCCGCTCCGGCAGCGGGCACGGCCGCGCCCGCTGGCACGTCACCGTTGTCGCCGGACACGGCCGTGCCTGCGTCGGCGGCCAGTGCGGCAGCGCCGGGCGCGTCGACAGCGGCAAGCGTTCCGTCCCCCGCGTTGTCGGCATCGCCCGCACCAGCCCCATCAGGCTGAAGTAAGATCGCGCCGCGGTCCCGCTGGAGGAACCATGATGCAGGCGTTCTTTTGCAAGCTGGTTCCGCCGCGGACCACGTTCGTGCAGGACCTCACGCCCGCGGAAAGGGAAGTGATGGGCCGGCACGCCGCGTACTGGAAACGCCTGATCGAACGAGGCACGCAGGTGTTCGCGCTGGGGCTGGTGCTCGATCCGGCCGGTGCATTCGGCGTCGGCATCGTCGAGGTGGAGGACATGGCCGCGATGCGCGCGCTCACCGAGCATGATCCCGCGATCACGTCAGCCATGGGCCTGCACTACGAAATCCACCCGATTCCGCGGGGGTGATGCATTCCGCCCGTTGAGCCCCCGCGGGACGACGTATTGCTTGCGATCGGGTCTGCCCGCCCTTACGTTGTCATGATCTCCGCAAGGCATCGCTTTCCATGGATTCTCCCCTGACCCTGGTTGAACACAGCCTGCTTGCGCCGGGCGGTTTGTCCACGTCCGATCTCGATCGCGTGTTCTCGCGCGTGATGGCGCCGTCGATCGACGCGGCGGACGTGTACTTCCAGCATTCGCGCAGTGAGTCGTGGGTACTGGAGGACGGCATCGTCCGCGACGGCAGCCACAGCATCGAGCAGGGCGTGGGCGTGCGCGCGGTATCCGGCGAAAAGACCGGCTTCGCCTATTCCGACGACATCGTGCTCCCGCAATTGCTGGAAGCAGCCGGCGCCGCGCGTGCGATCGCGCGCGATGGCAATGGCGCCGGCAAGCCGCTGGCCGTGCGTGGCACGCGCGCGCTGTATCCGGCCGACGACCCGATCGACGGCCTCGACAATGGCGCGAAGATCGCGCTGCTGCGTGAACTCGACGCGCTGGCGCGCAGCCTCGATCCGCGCATCAAGCAGGTGATCGTCAGCGTCAACGCAACCCACGAATCGGTGCTGGTTGCCGCGGCCGACGGCACCTTGGCGGCGGACGTGCGGCCCCTGACACGCATCAACGTGCAGGTGATCGCCGAACACGATGGTCGCCGCGAATCCGGTTATTCGGGCGGCGGCGGACGTTGCGCGTATCGCGAGCTGATCGATTCCGGCCGTGCGCATGGGTGGGCACGCGAAGCCGTGCGCCAGGCGCTGGTGAATCTGGATGCGGTCGACGCACCGGCTGGCAGCATGGACGTGGTGCTGGGTCCGGGCTGGCCGGGCGTGCTGTTGCATGAAGCCATCGGGCACGGGCTGGAAGGCGACTTCAATCGCAAGGGCACCTCGGCATTCGCGGGTCGCATGGGCGACAGGGTTGCGGCCGAAGGCGTGACCGTGGTGGACGACGGCACCTTGCCGGGGCGGCGCGGCTCGCTTTCCATCGACGATGAGGGCACGCCTGCGAGCCGCACGACGCTGATCGAAAACGGCCGGCTGGTCGGCTACATGCAGGACAAGCACAACGCGCGGCTGATGGGCATGGCGCCCACCGGCAATGGTCGCCGCGAATCGTTCGCGCACCTGCCGATGCCGCGCATGACCAACACCTACATGCTGGCAGGCAAGCACGACCCGGGCGAAATCATTGCGTCGGTCGAGCGCGGGTTGTACGCCGTCAACTTCGGTGGCGGCCAAGTCGACATCACCAATGGCAAGTTCGTGTTCAGCGCCAACGAGGCATACCTGATCGAGCACGGCAGGATCACGCGGCCGGTGAAGGGCGCGACCTTGATTGGCTCGGGACCGGACGTGCTGACTCGCGTCGCGATGCTCGGCAACGATTTGAAGCTGGATGAAGGCGTTGGCGTGTGCGGCAAGGATGGCCAGAGCGTGCCGGTCGGCGTCGGCATGCCGACGACGAAGATCACGGCCATGACCGTAGGTGGCACTGCGGCGTGATCAGCTTGCGCCAAGATCGCGCAGCAACCGGAACAGCTCGCGCTGCGCACGCGGTGGCTTGCCCGCGTCACGTTCCCGCCGCGCCTGGCGGATCAGCGCGCGCAGGTGCTGGTGGTCGATGTCGGGGTTTTCGGTGATGAAGGACGTCAGCGCGGTGTCGGCATGCTCGCCCAGCAGGGTTTCGCGCAGCGCTTCGGTGCGGTGCAGGGCCGCCGTTTCGCGGGCAGTGGTGGTCCGGTCATTGGCAAGCGCGGCACGGGCCGGCGCGAAGTCGTCTTCATCATGCGCGCGCATCAACTTGGCGAGATGCGCAAGCTGGCGCTTGTGGGCAATGTGCGAGGGCGTGCGTTGCACTTCGACGAGTTCGTCGCGCACGTCCTCGGGCAGTTCCAGCTTGTCGAGGCGTGCGGGCGGCAGCTCCGACAGTTGCCTGGCGAATGCCAATACGTCCAACGCCCCGCGCCTTCGCGCGCTGCGACTTGGGCGTTCGTGGTCTGCGTCTTCATCGATGCTGCGCATGGCGTTGCAGCTCGCTCGGATTTGAATGGGAAACGGTGTGACTGTGAATATTGTGACAGCCGAGGACAGCATCGCGGAACTGGAGCGCTTGGCCGAATTGGCCGGGGACGTGATCCGGCGTACGCGCGACGCCGGCGCTTCGCAGGCGGAAGTGTCGGCAAGCGTCAGCACCGGCCTTTCCGTGAACGTGCGGATGGGCGAGGTGGAAACGGTCGAGCGCAATCGCGACCGCGGTTTCGGCCTGACGGTGTACTTCGGACAGCGCAAGGGCAGCGCTTCCACCGCCGACTTGAAGCCTGCATCCGTTGACGCGACGATTGCGCAGGCTTGCGCGATCGCACGCTACACCGAACCCGATCCGTGCGCGGGGTTGGCCGACGGAGCGCTGATGCAGACGGAGTTCCCCGATCTCGACCTTTGGCACCCGTGGCGCCTGGATGTGGATCGTGCGATCGAGATCGGCCGTCAAGTCGAAGCCGCGGGTCGCGACCATGGCGCGATCACCAACTCCGAAGGCGCGAGCGTGCAACGCGGCGACGCGCTGGGCGTGTACGCGAATTCGCATGGCTTTGTCGGCCGCGAGCGCGGCACCCACCATTCAATTTCCTGTTCGTTGATCGCGGGTCGGGGCGAGGCGATGCAGCGCGACGGCTGGTACGAATACGTGCGCGACGCCGCCGCTTTTCCTGCGTTTGCATCCATCGGCGCCAAGGCGGCCGAGCGTGCTGCCGCGCGGCTGGGCGCGCGCAGGCTTTCGACACGCGAGTGCGGGGTGTTGTTCGCGCCTGAAATGGCGCGCTCGCTGGTCGGACATATGATTTCCGCGGTGAGCGGCGGTTCGCTGTACCGGCGCGCAAGTTTCCTGCTCGATCACGCCGGCAAGCCCGTGCTGCCGCCGTTCGTCGACATGATCGAAAAGCCGTTCCTCCCGCGCGGCCACGCGTCCAGCGCGTTCGATGCCGAGGGCGTGGCGACGCGCGAGTCGGCCCTGGTCGAGCGGGGCGTGCTGCAGCGCTACGTGCTGGGCAGTTATTCCGCGCGCAAGCTGGGATTGAAAACGACCGGCAATGCCGGCGGCCTGCACAACCTCGTCGTTGCGGCGGGCTCCGTCGATGGCGACGCGGCAGATTTCCAGGGCATGCTGCAAAAAATGGGCAGCGGCCTGCTCGTCACCGAACTGATGGGGCAGGGTGTGTCCATCATCACCGGCGACTATTCGCGCGGCGCCGCGGGCTTCTGGGTCGAGAACGGCCAAATCGCCTATCCCGTGCAGGAAATCACCATCGCGGGGAATTTGCGCGACATGCTCATGAACGTACAGGCGATCGGCTCCGATGTCGATCCGCGTTCTTCGCTGCTCACCGGTTCAATCCTTGTCGGGAAGATGACCGTCGCAGGTGAGTGATGGCATAGCCTGAACGGGCCGGCGCGCGTCAACCAACCGTGCCCGTTTACCGTTATCGCGTGGGTGTGCACGACGCGAGGCCACTCCATGGATGCATCCGGCGACGACATCACGGCCGCGGTCAATCGTTTCGGATTGGGCGCAAAACCCGGTGAGTTGGCGAGGGTCCACGATCCACGTGCGTGGCTGAACGCGCAGGTTGCGCGCGGCGCCGATGATGGCGAGGCGTTCGCGGGGTTGCCTGGGAGCCTCGACTATCTGCGCGAAGAGGCGCAGTTGCTGGCGACACGCCGCGAATTCAAGCAAGGCAACCCGGGCCGTCGAGCCTTGATGTTCGGGACGATGCCGCCGGCAACCGGAAATGGTCGGGCCAACGCTGCCGAACTCAAGCGCGCGCTGAAACCCTATCGCGAGGAAGAGCGCAAGGATCTGCTGGCCGAAGCGGCGGCGCGCTATCAACTCGCCACGACTACCGACTCGCCGTTCGTCGAACGGCTGGTGCATTTCTGGTCCAACCATTTCGCGGTGTCGATCGACAAGCGGCCTGCGCGCTTGCTCGCAGCCCCGATGGAACGCGAAGCGATTCGTCCGCACGTCACCGGCCGCTTCGCGGACATGCTGCTGGCCGTGGAAACACATCCGGCAATGCTGCTGTACCTCGACAACGTGCGCTCGGTCGGACCGACTTCGCGTCTTGGTCAACGCATCGCCACGCGTCTCGCGCGCAGGGGCGACCCGGACAAGGGCAAGGCGGGAGGGTTGAACGAAAACCTCGGGCGCGAAGTCATGGAATTGCACACGGTGGGCGTGGATGCGGGCTACACGCAGGCAGACGTCACCGAATTTTCGCGGGCGCTGACTGGCTGGAGCATTGCGCTGCCGCGCGATTTCGCGAATGGCCGTCAGCCGCAATCCGCGTTCGTGTTCCGCGAGAATGCGCACGAGCCGGGTTTGCGTCGGGTGATGGGCAGAACCTTTGCTGCGGGCGGTTTCGAGCAAGGCAAGGAGATTCTGGAACTCCTTGCCCGCCAGCCGGCGACCGCGAAGCATCTTTCGCTGAAACTTGCCCGGCACTTCGTGTCGGATGGTCCACCGCGATCGTTGGTCGATCGGATGGCAAAAAGCTATCTCGAGCTCGACACCGATCTGGCCGCGGTGTATCGCACGCTGATCGCAAGCCCGGAAGCGTGGGAGGCGGACGCGCGCAAGTTCAAGACGCCGCAGGATTTCGTGATCTCCTCGCTGCGTGCGGCGCAGATCGACTTGAATGGCAGGCCGCAAGCGGTGTTGGCGTTGCTGAAGAATCTCGGTGAGCCGGTGTTCGATCCGCGCTCGCCGGCCGGCTTCAGCGACGACTCGGCCAACTGGATCGACGCCGATGGCTTGTGGAAGCGCGTGCAGGCCGCGGAAGCGTTGTCGTCGCGCGTCGCGCAGGCCGATCCGCAGCCGCTGGCGTTCGCGATGGAAATCCTCGGGCCACGTCTGGACCAGGATACCGCGCAGGCGATCCGGCGCGCCGAATCGATGCGACAGGCGCACGCGACGCTGTTCGCGTGCCCTGCGTTCCAGTGGCGGGCGTGAGATGCTGACGCGAAGGCAATTCCTCGCGAACGCAGCCTTCGGCGCCGCCAACTTGGTGATTTGGCCGAAGCTCACCTTTGCCGCGACGGGTTCCGATGCGCGGTTCCTGTTCGTGTTGTTGCGCGGCGGGCTGGACGGCCTCGAATCGGTGCCACCGTATGGCGATCCGGGTTATCAGGCGATCCGGGGTGCGCTGGCGTTGTCACCGTCGGCGGCCCAGCCCGCGCACAAGCTGGATGATGTGTTCGCACTGCATCCCTCGTTCGATTACGCAGCGCAGTTGTACGCGCAGGGACAGTTCATGCCGGTGGTCGCGTCGGCGCCGCCATACTGGGGCCGCTCGCATTTCCAAGCGCAGAACTGCGTCGAGAACGGCACTGCGAAACCTGACGGCGCGCAGACCGGCTGGCTGAATCGGTGCGTTGCTTGCATGCCCGGCGTGGATGGCTTGGCGTGCGCCGCGGTGATGCCGCTCACGATGCGCGGCACGGCCAAGGTGGAAACCTGGTCGCCGCCACTGGCGACCGCAATGAACCCGATACTGTTGCAACGCCTGCAGCCCCTGTATGCGGCGGATGCGCGGCTGGCGGCCCCCTTCGCGCGCGCAATTGCGCAACAAAACGACTCCGCGATGTCGGAGGCGAGCCCCGGAATGTTGGCGCAGCAGTCAAGCAAGCCTGGCAACAAGAAAGCCGGTGGTTTGCCGCTGATGATGGCCGCGGCCGCGGGCTTCATGGGCAAGGCGGACGGACCACGCATCGCGTTCGTCGAAGACGATGGTTGGGATACCCACGCCAACGAGGCGGCGATTGTCACGCGCAAGCTCGCAGAGCTCGATGCGGGACTGAAAGCCTTCCATCTGTCCGTCGGGCAGGCTTGGAATAGCACTGTCGTGATCGTCGCCACCGAGTTCGGACGCACCGCGCACATCAACGGTACCGGCGGCACCGATCACGGCACCGGGGGTTCGATGTTCCTTGCAGGCGGTGCGTTGCGCGGCGGACACGTGGCGGGCGACTGGCCGGGCATTGGCGCCGGCGAGCTGTACCAGGACCGCGACGTGCATGCGACCACCGATTTCCGGTCGGTCTTCAAGGGCATATTGGCTACGCATCTGGGTGTTCCGGAACCGCTGCTGGAGTCGCGGGTATTTCCCGGCAGCGCGACCGCGAAACCGTTGGAAAACCTGGTCGGTTCCGGGCGATCGGTGGCTTGATTTTCTCCCTGCACGATGATGCTTGACAGGCGCGACGCAAGCGGCGAGAGTCTTGCCGCGGCCCGTTCCATCACTGCTTTGAGGGAGGTTGGCGATGAGCGTTCCACCGGAATCCGTGACACCCCCGGCGTCTGCCGGCACACCACCACCTGCAGGTGCTCCGCCGACCGCGGAAGAGCGCCAGTGGGCCATGTTCGCGCATTTGTCCGCGTTGCTCGGCGCCTTCGTCACCGGCTGGATCGGGGGCTGGGGCTGGTTCCTCGGCCCGTTGATCATCTGGCTGGTGAAAAAGGACACCATGCCATTCGTGAACGACCAGGCCAAGGAAGCGCTGAATTTCAACATCACGATCGCGATCATTTTCGTGATCCTGACGATTCTGGGATTTGCGACACTCGGCGTCGGCTTCCTGCTCGCGTTGCCGCTGATGATCATTATCGGCATCGTGGCGCTGGTGTTCATCATCCTGGCCGCGATCAAGGCCAACGAGGGCGTGGCCTATCGCTACCCGTTCGCGCTGCGGTTGATCAAGTAATCCGACCGTGTGGGCGGGCCGTTCGGCCCGCCCGGCGATACATCGCGGTTCGTTCATCTGGCTCCGGGCCGATCAAGGGCAGCGGAGTTTGCACGTGCGTCGCGGTTGCGCGAGGCACGAATTGACTCAAGGTTCTGCCGGCGGTTCGAACGGACGCGCCGATTCCGGGTGCGTCGGATCGAGCAGCAGCTTGACGCGTGCCTCGGTCTGTTCGAGCGCTGCCTGGCAATTGCGATAGAGCGCGATGCCCCGTTCGAACGCGCGCAGCGATTCATCCAGGCTCAGCTCGCCACCCTCCATTTTTGCGACCAGTTGCTCGAGTTCATCCAGCGATTGCTCGAACTGTGCAACTGGCGAAGTATCCACTGTGGCAGGGTCGGATTTGATGGAAGTGGGCATCCGCGCAAGCTAGCGCAGCAGCCGAGGCGAATCAATCACGGGTCCTCGCGCTTGCAAGTTTCGGGCGGGTCGATGAAAATTGCCGGCTAGGTGTAATAGTGGTTCGACGAGCGCCTGCGCGATGCCGGTGGCGTCGCGTGCGAGCCTGACCGGTAAGCCAGGGACGGCGAATGGAAGCGGCATAAGGATGGGTTGCTCGAAATTTCAGTGGTGGATGTAGCTCAGCTGGTCGAACGCGGAGCGCTTGCGACAGTCCAGTGGACTGTCGCGCGACGTGTGAGGAGGAGGCAGGATGCCGACTGGCGGGCGAACGTGGATGGTTGGCCGAAAAGCTTTCAGTGGTGGATGTAGCTCAGCTGGTTAGAGTCCCGGATTGTGATTCCGGTTGTCGTGGGTTCGAGTCCCATCATCCACCCCATTTTTGTACAATGCAGGGTTTGCGGGCCGTTAGCTCAGTTGGTAGAGCAGGAGACTCTTAATCTCTTGGTCGTAGGTTCGAGTCCTACACGGCCCATCATTTCTCTCCCAAGAGTGCCCCTTGCCCCCTCCCGCGGGCGGGACAGGGAAGTGATAATCGCGCTGCCGGCGATATCATTTTTCATGAAATCGGGCGAAAGTGGCGGAACTGGCAGACGCGCTGGATTTAGGTTCCAGTGGGGCAACCCGTGCGGGTTCGAGTCCCGCCTTTCGCACCACGGAGCGCTTCGACCAGGGACGGCGCAATCGGCACGAACACGCAACAGGGCCTGTCGACAGGCCCACCATCAGGAGCTGCAATGCAAGTGTCCCTGGAAAACGTCGGCAAGCTCGAGCGCAAGCTGACGGTCAAGTTTCCTGCCGAACAGTTCGAGTCGAAGGTACGCCAGCGCATCAGCGAACTGGGTCGCAACGTGCGGCTGAAGGGTTTCCGGCCCGGCAAGGTGCCGACCAAGGTCATCGAGCAGCGTTTCGGCGAGCAGGTCCGCGGCGAGGCGCTTTCCGACCTGATCGGCAGCACCTTCCGCGAAGCCGTGCAGCAGCAGAACCTGCAGCCGGTTGCGAACCCCAGCATCGACACCGACGGCAAGCCGCAGGACGGTGAAATCGCCTACACGGCGACGTTCGAGGTGATGCCCGAGCTGCCGATTGTCGAAGTCGCGATCCTGAAGATCGATCGTCCGAAGGCCGACGTGGGCGAGGACGACGTCGACAAGATGATCGGGACCTTGCGCGTGCAGCGTCGGGTATTCGAAAAGGCTGATCGCGCCGCCATCGATGGCGACATGGTCATCGTGGATTACGCTGCGCAGTCGGACGATTTCCGGCACCCGGCCGAAGGGCGCGAACGTGCTGCCACGGTGCTGGGCGGCAATACCGCGCTGGCGGCTTTCGACGGCGCTCTCCGCGGACGCAAGGCGGGCGAGGAGTTGTCGTTTGACGCCGAATTCCCGCCCACGTTTCCGATTCCGCAGCTCGCCGTCAAGCAGGCGCGTGTGGAGCTGAAAGTTGGCGAAGTGCAGGAACCGAAAACCCCGGCGGTTGACGAGTCTTTCATCCGCAACTTCGGGATTGCCGACGGCGCCGTGGAAACCTTCCGCAAGGAAGTCCGCGCCAATCTGGAACGCGAACTGGATAACGCCTTGCGCGCGCGGCTGCGCAACGAAGTAGGCGCCAAACTGGCCGCCACGTATGCCGACGTGGACGTACCCAAGGTGCTGGAACGGGCCGAGGCCGAATCGTTGGTGCGCGCGGCCATGCCCAACCTTTCCGGTGAACAGGCGCTGCCGCCGGCGGCATTGGAAGCCGCCCAGCCGATCGCGCACCAGCGCGTGATCGCCGGATTGCTGCTGCGCCAGATCGCGCAGAGCAACAATCTGCGCGTGGACAATCGCAAGGTGACCGAACGGATCGCCAAGATTGCGTCCACCTACGAGGAACCCGAGCAGGTCATTGAACTGTACCGGAGCAACCCCCAGATGATGGATAACGTTCGCACCGCCGTCCTCGAGGATCAGGTTTCCGAATGGGTGGCCGAGCATGCGGACACTACTGAAGTGAACCTGAGCTTCGACGAAGTGATGCACCCGCAGAACACCGCAGGGTGAGCCGCACCCGCCCACCGGAGAATTCCATGCAGCAGCAGACCAAGGCCCTGAATCTGGTCCCGATCGTGGTCGAGCAGACCGCGCGCGGTGAGCGTTCGTTCGACATCTATTCGCGGCTGCTGAAGGAACGCATCATCTTTCTGGTCGGTCCGATTGACGACAATGTCGCCAATCTGGTCGTCGCCCAGATGCTGTTCCTGGAATCGGAAAACCCGGAAAAGGACATTCAGTTCTACATCAACAGCCCGGGTGGGGTGGTATCCGCCGGTTTGGCCATCTACGACACCATGCAGTTCGTCAAGCCCGACATCAGCACGATGTGCGTCGGTCAGGCGTCCAGCGCCGCCTCGCTGCTGCTGATGGCCGGCACCAAGGGCAAGCGCTTCGCGCTGCCGAACTCGCGGATCATGATCCACCAGCCGTCGGGCGGCGCGCAGGGCCAGGCCACCGACATCGAAATCCACGCCCGGGAAATCCTGTACCTCCGTGGGCGGCTCAACGAGATCTATGCCCTGCACACGGGCAAGACGGTCGAGGAAATCGCCCGCGACATGGAGCGCGACCGTTTCATGAGCGCCAACGAAGCGAAGGATTACGGCCTGATCGACGCGATGTTCGAACGCCGTCCTGACGAGTCGGTGAAGTCGGCCTGAGGCATCGGTCGCAACTTCGCGATTTCCCAACCGTTTTTCGTGTGTTTCTGAAACCAATGCCGAGCCGGACCCCCGGTTCGGCTGTGTTATGCTGCAGCCGAAACCGGGCAATCCCCATGATGCATCGCAAGACTGATCGACGGAGCACTAAATGAGCGAGGACCGGCCTGGCCGCGGCAACGAAGGCGGCAAGATCCTTTACTGCTCGTTCTGCGGCAAAAGCCAGCACGAGGTCCGCAAGCTGATCGCGGGCCCCAGCGTGTTCATTTGCGATGAATGCGTCGAGCTTTGCAACGACATCATCCGCGAAGAGCTGGAAGAAAAGGCCGCGTCTGGCCGCACCCAGTTGCCCAAGCCGCACGAGATCATGGACACGCTCGACCAGTACGTGATCGGACAGACCCGCGCCAAGAAGGCGCTGGCCGTCGCGGTATACAACCACTACAAGCGGATGGAGTCGCGCGCCAAGAAGGACGACATCGAGCTTGCCAAGTCGAACATCCTGCTGATCGGTCCGACCGGCTGCGGCAAGACGCTCCTGGCCGAAACGCTGGCGCGCCTCTTGAACGTGCCGTTCACCATCGCGGATGCGACCACGCTCACCGAGGCGGGTTATGTCGGCGAGGACGTCGAGAACATCATCCAGAAGCTGTTGCAGAAGTGCGACTACGACGTCGAGAAGGCGCAGACCGGCATCGTCTACATCGACGAGATCGACAAGATTTCGCGCAAGAGCGAAAACCCGTCGATCACCCGCGACGTGTCGGGCGAGGGCGTGCAGCAGGCGCTGCTGAAACTCATCGAGGGCACGGTGGCCTCGGTGCCGCCGCAAGGCGGACGCAAGCACCCGCAGCAGGAATTCCTGCAGGTCGACACACGCAACATCCTGTTCATTTGCGGCGGCGCGTTTTCAGGTCTCGACAAGGTCATCCAGCAGCGCTCGGAAACCACCGGCATCGGCTTCTCGGCCGAAATCCGCAGCAAGCAGCGCAAGCAGAACGTCGGTGCGCTGCTGGCCAACGTCGAGCCGGAAGACCTGGTCAAGTACGGCCTGATCCCGGAATTCGTCGGGCGCCTGCCGGTCGTCGCCACCCTGGACGAGCTGGACGAAGACGCGCTGGTGAAGATCCTCACCGAGCCCAGGAACGCGATCACCAAGCAGTTCAAGAAGATCTTCGACATGGAGAACGTCGAGATCGAATTCCGCCCGGATGCGCTGAACGCGATCGCCAAGCGCGCGATCAAGCGCAAGACCGGCGCGCGCGGGCTGCGTACGATCCTGGAGAGCGTGCTGCTCGACACGATGTACGAGCTGCCTTCGCTGGAGCACGTCAGCAAGGTCGTTGTGGACGAAGCCGTGATCAACGGCCAGGCCGAACCGTACCTGATCTACCGCGGCAACCTGCAGCAACAGCGCGTAGCGGGCGAGGGCGACGCAGCCTGATCGCCCGTGGATTGTTGTTTTCGTAGGGCGGGTGACAACCCGCCTTTTGTGTGGCGGGATTCGCTGCGCTACATCCGCCCTACGGGCTTCGCGGATGGGGCCCGCTCAGCCCAGCCCACCAAGACCGGCCTGAGGCCAGGGCAAAGCCCAACGTCATCCCTGCGCCAACGCCTGTTCGGCATGCGCCTTGATGGTCTTCACCATCGCGGCAAGACCATTGGAACGCGTGGGCGAGAGGTGCTTGCCCAATCCGATCGCGTTGATGAAGGCCGGATCGGTGTCGAGGATTTCGCGTGCGCTGCGTCCGGAGTACACGCGCAGCAACAGCGCGATCAGCCCGGACACGATGGCGGAATCGCTGGCCGCGCGCAGGTCCAGGCGACTTGCGTCGCCGGCCACGACGATCCACACCTGCGATTGGCAACCATCGACCTTGTTGGCGTCGGTCATTTGTTCGGATGACAGAGGCGGCAACTTGCGGCCCAGGTCGATCAGGTACTGGTAACGACCCGTCCAGTCGTCGAAGAAATCGAATTCCTCAATGATTTCCTGCTGGGCGTCGATTGCGGTGTTGATGGCGAGGTCGTTCATGTATGGATTATCGCGCGCCGTGGCCGTGCGCGTCGAACGGTGGTTCAGCGTTCCGCTACTTTCCAGCGCGTGCCTTGGGGGCCATCTTCGATGGCGATCCCCATGGCCGCGAGTTCCTCGCGGATCGCGTCGGCACGGGCGAAGTCACGCGTGGCGCGGGCGGCGCGACGCGCCTCGATCAGGCTTTCGATGCGTGCTGCATCCATAAGTCCTGCGCCCCGCTTGAACCATGCTTCGGGGTCCTGCTGCAGCAAGCCAAGCAACTCGGCGCCAGCAAGTAGCGCAGCTTTGGCGTGATGCCGTTCCCCCATCGAAACTGCGCGCCGTGCTTCGTCCGCCAGCTTGGCCAATTCCGCCAAAGCATCCGGTGTATTCAAATCGTCCAGCAGAACATTTTCGAGATTTTCCGGTATGTCGGCGTCAGTGGCGGCCGCTTCGACATCAGCAAGATCCCGCAACGTGCCGTACAGCCGATCCAGCGTCGCGATGCTTTGCTCGATCAGCGCTTCCGACCAGTCCAGCGGCTGCCGATAGTGCGCGGAGAGCAGCGCATAGCGCAGTGCTTCCGGCGGATATTGCTGCAGCAGCGCATGCAACTGCTTCACATTGCCTACGGACTTGCTCATCTTGGCGCCGCCGAAAGTCAGCATGCCGTTGTGCAGCCAGAAGCGCGCGAAAGTCTCGGTGCCGTGCGCGCAGCGCGACTGCGCAATTTCGTTCTCGTGGTGCGGAAACACCAAATCCACGCCGCCGGCGTGGATGTCGATCACGTCGCCCAGATGTGCGGCCGCCATCGCCGAGCATTCGATGTGCCAGCCTGGACGGCCGCGCCCCCACGGGCTGTCCCAGCCGGGCAGAGCGGGCGTGGAAGGTTTCCACAGCACGAAATCGGCAGGGTTCTTCTTGTACGGCGCGACCTCGATGCGCGCGCCGGCGACCAGCTCATCGGTTGAACGCCCCGAGAGCTTGCCGTAATCCGCGAACTTCGCCACGTCGAACAACACGTGGCCCTCGGCGGCATAGGCATGGCCGGAAGTGATCAGGCTTTCGCACATCGCGACGATGGCGGCGATGTGCCGCGTGGCCAACGGTTCCACGTCGGGCGGCGCCACGCCGAGCCTCGCCATGTCCTCGCGATACACCGCGGCATATTTTTCGGCGACGGCCGCGATCGGCACGCCCGCTTCCTGTGCCGCTGCATTGATCTTGTCGTCCACGTCGGTGATGTTGCGCGCGTACACCAACCCCGGATATTCCCGGCGCAACAGTCGCGCCAGCACATCGAACACCACCGGCCCACGCGCGTTGCCGATATGCACGTAGCTGTAGACGGTCGGACCGCATAGGTACATCGTCACGCGCTCTGGATCGGCGGGCGCGAACGCTTCGACGCGGCGGGTCAGCGAGTTGTAGAGGCGCAGCGCCATGGGTTCGGCAGAATCGCGTTAAGCGGCAAATAATCAAGTGATTTTATCAGGTTGCGCCATCTGCTTGAGCGGCGATTCAGCATGCGGGTGGTTCAATGTGAACAACTCGTGATGCCCGATAGGCCATGTAGACGAGTCGGAGCCCGCCATGTTGAAAATCCTGATCGCTTCGCTGTTGCTGGCCGTTGCGGCCGCCGCGAATGCGCAAAACTATCCGCCGCCGCCACCGCCATCCGGGCAGGCGGCGAACATCCACTACGGCTGGGCCGAGGTGCTGCGCGTCGATCCGGTGTATGCCGCGGTGGCCCAGCCTCCGCCGCAGCAATGCTATCCGCAGACGGTGACCCAGCAGGACAACAACCACACGGGCGGCACCGTGCTGGGCGCGATCGTGGGCGGCGTGCTCGGCAGCACGGTGGGCAAGGGTGATGGACGCAAGGCCGCGACTGTCGCGGGGGCGGTGGCCGGTGGTGCGATCGGCAACCGTGTGTCCGCCGCGCACGACCAGACCTACACCACCCAGCAGACGGTCTGCCGCCCCGTCGACGATTACGCACCGCCGCAACAGATCGTGGCCTACGACGTGGAATACCGTTTTCGCGGCGAGGTATACCTGTCGCGACTGCCATACGACCCGGGCGAACGCTTGCGGGTCAGGGTGACGGTTGCGCCCGCGGACTAGGAGCGCCTGGATCAACTTGCTGCGCCACTCGCCACGTCCGTGTGGCTCACCCTTCGGGCCGCCTTCAGCGTTCAACTCGGCAGTCCTCGCGGATTTGGTCGCAACGGGTATTCAGGCCTTGCAGTGTCGGGGTTCAGCGAGTCGCCGGCCATTGCGCTCGGGCGATGAGTGTGCGAGCATTCGCCGCTTGGTGTTCGACGTTGATATGACGACATCTTTTTCCACCCGTGCAGTCATCCTCACCAGCGCCCGCGCGGCCGCGGGGATGACTTCGCGCGCGCGCCGACCGGAGCACCCCCATACGGCCGGGTAGGCAGTCGCGCGCGTTGTGCAGTACCGAACGACAAAAACCCGGCCCTTGTGCCGGGTTTTTCGTTTTTCGTCATCCCGGGCATGGATCGGCCGGGACCCAGAACCAGGGACGAGGGAACAGCCAGCCATGGCCGACTTCCACGAGAGCATTGGACCGTGACCATTCGCCATTTCATCACCACCCAAGACTGGGGCCGGGCCGAAGTCGACGCGTTGCTGGAACAGGCCGCTGCGTTCAAGCGCTCGCCGGCCGGCACGCAGTTGGCGGGAAAGTCCGTTGCGCTGTTGTTCTTCAATCCGTCGATGCGCACCCGCACCAGCTTCGAGTTGGGTGCGTTCCAATTGGGAGGCCACGCGGTGGTGCTGTCGCCCGGCAAGGACGCGTGGCCGATTGAGTTCGACATGGGCGCTGTGATGGACGGCGAGGCCGAGGAGCATGTCGCCGAGGTTGCGCGGGTGCTGTCGCGCTACGTGGACCTGATTGCAGTGCGTGCGTTTCCGAGGTTCAAGGACTGGACCGTTGATCGCGAGGATCGCGTGGTCAGGGCATTTGCGAGATACGCCACGGTGCCGGTGATCAATATGGAAACCATCACGCACCCCTGCCAGGAACTCGCGCATGCACTGGCGTTGCAAGAACACCTGGGCGATTTGGGTGGCAGGAAATACGTACTGACCTGGACGTATCATCCGAGGCCGCTCAATACCGCGGTTGCGAATTCTGCATTGTTGATTGCCACGAAGATGGGCATGGACGTGACGCTGCTGTGCCCGACGCCGGATTACGTGCTGGATGAACGTTACATGGAGTTCGGTGAAGCGAATGCGCGCGAGAATGGCGGTTCGCTGCGGGTGACGCACGACATCGAGGACGCCTATCGTGGCGCCGACGCGGTGTACGCGAAAAGCTGGGGCGCGCTGCCGTTCTTCGGCCGGTGGGAGAAAGAAAAGCCGATCCGGGATGCGCACAAGCACTTCATCGTCGACGAGGCCAAGATGGCGCTGACCAACCATGCAGTGTTCAGCCACTGCTTGCCGCTGCGCCGCAACGTCAAGGCCACCGATGGCGTGATGGATGCGCCCTACTGCATCGCGATCGACGAAGCGGAAAACCGCCTGCACGTGCAGAAGGCGGTGATGGCGACACTTGTTTCGCAATAGGAGATATCGGCATGACAGGTCATCAACACCACTATCGCGTCGGCGTGGAATGGACCGGCAACCGTGGCAGCGGTACCGATGGATACCGCAACTACGGGCGCGAGCACGTGATTCGCGTCGAGGGCAAACCGGAGATCGCGGGATCTTCCGATCCTGCATTCCGCGGGGATGGCGCCAAACACAATCCCGAAGACATGCTGGTGGCGGCGCTTTCCACCTGCCACATGCTCGCGTACCTGCACGTGGCCACGCTCGCGGGTGTGGTAGTGACAGCGTACGCCGATGCGGCGGAAGGCACGATGGTGACAGAAGGCAACGGCGGCCATTTCACCGAGGTGGTGCTGCGGCCGATCGTGACGATCACCGCGACCAGCGATCCCGCGAAAGCTGCAGCCGCGCATGAGGATGCACATCATGCGTGCTTCGTTGCCGCGTCCGTCAATTTCCCGATGCGCTGTGAGCCGCGCATCGTCGTCGAAAACCTGACCTTTGCAGGACATCCATCATGAGCAAGGACATCGTGCTCGCCTTTTCCGGGGGCCTCGATACCAGCTTCTGCGTGCCGTATCTCATCGAACGTGGCTGGCGAGTGCACACCGTTTTCGCCGATACCGGCGGTGTGGGAGCGGAAGAGCGCGCGTATATCGAGGCGCGCGCGAAGGAATTGGGCGTCGCCTCGCACGTCACCATCGATGGCGCTCCCGCATTATGGGAGCACTTCGTCAAGCCATTCGTGTGGGCAGGCGAGGGCTACCAGGGCCAGTATCCACTTCTGGTTTCCGATCGCTATTTGATCGTCGAGGCGGCCATCAAGCGCGCGACCGAACTCGGCACCCACGCGATCGCGCACGGTTGCACCGGGATGGGCAACGACCAAGTGCGTTTCGATCTGACGGTGAAGACGCTGGGCGATTTTGAAATCGTCGCGCCGATTCGCGAAATCCAGAAGGAACACACCGCGGTCCGCGCGTACGAGCAGGAATACCTGCAACAGCGCGGCTTCGACGTACGCGCCCAGCAGCAGGCCTACACCATCAACGAAAACCTGCTGGGCGTGACCCTGTCGGGCGGCGAAATCGACCGCTGGGAAGCCCCCGAAGAGGACGCCCGCGGTTGGTGCAAACCACGCGGTGAATGGCCGGCTCAACCGTTGCGCCTGAAGCTTGGCTTCGTCGGCGGCGTGGCGCAAACCTTGAACGGCGAGCGTGTTGCCGGGCATATCCTGCTCGGGCGCATGAACCACCTGTTCGCGCAGTACGGCGTCGGACGTGGAATGTACACGGGCGACACCACGATCGGCTTGAAGGGGCGGATTGTTTACGAGGCACCCGGGCTGACTGCACTCCTGGCCGCGCACCGTGCGCTCGAAGAGGCGGTGCTGAGCAAGCAGCAGAACCGCTTCAAGCCGGCTATTGCACGCAAGTGGATCGAACTGGTCTACGAGGGGTTCTTCCATGATCCGCTGAAGGCCGATCTCGAAGCATTCCTGGGGTCCAGCCAGCGCTGCGTCGAAGGGGAGGTCATGCTGGAAACACATGGCGGCAGGGTGGATGCCGTGGCCGTGTCGTCTCGCCGCATCCTCAGTGCCAAGGGTGCGACTTACGCCCAGGCCGCGGATTGGGGCGTGGCCGAGGCCGAGGGTTTCATCAAGCTGTTCGGCATGAGTTCGACCTTGTGGGCCGAGGTCAATCGGTAATGGACGGGCTGCTCGATGCCACGCTCGCGCATCTGCGTGCGCTGGTTGCATTCGACACGCGCAATCCGCCGCGTGCGATCGGCACGGGCGGCATCTTTGACTACCTGCGCAGTCAGTTGCAGAACTTCGATGTACGAATGACGGATCACGGCGCGGGTGCGGTGAGCCTATTGGCGGTGCGCGGAGAGCCGAAACTTCTGTTCAATGTGCACCTCGATACGGTTCCAGATTCTCCAACGTGGAGCGCCAGTCCATTCGAATTGCGGGTGAGGGGCGATCGGGCAATCGGCCTTGGCGCATGCGACATCAAGGGCGCGGCGGCGGCGTTGCTGGCAGCGGCGAAGTTGTCGGGCGGCGACATGGCGTTGCTGTTTACGACGGACGAGGAAGGTGCCGATCCGCGCTGCATACGAGCGCTCCTCGACAAAAGCGGGTCGGCGTTCGCGAACGTGATCGTCGCCGAGCCCACCCGCTGCAAGGCTGTGCTTGCACACCGTGGCATCCAGTCGGTGCGCGCACGTTTCGAAGGGCGTGTGGGCCATGCATCGAGCGAACAGAAACCGTCGGACAGCGCATTGCATCAGGCCGTGCGTTGGAGCGCCGCGGCGCTGGATTTTGCCGAAGCGCGATCCAAGGAGACCTTTGGCAGCTTGCGTGGCCTGCGTTTGAATATCGGCCGCATCGAGGGTGGCATCAAGGCCAACATGATCGCGCCGGAGGCGGAACTGCGTTTGGGAATGCGCCCGTTGCCATCGGTGGACATGGACGGCTTGCTGGAAGGTTTGCGCACGCTAGTCGAGCAAGCGCCGTGGGAGTTCGAGGAAACTTTTCGCGGGCCGCCGTTGCCGGCCAACGCAGCCGATGCGGAATCGCGCTTGCGCGACGCACGCACGCTCGTGGGTGAACTTGGGATTCCCGTTGGCGAGGCGGTCGATTTCTGGACCGAGGCCGCATTGTTTTCAGGCGCCGGTTGCACGACGTTCGTTTACGGCCCGGGCGATATCGCCCAGGCGCACAGCGCCGACGAATGGGTAGCGCTGGATGAACTTGAAGCTGCGGCACGAACGTATCTGGGCATTACGGAGAAGTCGTCATGAACATGTTTACCCTGGAAGCCATGGGGAAGGAACTGGGTACGGCCAGCCAGTCTTCCCGGGGCTTGCTTCCGGCGGTCCGCGCGTGAGGATGCAGTCGGCATGAGCGAAGTACGCAACACCATCGTCCGCCTGCTGTCGGCAATGGGCAGCGCCCGGGAGATCCAGCAGTACCTGAAGCGCTTTTCGCAACAGGACGCGAAGCGGTTCGCCGTCGTGAAGGTCGGCGGCGCGGTACTGCGCGATGACTTGACCGAACTCGCGTCGTCGCTGACTTTCCTGCAGCGCGTCGGCCTGACGCCGATCGTCGTGCACGGTGCGGGCCCGCAGCTCGACGATGAACTCGTGAAGGCGGGCATCGAGAAGCGCACCGTCAATGGTTTGCGCGTGACGCCGCCGCAGGCGTTGGGCATCGTGCGGCGCGTGTTCCACCAGCAGAACCTTGCACTGGTCGATGCATTGCACGCGATGGATGCGCGGGCGACATCCGTGGTGTCAGGCGTGTTCGCCGTGGACTGGCTGGACCGTGAGAACTGCGGGCTGGTCGGCAAGGTCCGGCGCATCGAGCTCGCGTCGATCGAGGCGAGCCTGCGCATGGGCTCGATTCCGATCATCGCCAGTCTTGGCGAAACGGAAGAGGGCCAGATCCTGAACGTCAATGCCGACTTCGCGGCCAACGAACTGGTGCGCGTGTTGCAGCCGTACAAGATCGTGTTCCTGACCGGTACGGGCGGTTTGCTGGATGGTGCAGGCAAGGCCATCGATTCAATCAACCTGTCCACTGAATACGAACACCTGATGGCGCAGCCTTGGGTCAGCGGCGGCATGCGCCTGAAGCTGGAGCAGATCGCGGACCTGTTGCGCGACCTGCCGCTGTCGTCATCGGTCTCGATCACGCGGCCGTCGGAACTGGCCAAGGAACTGTTCACCCACAAGGGTTCGGGAACACTGGTGCGGCGCGGCGAGAAAGTGCTCCGCTTCGAATCCTGGGAAGATGTCGACCAGGACCGCATGCGCGTGCTGATCGATTCCAGCTTCGCGCCGCGCCATCTTGCACCTGGCTACTTCGAGCAGGTGCGGCCGTGCCGTGTTTACGTGAGCGAAAATTACCGCACGGCGATGATCCTGACGCTGGAGGGCGGTTTGCCGTATCTCGACAAGTTCGCGGTCCTGGATGAGGCGCAGGGCGAGGGTCTGGGACGCGCGGTATGGCAGGTAATGCGGGCGGAGAACCCGAAACTGTTCTGGCGGTCGCGGCACGGCAACCGCATCAACGCGTTCTACCACGAGCAGTCGGATGGGTGCTTCAAGGAGTCGAAGTACAAAGTCTTCTGGTACGGCCTGGGCGCCGATTTCAGAACCATCGAGGGTTGCGTGATGCATTGTGCGCAGCGAAAGCCGACGCTGATCGATTGACATGAAGACAATTGGGATAGTTGGAGCAAGAGGCCATACCGGCACGGAGTTGATCCGCCTGGTCGCGGCCCATCCGGTGCTGGAACTCGCTTTCGTTTCCTCACGCGGGTTGGACGGGCAACGCGTTGATACCCACAACGACGGCTACGCTGGCGATTTGCGCTACGAGAACCTCGATCCGCAAGCCGTAGCCGCCAAGCACACGGACATCGTGATCCTTGCGCTGCCGAATGGCGAGGCCGCCCCGTATCTGGGCGCGATCGATGCGGCTGCGCCCGAAACGTTGATCATCGATTTGTCTGCCGACCATCGCTTCGACAGAACGTGGTACTACGGCCTCCCCGAGCTCACGCGGGGCAAGTGGCGCGGCGAGCGCCGGATCAGCAATCCGGGTTGCTATGCCACGGCGATCGAGCTGACGGTTGCGCCTTTGAGAGACGTGCTGGCGGCGCCGCCGGTGTGTTTCGGGGTGTCGGGCTATTCGGGCGCGGGCACCGCGCCTTCCGACAAGAATGACCCCGAAAAGCTTCGGGACAATTTGATGCCGTACGCCCTGACGGGGCACATCCACGAAAAGGAAGCGGCGTTCCAGCTTGGCGTGCCGGTGGAGTTCATGCCGCACGTGGCGCCGCATTTTCGCGGGCTTACCGTCACGAGCAACTTGTATCTGGCGCATGCGATGAAGCGGGAAGAAGTGCTTGCACGTTTTCACGACGTTTATGGCGATGAAAAGCTCGTGCACGTCACGGACGATCCACCGTGGGTCAGCCGGATCGCCGGGAAACACCATGCCGAAATCGGCGGCTTCGCATTGTCCGCTGATGGCCGGCGCGCGGTGATCGTGGCGACGCTGGACAATTTGCTGAAAGGCGCAGCGACCCAGGCGATGCAGAACATAAACCGCGCAATCGGCGTGGACGAACTGTCGGGAATTCCCCATGACTGACCTGTTGTGGCAGAAATCGGACAGCAGGGTAGACGCAAAGGTCATGCGCTTCCTTGCCGGCGACGACGTGTTGCTGGATCGCGAGTTCTTCCTGCACGACATCCGGGCCAGCAAGGCGCACGTCGAAGGACTGGCGAACATCGGCGTGCTCGATGCCGACGAGGCGATCGCATTGAAGCGCGAACTCGACGTGTTGGCTGACGATTTCCGCGACGGTGCCTTCGTGTTGGACGGACGCTTTGAAGATGGCCATTCCGCCATAGAAGCGCGGCTTACCGAGCGTCTTGGCGATACAGGGCGGAGGGTGCACACCGGGCGCAGCCGCAATGATCAGATCCTCGTGGCAACCCGTCTGTGGCTGAAGGAAAAGCTCGACGCATTGCAGGCGCATTGCTCGGCCATCGGGCAGGTTTGCCTGAATCGCGCGGCGGCCGAGTCGCTGCCGATGCCTGGTTATACCCATCTGCAGCGCGCGGTGGTGTCGTCCACTTCCATGTGGTGGGCCGGTTTCGCGGAAGCCTTCATCGACGACGCGTGGCGTGCGAAGCAGACGCGGGAATGGATCGATGCCAATCCGCTCGGCAGCGCAGCCGGCTATGGCGTGAATCTGAAACTCGATCGCGACCACACCACGCGTGCACTCGGCTTCGCGCGGATGCAGGTCAGCGCAACGTATGCGCAACTCTCGCGCGGCAAGTTCGAGATGGCTGCGCTGGAGGCGATCGGCAGTGCGTTGCTGGACGTGCGGCGGTTGGCCTGGGACCTGTCGTTGTTCACCACTGCAGAATTTGGATTCGTCTCGCTGCCGCCGGAATACACCACCGGTTCGTCGATCATGCCCAACAAGCGCAACCCGGACGTGATCGAACTGCTGCGGGCCAGCTACGCCAGCGTCGCCGCCGCGCGCACCGAAGTCGAACAGTTGCTGTCGCTCCCTTCCGGCTATCAGCGCGACTTGCAATTCAGCAAGGGCGGCATCTTTCATGGCGTTCATCGCGGCCTGATGGCCATGGAGTTGATGCCGGATTTGCTGGCGCGGATGCGATGGAAGGAAGCCGCGATGCGTGCGGCGATCGAGCCTGCGATGTTCGCGACCGACGTCGCGATCGAGCAAGCCGCCGCGGGTGTGCCGTTCCGCGATGCTTATCTCGCCGCCGCCAGTGACACGCCATCCACAGGGCGAGGGCGCACACCCGAACAAAGCCTCGCCGCGCGCACCTCGCCCGGCGCGCACGGTGACTTGCGGTTGGATGAATTGCGCGCGAGGCTTGCAATGCTCGACGCAGAGACGAAATGATCTTGAAACCGATCAGCACCGAATCGGCCGAGCACTATCGATGGGGGAAGCCTGCGACGGCTGGCACCTGTTGGCGCGTGAAGATCTCAGCGTGATCGAGGAACGCATGCCGCCCGGCACGGCCGAACAGCGCCACCATCACCAGCGCTCGCGGCAGTTCTTCTTTGTGCTGGAAGGCGAAGCCGTGCTTGAAGTTGACGGCGCGCAACATGTGCTGCGCAGTGGCCAAGGTCTGCACGTGCCGCCGGGCGCCACCCATCAGATGCGCAACGACTCAGGCGCCAACGTTCGATTTCTGGTCGTGTCGGCGCCGAAAAGCCACGGCGATCGTGCCGCGGCACCAGCCATTCGAACGGACGCCGAGTGACGGTCGTCCGGCAGAACCTCATTGGGATGCGCTCGCGGTGACTTGCTTGCCCTTCAGGTAACGATCGAACCAGTCGACCGCGCGCTGCAGTGCGTCGATCTGGTTTTCGCGCTTGGTGAAACCGTGGCCTTCGTTCGGATAGTAGTGCGCCTCGACGGTGCGGCCCGCGCCTTTCAGGATGGCAACGACCTGCTCGGCTTCCTCCTTGGGCACGCGGATGTCGTTTGCGCCCTGCAGGACCAGGAGCGGCGCTTTTGCATTTTTGATGTAGGTGATTGGCGAATCGGCGTCGTAGATCTTGCGATCCTTCACCGGATCGCCCAGCAGCGACATTTCGTATTGCTGCAGGAACGGATCCTCGTGCTTCAACATGGTCATCCAGTTGATGATGCCGTATTCCTCCACCGCCGCCGCCCACACGTCGGGTGTCTTGCCGATCGCCATGAGCGTCATGTAGCCGCCGTAGGATCCGCCGGTGATGCCGATCTTCTTCGGGTTCACGTAACCGGTCGCGGCCAGGAATTGCGCGGCGTACACCTCGTCCTGCAAATCACCACCGCCGAGATCCTTGATGTTGGCCTTCTGGAAAGCCATACCGTAGCCGGTCGAACCGCGCACGTTGGGTGCGATGACCGCGTAGCCGCGGGAAGCCAGCGCCAATGCGGTGTGGTTGAAATAATCGGTGGTCTGCCCGGTCGGGCCGCCGTGCGGCAGCACCACGCCGGGTACCGAACCGCCGCGTTTCAGGTTCGCCGGCATCCACAGGAACGCACTGATCACGGTGCCGTCGAAGCTCTTGTAGTGCACCAGTTGCGAATGCGGCAGCGTATCCGCCTTGATGCTCGGCAGTGCCGAGTGCGTGAGCTGATGCGGCGAACCGTCCGCGATCGGATAGATCCAGTAATCGGCGGGCTCGCTGGAACTCTGGTGCGCCACCAGCAAACGAGAGCCGTCCGCGGAGAAAGCCGTGGGATTGCCGTCCAGCGTATTCAAGCCGTCGGGCAGCGCGAGCGTCCGCGATTTGCCGGAAGCGAGGTCGTAGAGATGAATGTCGCTGCGCCCGTCGGCATTGACGATGTACAGCACCCGCTTGCCGTTCGGCGAAAAGTTGCCGGCGCTGGATTCCCATGGGTCTTTGGTCAGCCAGCGATAGCTGTGTTTCGCGATGTCGTAGAGCGCAGCGTGGTTGGTGCCGCTTTCCGCGTTCGAGGCGACGGCCAGCCAGCGTCCGTCCGGAGAAATCGCGCTCGCCATGATCAGCACTTGTCCCTGGTGCGGCGTCAGCTCGGTCGCCTTGCCGGTGGCCACATCGATCTGCCACACGCTGGCGTCGGTGAAACCGGCATCGATCCGGTTGGCATACACGCTGCGGCCGTCGTGGGCCCAGCCCACCACCTGCCACAGATGATCTTTGCTCGCCTCGTGCGTCAACGGGCGGATCGCGTGCGTCTTCCGGTCGAGCAGGGCGACATTGGTGACCGGCGAAGCTTTCGGCTTGAGATTGAATGCGATCATTCGACCGTCGGGCGAGAACAGCGCCCCGGTGTTGGAGACGTCCGCCTTCGGCGTCAGGTCGACCGGTTGGCCGCCTTGCGTGGGCACCGTATACAACTTGTATTGTTCGTCGCCGCCGTGATCGGATTCATACACGATCCACTTGCCGTCCGGCGACCAGATCGCGCCGTACTCGCGATCATCCGACCGCGTCATCTGCACGGGCGAACCGCCAGCGGCTGGCACTTTCCACAGGTTGTAACGGCCCGTCGTGTTGGTGGAGATCACGACATCGCGACCATCCGGAGACCACGCCGCGCCGGCGACGCCGTGCGTGAAGAACAGATCATGGATCGTCACCGGATGCGCGGCGGGATTGCTTGCCGAGCGGATCGAGGCGGCATCGGTGATGGCGCGTTCCGGCCCGGGAATTGCCGCGAACAACGGGACGGAAACGAAGACCAGCGCAGCGGCGAGCCAACGCATGAGGGCGTCCTTCCTTCAGTCGGAAGGGAGCAGCCTACACCCCGCGACGTTCGGGGACAGGGGGTGGAAGTCATGCGCGCCGGCGAACCCCCGGCGCGGTCGTCAGAACGACATGAAATATCCGCCGTTCACCGGGATGTTGGCGCCGGTGATGAAGCCGGCGTCGTCGGCGGTGAGGAAGGCGACGGTGCGGGCGATTTCCGAAGGTTCGCCCAAACGCCCGACCGGAATCTGCGCGACGATTTGCGCGCGGATGTCTTCCGGTACCTTCATCACCATCTCGGTCTTGCAGTAGCCGGGCGACACGCTGTTCACGGTGACGCCTTTCTTCGCAACTTCGCGCGCCAGCGCCATGGTGAAGCCGTGCATGCCGGCCTTGGCCGCGGAGTAGTTGGTTTGTCCGAACTGGCCGGTCTGGCCATTGACCGAGCTGATGTTGACGATGCGGCCGAATGCGCGCGCGGTCATGCCGTCCACGGTGTTGCGGCACATGTTGAACACGCCGTCCAGGTTGACGTGCATCAGATCCGTCCACTGCGCCGGGCTCATCTTCTTGAGCGAGGTGTCGCGGGTGATGCCGGCGGCGTTGACCACGATGTCGACGCTTCCGTATTTCTCGGTGACGTGGTGGACGAGGTTGGCGCAGTCCTCGAAGTTCGCGACGTCGGCGGGGGCGAATACGATGCTGCCGTCGTACTCACGCGTTTCCTCGCGAAATGCGGCGAGGCGTTCCTGGCGATTGCCGAGGTCGGCGGCGACGACTTGGCGGCCATCTTCCGCAAGCCTCTTGCAGATGGCGGTGCCCAGACCGCCGATGCCGCCGGTGATGACGGCTACACGTTTGCTCATTCAAATCTCCGGGAAATGCGGCGCAGCGGCATATGGTGCGCCGCAGCAATCAGGCGATGGTACGAAGCCGGAACCGGAGTGTCAACGGCGCTTGCGCGAAGGCTTGTCGGCGTGCGGCGCGGGCTTGGCACCGGTCGCGGCACCGGTTTGCAATGAGCGCCACAGTTCGATGTTGCGTTCCGTGACCTCGTTCAACATCGACCACGGCGTCTGCCCGAGCAGGCTGTTCAATTGGTCGCGAAACTTGTGCTGCTGTTCCAGGAAAACCTTGAGGCTGTTCTCGAGGTAGCCGCCCACGAAGCCCTGCATGGCATCGCCGTAGAAGCGGATGATCTGCGAGAGCAGGGCAGTGGAAAAGATCGGCTGACCGTGTTGTTCGTGTTCGGCGATGATCTGCAGCAACACCGCACGGGTCAGGTCCTCGTTGGTCTTGGCGTCGCGGACTTCGAAGGCTTCCCCGGACAGCACCAATTGCCGCACTTCCTCCAGCGTGATGTAGCTGGAGACACGGGTATCGTACAGGCGACGATTGGGGTACTTCTTGATGATGCGCGGTGATGCCATGCCGCAAAGCTAGCACGCCATGCGGCGGCGCACCAGCGAGGACTCCCGGTGCGATCGTCCGTGACCGCCGCGTCACCGACGGGGGCGGATCATGGCTTCATTCCAGCTTCGACGACACCAGAACGGCCTTCCATGGCCTGACGTTCCACGACAGCCGCTTCGCTCGTGTACTCATCGCGTATCAAATGGCGTTGCGCTATGAAGGCGTGGAGCCGTCGCCGATGCTGCCCAGCGGCAAGACGGTGTGGCCATGGATTTCGTTGACGATCTCCGCAGCGGCGATGTAGATGCCGACGATTGCGGTAACCAGCCCGAGGTAACCACCCAATACTGTCAATGCGCCGGCATGGGTCCATTGCGCCAAGGCCAATGCCAGCAGCGATACGCACAGCCCCAGCGTGAACAACATGCGGGCGACGCCGTCCCTGCACGCGGCCAACCAGAGGCACAACACGAGAAACGCCCACACGATGTAATACCAACCCAGGAAGCCGGGCGTGGGGCTGTATGGGTTGAGTGCCAGCGCATGTTGCGACAGCGCCGCCACCCACCAGTAAGCGGCGAATGTGAGGAACAGCACGGCATCGAGGGTGTAACCGCGCACGGTTTGGCCGATGCCCGCGATGCTCAGCACGCAGCCTCCGAGTATCGCCGTCAACAACGGAAGCAGGATGTTGCCCGGCTGACCGAACAGCAGCGGCGTGAGGGTGGTGCCGGGTTGATCGAACCAGCCGGCGGGCCCCATGCTCGCCAGCCACAGGGTCAGCGCAAAAGCGGCGTAACCCAGTGCCGAGACGTTGGCGGTTTTGTGCATCCGACCCTCCAAGTGTCACCCGACGAGGCTGATGAATGCGCGTCAGGCGTTGGGACTTCTGCACGATTATCGACAAGCCGCGTGTAGAAACGGTCACGACGGGTTTGTGCGAGGGTGATTTAGGTCACTCTTTCGTGGTAACGGGCGCCGAGACGGTGAGGCTTCCGTTCGAGGTGTGCAGCTTTTGCGCCGGAATCGCGAATTCGATTTCCAGCTCGTGCCATGCGTCCAGCATCGCCAGGTTGATGCGTTGCTGGATTTCCACGAACACGTTGTAGCCCGGGTCCAGCACGTAGTACACGATCTCGAAATCCAGTCCATAATCGCCGAAGCCTGAAAGATAGCCGCGATCGAAGCGCGTCGTTTTTTCGCGCTCGATGAATCCGCGCACCCGCGAGATGGCCTCGGGAATTTTCTCGCGCGGCGTGTCGAACGGCAGTCGGAAGTTGAAGACGACGCGGCGCTCCTGCCGGCGCGAATAGTTGTGGATCAGGTTTTTAAGCAGCACCGAGTTGGAAACGGCAAGCTCCTCGCCGGACAGCGACCGGATGCGCGTGGACTTGATGCCCACCTTGGTGACGGTGCCCATTTCGTCGCCGAAGGCGATGAATTCGCCGACCTCGAACGGCTTGTCCAGTCCGATCGCGATGGACGAGAACAAGTCGGTCAACACGTTCTGCAGCGCCAGCGCCACCGCGACGCCGCCCACGCCGAGGCTGGCCACGAACGCGGTGATGTTGACGCCGCCCTCCGCCAGCAATGCCAGCACCAGCGTGATCCACACCACGAATTGCACCGCCCAGGTGAGCACGCCAAGCATCACGGGATTTACCGGACGAGTGGTTTCCTCGGACGTCGAACGGTGCAGCCATGCGACTACCAACGCGATGATCCACTGGGCGACCTGGATACCCACTAGCGCGTAGGTGATGAGGTGCAAGCCATGCTGCACCGTCCAGCGTGGTGTCTTGCCGGCGGCTGCGGCGTCGCCGAAATGCAGGAAATCCAGCGCAATCGCGATCGCGATCAGCAGCAGCAGCCAGCCGCGCGTTGCTTCGGCCACGCGGGCCGCGATCGCGAAGCCGTTGCGATGCGTGCGTTCGGCGAGCTTGCGCAGGCGCGCGGCAACGATTGCGGCGACCACATGCGCGATCGCGTAGCCGCCCAGCGCCGCCGCGCCCGCGACTACCCACGCGAGTGCGGAGTTGCCAAGCCATTGACCGTGCTGAAGCCAGTCATTCATCCCATCAACCTCTGCTCGTCAGCCGTTGAACTTGCAAGTGCGGGTGGGACTCAGGCCGTGTGCTTGGGTGCGCCGCCGGGGGGCTCGGCGGGTTGCTGGAATACCCTCTGCATCACGAAATCGGCGGTGACCTGCTCGCCGGTCAGCAGCATCGCTGCGAGTTCGCCGCCCAGGATCTGCGGCGCGATCACCACGTCCGGCTGCACCAGCCGCACGCGCCCGAGGTGGTTCGCATCGTTGACGGCCGCGATGGTGCGCGCGGTGCCCTGGAGTTCGCGCACGGCCAGCACCACGAAGGCGTTTTCGGAATCGTCGTCCAGCATCGCCAGCACGGCCTGCGCCTTGTCGGCGCCGGCCTTGCGCAGCACGTCGGCATCGCTGGGTTCGCCGATCACGTTGTCGACCGTGTCGGGAATCGGGATTTCCGGCGCCTGTCGCAGCAGCCGGGTCACCGGCTGGCCGCGGCGCGCCAGTTCGCGCCAGGTATTGAGCGCGAGCGGCGTGTTGCCGATCACGACGAAATGGTTTTCGCGTTGCATGCGATGGTCCTTCCGGTTGACGATGCGTTGCAGGCTGCGGGTGACCAGGGGCGCGATCACGGCGGTCAGCGAGGTGGCGAATACCGCGACGCCCAGCGCGATGATCGACACCGCGAACAGCTTCGCCTCCGGGGTTTGCGGCGTGATGTCGCCGTAACCCACCGTGCTCATCGTGACCATCGCGTAATAGAACGCGGTCACGAGATCCGTGATCTGCGGCTTGAAGTCCGCGCCCAGATAGTAGGTGCCGAAGGTGGCATACACCACCAGCATCACTACCGAGGTCAGCGCGAACAGCGTGCTGGCGGTGATGCTGCTGCGGTCGAACTGGCGCCACGCGAATGCCAGCAATGCCAGCATCAGGATGAAATAGCCCAGCAGCAGGTGTGCGTGCGCGTGCTGTCCGAACAGCATGCTGACCGCCGCGAGCGCCGCCAGCAGAAGGGCCATGGTCCAGGCGAGTCGCGAGCGCAGCAACAGCCCGGCGGCCATGATCAGCATGCCGGCGCCGATCAGCAGCGGCGGCAGGTACGCGGGGCGCAGTCCGCCCTCGAGATTGCGGTTCAGCATTTGGGCGAGGATGGTTCGCCACTGTCGGCCGAGATCGTTTTGCAGCAACCAGAACCCGCCGAGGCCAAGCAGGATCGCCAGCGGCACGTGCGGAAACCAGTGCCGGCCTCCGATGCGCTGGTGCAGCTGCTGCATCCGATTGCGAAGAAGCTGGGTCGGGCTGGGCAGCATCGTTGCCGTGGCCGTAAGCGGGCGCTCACCATAGCAAGCCGTTGATTGGCGCGCCAACCGCTGGCGGCGCCCCATCCCGGCGCGTGACGAACGGCACTGTCGGGGCCCATCCGGCGACGGCAGCCTGCGCGGACAACCAGGAGCGTCCCAATGGCCACCAAGACGATGTCATCCGTCCGGGACAAGAATGTCGCCGCCCGCGTGCTCGGCGCAGTCATCCTGGGCGGGCTGATCGCCGGCACTGTCGACATCGGTGCGGCCGCACTGATCAACGGCATCGATCGCTCCGTGATCCAGCAATTCATTGCGGGCGGCCTGCTTGGACCGGCCGCGTTGCAGGGTGGCGCCCATACGATGTGGCTCGGCCTGTTCCTGCAGTGGGGCATGTCGATCCTGATCGCCGCGATCTTCGTGTTGGCGTCGCTGCGAGCACATTGGCTCAGGGTGCGCTGGATGATCGGGGGGCTGGCATACGGGGTGATCGTGTTCGTGGTGATGAACTACGCGGTGATGCCGCTTTCGGCGTGGCATCGCATCAATCACTTCACGCCCGCGAGCTTCATCGAAAACCTGGTGGCGATGCTGGTATTCGGATTGATCATTTCAATTTGTGCCCGGCGCTTCCTGGGCGCAATGCCGCGGCGCACCTGACCGGGCAAATCGCGCACGACTCGTGACGATTGCCCCATGCAATTTCGTTCGAACGGGCGTAAAAGGGGACTTTCGCCGACGCGAAACCCACACGAATGACGCGTGCGGGGCGGCGGCCACACGTTGAGGGGTTTTTCCATGATGACCATGTATGCGCGCAAGGTCGGGATTGCATTGGCGTGTCTGTCGTTGACGTGCATAGCCGGTGCGGCGACGCCGCCCGATCCGCCGAGCTCGTCCGCGAATGGCATGCTCGGTTTCACTTCGGCCGGTGCCGCGCAGCAGCAGCAACTCGAACAGCGTTTCGATGCGCTGCTCAGCGCCAGCGAAATGCGCGATTGGTTGAAGCGGCTGTCGTCCGAGCCCAACCAGGTCGGCTCGCCGCACGACAAGGCGAACGCAGAGTGGATGCTGGCGCAGTTCAAGGAATGGGGTTGGGATGCGCGTATCGAGAGATTCGACGTGTTGTACCCGACGCCGAAGCAGGAATTGGTGGAACTCGTCGCGCCGACCAAGTTCAAGGCAACCCTGCACGAACCGCCCGTAAGGGGCGATCGCACGTCGACGTTACCCGGCGCGTTGCCGCCCTACAACGTTTACGGCGCCGACGGCGATGTCACCGGCGACTTGGTGTACGTCAATTACGGCATGCCCGACGATTACAAGGAACTCGCGCGGCTTGGCGTCAGCGTCAAGGGCAAGATCGTGATCGTCCGTTACGGCGGTGGCTGGCGCGGACTGAAGCCGGAGCTGGCTCACGAACACGGCGCCATCGGTTGCCTCATCTATTCCGACCCGCGCGACGATGGTTACTTCCATGCCGATCCGTATCCGAAGGGCGCGTCGCGTCCGCCGGAAGGCGTTCAGCGTGGTTCGGTCGCGAAGATGCAGATTTATCCCGGCGACCCAACCACGCCGGGTTACGGTTCGGTGCCGGGCGCTAAGCACCTTGCGGTCAAGGATGCCAAAACCGTCCTGAAGATTCCGGTGTTGCCGATTTCCTATGCCGATGCGACGCCGCTGTTGAAGGCCCTGGGCGGCCGGGTGGCGCCGGAAAGCTGGCGCGGCGCGCTGCCGTTCACCTATCACGTCGGCGCGGGCCCGGCCAAAGTCCACATGATCGTGAAATCGAACTGGGATTTGAAACCCGTCTACGACGTCATCGCCAAGCTGCAGGGTTCCAGTGACGCGGAGCAATGGGTGGTCCGCGGCAATCACCACGACGGCTGGGTATTCGGCGCATTCGATCCGCTGGCCGGCACCATCGCGGAGATGGGCGAGGCCAAGGCGCTGGGCACGCTGTACAGGCAGGGCTGGCGCCCCAAGCGCACCATCGTGTACGCGAGTTGGGATGGCGAGGAGCCCGGCCTGCTCGGTTCCACCGAATGGGCGGAAACGCACGCGAAGGAATTGCAGCAGAAGGCCGTGTTGTACCTCAACTCCGATACCAATGGCCGTGGCGTGCTGTTCGCGGGCGGCAGTCATTCGCTGCAGTACCTGGTCAACCGGGTCGCGGCGGATGTCACCGATCCCGAAACGAAGGCGACGGTGCAGCGGCGCCAGCGGGCGTTCATCGAAGTACATGCCGCCGAGAAGAACGCCAGCCCGATGATCAAGGAAACCGCCAAGCTCGCGGCCAACGGCGGTGACATTCCCATTTCGCCGCTGGGATCGGGATCCGATTACAGCGCGTTCCTGGAACACCTCGGCATTGCGACGCTGGACATTGGTTTCGGCGGCGAGGCCGATCAGGGCGGCGTCTACCACTCGCGTTACGATTCGTTCGACCACTTCATCCGCTTCGGCGATCCGACCTTCGAGTATGGCGTCGCGTTGGCCAAGGTGGCCGGCCGCATCGTGATGCGCGCCGCCGATGCGGAGGTGCTGCCGATGCGCTTTGGCGACTTCAGCGCCACGGTGGATCGCTACCTCAACCAGTTGCACAAGCAGGCGGACGATGCACGCAAGGCCGCCGAGCAACAGCACAAGTTGCTGGATGCCGGCGACTACAAGCTGGCCGCTGATCCCGACCATCCAGTCGCGCCACCGGCGCGGTTGTCCGACGTGCCGAAGATCGCATTCGCGCCACTGGATGCGGCCGCAAAGAAGCTGAAGACAAGCGTGCAAGCCTATGAAAAAGCGTACAACGCACGCGCCGAAAAGGGACTGGACATCCCCGCTTCGCAGCTCGCACAGGTCAACCAGTTGATGGGCACCCTGGAACAACGCTTGCTTGACGAGCAGGGCCTTCCGGACCGTCCCTGGTACAAGAACATGATCCAGGCGCCGGGCGAATTGACCGGTTACGCGCCCAAGACCATCCCCGCCGTGCACGAGGCGCTGGACGCGCGCGACTGGAATCGCGCCGACAAGTACGCGGCGGTCACGGCCAAGGTTCTGGACAACTACCGTGCCCAACTCGACAAGCTCACCGCATTGCTGAAGTAGGTCGGATAGGCGGGCCGAGGCCCCCTTGCGGGGTCCATTTCGGGCGGGTTCCAATCCGCCTTGGAACGCCCGGACTCGCGGGTGGGTCGAGACCCACCCGCGGGGTCTTGTCGTGCGTTGCACTCCGACGACGGGCAGAGGATGATGGAAAGCCCTCTTCCACGGTGAGCCATCATGGGTCACGTCAGGTGGATTCCGTTTCTGATGGCGGTCGCGCTCGCTGCGTGCACGCAACAACCCGCGCGGCAATCGCCGGAACACGCCTCATCATCCCGGACGCTCGATTACGGCAAGTACGTGCAGGGCACTGTGCCCTGGTTCAACTTCACGTCGTTGTACAGTTGGGACTCGAACCAGCTCGGTTACGTGGTGGTCTGGACCAGTCCGGTCCAGGCTTATCGCCTGCAGCTCGTGGGTCCGTGTCTCGGCCTCCAGACCGCGGCGGGAATGATCGGTCTTACGTCGCAGGACGGCTTGGTGAACTCCAATCGCGATGCGGTCATTGCCGGTGGCGACCGGTGCGGGATCATGCGGATCGAGCGGCTGGACGCAAAGGCCATTCGCGCCCTGCGTGCCGAGCCCAAGGCCTCCGGCGAAAAGCACGACTGATTTGATGGGGTTCGATCGGCCGCGCCACGCGCAGGGCGCGGCTGTTGCTCCAGTGCAGCAGTGGAATCGGGCGCGCGTCGTTTCGCATCGGGATGCCGGAGCGCCCGCGCTAGGGCCTCTGGATGGGCTTTCGATTGTCCACGATTTGGACGTCTTGACGGCTAGGCGTCCAGGCACCTGATGGGAATCAACGACGTTGGCTGCGCCGGATTGGCACAGCCCGCGCGATGGCGGGCGAATCGCCCGGAATGCTGTAATGCAGCATTTTGCGGTGTCGCGGAAGACTGGCAAATTCCGGGAAATCTCGTTGTGTAAAGCCACCCGCGAGCATGCGCAGCGCGAAAGGGTGCTTGTTGCGGTGCAAATTGACACCGGTGTCATAGGTGCTCAAACTGCACTGGTTCGCGTTGCGTGGGGAATCATGGACGCAGGAATCAACCATCCGCTTCGGCATGTACGTGTCTCGACACCGCCGTTTTTGGCTGCGGACGTGGGCGGTACCCACGCACGGGTCGCATTGGTACAGGCGTCGAGCGCAGGCGACTGGGAGATCGAAATCCTGGCGTACCGGAAATTCGATTGCAGCGATTTTTCCGGGCTTCCCGACTTGTTGCGCGCGTTTATGGAAACCGATGCGGTCGCCCCGGTCCGGCGCTGTGTGCTTGCCTGCGCGGGCCAGGTGGTGGGCGACCACATCATTCATGACAACCTGGCCTGGGAGGTCCGGCTCTCGCCGTTGCGCAAGGCTTTGGAGTTCGATGACGTCGCAGTGCTCAACGACTTCGAAGCGCTCGGACATGCGCTCGATGATGTCCGGGGTCTGGATACCAAGCTGTTGTGCGGGCCGGATGTGTACCCGGACGGACCGACGCTCGTGGTCGGGCCGGGCACCGGACTCGGCGCGGCGGCGCATCTGCCAGGCCCAGCCGGTCTCGTGCTGACGACTGAAGCGGGGCAGATGGATTTTGCGCCGCAGACCATCCACGAGCGTGAACTGCTCGCGCATTTGGCGCCGGATGGAGGTTACGTTCCCTACGAGCGCCTCGTGTCGGGCCCAGGACTGCTTGCGCTGTACCGGACACTTTCTCGTTTGTACGGCCAGCCAGCGGAGCTGGAAACACCGGAAGCCGTCACCGCTGCCGCGCGGATGCGTGCCGATCGGCAAGCCGTCGAAGCGATGGATTTGTTTTGCGCGCTGCTGGGCAGTTTCGTCGGCAACCTGGCGATGGTGTTCATGGCGAGCGGCGGTGTGTATCTCGCCGGGGGTTTCCTGTCATCGATGTTCGACCTGCTGCAACAAAGCAGTTTTTCCGCCCGGTTTGTTCACGGGCGGAGCGTGCAGTCGTTTCTGGAGCGCGTTCCGGTGCGCGTGATGGAGCACGGGCGGCACGGCGTACTCGGTGCTGCAAGGTGGTATCTGCGGAAATTCGCGCTTGAGCAGCCGGTGCGAACGCACGCAGACGCGTGCAATTTCGTGGGATGAGGGTACCGAAAACACTGTGATTCAAAACCCGTCGGGCATGTGTTCAAGCGATGCGTCCCGGCGAACCGAAGCAACCATTGAGGGGTAAGAAGCCATGCCCATCCATCGCAAGAGTGCGTTGTCTCTCGCCATCTCGGCGTCGCTGTTCGCCATGATCGCGACATCGGCTGCCGCGTCGCCGCAGGTCGGCAGCCAATCCGGCAACCCGTCCGCGCAGGCGACCACGACGCAGACCGCGCCGACTTCCGATCAGGCGCAAGCCAAGAAGCCCAAGTCCGGCACCACACCGGAAAACGAAACCCCGACCACGTTGTCGGTGGTCAACGTGGTGGGCGTGCGCGCCTCGCAGATGCGCGCGATCGAGCTGAAGCGCATCGCGCCCAACATCCAGGACAGCATCACGGCCGAAAGCATCGGCCAATTGCCCGACGTCACCATCACCGACGCGTTGCAGCGCGTCACCGGCGTGCAGATCAACCGCGACGCCGGCGTCGGCACGTCGGTGGACGTGCGCGGCCTGCCGGAAGTCGGCACCATGTTGAACGGCGAGGTGTTCATCACCCCGAACCAGATCGATTCGCAGCAGCCCGATTTCGAGATGCTGCCCGCCACGCTGTTCCGCGGCGTGGACGTGATCAAGTCGCCCACCGCCAACATGCTCGACTCGGGCATCAGCGGCGATTTGAACCTGCATACCTATCGGCCCTGGGATCTGCCGAACGGGTTCACCTACAGCTATTCCGCGCACGGGCAATATGGCGATGCCACCGACAAGTGGGGCGAGGCGGCCAGCGGCCTCATTTCCTACAACGCGGGCGGACGCTGGGGCCTGTTGCTGTCGGGCGATTTTTCTGACACGACCACCGAGAACTCGACGGAAGGTCTCGACCAGTACGGCGTGGTGCTGAACGGCGAGAATGCGCTCAGCGCGGACAGCTACTACGGATTCCTGACGCCGTGGGGCAATGCACCGATTCCGTCCGACATCAGGCAGAACCCGGATGGCAGCGTCGACGTCAACGGTGATGGCAAGTCCGACGCCGTGTTCA
>Ga0207707_10000031_pt1 | contig 159505 bp, 142 predicted proteins | sample KBSC83BmetaG_FD_184336 | JGI IMG/M metagenome (GOLD analysis project Ga0207707, IMG submission 184336) | Corn rhizosphere microbial communities from Kellogg Biological Station, Michigan, USA - KBS C8-3B metaG (SPAdes) (version 2) | ecosystem: Host-associated > Plants > Roots > Rhizosphere ... | reverse complement strand
GTCAGTGTGGCCGACCGCCCTCTCAGGCCGGCTACGGATCATCGCCTTGGTAAGCCATTACCTTACCAACTAGCTAATCCGCCGCAGGCTCCTCTTCAGACGCGAGGTCTTGCGATCCCCCGCTTTAACAACTGTCACCATTAGGTGCCGCTGCATTATTCGGTATTAGCAACCGTTTCCGGTTGTTATTCCCAATCCGAAGGTAGATTACCTACGTGTTACTCACCCGTGCGCCACTCTACTCGCTCCCCGAAGGGAACTTTCGCGTTCGACTTGCATGTCTGAGGCACGCCGCCAGCGTTGATTCTGAGCCAGGATCAAACTCTCGTTATAAGTTTGTTCTCTGGAACATTATCTCTTACTGGTATTTCTGTTCAGTTTCGATAATGACTCTTGCGAGTTTTGACGCGAGCTTTATCGCTCGCGGTTTGACTCTCAAAGGTCTTGAAACGGACACGCTCTATCTAGTTTTCAAAGATCGGTTCCAAATTGTCTTTGGATTGCCTTACAGACGACCTGAACTCGCCCCAAGCAAACGGGGATATTAACTAACGAAGCTAAAGCTGTCAAGCGACCCAAGTTTTACCCGAAGTTGAACTTCAGAGACTAAAAAGCGCCGCGTTCTCCCGGCAAACTTCTCGGAGAAAAGCGGCACTCAACCAGGTGCCTTTTCCGTCTAACCCCCGACATCCCCCGACAAAAGAGGAATGCGCATTATAGGGACAAAAATCCTGTTGTCAACACCTAAAACGCGCCACTTAGATTTTCCGAATTGCGTGAGGCTCTTTCTCTTTAGGCGCGGAGGTAGATGCACTCAACGCGATCAAGTTGCCCAACATTCTCACTTAAAACAACGGCGTTAATTGCGCCTATCGAGTCGACAACGCGCTCGTTCAATTCGGTTAACATCAAATCGTTTATCTTCTTCTCCGGTCACGCGGAACCGTTGTGGGTGGAGTAACCTTCAAAACCCCACGTGCGTCCTTATAGAGCGAGTACTGGACATCCTTAACGGCTCCAGTGTCGTCTGTCAGTCGCAAGGTAAATGTTTTATTGTCGCCTTGTCCTTCAACTTTCGCCGGTAGTAAACCCTTCAAATCTGGACTGCGGTATGCCGTGTAATGTTCCTGATTGCGTTTGTCGTATCCAAGAACATAAATACGATCAAAGTCTGGCTCATCAAGAGTGTGGGGCTGATTCGAACTACTCTTCTCCAGAATAAGCCAACTGCCTGGCTTTGATTCTCGAGCGACATCTCGATCACCCGCAGACCCAGAGTCTTTCACTTCTCCATCCAGGCGCTGCCAGGCAACAAACTCACGCCCGGTACGATAGAAGATGATGTCGCTCGGAACAGTTAACTCAACCTGTTTTCCATAGATCCATCCAGCCGGTGCGGGAGATGTCGCTGTCGGCAGTCTAACTCTGTACCAGAGTTCATTCGTCTCCTCGGGCTCGTTGTTTTCTTCATTCTGACGATTTGCCTTTGCGTTACTCTGCTGTGCGCTGCCTGCCTTCGGCGCAATATCGCTCTCTATCGCCTCTGAGGATTTCGGCTTAGGCACACGTTTCCAACTAATGATGTCGAAACTTGAACCACTATCAAGTCTCATCATGATGTTTTCATTACCGCCGCGATCCGGCGTAAGCCGAAGATTGGAACTTGCTCGTAACTGTCCCGTGGCCTGTGCCGGGATTCCGTTGTCTTCGGCGGCAAGTTTCTTGGAAGCATCAAGCACATCCTGCGGCATTACGTTGCGCGACTCGATCCAGCCCTCGGTCGTATCGTCGTCATGCCCACGCACTCGAAGCCAACGCTCTTTTCTAGTGTTGTCGTTCGGGTCAGGCACATCGACTGAATCCAGGATATCAACCTGATCACCGCGATTGACCTGCAAAAGATCCGCAGCGACAACAGCGGTTGAACTTCTAATTTGAGCCCTGCGGGCCACAACAACTCCGCTACTGCTTTGCCTCGCCAGCGTGCTACATCCCAAGAACGTTAGCATGGGAAGAACAATGGAAATTATCTTGATAATACGCATCGGATTTGCCAAACGACTTCTATTTACGATAGCCAAGTGTTCGTAAGAACTTCTTCTGGTCATCTCTTAACACTTTACTTACTTGCAATACTGTCTGTGAAGACGTTTTGTTTACCTCGATTCCGAGCGGCGGCAGCATTCGTTCGAGTTCAACCCGATTCACCGATTCGATGTACGTCTTCGAAAACTCAGATGTTGCGGGTGACGACGTCAACGTTTGAATTATAACTTCATTTGCATCCGCTGGCTCGTCAACAAACTTTGCGAATAGCCCGCGATATCGGTCTGCGAGTGATGAAGCGCCAGCCGATTCGCGTCTTAACAGGAGGTCATAGACAAACGCTACCAGCATACCTTTGTCATAAACCGCCGAAGAAGAACTGGTCCAACGGCTCTCCGACGCTTCCAACAGGCTCTTGTCGTCTGAAACAGAAAGGTATGAATCATAGACCCGTCCTAGAGTGTTCAGATACTCCTGAAATCGAATCAGCTTTAACTTCAAAGCCTCCTGCAGCGCAATGTAAGACGTGAAACCCTCGAAGAACCAATCATAGTCACCAGACAACTGAAGAGAGTTTGGGACCCACAGATGAAACAGTTCATGTGTAAAGATGATCGCCAGGTGATTACGCCAGTTTTTCCAGGAGGCTTCCGAGTTCAAGAGAAGCATTGTGGTTGAACCGCGGGTTTCTGCCTTCCAATTGGATCCTGACATGTGAAATGGGGCGATAAATATGGTTGGAGTAAATCGCAGTTTGAGGCTGGTCAACCGCTCGTAATCGTGCAGGACTTTAAGGCCATCACTCAGCACTTCCTTATCAGAAAATCTCCGTTCACCTTGCGTAACCAACCTTAACTCGTTTCCATTGTCTCTCTTGGAACTAACTCGCAAGTCACGACCGATCATGAACACAGCCTTATCCGGTTCACTGACAAGAAAACCACGCTCAACAGGACTGATGGGAGAACAAACCTGCCATCCTTCGGGTAAGTCAAAGTCAATAGCGACGCCCCGTTTGATTTCAGGCAGGTCTGGCAATAAGTCCGCAAGCAGCAACATTCCGGCATCGTTTGTCAGCCACGAGATGTGCGGTAAATCGGCCGTTGAGCGTGTAGCGATATTGATCGCGTATGAAACTCGCGTAACCGCGGAAGCTAAACGAAACTCGCCCGCGGCGAGGTTTTTTACCGAAAGCGACGTTCCTGATTCATTGGCTTGAAAGCCCCGAATGCGATCTCCCAACCCAAGAGCACCGGCATACGAGTTCCTGAAAGACCAACTGTTCGTCGGAGTTGCCAATTCGATCGAAACGAACACTTCAGGCGGGGTTCGAATTGTCACAACGACTTTTGAACCGGAGGATTGGCCTGATGCCGGCGTCACACTCAAACAGAAGAGGAACGCCGCTGCTGAGAGAATCGCAAGAAATTGGTTCATCGAAGGACCAGGCAAGATATACAGCTGGCGGTTTTGAATTGCGTTTTTGCGGAACGTCTCTCCGTAAGAATGCCGAATCCCGAATTAGTTGGACTTTAGCATAGGGATTTAAATCTCACCAAAGACGCTGTTCTTAACAGTTTCGAATCTGTGTTAAGTGGTACCCACCTCGGATAGCCACGGCTTTTAAGCGGTAAATTGACCCTAAGATTCAAATATAAAGGAACTCTCAAGCAGGCGCCTGCGTATTGGTTTTGACAGTACTCGGAAAGTGGCACGGAAGCGCCCAAGTTTATTGACAGTAAAACCTGGGCGCTTCTAGAATACCGCGCGTTGACAAACTAGTTACCTGTTCTTGGCCCCTGATATTGAGGACTGCAACCGTGACTCTGGTCAAGATTATCGTCATCACCATCCTCGTGATATTGAGCATCTTGCTTTTCGGTCGATTTTTCGTTTAGCCGAATTGTTGATGATCTCGCCTGCTGTCGCGCTTCAATCGCCCTGTTCGTTGCCGACCGTCAGAACCCTGACCTTCGCCCTCTGCGTCCTGCTCATCTCTCTCTTTCCAACATCCGAAGTTCTTGCTCAGAAAACTGACGACGACGTAATCCGAGTTACCACAGATCTTTCGGTTTATCCCATTCGGGTCCGCAGACGTGATAATCACGCACCCGCAACGGTTACTGCTGAGAGCTTTCAACTCAAAGACGCCGATGCCATTACCACTTCCTTTTACTTCTCAGGCGGTGCGGAACGGGTTGCAATTGTTTTCGCGCTCGATGAGTCGGGGAGTCTGAGTCAGATTCTTTCCCAGCAGAGAGACGCAGCAGTTGCACTGTTCAATCGGTTCGGAAAGAGTTCACGGGTTGCCGTTGTACGTTTCGCCCGTCAACCGGACGTCGTCGTTCCCTTTGGCAATGACAGTGCTGCAGCTCGAGCCGCCTTTGATTTCGTTGCACGCAGGGATACGCCAACTGCGATCTTCGATGCGGCTTCGCGCGCAGTTCAACTATTTGAAGGTGTCCCTCGGGATCCTGCTGAACGTCGAATAGTAATTCTGATCAGTGACGGTCTTGATAACGCCAGTCGCATAAGAGCATCGGACATCATTAATGAAGCTCGCGAGAGAAACATCTCGTTTTACACAATTCAGGTTCCCTTGTTTGAACCGCGCGATGGCCACCTTGCCGTTCGCCCCGCAACAAAAGGATTCAAAGATCTAGCCGAAAAGACTGGCGGGAAATACATCCTGACCGCGGATGCCAGCGCAGCACTGTTACCAAATGCGAATCAGGACTTAAGCTCGGTCTTTAAAAGTATTGAAGACGATCTCAAGAGCCAGTACATCGTAGGCTTCTATGTCGGCGAGAAGGCACGCGATGGTGTGGAGCACAAAGTGTCCATAGCGTTGAAGGAAGCTGCCACCGAATACTCGTTAGCCCAGTTTGGCTTTTCCAGAACACACCACTTTTCGATTAGACTGCCACCAGCCAAAGATTGAACAATTCGATAACGGGAGAATTCAATACCATCAATGACTCAACCAGACCCGTTGAGACTTCGAAAAATAGAACGAGCACTCATCAGCGTATCGGACAAAACGGGCGTGGTTGAATTTGCGCGCGCCCTCACTGAACTCAACGTGGAGCTCATCAGCACCGGCGGTACGGCAAAAACATTGCGTGAATCCGGCATCGCCGTTACTGACATCTCAGACGTAACCGGGTTCCCTGAAATGATGGATGGACGAGTGAAGACGCTTCATCCTCGTGTTCATGGTGGCCTTCTCGCACTACGAGATAATCCACAGCATGTTGCCGCGATGGAACAGCACAATATCAAGGCCATCGATATGGTTGTGGTCAACCTCTATCCTTTCGCAGAAACAATCCGACGTGAAGGAGTGACTCGACCAGAGGCAATTGAACAAATCGATATAGGTGGACCAGCAATGATACGCTCGGCCGCCAAGAATGCGATTGATGTTGCAGTCGTAGTTTCACCTTCAAGGTATGATGAAATCGTCGCCGAACTGCGTGCAAATCACGGTGCGTTGGCACAAGCGACCCGGGAGCGCCTTGCAGTCGAAGCGTTTCGCCTCACGGCGGTTTACGATGTAATGGTCAGTGCCTACCTCGCAAACGAATTGGAACGCGCCAGCTCCGTCGGTGCGAGTAGCGCTGGAATTGCTGCGGTTGCGGGCGGGTTTCCAACTAGACAGGCAGATTCAAGGGAGGATTTCTCAATTGATACCTTTCACGATTTGTTACCAACTCAAAAGTCCTGGACGATTAACAAGCTGATGGATCTTCGTTACGGAGAGAATCCTCATCAAATCGCGGCTCTCTATCAAACCGCGCCGCAAGGAGGGCTCGCCAATGCAGAAGTTCTTTCCGGCAAAGAGATGTCGTTTAATAACTACATCGACGCCGAAGCGGCGTTTCAGCTAGTTTGCGAATTCACTGAATCTGCTTGCGCAATTATCAAACATACAAATCCCGCCGGTGTTGGCCTTGGATCAACTAGCCGGGACGCTTACCAGCGAGCGTTAGCAACCGATCCCATCTCCGCATTTGGAGGGATAGTCGCTTTCAACCGGCGAGTAAATGTTGCCGCTGCAGAAGAGGTGACTAAGATCTTTACTGAAGTAGTAATCGCACCTGACTACGATCAGGCAGCATTGGATGTGTTCAAGTCTAAAAAGAACCTTCGCGTGATCAGAATGTCCGCGATCGAAAGGAAGGACTCACTCGAATTCAAACAGATCAGTGGTGGCATGTTAGTGCAGACGAAAGACCTCCACGCTTTAACAAAGAAGGCTTTAAAAGTAGTCACGATACGCCAACCCAATGACGAAGAACTTGAGGCACTGCTCTTTGCCTGGATCGTTTGCAAACACACCAAATCAAACGCAATCGTTTACGCTCGCAAAGGTCAAACTGTCGGCGTAGGTGCTGGTCAAATGTCGCGGGTAGACTCGGTGAAGATTGGTGCAATGAGAGCGCAACTGCAGCTCGCAGGCTCGGTGCTGGCCTCAGACGCTTTCTTCCCTTTTCGTGACGGTATTGACGAAGCAGCCAGGTACGGCATCAGCGGCGTTATTCAACCAGGCGGCTCAGTGCGTGACGAGGAAGTGATTGCTGCGGCAAATGAACATAACCTGGCGATGGTGTTTACTGGTGTTCGTCATTTCAAACATTGAACAAAGTGCGAAATCAGGCTGCTCACCAAAATCTAACAAGCCAGAATCTAGCAAGTAAGGAAGGGTGGTTTACCCCAGCTCTTTGCAAATCGCAGAGATCATTGTTGGGTGTGAGCGGGGGTAAACCACCTTCCTTACTTGCTAGACTCTGGCTTGTTAGATTTGGCTTGTTAGATTCTGGTGAGCGGGCCTGGTCCCATAACAGGAGAGTTTTATGCGACAGATTTTGAAGCTCCTCATGGTTTTTGCCCTGCTGTGTACATTGATATCTGCTCAAACTGGCAAGACACAAAGGGTACACTTTCCTCGAGGCAGAACTACCGCCGTTCTGAAGGGCGCAGTGGTTAGAGGAACTCAGGATCGTTACATCCTCGGCGCCCGCGGCGGTCAGACAATGATCGTGCATATCAGCTCGCGCGAAAAGAATGCTGTGTTTGCTATCCTCGGTCCAGACGCGACTGCGCTCCCGGGGGCAGAAGAAGGCACAGATGCGACGGACTGGACCGGGACACTCCCCATGTCTGGAGATTTTTCCATTTGGGTCGGACCGACGAGAGGTAATGCAACGTATACGTTAGAGGTGACTATTCGTTAGCCGCTTGTTTCGAAACCTTGATTAGCTGATACTCAGCGCAGATTCATTGATAGGAAGGTAATATGGCAGAAGACGAAAACATCAGCCTTGGCTCGAACGATTCGATTCGTTGCCGTTATTGCGGGCAACGGAATCAAACGCGTGCAGATGGAGGCGATGCGCGTTGTGGTCGATGTCGGTTGCCATTGTCCGATGCCCCGCACAAGAAATTTGCTCATCTCGATAAAGATCAATATATCCACCCGGATGATCGTCGCGCGCTGGCAGCCTTGCGCGCCATACCTGGAATAGATTCGGCATTGAAGAAACTTCTCGCTATTACGGGTGAATCCGCAATCCGAGTGATATTTACTGCAAGCGCCGTGAAGGTTACGCCAACACAATGTCCAGATCTTTACGCGAAGCTACAAATTGCCTGCACAACGCTGGGTGTGGATATGCCGGAGTTGTTTGTGCAGCAGAATCCAATCGTTAACGCGTTTACTGGCGGCGTCGAACGGCCTGTGATTGTTCTCTATTCGCAACTGATCGAGAGATTGAGTGACGATGAAGTGCTTGCGGTCGTGGCCCATGAGGTCGGGCACATTCATTCAGAACACGTACTCTATCTCACCGCTGCAAGGCTAATTGAGTTCCTCGCAAAAACTGCAGTGCTCGCCTCACCCCTGACATTCATCGTTAAAGAACTGCTCACCATGAGCATGCGCGCTGCTCTGCTCGCCTGGGCCCGACGCGCGGAACTGTCATGCGATCGCGCTGCTCTCCTGGTCACTCAGGATGCGAATGTGATTGGACGCACAATGATGAAGTTGAGTGGAGGGACGTTCGCCTCGCGAGTGGACTACGATCAGTTCCTGGCTCAAGCTCGTGACTTCCAGAAGAACTATGATGAGAAGGCATTAGATCGTTTCTGGGCAGATGTAATTACGTCAGGTCTGACCCATCCATTTCCGGTCTGGCGTGTCTCTGAAATCTTGCAATGGGTTGAGAGTGGCGAATACAAGGCATTAATGATTGCGCCGGAAACCGCAGCAGCCTAATTCTTCAACATGAATAGGATTCCAGTACTCGTGGGTGCAGTAATCCTGTCTGCAACGATTGTTGAGTCGCCAACGAAGATTACCGGCGTTCCGAAAGCTGCGGTAGTCCTCGAGACTATGAACTTGAAGACTGCGAGCCGTCCCAATCGCAACCTCGATCACTCTATTGACTGATAGCTAAGACAAAATGCTGCAAAACAAAACCGGAATCATCTTTGGCGTCGCCAACAAGCGTTCAATTGCCTGGGCCACGGCGCAGGCACTGCATGAAGCTGGCGCCCGGCTGGCCTTTACTTACCAGGGAGAACGCCTGAAAGAAAATGTGGAAAGCCTGACCGCCGACGCAATGCCGGATTCGCTTCTCCTTCCCTGCGATGTCCAGGATCAAGAGCAAGTCGATCAAACATTCAAACGTGTTGGTGATGAGTTTGGCCGGCTCGACTTCTTAATTCACAGCATTGCCTTCGCCCCAAGAGAAGCACTGGATGGGCAGTATTTGGATACGAGTCGAGAAGCTTTTCTGATGGCCCTGGAGATTAGCGCTTATTCACTTCCGCAACTCGCGCGCGCCGCGGCGCCGCTAATGGCCGAGGGTGGAAGTATTGTTTGCATGTCTTATTACGGAGCAGAAAAAGTCGTGGCTGGCTACAATGTCATGGGTGTAGCTAAAGCCGCGCTTGAGGCCAGTACACGCTACCTGGCTAACGATCTTGGTCCCCGGAACATTCGAGTGAATGCGATCAGTGCCGGTCCGATCCAAACGCTTTCGGCTCGCGGCGTTGCTGACTTCACGACCATGCTAAAACATCACGCTGCGCGAGCACCGCTCCGCCGTAACGTTGAGGCGCGCGAAGTGGGAAACACTGCAGTATTTTTATGTAGCGCGATGTCTTCAGGAATTACGGGAGAAGTCATTCACGTCGATTGTGGATACAGCATAATGGGGATCTAGTGCTTTGGAGTGCGGTGGCCTGCCACCGCTTTGTCACAGTGAATCGTCGCTGTGCAGCTGTAACAAAGCGGTGGCAGGCCACCGCACTCTAAAGAAACATCTGAATATGGCCGACGACACTAAGAAGAAACCGACCGGGACAACACAGGACGAACAGCTCCTTGAGAGTCCACGGCCTGATGAGTTCACGCATACTGACACGTGGAGAGTATTTCGAATTATGGGAGAGTTCGTCGAAGGGTTCGATGAGCTTGCTACTTTGACGAGAGGCATCTCCATCTTCGGTTCGGCGCGTTCCAAACCGGGCGACTACGATTACGAGGCGGCAAAGGAGACCGCTGGACTCCTCGCCAAAGAAGGTTTCGCTGTAATCACGGGTGGCGGACCAGGCGTAATGGAGGGCGCTAATCGAGGAGCGTTTGAAGCGGGTGGATTATCAATAGGCTGCAATATCGAACTTCCTTTTGAGCAGAGGCCGAATCCTTACCAAACAAAGGGCATGACGTTCAAATACTTCTTTGTTCGCAAGACGATGTTCGTAAAGTACAGCCTCGGTTTCATCATTTTCCCCGGCGGCTTTGGTACTTTCGATGAGCTGTTCGAGGCGCTAACTCTGATCCAGACAAAGAAAATTCGCGACTTCCCTGTCGTACTTTACGGATCAAGTTATTGGACGGGACTTCTTAATTGGCTTCGTGATGTGGTACTGCCGGGAGGAAAAATCTCCGAACACGATCTACAACTTTTTCACGTGACCGATTCACCCGCTGAAATAGTACAGATCGTTCTTCGCAGTCAGAGCCCTTTGTCACACGACAAATTCATCCCGGATGAAATCAGACTCACCACGTAGCCTTTACCATCAAGGTCGATTCCTCCAACCACTTTCTATAAGGCTCTGAAACGGCCGCCGCCGGCACCGCTAAGATTTCCGGGACCTCATAACTGTGAATGGCTCTGGTCTGCTTCTCCAGCTCGTCAAACCTGTCTCTCGTCGATTTTGCCAGGAGCAATACCTCGGCTTCGCGTTGGACCTGACCCTTCCAGCGATAGACCGATTCAATCTCGGGCAGGATCTGAACGCAAGCAGCAAGACGTGAACCGACGAGCATATCAGCGAGCCGCGCTGCTTCTTCTCGGTTCGACGTTGTGATGAAAACTACGATCACTTCTGACATATGGACCTCCTATACGACAAACTAACGGAAGCTCTGATTAAGTACGATAGGCTGTTAGCCTGTCGTGGTTGCCTCACAATTATGGCCAAGATCGCCACAGGCTAACAGCCTGTCGTACTTAATCAGAGCTTCCTAACGTTCGTCGGACCACTCCTCCTCAACTTCGCCGCCCGTTAATGGAGTAGTATCTCCCCCAAAGAATGCGCCGTAGATCTCTTGAGCGCGATCTAAATCTCTTTCATCAACCAGAATGACTGCGCCTTCCGAGGTGGCTGACAGAAGCGGTGAAAACGCGTCAGAGCCGCCCGATTTCACCATGGAACGAATTCCATTGTTACGAAAAATGTCGTTGACCATCTCAGCCTCAGCAGGTGAACCAAGTTTATACAACTGTACAAGCCTGGCTTCGCTCGGGTCATGAACGGCGTTTTCGGTAGTAAGTTGGCTGACCAATGCTGCCCCGTCGTCAGGACAGTGAGTCACTCCCGGTTCGTATTCAGCTTCGCATTCTGGACAAAACATATCAAACCCTTTCGTAAATCGTGAATCAGTAAATCGTGAATCGTAAATCGTGAATCGTGAATCCGCAGAACAATTAACGATTCACGATTCACGATTTACGATTCACGAAGGGAATCTCTTCAAAGTACGTCATAGCCTTGAACGCTTTGAAGCGTTCATTAATCTCATTATGAGTCAGTCTTCGCACTCGCTCGGTGCCAAACTCTTCCACATTAAACGACGCCATCACTGAACCAAAGATCATTGCTCGACGCATAGCGGCTTCATCCAGTTCTTCCTGGTCCGCAAGATAACCCATAAAGCCGCCCGCAAAAGTATCGCCCGCACCTGTCGGATCGAAAACCGACTCCAGTGGGTACGCTGGGATAGCAAAGTAGTTTTCCGGGGTAAATAACGCGGCGCCATATTCACCACGCTTGACGATAAGTGCTCGTGGTCCCCAGGTAAGAATCTCGCGCGCCGCCTTAATCAGATTCGGGATGCCGGTAAGTTGCCGTGCCTCTGCATCGTTGATAATAACGACGTGAACACCGCTTATCGTGCGTACTAAAGAATCGCGTGTGTTGGCGATCCAAAGGTTCATTGTGTCGAGCGCAACCAGGTCTGCATCTGGCATCTGTTCACGAACCTGCCGTTGCAAATCCGGCTGGATGTTACCGAGAAAAAGTAGACGTGAACGTTTAGATTCCTCAGATAGCTTCGGTTGGAAATCAGCAAAGACGTTCAAATCGGTAAACAGTGTCTGCGCGACGTTCAGATCGTATTCGTAACGTCCGCCCCAACGAAACGTCTTTCCATCCGAAATTCTTTCCAGATCGTTCGTACCGATATTGTGCTCTTTGAAGACCTCGCCGTCTTCCTCTGTGAAATCGCCACCGACAACGCCAACTATGCTGACATCAGTGAAGAAGCTTGCGGAAATGGAAAAATGAGATGCCGAACCGCCAAGCATCTTGTCACACTTACCGAACGGCGTTTCGACGGAGTCGAAGGCGACTGAACCTACTACGAGGAGCGACATGTTTCGTTTTGAACCTTGATGTTGATGATAGAGCTTGGTTGTACTTTCTATTTGTTATTGCTCTTTTTTCGGAAGCGGGCCACCTACTGCCTGTAATGCGTCCAGAGCCTGTTTTGTGAATGGCCCGTTTGGGTAGTCATGCACGAGCTTGCTCAAATAATCGCGGCCCATCTCACGAAACTGTTCTGGTGTCAGGGTGCGCTTCTCACCGCCGTCGAAAGTGACATATTTCTCGCGCCCTTGCTTCCCTTTACCATCAGCCAAACCCAAACTGCTTTGCCCGGCCAGCAAGAGGACCTCTTCAATCTTGGAGAAGTTGGGATTACCAGCAATGATCTCTTCCAGCCTCACTAACGCAGCAACATAGGCCTTCTTCAATTTGAAGTAGTTACGCGCCACTTCCAGATTGTGCAAGGAGTCTTTCTCGAGATCGGGATCGCGAATCGTTGAGGGATCAGGACCAGTCTTCACACCACCCTGCGCATAAATCGCAGGCGCGGCCAAAAACATTACGCAAATTAGTGATAACAAATAAAACTTTGTTCGCATAACTACCTCTCAAGCACTATTTGTATTTTCTGATGATGGCGTCCAGCTTCTTCGTTGTCGCCTCAGGCCAGAGTTCTTTTTGAGTAAAGATCGCATTCTTCAACGCCGAGCCACACTTACAAGTTCTTACAACATCCCGCAACTGCTTGACGGCTTCCCGCAATATTAACTGTGCATTGCGAACATTCTTATTCAGATACTCGACGACCATATCGATTGTGACCGCATCATGCCCTGGATGCCAGCAATCGTAATCGGTGACCAGTGCCAGCGTGGCGTAACAAATCTCAGCCTCGCGAGCAAGCTTAGCCTCCTGAAGATTCGTCATCCCTATGACGTCCATGCCCCAGGAGCGATATACATTTGATTCTGCGACGGTTGAGAATGCCGGTCCTTCCATACAAAGATATGTGCCGCCGCGATGTGCCTTCACATCGGCTGTCGAACAGGCTTGCTCCAACACGTCACCAAGAACACTACACACCGGATGTGCAAAAGCGACGTGCGCCACAATTCCCTCGCCGAAGAACGTTGACTCGCGAACCCTGCCGCGTGTGCGATCAAAAAACTGATCGGGAATAACCATGTCTAATGGAGCATATCGCTCCTGCAAAGAACCGACAGCTGATGCCGAAAGGATGCTTTCGACACCAAGTGACTTCATCGCATAAATATTCGCACGGAATGGAACCTCAGTAGGAGTAAGCCGATGTCCAAGACCGTGACGCGGCAAAAAGGCGACTCGTTCTCCTTCAAGTGTTCCTACTATGAAGGCATCAGATGGACCTCCAAACGGGGTGTCCACTTTGACCTCTTCAACCTCCGTCAACTCCGGCATCTGATAAAGACCGCTGCCGCCGATGATGCCAATGCGAACCTGTGAACTCATTCTTTGTCCTTACTATCTAACTTGCTAGCAGGCTTCCTCGCCTGCACTCGTGCAATTAAACTTATGTTGTCAACCAGCAGGCGAGGACGCTTGCGCTCCCAGGACGAACGCTCAAGTAATCGGAACCGCCTTTAGTCTTTTATCCTCTTCGATTATTCGACACAGAGCCGCTTCGGGATCATGGTAGAACAAACAAAGCCATCCTTCACGGGCAGCTTGCGGGAGCAATTGCTTCTTCGACGCCAGAGTCTCTACCGGATAAAGATCGTACCCCATAATCCACGGATAACTTATGTGGGCCCGCATCGGCACTAGATCCGCAAAGCCAAACAACGTCTCCGAACCTGACGAGAGTCGCCAGCACTGCATCGAGCGATTGTGACCCGGCCATGTCTCCATTCGTAAGCCCGGAACAACTTCATAAACCGGGGGTTGCTCCTCTAATTGTCCTGATTCGCGCAATGGCAGCCAATTCTCAGGTAGATAACTTGCGCGATCTCGTTCACTCGGATTCTCTGCATGCTTTAATTCATTCGATGAAACAAAATATCGCGCGTTAGGAAAGCTGGGGACCGCTTCCCCCGATTCATTCAACCTGGTGTTTCCGCCCGCGTGATCGAAGTGCAGATGAGTGTTTACGACGATCGTAATCTCTTCCGCGCCACTCCCTGTCTTGTCCTTGAGAGTTTCGTCGAGAGGGCGGCGACGATCGATACCATACATTGCTACGAATTTCGGCAACGACTTATCGCCAATGCCAGTTTCTATCAGCACCTTGTCCTTGCCCGTATCAACAAAGACGCAGTTCATGTTCATGCGAATGCGGTTTTGTTCGTCTGGCGGGCACACTCGCGACCAGAGCGTTCGTGGGATCACTCCAAACATCGCTCCTCCATCAAGATGGAATTCGGTGTCTGGAATGATCTCCACGCGGTAGTCGCCTACTTGCATGTCGAACTACCGTTGCTTTGACTGAGTCTTGCTAGCTGGCTGAGTTGTCTTCGGTTTCGCCGGTGATTCTTCGGGCGCAGGTTGCGGCGTAAAGCCTGGAGGAAGTCCCTGCGGATTCTGTTCAGGCTCCGGCATCTTTACTGGATAACTATCCGGAACTTTTACATGTGAATGGGCAACAATGTCATCGAGCACTTTTTTGGCTTTTTCCTGCTCGACTGCCGTCTTCGCTTTCTCACGTGCTGATTGAGGCGGAGCAAACGGATTCGCGTCTGTGTCTCCAATCAAGATATGTCGAGCGTGAACCTTCTCCTCTTGCTTGCCGTCCTTTGTCTCCGTCTTTCTTTCCTCAAGCTTTATGATGTGATATCCAAACTTGCTCTGAACAATGCCACTGATCTCACCAGGCTTCAGTGCGTAAGCGGCCTTTTCGAATTCAGGCACCATTTCGCCTTTGCCAAACCAACCGAGATCGCCGCCTTTATCTTTACTGCTATCGGTAGAAAACTCCTTTGCTAACTTCGCGAAGTCTTCGCCAGCGCGCAATCGCTTCAAGACGTCTTCGGCTTGTTCACGTTTTTTCTTATCGGTATCTAATTCCGGATGGCTCGCAAGATAAGCATCTATTTCAGCGTCAGACGCTTTCATCTTGTCCTGCAAACTATCTTTTGCGTATTCCTGTGCTAAAACTCGCGCCTCTTGCAAAACAGTTTGAATTCGGACGGCTGGCTTCTTATCCAATCCCTGTTCCTTAGCCCGACGCTCCGCGATGTAGATCCGACCAAGACGCCCCTTTAACATGTCGAGTTGTTCTTTAGGAATCTCCTGTTTCGCAAGTTGCGGGTCTTTGCTCTTGGCGTCACTGATTATTTGATCAAACTTCTGTTGATTAATCGGCTCTTTAAAAAACTCTTCCACATCTTTGTCTGGAATATCGGGGCCTTTGTCACCCACCTGATCGAAATAAAACTGAGCAAGGATGCTGGCTCGTTGGAATTCGACTTGTCGTTTGATATCGGGCTTGCGATCTACGCCGTGGGCACGTGCTTCTTCGGCGACAGCGAGCAGTCTTCGAACGTCCTGGGCAAAATCCTTCCTCGCAGCTTCATCGGAAGCAAGTCGAGCTCGCATTTGCGCCGGTTGATCTTCGGCAATCAGCGACATGTCCTCCGGTGTTAATTCTACCGGACCTGGTCTTCGTGCCTTTACTTGCCAGAAGATCAGACCCACCGCAAAAAGAACTGCGACGGCCGCCGCGATATATGCTTTCTTCGTTGAGTTCAAAATAATTTCCTTTCAAGATAACTTAGCGATGCTGCACTAACTCGAGCAGTACTCCGTGTGTGCTGGTTGGATGGACGAAAGCAACCAAACAACCCCCCGCACCAATACGCGGCTTCTCATCAATAAGACGAGCGCCCTTGCTCTTCAGTTCGGCGAGAGATGCGTTGATGTCTTCAACCTTTACAGCTATATGATGAATACCAGGCCCGCGTTTTGCCAGAAACTTGCCAACTGCTGAATCGGGAGTTGTAGGTTCCAGAAGTTCGACACGGGTATCGCCGATTGGAAGCATTGCAACTCGTACCCGTTGCTCAGCAACTTCTTCAGTTTGCTGAACTGTTAGACCCAGGGCATCCCGCCAGATCGCAAGTCCGTCTTCCAGATGCTCTGTTGCAATGCCAATGTGATCGATCTTCATTCAGGAGAAGTGGTCAAAAAAATCGGTCAAATACGTCCTATAGGTCCGATTTCCCTAGCAGCTCATCCACAGCAGAATAAGGGTCTCGACGCCGCGTTGCAACTTCATCCGCCAATCGCTCTAGGCGGTCAGTGGCACCGTCCGACCTGAGAACTGATGCAAGTAGACGTTCCTGTAACAGCTCCACGATGCGCCACCGGGCAATCGCGCGCCTTCGGTCGCTTGTTAACTGAACGTTGCTCCGCCGATCGCTAAACCGTTCGATAGCCTGAGCCAGCTCTTGAATACCAACCGCTTCCGTCGCAACCGTTCTAACTATGGGCGGATCCCAGCCATCCGCGCGCGCTGACAACGAAAGTAATGCCTCAAGCTCTTTTTCAGTTGCGTAAACGCCTTCACGATCCGACTTGTTAATGACGAAGATATCTCCGATCTCCATTATTCCAGCCTTGATCGCCTGAATGTCGTCTCCCATTCCCGGAACGAGCACGACAACTGAAACATCTGCCGCTTTGACGATCTCCACTTCGTCCTGACCGACACCCACCGTTTCAACAATGATCTTTGAATAACGAGCCGCATCCAGAATCGCCACGGCATCAACGGTCGCACGTGCAAGTCCGCCCAGGTTGCCGCGAGTCGCCATCGAACGAATGAAGACGCCCTCGTCTAAACCGAGCGTCTGCATCCTTATTCGATCACCAAGTATTGCTCCTCCGGAGAATGGGCTGGATGGATCGACGGCAATGATGCCAACCCGTTCGCCGCGCTCTCGATAATGCTGAGCCAACTTGTCAACTAAGGAAGATTTGCCTGCACCAGGTGCGCCCGTAATTCCAATAACCACCCCACCGCGAGACGCCTTATAGATCTGCTTCATCAAAGCTGAGGCGTCTTCGGATCCATCTTCAATCTTCGAAATCGCCCGGGCTACCGCGGCAGCATCTCCCTCATCGATGCGTTTGATCAAACTATCCGGTTCGGAAGTCATCTTTGTCAGCACAAGTCTCCGACGATTGACCGGGGCAGTAGCCCGACTGTCAAGGAGGGCTCAACCGTGAACCAGCACCAGACCCCTCCTTGACAGTCGGGCTACTGCCCCGCTCCTACCCTCAAGATCTCACGCGCGATGATGATTCGCTGTATTTCAGAGGTACCTTCGCCAATCGTGCAGAGTTTTGAGTCCCGCCAGTATTTTTCGGCCGGATAGTCTTTTGTATATCCGTAGCCGCCGTGTATCTGAATAGCTTCCTCGCAAACTTCGACGCTTATCTCCGACGAAAAAAGCTTGGCCATTGAAGACTCCTTGGTCGTCTTCTTCCCCTGATCTTTCATCCAGGCCGCGCGATACATCAGCAACCTTGCAGCGTCGATTTGCGTGGCCATGTTGGCCAGCTTGAATTGAATCGCTTGAAACTCAGAAATCGGTTTACCAAACTGCTGCCGTTCCTGCGAGTAGCGGACGGCTGACTCATATGCTCCCTGAGCGATGCCAACGCCAAGTGCAGCAATGGAGATTCGTCCTCCATCCAGGATTTCCATTGCATTTACGAAGCCTTGCCCCTCTTCACCCAGTAAATTACCGTCGGGTACAAAGCAGTCTTCAAACACGACACTGGCAGTTTCTGACGCACGCAGGCCTAGCTTGTTCTCCTTCTTCGACGGAGAGAACCCATTCATTCCCTTTTCGAAGATAAATGCTGATATTCCCTTGCTGCGATTACTCCGGTCGGTAACCGCCATCGCTACACAAGTGTCCGCATGGATCGCGTGGGTGATGAAGTTTTTTGATCCATTGACGATCCATCCGCCATCGGTACGCACGGCGGTCGATTTAGTACCTGACGCGTCTGAGCCGGCACTTGGCTCAGTTAATCCCCACGCACCCAGGTGTGTTCCCGAAGCCAGTGGAGTTAAGAACTTTTTCCTCTGTTCCTCTGAGCCATAACTAAAGATGTGATTGGAGCAAAGTGAATTGTGCGCGGCTACCGAAATCCCGACCGAGCCATCTACGCGCGAGAGCTCTTCGATGATAGTCGCGTATTCGACATAACCCATCCCCGCCCCGCCATACTCTTCAGGAAACAACACACCAAGAAGCCCGAGCTCTCCGAGCTTTGGTTGCAACTCAACTGGAAAGTGCTGCGATTCATCCCACTCCATTACATGTGGCGCGATCTCTGACTCCGCAAACTCGCGTACACTCGCCTTGATTTGCTTTTGTTCTTCGGTTAATTCGAAATTCATAAGATTAGTTTAATAAAACCTTGAAATAGTCGCGAATCCGCGAGCCGTTCTTGGAAGCGGTCAGTACCACCTCGCGGTAGCGGGTGGGTGCGTAGCTTGTTTTTAACGATTGATATTGGCTGCGCACCCACCCGCTACCGCGAGGTGGTACTGACCCGTTTCTTCATCAGTCGCTTTACTTCACCGATTGTCAATAATCGCCAGTAACCTGGCTTTAAACTCTCATCAGTCAAGGAACCGATCCGTATGCGCCGCAGCTTTAAGACGGAATGGCCAATCAGATCAAACATTCTACGCACCTGTTGGTTCTTCCCCTGATGTAACAGCACCTCAAACCATGCGTTGTTCTCAGTTTCATGCAATAACTTTATTTTTGCCGGCGCAGTACGCGTGCCATCTTCGAGTGTCACTCCTCGCCGCAAACGTGCAATAGCAGCTTCGGTCGGCGCTCCCTTCACCTTCACCTCGTAAACCTTATCAACGCGGTTGCGAGCGGATGTGATGTAGTTCGTTAACTCTCCATCGTTGGTCAGGATGAGCAAGCCTTCGGTATTGAAATCAAGACGACCCACCGGATGCACTTTACCGATCGAGCGTGGCAACAACTCCGTGACTAACGGACGACCCTCAGGGTCAGACAGGCTGGAAAGATAACCTCGAGGCTTATTCAATAATACGTAGACCTTTTCCTGGTTCTTTATCTGCGGGTTGATCAGCTTGCCGTTTACTTTGATGTGATCTTTGTCTGGATCGGCTTTAGTTCCGAGTTCGGTAACGACCTTACCGTTCAGTGAAACCTTGCCGCTGCTGATGAGTTCTTCCGCATGCCGTCGGGATGCGATGCCGGCTGCGGCGATTAGTTTCTGAAGACGCTCTTGCATTCGTAAATCGTAACGCTCTGTCCGACGAACTTTAGTTTGTCGTCGCGCTGGTTAATCGGACGATAATTCCTCTGAGGGCCTCAATGCCAACGACGACAAACTAAAGTTCGTCGGACAACCACCTCGATTCACGTTTAAGTCCCGCTCAAATCCTGGAAGTCTTCGACGCTCGGCAATTCTGTCAGGTCCTTCAGCCCAAACTGCAAAAGAAAATCTTTGGAGGTCCCGTACATCATTGGACGACCGACGGTTTCCTTCCTTCCCTTCGCAACGATCAGCTTCTTATCGAGAAGTGTCTTAATCGCCGATGGCGATTGAACACCTCGGATTTCCAGAATCTCTGGAACAGTGACAGGTTGACGATAAGCAATGACGGCCAACGTCTCGAGCGAGGCGATGGTGAGTTTTGCGCTGGGACGGGTTCGCAGCAGACGGCGAACATATTCATGATGTTCCGGACGAGTAGCAAACTGCCAACCACCTGCAACCTCCCGTAACTGAAGTCCTCCGTTACGTCCATTAAACTCTTCAGCAAGTGCACCAACGGTTTGCGCTACGGCGTCGCGATCTTCTTTTAAGACGCCAGCGATCGATTTGATACTGAGAGGTTCTTCGGAAACAAAGATCAGTGCCTCGATGATCGCAGCTCTCTCTGACTGACTTGGAGGAGCCAGAACCTCCGACTCGTCTTCAGCCTCCTCGGCCTGCGACGGATCAGCAGCTTCGACCTCAGCCACCATCGCGGCGAGCTCTCTGGCAGCTTCTTCGTTCAGCGCCGCCTCATCAGGTGTCTCCGGCGCTTCTTGATTATCTGTTTGTTCGTTAGGTGCCATTGTTACCATTATTACGTGGCGACGCGCGCGACAATCTCGCCAAACGTTTCGCGCTGGAATAGTTTTATCTCCGTAGTCCTCACCAGTTCGAGAACTGATAAGAAGGCAAGCACTAATTCGCGCCGAGAACGAGCTCGTTCAAAAAAGACTCTGAGATTGAGTTCGCCCGCTGACAACACCATGTTACGCAAACGCTCGAGCATTTCAGCCATTGAAATCTCTTCGCGCTCGATTTCCAGGAGAACCTCTTCTTTGTGCCGCGCCAGAATATCCTGGAAAACCTTCAAGAGATCGAAGACGCCTACGGCCACTTCCGGATTGTTCTTGTCGGTCTCAAGTTCTGCACGACGAAAGACTGCCTGCTCCACAGTTGCTTTCGACCAGAGCATTTCCGCAGCGGCTTTATATTTCTGATACTCCAGCAGCTGATTTACGAGGTCTGAACGCGGATCCTCGCTCTCCTCATCCGGCGCGAGCGGATCACGCGGGAGCAACATCCTGGTCTTGAGTTCAATGAGAGTAGCAGCCATGACCAGAAAATCGCCTGCCACAGCGATGTCCAACTCCTGCATGACACGCAGGTAGCGCAAATACTCATCAGTGATGCGCGCGACGGGAATATCGTAAATGCTTACTTGCTCCTGTCGAATCAAGTGAAGCAACAGATCGAGTGGACCTTCAAACTCACCCAGCAGAATCTTCAGATCGTCCGTCATTTCATCGGAAACGATCCTGGGCACGGCGCCGGCAACCTTCAACGGCGTCTCTGAAGTTTCCAGTGGCCTTTCCCGGATTTCCTCGTCCACCATCAGTTCCACGCCCCACTCAACCCAACGTGTTGGAAAACTTGTTTCAGGGTGACTGAAGCGATGCTCTGCGCTTTGTCACGACCCATTTTCAAAATCTGACTAAGTTGATCGTCCGTAATATCTCTGACTCGCTGCTGGATTGGTTGTAAAAACTCGATCGTTGCTTCGGCAAGTTGACCTTTCAACTGCGCATAACCCTTTCCTGCAAAGTAGTCTTCAACCTCCTGCTGGGTCTTGCCAGTTATCAGGTGGTAAATCTCAAGCAGGTTGTTAATAGCAGGCCGTGATTCGTCAAACTTTATTTCCGTTCCGGAATCAGTTACTGCTCGCTTGAACTTACGTTGCACAGTGTCCGGGTCGTCCATCAGCAACACGCAACCGTTCGGGTCGTCATCCGATTTTGACATCTTCTTCAGGGGATCCGAAAGGGACATAATTCGCGCACCGAGCTTCGGGATGTACGGATCTGGAACCTTGAACGTCTGCCCGTAGTCTCGGTTGAATCTCATTGCGATGTCGCGAGTCAACTCGAGGTGTTGCTTTTGATCGTCGCCGACGGGAACGAGATCTGTCTGGTAAAGCAGAATGTCAGATGCCATCAAAAGTGGATATTCAAAGAGACCAACAGAGACATTCTCTCCCTGCTTCTTAGCTTTATCTTTGTATTGCGTCATGCGCTCGAGCTCTGACATGCGGGCGACTCCGTTGAGTATCCACGTCAGCTCAGCGTGTTCATGAACATCCGACTGAATAAAGATCGTAGAGACGTTCGGATCTATGCCCACAGCAAGATAGATGCGAGCAAGGTCCCGCGTTTTTTCCGCAAGCTGTTTGGGATCTTGCGGCAGCGTCAAAGCGTGAAGATTGACAATGCAGTAGAAGGCCTCGTACTCGTTTTGTAGCGCTACCCAGTTTCGGAGCGCTCCCAGATAGTTACCTAGATGAACATTACCCGTTGGTTGGGCACCGCTAAAGATTCGTTTTGGCATTCCCTAAGTTTTAGAGCGACAGTAAAAACCGTAAGACCCAGATTACCGGGCTGAATAATACATTGAGCACGCCCGCCTGCATCGCAATCAATAGGATAATGAAGCCAAAACGTTCGAGCACTTCTAACGCAGGTTGCATACTGCTGGGCAAAAGTGAATACAGAACTTTGCTACCGTCGAGAGGCGGGAACGGCAGTAGATTGAAAAATGCCAGGGACACATTTAATAAGAGTGCTCGAAACAAAAAGATCTGAACCGGCTCGCTCAATCCAGCCAACGATGTGCCCGGCTCAAACAAGGAGGTGTGTTGAATCACCTTGATAATCAACAAAGCAACGATTGCGATCGACAGATTCGCAAGGATCCCCGCAATCGAAACCATGATGTTGGCGATGTCCTTGTTACGCCATCTCAACGGATTCACCGGCGTTGGCTTGCCCCATCCAATCAAAGGAATACTTGCCAGTGGGCCACCGATATTTCCAATAATAAAACCGGCAATGGGAATCAAAAGAGTTCCAATAGGATCTATGTGAGCGATAGGATTCAGCGTAATCCGACCCAGGAGACGAGCGGTATCATCACCAAACCTGTAAGACATCCATGCGTGAGCGGCCTCGTGCGCTGAAATCGCGAACAACAGCACGACCATATAGATCACAAGTTGTGGGATTAATTGTTCTGCGTTCACTCAGAATCTCACGTGGTTAGCGGGTTAAAAACAGAGCGGCCAACTTAGCATTCCAAAAACTAAGTGTCAAAACATCGTACGACAAGCTGTTAGCCTGTCGTCGTTCAGTTTCGAGGACCCCATTTTGTACAAATCATGCTCCGAGGCAACCGCGACAGGCTAACAGCCTGTCTTACTACGGCTACAAAAGCGTTCCCTGAATCTGCATCGGGAGACTGTAAACCGAGTCGATCGAAACCACCGCCATCTCACCACTAGCGCTAAATGCAAGTCCCACGAGATTAACTCCCGCGACTACAAGACTCGCCTCCTCGCCGTCTGGTGAGATTCTTACGATTCCTCGTCGTCCTCTTAGAGAAGCAGCAACGTAGAGATTGCCCTCGCTGTCGAAAGCCAGTCCCTGGGGACGACCGAGTCCTTTGTAAAAAACGTCAACCTGACCATCTTTGTTCACTCGCCAAACACAATCAAAACTGGTGACGGTTGGTCCCGTAACGTAGAGATGACCATCAGGACCAAAAGCGAGGTGATAGGCCGAGACTGAAGGTTCCAACTGAGCGAATGGTTTCTCTTCACCAATACCATTCACCCGAAAGATCGTTCCAGTTCGATCGCCAACATGCAAAACGCCGTCGCTGTCAAAAGCGATTCCAGTGGCGACTCCGAGGTTGCGAGAAAATGCGACCGCATCTTTGAATGGGTTAACTCTGTAGACGGTGCCATCGAGACGACTCGTCACAAACATCTCGCCTTCAGGACTGAACGCAATACCCGTGGGATTCGAAATATCACCCGAGTATTCGATCACATCACCGCTTACATCGATCCGAAATAAGGTAACGGGCAGCTCTTCACCGCGAGAACCGGAACGTGTCACAAACAGAGAACCATCTTCAGGATCAAAGGCCGGGTTAGCGACGGGATGCAAATCGCTCGCGAGTTTACGCCCGATCAAAAAGGGCACCGGCTCAGTTCGATCATCTCCGCTTTTTAAGGTTACCTGCACCGATCCACCACGGCGGTCCTCAGGGATTGTTGCCAGTACTCTTTCACAACCGAGCGCTACAATTCCACCGACAGTTTCGTCAAACAGAACCTCACATTCGTCAGGATCGCTGGTATCAAAGCTCTCGCAGTCGATGATGACTTCACCTCCGCCGGTTCCGCAGGCAGGGTCGATCCTGTTGATTTTGGTTTGATTCGACATTCGGGTATTACGGAGATCCCAGGGCTGGATAAAGGCCCGACCCCTACAAAATGGCTCATCATACTTCGCCCTCAGATCGAAGTCTAACCTGTGCCGCTGTGCTATAATCCGCCGCGAAGTTGTTAAGTGCGGACTTTCAGAAGAACCCGAGTTTTAGACTTTCCGAGCAGAGAGTTGCGCACGATCAATATCTCAATGTTTAGACGACTCTGCGACTTCGCGTTGCCGAGCAAAGCAACAGCTACCCCACACCCTACGACGTTTACCGCCCGTAACACTTATTCTGTAACTGCAGAGTCTCCACCCATCGCAACAGCCTCGAGGTTCAGCAACACACAAGAGCAAGGAGGGATGGATCCATTACTAGCGCTTTAGGCAATACGCTGGGACTAAAACCGAACCAACTTCGTCGTATAGAAAAACTCTATACGCGCCGTATTCCTCCAGACCAGATCGTTACTCCAGAATTTGCGCGCCAGCTTGGAGAACTCTCTCACGAGACCCGCCGCCAGATCGGAGTGCTCATCGATCGCAAGGGACATATTCAATACGTAATGGTTGGTGACAATCGCGGAATCGAACTTCCGGATTTCAAACGAGTACGCGTAGCGTCCGGCCGGTTCCGCGGTTTGCGATGTGTTCATACGCATCTGCGTGGCGAGCAACTTACACAGGATGACTTAACTGACCTCGCCCTTTTACGTTTGGATTTGATGGCCGCAATCGACGTGGATTCGAATACCGGACTGCCCGGACTGGTCCATGCTGCGCATCTTTTGCCACTACACGCCGGTGATCTGGATCACGCAACTGCTCCGGACGTGTACGGGTTTCTGGAACCACGAATCCCTTCCCAACTCGATCTCGACTTCCTGGCACTGATCGATTCGCTTGAAGATGAAATGGCCAGGAACCGTCGAGCGGCGCGACGGGCTGAAGTTCGCGATCGCACGATCCTCGTCGGTGTAGCGACAGGACCAATTGCTGACGCAGAGGAATCAATGGCCGAACTTGCCGAACTCGCGTCGTCAGCCGGAGTTGTGGTTCAGGACAAGATTATTCAACGTCGTTCTGCTATTGATCCGCGCACAGTTTTGGGCAAGGGAAAGTTGGATGAGCTAATTATTCGTGCACTTCAATTGGGCGCAGACATGCTCGTATTTGACAGTGATCTGTCCCCAGCACAAGTTCGTTCACTTTCGGAAACGACAGATCTGAAGATCATCGACAGGTCGCAATTGATACTCGATATATTTGCGCAGCGAGCACTGTCGAAGGAAGGAAAGATTCAAGTAGAGCTCGCGCAATTGAAATATCTTCTGCCACGACTCATCGCAGGCCAGGACTCGGCATTTTCACGCCTGGCGGGTGGAATTGGAGGTCGGGGTCCGGGAGAAACAAAACTGGAGACCGACCGCCGGCGCGTCAGAGATCGAATAAACCGGCTCGAAAGAGCAATCGAAGAACAACGGCAACGACGTCAGGAACGTCGTAAAGCGCGAACGCGACAGGCTCTGCCGGTAATCTCCATCGTCGGCTATACCAACGCGGGAAAATCGACTCTACTCAATGCTCTTACAAAGAGTGAAGTGCATGCTGAACAGCGAATGTTTGCCACGCTCGATCCTACGTCAAGAAGGTTGCGTTTACCGCGTGAACAAGAAGTAATCATTAATGATACAGTCGGATTTATTCGAGATCTGCCGCCAGATTTAATCTCTGCGTTTCGGGCCACATTGGAGGAGATCAGCAGCAGCAGTTTGCTGGTTCATGCGGTCGATATCTCGAACCCTCGTTGGCCGCAGCAAATTCGGTCCGTCAAGAGTATTCTCGCCGACTTAAAACTAAGCGATATTCCGACGATCCTCGCTTTGAATAAATCGGATTTGGTTGATCAGGAAACGCTTGATGCTGCATTCAGGCTGGTTCAGACTGAAGCAACTGATGTTATCGCCATATCCGCGATTTCTCAGGCGAGTTTGACCCCCTTGCTGGAAAAGGCCGGTGCGCTTCTAGCCCGGAATCTGGCCCGTCCTTCGCAGCACGATGACCGAAGAAGTTTTGCGATCTCGCATATAGCATAATGGGTCTTAGGCCACGCTTTAAAAGCCCTCTGAGTCAAACTCGCGACAAACTCGTGAGCTACGCGATTCGTCCATTCATGCTTTTCGAACCGCGAAAGCGCTTTCTTCTCTTATCTGCGATTTTGATTGCACTAACGACTGTACTTCTCCTGACTGGCACTTCGTCAGCGCTCACTGAAAGCTACAAGGAAGGTCAAGTCTTAAACCGCGCAATTGTTTCGCCTGCGGACATCACCACAGTTGACATCGCAGAAACAGAGCAGAAAAGAGCCGCAGCAAAAAAAGCGGCCCATCCTGTTTTCAATTTTGACTCAAGCAGAGCCGAAACGTCTGTCCAAAGTTTTCGAGCTGCATGGGATGATCTCAAGAAACAATATGCGTCGGGGGTGAGTAAGCCCACCTGGAGTGGTGAGGGCGGTAACCCCGTCGTCCATGCAATCCTTAGTCACGGCTTCAATGAAGCCGATCTAGATCGTCTGACGGCCATTATTCGTGAAACCGCCGCCAGCTACATCTATGATGACAATGATGCTGATCGATTGGACCAGGATATTGTCATTGTCGATGTTCGCAATCCCCTGTCGCAAATGATAATGCCGGCACCTCGAACACGAATGATTGCAGTTTCAGCGGCCCGCCGTAATCTCGAATTGCGCATACTCAATCTGCAAGGCTGGACACCGGAACAGAAGGCTGCGGTTTCTGCGGCACTGATTCCACTGATTCGACCGAATGTCGTACCCGACCAGGCTGCCACTGCCGCCGCGCGAGAGAGCGCAGCAAATCAAATCGCACCAGTTGTAATTTCACTAAAGCGGAACCAGGTAATCGCGCGTGAGGGAGATACTGTTACCGCGACTACGCTTGCACAGATCGCGGCTATCAAAGACACAGGTCATGAGGGGCGACCATTTCAGAATATCCTCGGGTTGTTCCTTGTTGTAGCGGCAATTTACTGGGCGGCATGGAAGTTTACCGAGCATCGAAGCAGCAGCAACTCAGTTACGCTCCATAAGTACAAAGCATTCGCGCTGGTAGGCTCTGCCATTCTGGTTGAGACGGCCCTTATGAAGGTTGGGTTTATTTTTGGTGACAGCGTCGCAGCACAACGAGTAAACGCACCCTTCAACGACCCGACCATCTGGAACTTTGCCATACCGTTCGCTGCTGCCGCGCTTCTTGTCGCAATGCTGGTCGATACGCAGCTCGCTTTTTTGACCGGCATCATCACTGCAATCTTTGCCGGAATGCTCGCACCGAGTGGCATGCAAAAGGCTCTGTATGCCATGGTTTCATGTTCTGCCGCGGTGTACGGGATTGGTCGTTATCGTGAAAGACAATCGGTGACGCTCGCGGGATTATTGGTGGGCAGTGCCAACATCGTGATAGCTCTTGCACTGATCGCATATGCCGAGCAACCTTTCAGCTTGAACACGATTTTGTTGGCGATTGGCTGTGGCCTGGCTGGTGGACTGCTAACAGCCGTCTTTACGGCCGGCGGATTACCCATCAACGAATCCTTATTCGGTATTCTCACTGACGTCAAACTTCTGGAATTGTCGAATGCCGATCTTCCGGTGCTGGGCCAATTGGCACTGCGAGCTCCGGGAACCAACCAACATTCACACGCGGTGGGTCAGTTAGCTGAAGACGCGTGTCGCGCCGTCGGCGCCAATCCTCTTTTAGCGAGAATCGGCGCTCTGTATCACGACATCGGCAAGTTAGCAGCTCCCGAATACTTTGTGGAAAACCAGCAAGGCTCAAATCCACACGATCGATTACGACCGCAGCAGAGCGCAAAGATCATTACCAGTCACGTAACCTACGGAGCTCGCCTCGCGAAAGAGATTGGTCTGCCTGAAAAGATTGCAGACTTTATTCCACAACACCACGGAACTCGCACACTCCATTACTTCCTGCGCAAAGCTCAAGCACAAGCCAAACCAAACGAGACAATCAACGAAGCCGATTTTCGGTATCCGGGGCCAAAGCCTCAATTCAAAGAAGCGGCAATCATGATGCTCGCTGATTCTTGTGAGGCTGCCGCACGTTCACTTGCGCGACCTGATCCGGAAAGCATTCGAGCCATAGTCCTGAAGATTGTTGATGCCATCATAAGTGATGGCCAGCTTGACCAGTGCAACATCACGCTTCAGGAGTTAACCACTATCAGAGAAGCAATGATCAGCGCTCTGACTGCTATCTACCACGCTCGCATTGATTATCCGGGGTTCAATGCTCCACCGATGACCACGCCGCTACCACCTTTGCCGGCGGCAAACTTAGACAGTGAAGAACGTGGCGTCAGTTATTCGAGACCATCCGACGTGCCAATCAGCCGCGGCGGCGAGGTTGAAGATGAAGCCATACCTCGCAAAGTGGGAAAAGTCTGAATTCACTACCACCTCGTTAGAAAACACGATAGGTCATATAGGTCCTATATGTCCTATAAGTCGCATACTCGATCTACAGGAGCTCAAAACTGACCGCGTAGCTTGTTGTAGGTTGTATGCAGATCTTCAGGAATGATTCGTGTGTCGGCAACTGAGGTCATGAAGTTTGTATCGCCGGACCAGCGAGGAAGTATGTGCAGGTGTATGTGGTCGGCAATTCCAGCACCGGCGGCTGCTCCCAAATTCATCCCGATATTGAAACCTGGTGGAGAATAAACTTTACGCAGCACCACTTCCGATCTTTTTGCGAGATCCATTAATTCATCGGTGATGTCTTTGGAGGTTGATTCAAGATCTCCTAAATGCTGGTAAGGCACAAGAAGAAGGTGACCCGTAATATACGGATAAAGATTCAAAGCAACGAAAGCATTGGTACCTCGATGCAAAACGAAGTTCGCCTCGTCGTTCTCAGTCTCTCGAGCGAGGCGGCAAAAGACGCACGAACTCGCTTGCGAGTCCACGCCCGATGCGATGTATTTAGCACGCCAGGGACTCCACAATCGATCCAATGTATTTACCTCGGACCTTATAGGATAGGAGGTTGCCGTACATCACCAGCAAGCTCTGGAGCGCTTCCGGTCGAGGAGGAAGCACTTGCGTTATCATCGTTGATGAGTTCCTTAAGCTCTTTGCCGGGTTTGAAATAAGGTACGCGTTTGGCAGGGATACTGACGGGATCACCAGTCTTGGGGTTTCGGCCTCGCCTGGCACCACGTTCACGGACTCGAAAGCTACCAAAACCTCGCAGTTCGATTTTCTCGCCTTGATTGAGCGTCTCAATGATGCTTTCAAAGACAATTTCGACTAAACGTTCGGCGTCTTTCTTTGTGAGTTCTGCGGCTCGAGCAACGTCCTCGACGAGTTCTGCTTTTGTCATGCATCACCTCGGTGGCTCAAAAGATGGTCCAAGCTAAACCGTGAAGCCCTGAATAAGTATTTAGTTAACTTCTTGATGTGGCGAGATAAGCTGCCCGTACACTATCAGAAAATGTTCGGGTGGGGCAAGACTTGTGATTGCGCGCCGCTGAACGGTAAAAAGCCCTGCAACAAAGATGAAGCAGGGCTGTAATCGATGACGTTATTCTTCGTCGGTCTCGGATTTATTCAAACCGAAATCTGCAAGCTCTCCCAAAGAAGCCATCCCACCGCCAGCTTCCGAAGAATAGATCTTCGTATCCACAATCGGTTCGTCTTTACCGACAGCCCTTGCGGAGAGGCCAATCTTTTTTGTTTCGGGGTCGATGCGAAGAATTTTGAAGTCGAGCTCCTGGCCCAACTGGACCACGTCATCTGGCTTATTGACGCGTTCGTCTGATAGCTCCGAAATATGGCATAACCCCTCAAGGTTATCGTCCAACTCAATGAACGCCCCAAAATTCGCGAAACGCGCAACCTTGCCATGAACAACATCACCTGGCTTGTGTTCGGTTGTGAATTTCTCCCAGGCATTTGGTTCAAGGTCTTTAATCGAGAGCGACAACCGCCGATTTTCGGTATCGATACTGGTGATAACCGCGTCGATCTCCTGACCCTTCTTCAGAACTTCACTCGGATGCTTTATCCGTCGCGACCAGGAAATGTCTGACACGTGAACGAGTCCATCCACACCGTCTTCTATCTCAATGAATGCGCCGAAGTCAGTCAAATTCCGCACGCGTCCATGAACACGCATCCCGACCTGGTATCGTTCATGCAACGTCTGCCACGGATTCTCCTGAACTTGCTTCATGCCGAGACTGATACGACGCGCCTTGGGATCGACGCTCAACACCTCGACCTCTACCGAGTCTCCCGGATTCACAACCTTGCTCGGATGCTTCACGCGCTTGGACCAGCTCATCTCGGAAACGTGAACGAGACCTTCGACTCCATTCTCCAGTTCCACGAAAGCGCCGTAGTCTGCAACGCTTGCAACCTTGCCACTTACACGCGTGCCTACGGGAAAGCGTTCTTCAACACTCGACCATGGATCCGGCAATAGCTGCTTGTATCCCAGTGAAACTCGTTCGCGCTCTCGATCAAACTTGAGGACCTTGACTTGAATGTTGTCGCCAACATGAAAGAGTTCGTTGGGATTTTGTAGCCGGCCCCATGACATGTCTGTGACGTGCAACAACCCATCCACTCCGCCGAGGTCAACAAACGCGCCATAGTCAGTGAGGTTCTTTATCTGACCTTCAACAACAATGTCCTCTTCGATCTGTTGAAGCGTTTGATCTTTTCTCCCCGTGTTCTCCTGCTCAATTACTGCTTTGCGAGACAAGACTACATTTGAGCGTTTGCGGTTGAGCTTGATTACTTTGGCTTCAATGATTTGGTTACGAAGGCTATCGAGATTACGAACAGGCCGCACGTCCACTTGTGAACCCGGAAGGAAAGCTGCAATCCCGTCAATGTCAACGCGCAAACCACCTTTGATGCGATCGATTACACGTCCTTTAACGTTCGAGCCTTCGCGGTAAGCCTTTTCAAGATCGTCCCAGGCCTTCATCCGAACTGCGTCAGCGCGGGAAAGAACAGGCAGGCCATCTGCGGTCTCCATGCTCTTAACGAGCACTTCAACTTCGTCGCCGGGCTTTACAGTGATTTCACCGTTTTCAGTAAACTCAGCGGGATTGACTATGCCTTCAGATTTGTAGCCGAAGTCGATTACTACTCCGCGTTCACTTAGACCAACAACAGTGCCTCGAACCACTTCCCCTTCTTCGAGAGTGGCCTGCTCCTGCTCGAACTGATCAAGTAACTGACCAAAATCGACGTCTCCACCCGAGCGTGCTTCCTCGGCATCATCGAGTTCGGCAGCTTTGGCGGCAGCCGCAGTAGGTTGGTTTGAGACGTCGGCAGTTTGCGGCGCAGCTTCAGGCTCGCCGGAGGTTGGTTTATTTTCAGCCTCGCTGGGATTCAGCTTGGGTTGTTCACTAGACATGCATACTCCTGTACTTCCCGATAACTTGTAGCGCGTGGGACGATCATATCGCGCTCATCTGACACTAACAATCATCGCAGGTGTCGATGAAAGTCAGGCAGTATTTTAGCGGCCCTTCTTTTGTGTGATCCTGGCGTTGTCGGGAATATGAGCTGGCGAGGATGGAGTTTGGAATTGGAAAATGTCGAGTTAATTTTGATTCGATACCGCCCTGCCGTAGTCACCCGCTTGATCCGACAAACACCCGCCGCCTCTTAACCGGGTAGGGCGGCAATGTACACGGCACAATAACGCATGTCAAGGCGCGCAAGCGTAGGCTGACGTTACATTTGCCTTCAAAAAGGAAAACGCCACGAGCAGACTCGCCGGCGTTCTCTTTCTCGATCTGATGAATGCGATTACTGGCTCGCCGAAAGGTTCTCGGATGTGCGCGGAACGACGTACACACCCGCGGAATGAGAGCCAACGAAGAGCACGTTTTGATCTTGAGAATCAAACGCCAGCGCCCAGATTCTTTGGCTGGGCAAACGACGCGACTTTGGATCAATTCGAGCCCATGTAACACCGCCATTAGTCGTTCTGTAAACTCCGCCTCCGATCTCTCCAGTTTGGTATGCATTACCTGCAAAAATCTCATCGCCATTTCTTGGATTGATCAGAATTGAGGTGAAATCGCCAAACGGCAAATTACCTCCGCGACGAGTCCACGTAGCGCCACCGTCATGCGAGATATAGAAAGCCTGTTTGGTGCCTGCATACACATAACTCGGACGATGCGGATCTTGCACGACCGTGTTGACTGGAAAATCACCCGGAATTCCTGGAGATTGACGCCACGTTTTTCCGCCATCCTTCGTCACCAGCACGCCTGAAGCAGGAGTTCCGACAAAAATTGTCTCCGGCTCTTCAAGATTGGTTGAGATACAACTCACGCGCGGATCGAGCCCGGATCCAAACGCCAGTTTTTGCCAACCCTTCGCTGGATCGAGGCTGCGATAGAGTCCGGTGTTTGTAGCAGCCAGGTATCCAGGCTTGCCCGACTCCGGGTCAACGGTATGAGCGAGCGCATTAACCGCATCGGCAAGAATCACATTTGCTTGTTCACCGGTTTCAGCAGTACTCAATTTCGACACACCGAGTGCTGCAAGCGTGATGTCATCAAACTTCCCGGTTGCAGGTAAGTGACGGTCAGCCTGAAAGCGTTTGAGTGCTGCAAGTGTCAACGGGCCACCTTTACCGTCTGGTGGTCCAATATGATAACCAGCATTATTCAATGCTTCCTGCACGGCAGTGATTGTTTCTTCCGAAACCGTCGGACGCTTAGGGCGCGATTTCGCTGTGGACTTCACAGTGCGACCGGCGGTTCGCGGAGCCGGCTTCTTTAGCTCCGGCGTTGAAGGAGCCCATACAGGCGCCCAGGAAAGTCCACGATCGACTGAACGATAAACACCAAGATTGGTGCCAAGGTAGATGATGTTGGCGTCGATCACGTCCTGCATAATTGAGTAAGTGATCAAACGTGAAGGCATACTGCGCATCGACGGTCGCCATGTCTCGCCGTTGTCATTGCTCACAAAAAAGAAGCCGCCACCTGTCGCAGTGTTGATTGTAGACGCGTAAATACGATTAGGTGTTTCACGGTCAGCGAGTATTGCGTTAGCAAATCGACCACTGAAACCTCCGTTGGTCGGTACGAAAGATTTGCCGCCATCGTTTGACACCATCACACCGTAATTGTTGGTTCCGATATAAACAGTATCAGGTCGCGAAGGATGGACTGCGATTGAGTTGATCTCGAGTTGACGTGACGTTGTAACCGTCCACGAATCAGCATCGCCGCCTTTTTCGGAACGCCAAAAGCCTTCAGTGGTTCCAGCGAATACGACTCCCGGAATTGACGGATGTTGAAGGATCGCACGAGTGCGTCGCGACTGCGATGGAATGCCCTGGACCTTTTTCCAACTTTCACCGGCTGACTTGCTTTCGTAGATACCACTGCACGCGGAAGCGATGATGTGATTGGGATCGCGCGGATCGATATCAATCGCGAAGATATCGGAATCATCAATGATTCCGGTCTTGATGGATTTCCATGTTTGGCCGCCGTCGGACGATTTGTATGGAAGATACCAGGTGCCTGCGTAGATGATGTTCGTAGTTCGCGGATCGATTGCAAGAGACTCAACGTGAATCAGATTCGGAGTATTCTGCGTGGGTAGTTGCTGCCAGCTTTCTCCCGCATCGTCGGACCGGAAAATGCCATTAAAGGTTCCTGCGATCAGAGTGTCGGGATCGGACGGTGATTGTGCGAGCGAATGGATCGCTTCGTTTTTCAGTTGTGAGCTTTCACGGAAGCTGTTTCCACCGTCGCTGGATTTGAAGAATCCGCCAGGTTCCTTATGCCGGTGCGCGGCAACATAGATAGTACGCGGGTTACGTGGGTCGACAATGATGTGATCAACGAAGAGTCTTGGGCGACTGAAGTTGTAAAGCAATTGCCATGTCTTACCGGCATCCGACGAAGTGTAAAGCTGACCGTCGAGCGTTCCGAAATAAAATCGATCGGGATTAGTCGGATCGACAACAAGTCCTCGGACATCTCCTCCCGGAGGCCCCGTGTTACGCCAATCGTTCGAATACAGTGCAGGATCTGTCGACCCGTCGGTCCGTGCAGCGACAGGAATCGACGGAGTGACCAAGTCAACAAGGAGCAAAACGAGAGCGAGGGGGATGTACTTCTTAATGCAATTCATCGTTCATTCATCCAGGGGTTTACGAGCCAGGCGGAGCGACGCCGCTCACCGAGAAACCTCAGTTTAGTACAAATCGAAAGGTTTGTGTTCAAAACCTCACCCACGCAGATAGGATGCCGGTCATTTAAATCGAAGTTGTACTGAAAAGTGCTCCTAAAGCTAAGCGGGCGATGCAACTCGTACGAGTTGCATCGCCCGCTCTGGTTGTGGGTCTCAGGTGTTAAACCCAGACCGGTTATTTATTCGTCGTCGCCTCGACCGCGGCGTCGTCGCGGAGCTTTCTTGCACTCCGGACAAGGAGACACAGCATTCGTCGTATCGACAGTTGGTGCGTCTGCACCTTGCGGGACAACCCAAAGCTGTACCGTCAGGTCGGAACGACATCCTCCATCTACGACCGTGATGCGTCCAGCCTCGATGCCTCTCGTGTTGACGAGGTAATCTTTGGCGCGGTCGCCTCTCTGCTGAGCCTCACCGGCGCAACTGCCATATACGATAATCGTGGCGGATGAACCTGGTGTGTTCTGAAGCTGAATCGCGTAGTTATCGAGTCTGGCTTTCTCGTCGTTGAACTTGATGTTGCCATACTCGTCAAACTTCGATGAAATCGGCTTCGGCGGTTTCACACTCGTTGTGCACGATGCAGTCGCAGAGCATGACGGATCCGCACCACCGATACTCACGGTAGCAGTTACGCTTTGACCACCCAGCCCAGCCGTATCGACTGTGATTGTGGACGTACCCTGACCGCTACTGATCGTTCCCGCTGACACTGACCAATTGTAGGTCGGCGTCATATTTGCTGGCCCGCCTGATACGTTCGCCGTGAACGTGATAGGCGCTCCAAGATCAACGTCGGACGGGCAGCTCACCGAAATAGTCGGACATGGCGGTGGCGGCGCAACGCAGCCAGAGCAATCTGCGACCGTTACAGTCGCGCTACCGGATGCTGTGTGCTGGTTGCCATCGTTAACTTCCACGGTGGCAGTGTAAGTACCATTCGCAACCCCGGTTAGATCCCAACTCACTGATTTGCCTTCGCCACTGAGACGACCACCGGTAACGGACCACGTATAGAGTAGTGTGTCGTTATCAGCGTCAGTAGCGTTAGCGGTCAGCTGCACTGTGCTGTCACTAGGAGTACAGCTGGTCGAGCTCGTACCCGGAGGGCACGGACGCGTAATAGACGTCAGCGAAGCCGAAACGGATGAGACCACAGGCGCAACGTTAATGTGCGGCGGTACCCGCTCATTTCTACGTCCAGCCCAGAATTGGAATATGTATCCGTTCGGATCGTCAGAGAATATGAACCCCTGCGGGAAACCCTGCGAGGTTACCGGTCGGCTCGTTCCCGGTACTACAACAAGTCCTCGACCTACGACGTTCACGTTAGTGACTTGCTGGATCGGAATATTGAAGTCAGATGGATTGAAGTGATCTTGATCCTGCTGATTCAAATGTCTGCGATAGGCGAATCCAAAGCCGAACCATCGGCGCGGATAAACCTTGAAGCCGCCAACGACGTCGACTGGATTATTTTCAAATGCATTTGGCGTGCGTCCGCCCACGTATGTGACCGAGCGAACCTCAGCGATTGGCTGGAAGTGCTTGTTTACTGGAAAGTCAAAGCCAACACCAGAAAAGAATTCATCTGGTCGATCAAGCAAAACAAAATCGCCACCCAAGCCTTTCGGGTTGCTATTGAGAATATACCCGAGGTTAGCCGAAACGTTGATGTGCTTGCTTAACCTGCCATCGACGAACAATATCGCGCCGAAGTCACCGATATCGCCACCGGGGCTGGCGCCACGCTGCAGCATGTTAAAGCCCTGGAAATCGTTACCTTTATCTGCATACCAGCGATAGAACGGAATAATTCCTACGCCTAGCGGATTGTGCGGACCGGTCAATCGCCACTTTGCACCAACGACAAACGTATTGAAGGTACTCTGACCGTATAACCTATTGACGAATGGAGCGTCCGGAAGGTATGTCGGCGTCGTTGTGAATGTAAGTGGAATAGTAATCGGCAACGTAAGTGCCGTCGCGGGTAGCGTTGTGGTCGCCAAAACCACACCCGGCAGAATACTCCCGGCAGGCGAGCCTATACCTGGGAAGTTGTCAGCTGGTCCGAAGGTTCCACTGTTTGGTTGAACCACTGGCGGTCCGAGCTGAGCGTTGAATCCAGGAAAACCGAACTGCTGTCCGATTTGGCCTGGCGTAAGACCGAACGTCCCCGCAGAGCCGCCAACGAACGGAAATTGAACGAAAGGCTGATTATTGAGTGGCCGGAAGACTGCGGTGCCTGCTAGCGTGCCAACGGTCGGACCACTGGGCGACAAAACAATTGCTGGAGGGCTGCAAAGAGTTGCACCACAGAACAACTGCGAATTCGGCAAATAGAAGCTCGAGAGGTTCTGTGGATTGTTTACCTTTATTCCCCGGTAGCCGTCGACGTTGAAGAAGAGTTCCAGATGATCATTCAACCCCACGTTAAAACTGAGCGGGATATCAACGATATCAACATTTCCGGGATCACGATCGTAGTTGCTATAGGCAATGCTGAAAGTGAACTCACCCTTTCTCAGGGTTGAGCCATCATAAATTGTGAAGAGTCCGGTTGGTCCACCCGGAGGGCCACCAGTTCCAACTGCTGGAGACTGGTTACGCGGATCATTCGGCGATCTCAAAGTCTGTGCTGATACTGCGGCACACAGCACCAACGATACGAGCGCGGCTAAAAGCGCCCTAGTTGCGAGTCTCATCGCATTCCTCCTGCGAAACGAGTAAAAAATTCTGCGTAAAGGCACCGCCGCTAAGAGGTCGCTTGCAAAATAACTCAACCTCGTCTCGGAGGCGACAGCTACAGTTTTGTCAAAAAAGTTCAAGCCGTATGGACCATAAGATCCATCGGCGGCGCTCGGACTGCGATGAAACAGAGTACTGTCGGCCTTAACTTACAGTACCCATATTCATCAAGATGCTATTCCCGAGTTGTTCAAGCTTGAGGTAACTTCTAAGGGAAGCCAACCTCCCGTGTCAATGATTTTTACTCTCAAAACCGCGCTCTAAAAGTAAAAAAATCATGGCGGTGGTCCGAGTGTTAAATCATGCCAGACCATACTCTACCTTAAAACGGAAATCAAGCCCTTTTCACGACTTAGCGCCCATTTTGTTTATGTTTTTTCGGTCACGCATAGATGCCACGCATGCGGGTGTCATAGGCCACTCGGTCTATTGCCAGCATGTATGCCGCGGTCCTCGTATCGACCGAATGAGCATCGGCATAACGACACAGATCGTTGAAGCTGGCGACCATCTTGTCCTGTAATCTTTCGTTCACCACGTCCTCACGCCAGAAATATCCCATCCGGTCCTGGACCCATTCGAAATAGGAAACCGTAACCCCGCCCGCATTGGCGAGAATGTCTGGGATTACAAATATTCCTTTTTGGTGAAGAATCTCATCAGCCGCGGCAGTTGTCGGCCCGTTGGCGCCTTCGGCGAGCACCTTACACTTAATCTTGTCTGCATTTTGTGAGGTTATTTGGTTTTCCGTGGCTGCGGGAACCAGCACGTCGCATTCCAACTCGAGTAGCTCGTGGTTGTCTACGAATTCGACCCCCTCGTAACCCTCAAAGGATCGGGTTGCGGCCAGGTAGTCGAGAGCATGGGGAATATCGATGCCAGCGCGATTGTAAATTCCGCCGTGAACGTCCGATATTGCGACAACTTTGTAACCGGCCTCGTGCAGCAATCGCGCACCAATGCCCCCCACATTCCCAGAGCCCTGAACCACTACACGGGTCTCGGCAGGATTCATTTTGAATCGCTTGATGGCTTCATTGATTACGAAGAGGATGCCTCGGCCGGTCGCCTCGCGACGCCCCGAAGAACCACCCAGGTCAATCGGCTTGCCGGTAACAACAGCCGTCACCGTATGGCGAGCGTGCATTGAATACGTGTCCATGATCCAGGCCATCGTTTGCTCATTCGTGTTCATGTCTGGCGCCGGAACATCCTTTTCTGGACCAATAAAGTCAAGTAACTCGGCGGCATAACGTCGCGTCATTCTCTCCAACTCACCTACAGACATTTGCTGCGGGTCACAAATGATCCCGCCCTTGGCACCTCCAAAAGGAACATTCACTACCGCGCACTTCCAGGTCATCCACGCAGCTAATGCGCGGACCTCATCTATGTTTACGTCTGGTGCGTACCTGATTCCGCCTTTGGCTGGACCTCTAGCGAAATTGTGCTGGACGCGAAAGCCTTCAAAGACCTGGATTCGTCCTGAATCCATCCGCGTAGGGATATAGACTTTCAACTCGCGGTTCGGTACTCGCAGCACGGCATAAAGATCTGGATCGAGTTCGAGCAACTGCGCCGCTCTATCAAATCGCGACATCATTGATTCAAATGGATTCTGTTCTTTGATCTCACGAATATCGTCGACGTAAATTGTGCTGTACATGCTAACCATCGGATTTCTCCAGGTGAGGAGCTCGGGCACGCTCCCCAAAACAATAGAAATTTAGAAAACGTAAACGTAATTCAGGTTTTCAAACATTCTTGCCGGTCAAAACTTCATTCATCGATCCCGATCGATAACCCTGCAAATCTAAGGTGACGTATTTGAAGCCAAGTTCGCGAAAGCGCTGAGCGAGCTGTTCCAAAACCTCCCGCTTCAATACTCGGTCCATTTCTTCAGGAGCGATCTCTAAACGCACAAGCGTGTCATGATGACGAACTCTGAATTCGCGAAAACCAAACTCGCGGAGGATTTCTTCACCGCGATCAACTTTTCTTAAGCGTTCAATCGTAACGGTCGTTCCATAAGCGATACGAGAAGAGAGGCAAGGACTTGCCGGCTTGTTCCAGGTTGGCAAGTTTACTCTTCTGCTAAGCTCGCGAACTTCTGCCTTTGACATCTGCACTTCTATCAAAGGACTTCTTACCGCGTGCTCTTTCGCCGCCTGTCGCCCCGGACGATAATCGTCAAGATCATCGGTGGTCGAACCATCCACAATGAAGTTAATGCTTTTAGATCGGGCGAACGGCTCCAGCTTGCTGTACAACTCGTCCTTGCAAAAGTAACAACGATTACCAGCATTCGCGCGATAACCGGGATGGTCTAATTCCTCAGTCTGAATTCGCTCGTGATGAAAGCCAAACTCCTTGACAGCGTGGTCAATTTCGTCGCGCTGGTACTCGGCCAAACTCGGTGATTCTCCTGTTACGCAGATCGCGTTCGGGCCAAGTTCCGAAGTTGCGACGTATGCAACATAGCTACTATCGACGCCCCCAGAGTAGGCGACAACCACAGCGCTCATCGCACGAAAGAGCGCGCGCAATTGCTCCTCTTTGGCCAGCAACTCAGGCGAAACTCCTTGTTGATCGTTTTCTATTTCAATGATGGTTTCGTTCACGCTATTTGGGATTTGACCGGAGGCGACACGTTTACCGGGATTACGTCCTCGTTCGACTTTTGCTAAGGGTGGACGCATGGTAGCTCATGCATCAATGGACGTGCAACACGCATCTCAAAGAAGTATTTAGCCTGATTTTGGACGCACTTAAAACGCCGTGCTAACATTCACCACATCCCCGGATAGGTTTATCGAACATCCGAAGTTGTTTACAGTCTTGAGTACAGTGCCGGAATCTCACTTTTCGCTTTTCACAAAAATTTCGATACAAACAGCGATGCTAATGGTTGTTATCGCCGCGCTCTCTTTGTCTCTGAACGCACAAACGGACGAATTCGGAGACACCGCCGCCGACCCAGTCAAACTTTTTGAGCGGGGGCAAAGCGCGCACGCGAGGGGTGAGTTTGAGAAGGCACTCGAGTTCTATGAACAGGCGATCAAAGTTCGACCGGAATTTCCCGAGGCTGAATTTCAGCGCGGCAATGCTCTGGTTAGCTTATCGCGGTTCGATGAAGCAGACGCAGCGTTTCGCCGCGCTATAAGTCTCAAGAAGAATTGGTCGCTTCCGTATTCGGCGTTGGGAGTGCTTCTCATGAGACGCGATAAAGATCAGGAAGCCGCGACTGTCTTTCAACAAGCATTGACTGTTGACCCGCAGGACAACGTCGCGCTCCGAATGCTCTCTGAAATACGACTGCGGGGTGGCAACCCGAAGGAAGCACTAGAATTTGCCACAAAAGCAACGCAGGGTCAGGACGCTCCTGCCTCGGCATGGATAGGTCTTGCAATCGCTGAACGAGCTAATAACAACAAAGCGGCGGCCAGGAGAATTCTCGACAAGGTGCTGACCGACGAACCTGGAAATTGGACAGCGCTGCTGGAACGCGCCGATCTGCTTACGGATGACAGGGCCTACGATCTCGCAGTCGCAGATCTTCAATCAGCGGCGAAACTGCGACCCGGCGATAAAGTCGCATACGCTCGACTTGCATTTGTATATCAACAAGCCGGCAGAACCGATGAAGCAACAGCTGCGGCCAAAACCGCCGGCCTGGAGTTGCAAGCAAGCACTAATGGTGACAAGACAAAAGTCATCGGAACTCCAGAAGAGATCGAAGCAGCAAATAGCGAAGACTCCGCAACCGCCCGCCCTGCAATTCAAAAATTAATTGAGAAGAACCCACACAGTGCGATGCTTGTTGCTCGTCTCGCGGCTTCGTATCGAGTAGACGATCCAAATCGCTCGCTGGAGCTTTTTCGACGAGCTACACAAATGGAACCTACCATCCCAGACTACGCAGTTGGTTATGCTGCTGCGTTGGTCCGGGCTCGCCGGTTCCCAGAGGCCATAGGGATTTTGGTTCAGGTTTTAAGAGTCAGCCCGCAGAATTATTCGGCCCACACGAATCTGGGCACAGCGCTTTACGAAGCAAAACGTTATGCTGAGGCAATAAGTGAATTCGAATGGGTTCTTACATCAAAACCCGACGTAGTCGTGGCTCATTATTTTATTGCTACTTCACACGACTATCTCGGAGAATACCCTGAGGCTCTCGCTGCTTATGAGAAGTTCCTCGCGAGCGCCGATCCAAAAACTAATCAGCTCGAAATAGAAAAGGTCAAACTTCGTCTACCTGGTCTTCAGCGGCAAATCCAGCTTGGGCAAGGCGTAAAGAAAAAGCCCTGAGTTGCACGGGCGTCGTTATGTCGCACTTAATCAAACTGAGCATTGTTCTTACGAGTGTGTTGTGTTGCGCGCTCGTTGCGATGGCTCAGGATCCGGGACCTACTCCACAGCCGACCCCATTAACTGCGCCGCCACCTTTGCGCACCATATCGAAGGAAGAAAGATCTCAGATCGAAGCACCGGGTGATGGTAAGCAACGGATAAAGCTCACGATCGAATTCGCAGACGTTCATCTGACAAACGCCGAAAAATATACCGCGCAGAATAACTACGAATCAGCATCGCACGAAGTGGGCACTTATTACGCGCTAATCCAGAACTCTTTGACGTATCTCGCAACTCTTAAGCGAGACAGCAACAAGACCAGGGACTTATACAAACGTCTTGAACTGGCGTTACGCGCCGACGGGCCACGACTCACGCAAATGCGACGAATCACCCCGCTGGAGTTTGCCGTTTGGATAAAAGAGGTCGAAGACTTTGCGCGAGAGAGCAGAACTGAAGCCCTAAATTCTTTCTACGGACACACCGTGGTGCGCGACTCACAAAAGCCGGAAGAAAAGCCGAACGACAAACCTAACCCCTGAAAGTAAACACTTATGATCAGTCGAACCCTTCTGATTCTCCCGACACTTCTTCTTGCTTTACTAACTTGCTCAACGGTCAATGCTCAGCGCGATCACTTAACGCCGCAGGAAGTTGATCTGGTGAAGGAAGCACAAATCCTTGACAAAAGAATAGAGGTCTTCATCAAGGCTGCCGATCGTCGACTAATGGTTTTGAATGGAACCCAATCTGCGAATGCCAAGCAACTAAAGAAAGACTCTGAACTTTGGGGTGAGTTACCCACCGGATCTCATGCGGACCTGCTCGGCGACATAGCGGGCATACTTGATGAGGCAATAACCAACATCGATGACGTCAGCGCGCGTGATGAGAGGAACCCCTTAATTCCCAAAGCTCTTCGCCGGCTCGCGGAAGCAGTGAACACCATCACGACGCAAGTTGCGCCGTTTCGGGATCAGGCAAAATCAGACGGTGAGGTTGCAAGTCTCGAGTCGTTAAATGAGGAAGTGCAACAGATACTCGAGGCGGCAAAAAAACTACCGCCGCCCGAACCCGAGAAGAAAGCAAAGAAAAAGAACTGAAGATTTAAGATTTCAGATTGAAGATTGTTCGCAGTGTTGGTAGTCGGCAGTCGTCTAATAAATCCTATAAGTCATATAAGTCCTATTCTGTTCGTTCACCACTGACCTACAGGGCGTCTCACGGTTTCTTCTTCACAGCATTCGATACCATTCTTGCCTCCGCATCAACCGCAGAACCAGCACTGTTCTCATCACCCTCCAATTTTGCAGCAGCACTGGACTGCAAACGTGGCGAGGATTCGCCGACGGCAAAAAGCTTGAATTCCAACTTAGCTTCTGTCTTTGCGGCTCCTGGGACACCGGCGATATTTCCAAACATCCCACCAAGTTTGTTCTGCTTCAACGCAGCAACGTCAGTGTAGAGAATGAAATCGCACTGCTTCACTTTTGCCTCTGCCTCCGCTTCCATTTGTGATGACGCGTTTAGTGGTACGGCATCTGCACCGTTCGCCCCTAGTTGTCCGATGAGCCTCTGACGCAGGGCATCCAGGGAAACGGCACGACCAGCTTTATTGTTGAACTGGACAACTCCTATCAAAATTGACCCGGGCCGCTTCACATCTGCCGTAGTCGTCGAAGGCATCGCTGAACTAGCCTGTCCTGGCGCTTGCCCCTGATTCATCATTCCGGCAATCGATCCCACCGAAGGCGTTCCGTAAAGTTCAGAAGTAGCGGTCGCTTCGGTATAGCCGGCAGGAATATCAAACAGCGCGACATCCAGTGATGCTCGCGACAGCTCAATCACTTCCTTCGTTTGCGTCATCATTACCTGCCCATTCTCGCCATAGATCTTTACCGTCTCGACAAGTGGGTACCCGAGTTTACCGTTACCCTCGCGCCTCATCTTGACTTGATCGCGACAACCAGGTCTTGACGGACGCGTGGTGGGCATCGTTTGCATCTTGCTGCTTTCGCAATTGAACTCGACATTTAAATCTATATACCAACCGTCCAATTCATACTTGTGGCTGCCCGGATGACATGAATCAGGACCAGCATTAATTGAGGTCGAACTCTTGACGTGACGCGCAGTGAAACCAAACATCTCTTTTCGTTCACCTGTATCAATCACGCTGCTGACGTACTCAACGACACCACCTTGACGTCCTGGTGTCGTAGGTGCAGGCGCAGGACCACCCGACGTTGCCGGCGCCCTCGGCTCACCAGTCTCAATTGCAGTAATCGTGTATTTTTTTGTGGCATCACTCAGCTGAATGGTGCGTTTGAGATCACACTGGGTGATCTGAACCATGTCGAATCCGTATCCAGAGTGGTTCTCGCTTCGTTCGCGAGCGCCTTTGATCATTGTCACGGTCTCGCCAGACATGGCCTGGCCACCACCGCTTCCCATTGTTGTTCGATATTTGACCTTGAAGTCATTAGCCGTCCTTGTTTGGGGTCGAGTTGTTTGTGCTGCAAACAGTGAAACGCTTGCGATTGCAACAAAGATAGACAACAAAATTCTTTTGATCACCAAGATCACCCTCCGAGTTTTTTGATTTTTCAGTCGCGAATTTGCCGCAGTCTCTCCGTTGCGCGTTTGATCGCTTCAACGATCCTTTGCAGCGACTCTTTTGTATTAGTCGCATTGCGATCGTCCAACGCTTGCCGGAAATCAGTTAGTGGCTGAGCCGCATAGCCGGTGTAAATTCCAGGTGCGTAGATTTGATGTTTGTACCAACTTCGCCCCCGCAGCCCGCGCTCATCAGTAAATTCACGCTCGACCGCAATCAGCGTGTCGTTAATATTCACTAGTTTTGCGCTGTCCGTAGTTTGCGAAAGCGCACGTTGTCGGATTCGTTCGGCGCGCTGTGCTGCTTTATCAAATTCTTCAATCGCATTGTTCATCGCCTTCTCGTCAAACGATGATTCCAGCTTATATTCCTTCGCAAACTTCATCGCCTCAGTGAAGAACTGCTGGAGCTGATTCGCATAGTCAGTGTAATCGAACGGTAGCAAATCAGCGTCTGCCAGTCGCATGCTGAGCGTTCCCCATAATTGTGCGGCGGCGACGTGGTAAACGAAACCGGGATCGCCGAAGTGATCCATCCAGTAGAACGAATCGTATGCTGAATGGTAAACGCCATAATCTCCGTTGAATCCCATGTCGGTAGAAGGAACACCTAGATGCTGCAGAAATGGTGTGTAATCTGACCCGGAACCTAACGCATCGATGCGAGCTTCAACAATAGGATCACCCGGCAATCTCGCTTCCCGTGCTCGTTCTTGCCATCGTTGATAGATGCTGGTGCCTTTCTTTGGATCCTTCACATCACGCGAAACACCCCGTAGCAATTTCCAAAGCGACGGCACAGACGAGGCTCCGAAATTGCTGCCCGAAACAGCGACATCCACATTCAAATAAGCCACAGCTTTGTCGCGAAGATCCGTTGCATATTCTTCAGCCCATTCAGTCGATCCAATCAATCCGTACTCTTCAGCATCCCAACTGCACAAAAAGATCGTGCGCTTTGGCGTCCAGCCCTGTTTGAGAAGTTCGCCAAACCCACGCGCTACTTCCAGCATTGTTGATGTGCCACTGTTTGGATCAACGGCGCCAAAAACCCACGCGTCTCGATGGTTTCCCATGACGATCCAACGATCCTTCTGTTCGCTGCCATCAATTCGCGCAACGACGTTCCAGATCTTTCGGGTTTTGTAATCCATGTCAGTCTTGAGTCTCACTTTGACATCCGAAGTTCCGCCGACGTGATACGCGAACGGAAGTCCACCCTGAAAACCTTTCGGTCGTACGGGTCCTTGAAGTGGTGCGATCATTGTCTTCGCAACGTCATAGGCGATTGGTTGTACGGGAATACGAGTTAAGTCGGTCGCTTCTTCGGGCTTTAGACGAGGAACTCCATCGATGGAAGGTTTTCCGGGAGTTAACGGATCGCCTGGATAATCGAACAGGTACTGAACAGAACCGCGTTGGCCCGATGCGACCGGACGCCACGGACCTTTCGGATACACGTCACCTTGCATGTATCCATCGTCGGCCGGATCGGAATAGATGATGCAACCAATCGCGCCGTTATCCTGTGCGACCTTTGCCTTCACGCCACGAAACGAGTTGCCGTAGCGAACGATAACTATCTTGCCCTTTACATCGACGCCGACTTTCTTCAGTTCTTCATAATCGCCAGGCAATCCGTAGTTCGCGTAGACGAGTGGCCCAGTGACATCACCACTAGCGCTAAAGCCGTTAAAGAGAGGTGTGATTTTGGGATTTGAGGAGGTTGGATCTCGTGGCACCACTGCCTCCGTAACGGAGAGTCTCTGCCTGCGATTTGTAATCAACTCAACAATGCCCGGAGCGTTTGGATAAGGGAGCCAAACGTCATACTCCTTCAACTCCACATTCAAGCCGTAACTGCGGAACTGATCGCGTACATAAATCGCGGTTGCGTAATCTTCCTTTGTCCCGGCGATGTGTGGTTCGATTGTGAGACGACGAAGATGCTCGCGCGCAGATTTAGGCTGAGGAACACTGCGAAATTGTTCCTCCCAACGTTTTTCTGCCGGGCTGCTCCTAATGGAGAAGCCGTCGAGTAAAAGCACCGTTGGAGTTTGGGAAGTAACGATCCTGGTTTGAAGAGAGATGAATAAGAGCGATACCAGGGCTAGCGAGGTGTATGTGCGAATCGTGTTATTAGTCATTTGTGAACCGGAATATCTTCCTCTCTGCGTCGCCTCTGCCTTTGTCCGACAAACTTTAGGAGGCTCTGATTAAGTACGATAGGCTGTTAGCCTGTCGGCGATCTTAGCCATAATCCTGAGGCAAACCACGACAGGCTAACAGCCTATCGTACTTAATCAGAGCTTTCTTTAGTTTGTCGATCTTTGGGTTCAAGGTCCGCTAAAAAATTCAAGGGCCTTAAATTCAACGTTCGACAAACTAAAGGAAGCTCTGGAAGCTCTGATTAAGTACGACAGGCTGTTAGCCTGTCGGCGATCTTGGCCATAATCGGGAGGCAAACCATGACAGGCTAACAGCCTGTCGTACTTAATCAGAGCTTCCTAAAGTTCGTCCGACAATTGAAGAGGAGACGCAGAAATTATCATTTAGGGAATCTGATGTTCAGCCTACTGAACAATCCATCTGCTATTGCCGTACAATGAACTGCTCATTAGCAACTCCCTGAGGAGTAATTTCACATGGACAGCAGATACTATCCCAACGTAGAAGTCGATCTGCCAAAGTTAAACTCTGAACTCCGCACTCTCTTCGATAGCGAATACGAAGTTCAAAACTTTCAGGTATCGACCACCAGTATCATCCAGGCGCGCAAGTCAAACACGCTTCGGGATCTAACCGGTCTTTCGTCCGCGCTAACGATAAAGATCACCCCGGAGACTGGCGGAACACGCGTAGAGATCGGTATGCAGAAGTGGTTCGACAAGGCTGCCGTAGCTGCTGTTGGAGCGATCGTCTTTGCACCGCTGCTCGCGCTGGCAGCACTAGGCGCTTATTGGCAATACAAACTGACTGAAGACGCTTGGAAGATAATCGAAGATCACATTGCAAGCAAAGCGGGTGGCTACGTACCACCGTTACCAGGCAGATGCGGCACATGCGGAGCAGCTAATATCGCAGGATCCGATTTCTGTTCTTCCTGTGGTGCGAATTTGAAGATTGGACGAACCTGTTCATCGTGCGGCGCCGAACAACGGGATCCCGGAGCAAGGTTCTGCAATCGTTGTGGGAAACCTTTATAGGACGTATAAGACCGATAAGACCTATCGGACCGATGAGTCGAACCCTAGTCATGCCGCAGCGCCCTAACCGGATCAATCCTCGCTGCTCGCGCCGCCGGATATAGCGCCGCGACAATCGACACCACCAAAGCAAAAAGAATTGCGCCAATCGAGAGATACAACGGCAACGAGAAGAAGTCGATGAATGACGCGCCCTGTGGTTTAAGTATGAATCGATAGGCGAGACGATTGGCGATCGCATCGATTCCCCACGCAACCAAGACTCCGATAACTCCTCCGAACACCCCGATCACTGCTGCTTCTACAAAGAAGATCAATTTGATTTCGCGATCCTCAGCGCCGATGGCTTTCATGATGCCAATCTCACGAGTGCGTTCGAGGATCGACATGATCATGGTGTTGGCGATACCAAATGAAGCAACCAGAAGTGAAATACCACCGAGCAATCCCAGGACGGAATCTACGATTAGAAACACTGTGCGTATTTGTTCCAACTCATCAACGATCGAGAAACTCGAAAATCCCAGGTCGGTGATCTGTTTACGCACGTCAGTTAACTTTACCGGGTCTGACACTCGTACGACTGCCGAATCATAGCCTTCGTTTTGGCCCTCTCCGAGATTACCTCCCTGACGTGCCAGAGCGAGAGCCACACGACTCATCGGACCACGATGTTGTTTGCTCCAATCGTGAGCAACCTGGAGAGGAATATAGATTCCCGCACCGGGCAACAGGCCACGTAAACCACCTTGCCCCGCACCTTCCTTTATCTCTGTGTTGAGAACTCCAGATATTCGAAACGTTCGCGACTGCAAATCGGAACTGGATTCATCGAGCCCTTCATCTTCAAGCGGGATACCGAAAAAGTTTGGGGCAGCGTCTTCGTTTTCACTCTTTTGCGCTTTCGGCTTTTCGTCTGGCGCCGCTAACAGCTCAAGAGTCTTCCCAACAGCATCTGCTGGTTTGTCATAGCCGAAGTCGCGAGCGAATCGTTCAGTGACAACTGCTTCCTCGGCATTCGGAGACGAAATCATCTGACCAGCCGCAAACTTTTGAAAACGTGAAGACGCGTTTGGGATGTTAGCGCCACCAACATTTTGACTTAGCACCTTACCGTTCGATCGAACGTAACTGCCGAAGTTCACGTTCGGTTCAACGTAGGCGACACCCGGAATCTTTGCGATCTCCTGGACACCGGCATCATCCAGAATGCGCGATGGTTTTTGGTCAGAACGTTGACGACCATTACGACGCTCGCCCTCGTCCCGACGACCAGCATCTCGCGCAACCCCAGCGAGATTACTGAGTCCCTGTCCAAACACCTGAATCTCATTGAAGAGATCGAGCGCACTAAACCTCGCCAGCATGTTCCGCTGCAATCCAAGACCAAACGAAACCATTGTGACGATGACTGCCACGCCGACGATCACGCCCATGGTGGTGAGCGTTGCGCGCAGCTTTGCCTGGCGCAGGTTTCTAAGTGCGAGACTCAGGATGTCGAGAAAACTCATAGACGGTCTTGGGTCTTTGGTCTTTGGCTTTTGGTCCGAACGAACGAAGATCAAACCTAAGGCCTAAAACCAAAGGCCGAAGGCCAATTTCAAAACACCAACTTCACGGCCTCCGGAGTCCAATCAGCGAGGCTGTGCGTTACAACATCGGCGCCGGCTGCACGCAGTGCTTCTTCACTCACTGTATTCGTAATTCCAATCGTATGCATACCAGCTCCACGTGCTGATTCGATGCCGGGCGGCGAGTCCTCGATTGCTACACATTCATTTGGCAATACTGGAAGCAAACGTTCGCTTTGTCGCTGCTGGTTTAATTTCTCCAGGCCTCGCCGGTAACAATCTGGCGCGGGTTTACAAACGGATACATCTCCTGCCATCACCATCACTGTGAAGAGCGGATCGAGATGAGCTCTTTCAAACACATATCCGATCTCTACGGAGTCTGCCATGCTAACCAAGCCGAGTGAGAAATGACGCGAGCAAGCTTTCAGGAATGTGAGCACTCCGGGAAACAGCGGTAATTCGTCTTCGATCATTTTGCGGTGAAGAATTGTCTTCGCTCCGAGCACGCTTTGCAGGACACCGTCAGACATCTGCTTTTTAGCGCGCTCAAACATCGCTTTTACGAATGTTCTGTCGTCCATTCCAAGGGCGCTGAAGTACCACTCCTCGGTCAGGTCGATGCCGTGCTGCTTAAGAACTTCTTTGTAGGCATTCATCTGAATGGTTTCATCGTCGATGATGACACCATTGAAGTCGAAGAATATGGATTTGATCATTTTTGGTGTTGCTTTTAATCAAGATAGGACCGATAGGACCTATTCGACCTATTCAAAACGAGTTCAAGGCACAAAGCTCAATTCCTTAGCTGCCTATTCTGCTCCTCAAACAACTTCGGCAAGCGTTCACTCTCGAGCACATCGAGGCGACGCAATACTTCCGTCAGCGATAATTCGTTTTTCAGATTAACCTGATAGTCGAGATCTGCGCGCAATCGATCTTTCTCGCCCTGCCGGTTCTGCGACATCATGATTATCGGCGCCTGCATTCCCGCTATAACTGCAAGAACCAGGTTCAACATCTGGTACGGCGCGGGGTCAAAACCGCGAATAAGAATGTAGGAGTTGAAGATTATCCAGAAGATGATCAGCGCGATTGAGACGCCGATGAATTTCCAACTCCCACCAAATTCAGCAATCATGTCTGCCGCTCGGTCGGCGAGTGTTAGCCGCGCTTTCTCTTCCTCGTTAGCGTTCCTCGATACACGCGACCGCAGCAGCTCATCAGTTCTACGTAAACGATCGGTCAAGGCACTCAACATGTTTAATGCAACGTCCGGATTCGACCGGACAAATAACAAAAACGAATCTCGTGAAAGGATCGCAAGACGGCCGTCTTCTATTACGTGTGCGTCGGCTGACCGCTGCCGTCCATCAATAAGCGACATCTCGCCAAAGAAATCGCCCTGGGCTAATTCAGCCAGGGTCACTTCGTTCTTGTCTTCGTCTTGAATACTGATTCTGACTCGGCCACTTTCAATCAAATACATCGCGTCGCCTTTATCTCCATGACGAAACAAACGCGTGTTTCGATTGACACTCTGTTCCGAAAGCAAGTTGCGTAATGTCGTCGCTTCACCATCGTCAAGCGACGCAAAGAGAGGCACTGACCGCAGTGCCTCAAGAGTCATTTGACTCGCCGGGTTGGACATAGGATCCTCCGAAGATTGGTATTCACGGCGTTGCCGATTTCCCATTGCCAATTGCCGATTTAAAAAAGTCTTAGCTGGCAATTCGATTGTTGCCATCGACCAACAGAAATCGGAAATTGGCAATCGACAATCGGCAATCTCTTAAACCACTTTCCCATCCTTCATGAACACAATCCGATCCGCAAAGCTGTTCGCCAACTCATGATCGTGTGTGACCATCAGGATCGTAAGTGCGTCCTGGTTGACCATATCGCGTAACAAAGCGAGTAGCTCGTGCGCACGAATTGAATCGAGGTTGCCGGTTGGTTCATCAGCAAGCAGAACCTTGGGATTGTTTGCCAGCGCTCGAGCTATCGCGACACGCTGTTGCTCACCGCCTGACAACTCCGACGGCTTATGCGCCACGCGATCCTCCAAACCAACTCGAGCAAGTAGTTTCTCAGACCGTGACCTTCGTTGTTGTCCGCGCAACCCACCGAACGCCAAAGCGAGTGCAACGTTGTCCTCCGCACTCATCGTTGGTATCAGATTAAAGTTCTGAAAGATCATGCCGACGGAGAATCGTCTGTAACGCGCCATTTCCCTCTTGCTGAATGGCCCAAGCGGTTTAGAACCAAAAAATACTTCTCCACTTGAAGGATGATCCAAACCCCCAAGCATGTTTAGCAGCGTCGACTTGCCCGAACCGGAGGTGCCTTGAATAGCTACGAACTCTCCCTGCTGAACACTCATTGAAACGTTGTCCAGAGCAGTGACACTGTTCGTGCCCATTCGATAGATTTTGGAAACTTCCCTCGCAGCTAATAATTCAGACATTCAGTTTTCTGACGCGCCAGAGTTCGATTTGCTCTTCCTCGAATCCTTTCAACGACATTTCAAATGGCGCCGCTTCAAAGTCGCGAGAGTTCAGCAGGTCGGAGACGCTCGCATCGTCGAAAATTGCGCGAGAGATTATCACGTCACCACCGTTTGATAGTCCCTCCAGTCGAGCCGCCATGTTTACCGTAGAGCCAAAGTAGTCGAGTCGGTCATTGAGTGTGACTGCAATGCATGGGCCGGCATGAATGCCTGCTTTCAACTGAAGGGGCATGACACCGTCAGAAGGATTAGCAAGAACCTGCTGAGCATCCAACATAGCCATCAATGCATTAACGGGTTTACGAAAGACTGCCATCACGGCGTCGCCAATTGTTTTCACAATTGCGCCATCACGCTCGGCAATGAACTTCTTCAAAACGTCGAAGTGGTTCATCACTCTGCCGAAGGCAGTAGCGTCGCCAATCTCGCGATAGAGTCTTGTCGAATGGCGAAGGTCCGTGAACAAGACAGTCAAAGTGCCAACTGAGATCTGCTCGCCTGGTCGCAGGGCTTCACTAGAGAACAGATCGCGAAACATCTGCAGCGCAGTAACCTCCGCAGCCGTTGCAGCCTGATCCGTCCAGGCAGTTCTTTCCAGTATCAACAACTGTTCAGCATTCGTTTTATTAACGAGAGAAAATGAAGAACGTCCTGAGACATTGAGCACATCGTTACTCCATCCGGATTCAGAAAGCGTAACGGTACTGGTCGGAGCTCCAGTCGGAGAAACATTCACGATCTGCGAACCTGGAAGTTCAAGTGCGCGCAGTCGATAGTTTCCCTCGCCTAGTGGCAGTTCGAGGACACGCTCGTCTCCCGCCGGCAATAACTGCTGCACAACAACGTGCGGCGTTCGTTGCGGACTTCCTACACAGAAGTTATCGAGTTCAACTACTCGAACCCCTGGATTGGGTTTGAAAGTGAGTTCCACAAATTGATCGAAGTTTGCAGCGATATCCACGCGGCATGTAGCGCAATGTATGTTGCCGGGTAACTCCTTTAACGTCGACCCCGCATCGTGTGCGCCGCGACACATTGGACAAAGCAGGTCCCAACGCAAATCTAGCAATCCGACACGGGTCGCGCGTAAACATGTTTCCAGCAGCAAGCGCCGAGAGATATGCCAGGTGTCGGCGAGTTCGTATGGACGGATTCTCGCGACTGAAAAGTCGTCCCCAGTTCTCAGAAAATCGATTAGACGCTCGACGGCTGCGCGCGCATCGCTCGTCTCGAGTTGCGCGCTTTCCTTAATGAGGCGTTCACCGAGCAAATTCAAACGAGACTGATCAGACTCTGGCAGCGCGGCTGTGGCATCACTCAACGAAGGACTGACGCCTTGCGATGCGAGTTGGTCATACTTTTGAAATGCAGCGCGGAATCTCGGTCCACTGATGAGCTTCATTTGAAGTGGAATCGCGATAGTACCGATCGGGTTTCGTGGCTGTGCGTGCACTTCGTACGTCACCCGTGTTCCACCATCAGCTTTTGCAGTCAGTTCCGCAAGCGCTCGCATGCGCGCCATTGGACCTTTGCTGTAGACACGCTCGATTCCAAAACGGATCGGTCGCACCCACTCGAATGGTTGCTCCTCCCATTCGAGATTCATTCCATGGATCGATAGATGCACTTTCCGCCGGGCGTTACGCAGAGGCTTGCGGGCATCATCGACTTCGATTGGTGGCACACCGGTATCACGATTGAACCGATTTGTATCAGCTACAAACGGCCACAGATCTTCCGGACTCGATTTCAGATCGAACGTCCAGCGATAGTAATATTCGCGAAACATGATTGTAATTTCAGATCTCAGATTTCAGATCCCAAATTGGCCGCAGTTGTCCGCAATGTCCGATATGCTTTAGCTTGCCGTGACGTAACCAATCAGGCCCTCTGGATAGATGAACAGCACGCGCACTCATGCATCCTCAGGGCCTGATTGGTTACGTCACGACAAGCTAAAGCATATCGGACATTGCGGACAACTGCGGCCAATCTTCAATCTGAAATCTTAATTCTTAAATAGTTAGACTTCTTTCCACTCAGAGTCGACGTCCTCGTGTGACGAAGCGACCCGATAGTTCTTCGACTGAACCTGCTTCGTGATCAACAAGTCGTCCTTCGTCTTCAGCAAGTCTGCGCGGCTATACACTGAGAGTTCGAAATTGTAACCATGCGTAATCGCATCCTTCGGACAAGCCTCGACGCAGTAGCCACAGAAGATGCACCTTCCGTAGTCGATGTTGTAAACCTCAGCATAGCGCTCATCAACACCGATTCGCTCTTGAGGAGGTCTCGGATCATCACGGGCAACAATGTAAATGCATTCTGATGGACAGGCAGCTGCACACAGGTAGCACGCAACGCATTTCTCTTTTCCGTTCTCGTCAACGTGCAGTAAATGCTGCCCGCGATAACGTGGCTGCAGTGTGACGGGCTCATCCGGATATTCCACCGTCCACTTCCGTTTGGGAATATAAGACAACGTCACTCCCATGCCTTGAATAATTGCTTTAGTCGACTCAATAACGTCAGTAATGATTGACATACCTTCCTCTATAAGTTTGCAATCGGATTATTGGCTTGGTGTCACTTCTGAGCCCGTCGCCTGCCAACGCGAATCTCGCCAGACAAAGCGATCGACAAAGTCGTAGACCTCCTCGCGATCCCTCAGTTGAAACCGAACCTTTCCTAACAAGGTTGCGCGATCTCCGCGAAGGGTTAATCGAAGGTCCTCAAAGTTCCACTTCTCAGTGTTTGTGTCGCGCTCAATCCTATTGATATATTCAGCTTTTCCTTGCATCTTGCCGTTGGGCCCGCTGGGCCCTACATAGTCGTCAGCCAGGATCTCACCCAGCTTTTTCTTGTCGGCATTTATGTTGGCGACCGTCCACTCATTCTCAAGGTCACGCAGTTGCGCAAGAACAACTTCCTTGTCAGTAGGAGGAGGACTGGAGCTTGCGGAGTTCGAGTTTGTGCCGGGAACACTTTCGGTTGAGGAGTTCGTGTTGTTATTAACAGAGTTGTTTGTATTTGAATTGGTGTTGGAGACAACGACAGGGTTAGCTTTCTTTACCATGCGCGGAATCAAGACTACTGCTGCGACAGTGAGACCAGCCACAAACAGAAAGAGAACACCAAGTATTCCAACGACCCATGGCCAGGCTCGTCGTTTAGTTGCTCCTTCGGCCGCAACATACGAGGGCGGTTGATATGCAGGTGGATTCCATCTGCTGTCCTCGTTACCGCGACCAAACTCGGTGGCCTCATCCTCCTCCGGCAATGAAACCAACGGCGTTCCATCGTCGACGCAGTAACTCAAACTCTGATCGGTGAATGTCTTATTGCAGGTTGGACAACGTTTCATGACGAGCTAACTCTAATGCGACATAATCGCACCTATAATCCAGGCAATAAACATCGCGCCGTAGACAAGAACACTAAGTGCACCAGTTATGATCCCGACGACTGCCAATGGTTTTCCAGTGTTAGTTTGGGGCGACTTATTGATTTGATTCAACCCGATGATGCCAAGTATCAATGCTGCGATTCCTGGTATTGGTCCGAAACAGAAACCCACGAACAGCCCAATTACTCCCAGAATCATCGATGCGGTAGCAAGACCGTTCTGTTGTTGTCGTCGCGGATAAACACTGGGCGGCGGCGGTGGCTGCCATGCAGGGGAAGGCGGAGGTATCGACTGAGGGACCCAGGCACCTGGAGCGTTCGGATCAGGAGATCTCCATGTTGGTTGCTCCGACATCGGTGGCGCATACGGTGGTCGTTGACCTCCAGTCTGAGTCTCGTAGCCTGTATCGATCAGGATCGTACCGTCATCTGAACAGAACGTGATCCAGTTCTCGGTGTACTGCTTCTTACACTGGGGACAGTACTTCATCAGCATTTTGAATACGACTGGAATATCAGACTAGTTCAAGTTGACTAAAGAAGTACGCGACTTCGATTGCAGCATTCTCATCAGAATCGGATCCGTGAACAGCATTCTCTCCTACCGATCCACCGAATTGTTTTCGCAGGGTACCTGCATCAGCTTTTGCAGGATCCGTTGCGCCCATCAAGTCGCGCCATGCCCTTACTGCACCTTCTTTGTCGAGCGCCATCACTACACATGGACCGCTCGACATAAACTCGGTCAAACCGGAAAAGAACGGCCGCTCGCGATGAACAGCATAAAACCCTTCGGCTTGGCGACGTGTCATATGAATTAGTTTGAGACCGCGAATTTTGAAACCACTATCAAGGATCCTCTGAACAATTGATCCTGTGTGTCTGGCGCTGACAGCGTCGGGTTTGATAATTCCGAAAGTTAAGCTCATCGTTTGGTTTACCATTGCTACAATTTTCTTAAGGCCGGGAGACGGGAATAAAACTCTCCCCTTGTGGTTTTGGTGGTTCCGCCTTCTTCTTATCGGGCGTGACCTTTGAAGTCTCGCGTTTGGAACGTTCAGTACTAATCCTGGTACGTTCACCACTGATCAAGGCTTTGGCCGCAGGCACCGGATTTTGTGTCGAAGTAGACTTGGGTTTGTTTACGTTCGGCGAGGTAGCGACCGATTTATCGGGTGTCTTTGTCTCAGTAGCGGGCGTCGGTGTGCTCTGTTGAGTAGCTGTGGGAAGCTGTTCTGACTGGGAGTTCCTGCTTCGCGTCAAGATAACCGCAATCAAAATCGCCGAGCCGGCCAGCACGACAACCATACCAAAGATCCACGGAACTACGCTTCGACTCTTGCCAGGTAGTGAAGTAACCGAAGTCACAGTCTGCGGATGAGCCATCTGAAGTTCAGGTTGATATGGGATCGTCGTCTGTGGCTTAGATTGAATTGCAGGTGGCGCCGCGACTGTCGGAGCTGCTTCAGTCTTTGGTGGTGTCAAACGCCACGTGGCATCTAGATCAAGTCGACGACTTACACTGTCTAGCTGCGCACCATCTGCCAGGCAGAACATCATTGTTTCGTCGGCGTAGGGTCGTTGACAAACAGGACAAGTTTTCATTTTGCAAACCCTCCCTCCGCAATAGAAGAGCAGACGGCTAGATCAACTAAGCGCTTGTTTCATTGCCGCACCGATATTCGCCGGTGATTTCACGACGGAGATTCCGGCGGCTTCGAGGGCGCTCATCTTTTCCGCTGCAGTACCTTTACCGCCTGCTATTATCGCACCCGCATGTCCCATGCGTCTTCCCGGTGGAGCAGTCTGGCCAGCGATAAAAGCAACGATAGGTTTCGTAACGTGCTCCTTTGCAAACGCTGCTGCTTCTTCTTCAGCAGTTCCCCCGATCTCGCCGATCATGACGATACCTTCAGTCTCATCGTCTGCCTGAAACAGTCGCAACGCATCCACATGCGTTGTTCCAACAATCGGATCACCGCCAATGCCAATTGCTGACGACTGGCCGAGTCCGAGAGTAGTTAGTTGACCGACGGCTTCATACGTCAACGTTCCGGATCGCGAGACGACACCAATACTTCCTTCTTTATGGATGTGACCAGGCATGATGCCGATTTTGCAACGACCGGGTGAAATTATTCCGGGACAATTTGGTCCGATGAGTCGTGTAGCTTTGTCCGCGAGATACTCTTTGACTTTGACCATGTCGAGTGTTGGAATTCCTTCAGTAATACAAACGACGACTGGAATCCCTGCATCGGCGGCTTCCATGATTGCATCCGCGGCAAATGGTGGTGGCACGTAAATCACTGACGCGTTAACGCCGGCTTCTTTAACTGCGTCAAGGACCGTATTAAAGACAGGAATGTTTTCGTGTGTCGTGCCGCCTTTTCCGGGTGTTACCCCACCGACCACGTTAGTTCCATACTCAACCATCTGTTTCGTATGGAAAGTTCCTTCCTTGCCGGTAATGCCTTGCACGACGAGACGAGTGGATTTGTCTACAAGAACGCTCATGATTAGTTGGTGGTTAGTGGTCAGTTAGATCTCAAATTTCAGATCTCAGATTATCTGAGGTCCAGCAGTTCCATCTGAGATCTGAGATCTGAAATTTGAGATCCTAATGACCCCTAGCGATTTCGTTAATCTACCCTTCCCTCTTACAAAAGTTCAAACTTCTCTCCGTAGGTCGGTACTTCAGCAGTCCAACCAAACTTCTCTCTTATATGACCAGCCATTGCTTCAGCGGCTTCGGGTTCCCCGTGAGTCAGAAATGTTCGCCGGGGAGGGCTCTGTCGCAAGCCTTCAAGCCAACGAAGAATCTCTTGCCAATCAGCATGCGCCGAGAAGCCACCAATCTTTTCGATTCGACAGCGGACGGGTATCCATTGACCGAGGATCTTCACCTCAGGCTCACCATTCTGAATACGACGCCCGGTTGTACCAGCTGCTTGATAACCGACGAAAACGATCGTGGTTTCAGGATCTGGCACAAGCCGCAGAGCATGATGTAACACACGTCCACCGGTCATCATCCCTGATGCACTGATAATGACTCTCGCACCTTTTGCATCGTTCAACCTCTTCGACTCTTCCTTCGAAGATGCTGTACTCATCGAACGCGTTCGGAGCGGGTGCCGCTGACTTCTGAGTATACTGACGTATTCTTCGTCGTGTTCTTCCTTTCGATTTGCGTACGCCGTTGTCGCAGCAGCTGCCATTGGTGAATCAACAGTGACCGGCAAAACCGGAATTGCGTTTTCGTCCTCTAGTTCGCGAATGAGGTAGAGAATCTCCTGGGTTCTTCCGACAGCGAACGCAGGAATAAGCACCGGTGCATTTCGTTTTGCCGCATCGTTAATGATTCGCGCCAGAGCTACCTTCGGATCTTCCGGATCATGCAGCCGATCTCCGTAAGTTGATTCCACTAATAGATAATCACAAACGGGAGGCGCTGTTGGATCTCGAATGATTGGCTGATCGTAGTGCCCGAGATCTCCTGAGAACAAGACTTGACGTCCAGCTCGGTCAGCACCAGCACCTTCGATCTCCACCAGAACGAGACTCGATCCGAGAATGTGACCCGACACACTGAAGCTGGCGGTGATTCCGGGCGCAACGTGGAAACGTTCACCGATATTCGACGTGCTTTTTAATAACTCCAGACTCGCATCGGCATCCTTCTCGGTGTAAAGCGGCAACGCCGGAGCATGCTTGGTGACGTTATGACGATTCCTGTAATCCGCATCTTCTTCCTGCAGCCGGCCCGCATCCGGGAGAAGAATCTTTAACAAGTCAGCAGTTCCACGCGAACAGTAAACCGGTCCGTGAAATCCCTGCCTGACTAATCGTGGTAGATAACCCGTGTGATCGATATGGGCATGAGTGATCAGAACCGCATCGATCGCGCGTGGATTGAAAGGCGGCTCTTGCCAGTTTCTCTCGCGAAGTTCCTTCAGACCCTGGAACATTCCACAGTCGACAAGAACCCTGGCTCTGTCAGTCTGGATAAGATACTTCGAGCCTGTGACTGTTCCTACGCCACCCCAAAATGAAATAGATGCCAAACGGACTCCTTTATTTACACCGGGACTTCGGCCGTACGCAGTTGAGGTGTTTTGTGGCGGTAGCCGAACCAAACGAGAAGTGCGGGAATGAGTAATGCGAGATTCCGCAGAGCTGTGGTTACACCCAGTTGGCTTGCGATGATTCCTCCGAAACAACCGCACTCAAGCGGCTCGCCATGGAGCACGTAAACATAGTAAAGCGCGTAACCAGCGAAGGCCGTCAAAAGCAATGCGGCACATACCGCGCCCAGGCGGATCGTACGAGGGCTAAGAAGTAAGATTGCGATCACGACTTCGAGTGCGATGACCGCGATCGTGACGAGCCATGACCAACGTTCGTGATTAATACCTGAGGCATCCAATAACTGACCAACGTTCTGTGCGAATGCTTTGGCAATCGCTAATTTGGCTCCCGCGGTAAACAGAAAAAGCGCCGCAAGCAGGAAGCGACTGATGCGGGCGAGCCAGGTGAAAACCGACGCGGGGATGCGGTGACCCGGAGATGCGGGGACCGCTGATGTTTCGTTGTTGTCCTCAGTCGGAATAGTCGTTCCTACCTCTCTCCGCGTCCCCGCGTCGTCCGTGTCTCCGCGTCCCCGTGTCTCCGCGTCTCACCTACGCCGCCAACCCCACAACCTTCTCCGCCGCGTCCTGCATTCCATTTGCGACCGTGAAATTCAGTCCCGACTCGCGAATAACTCTCTGTCCCTCTTCAACGTTAGTTCCTTCTAATCGAACAACAACCGGAACTTTGATTCCTAAATTCTTTGCTGCTTCAACTACACCTCGCGCAACCATATCGCAGCGAACAATCCCACCGAAAATGTTAATGAGAACTGCTTTTACGTTTTCATCGGCGAGCAAAATGCGGAATGCGGCTTCAACGCGTTCCTGCGAGGCTCCGCCACCAACATCCAGGAAATTCGCCGGCTCACCTCCTGCAAGTTTAATGATGTCCATGGTGGCCATCGCCAACCCGGCGCCATTTACCATGCACGCGATGTTGCCATCGAGTTTTATGTAGTTCAGATCAAACTTCGAAGCTTCAATTTCAAGTGGCTCTTCCTCGTTCAAGTCACGCAACTCGAGAAAGTCCTTGTGACGGAAGAGTGCGTTGTCGTCGAAATTGATCTTTGCATCGAGTGCGATCAGCTGTCCGTCCTTTGTCAACAGAAACGGATTGATCTCGACAAGTGAAGCATCCATCTGCTCGTAAGCGTTGTATAACGCCTGCATGAACTTGACGGCCTGATTGATCAGTTCTGCTGGAAGGCCCAAACCGAAAGCAAGTTTTCTGGCTTGGAATGATCTAAAGCCAACCGCGGGATCGATCGTTTCCTTCATTATCTTTTCAGGCGTCTTCGCAGCCACTTCTTCAATATCCATCCCACCCGCTGAGGAAGCCATGAAGACGGGCCGCCCGGAAGCGCGATCTAAAACAATTCCGAGATAGAACTCTTTATCAATGGGTAGACCTTCTTCGATCAGAAGGACGCGCACTTCCCTGCCTTCGGGTCCGGTTTGATGCGTCACCAGTTTCATGCCAAGCATTTGTTTGGCGATGGCTCCAGCTTCCTCCGGACTCTTAGCCAGTTTCACGCCGCCGCCTTTACCACGTCCCCCCGCGTGAATCTGAGCCTTGACGACAACTACGTCGGTGCCCAACTCTTTTGCAGCTCGTTCGGCTTCATCCGGAGTGCGGGCAACAATGCCGCGTGGCACCGCGACGCCGAATTTTTTTAGAAGTTCTTTTCCCTGATACTCGTGAATCTTCATGCAATATGATCCGTATTAAGTTTCTCTGGATGGAGCGGACGTTGAGTTTATCGACGAGGTAGGATCACTGCAAGCGAAGTCATTGACGAATAGGTCTTATAGCCTATAGGTCCTACTATTTGAGGCACATCCCATGAGCGAAGTAATTGTCACATCAAAACAGAATCTCCGAAACGAAGTCCGTTATGGTTCGGGTCATATCTTCATCACAGATGAACCAGGGGAGAGTGGTGGTGAAGATCTGGGTCCCGATCCTTACACGTTATTGCTCGGCGCACTCGGTAGTTGTATTTCAATGACAGTTACTCTCTACGCGCGACGTAAGAACTGGCCACTCGAGCAGGTAACCGTGCGGCTGCGCCAGAATCGTATTCACGCTAAGGACTGTCAGGAGTGCGCGCAAACTAGTGAGGGCTACGTTCATCGCATCGAACGGGCGGTAACTTTCACGGGCGACCTTACTGACGAACAACGCGAACGCTTACGCGAAATCTCACACAAATGCCCGGTTAGTAAAACACTTTCCTCTAAGATTGTGATTGCGGAGTTGGTCGAATAAAAATTGGCCGCGACGGGATTCGAACCAGCGACCTCACGCACCCCAGGCGTGCGAATTACAAACGACTTACACGTCAATGCTTTCGGCGACGTGCCGTCTGAACGCCCGCGTCTCGAAAAGGTTGGTGTCAGCGCTAAAGGCTTACCCTCCCGCAGAAGCACCTTTTTACTCGCGTCAAGCATGAAATCGCCGAATCGATAACGAAGTTTCCCAACAAGATCGGCTCCAGAACTTTTTCAGAACTTTCCTATAAGTTTTTGAGGACATCCGGCAACCTGGAGTGAGATACATTTTCGACTTCGAGAGGGCAGCGACCACATCGAGCTCGAGATTTACGATTGGGACAAGACCGTCATCATCAGGAAGCTGCTGCGCTTACTTTCATCGTCGAGAAGTATGTTCTGGCTGTTGGTACCAGTCGGGTAAAAAAGAAGAGGGTGCTTATGAGAAAGATTCCATTATTCGCGATCGCAATTCTGTTTGTTGTGTTCTTCATATCTCAGAGCGTTTCGGCGCAGTTTCCAAAAATCAAAATTCCGAAATCGAAGCCGACGCCGACCGGACAAGCGGAGCCGACGCCGAGCGGCGAGACGCAACCATCACACCCACAGCCCGAAGACCGTGAGACGGCAAAGCCGGCGGCGCCAGGCGGAAACGCCGGCCAAGATCAGCCGACAATCGCCAAAGACTCCATCGTGCTTACTACTCAGAAAGGGCGCGAGGTGGGAGGGTATGAAAAGCGCGGCTGGGTCCCGGAGATTGAATACAGTGTCAACGGACCCATCGCGAGCGGCAGCAAACTCTCTGTTGAGTTCATGCTCGCGGAGAAGCCCTGGGTCAGCTTTGACTGTGAGACCAACGAAACCGAAAGGGGTCACACATGGCACGTAAGATGTGGCGGCGATGATATCCCGGCGGGCAAGCAGGTGGCCTATGCAGGACCCGTCGCCTTTGCTATTCGGCTTCGAAACGAACTGCAAGGAACCAACACGACGCTTTTCAACGGTACGGCGAAAGTGGTTTTGATCCCCTCTTCCGATCCTAAAATTGATAACCGGGACTGGTACGTAGATGAAGATTGGAGAATTCCATTCGGTTACGTTTTCTGGGCTAAGGATGAAGGCCATGGAAACCAAACAACCCTTCACGTGGGTTTCTGGGTTCGCGGGAATACTCCGGATATCGAAGCGCATCTCTTCTATCAAGGCAAGGACCTCGCCAAGTGTTCGCGGCCAGGGAACGGCGCGGCAGATTGGAACCCCAACCTGCCCCGTTGGGGCTTTATAAACTGCGACTTTCTTGGAGTCTATCCGACGCCACCTCCTGAGGATGAAGGATACGACCCGCGGTTCGGCGTCCGTAACAATCCTGGTGACTACGAGATCAAGGTACTTCTCGTGGGCCATCTCGCGCGCTCGATAAAATTTAGAGTGGCTTCGAACGGCAGCTTTGATAATGGGATCGCCACCGCAAATAAGATTGGCACTGATCGCGTGATCGTCCCGGTCGAAGTGATCGGAGATTCGAGTGGCCCATGGGACCGAAATCTATGGAAGACGGGTGCGTTCTACGGGAATCCGTTAAAGGGTTTCAGTGCGCCTTGAAGGCGAAACGGGTTGCAGTAGAGGCTGTGCGGGTGTTGCGGTTTCTGGTTTGCGACAATCCTGCAACAAGGCAAGAACGACTGTCGCAGGCGACAGCCGTAAGTTGCTTGATTGAATTGGTCGGGACGACTGGATTCGAACCAGCGACCTCACGCACCCCAAGCGTGCGCGCTACCAGGCTGCGCCACGTCCCGATGACGGTCTTAGTATCCCGTCTGAGAATAAATTGTCAAACGCGTGTTACTGCGCTTTGTTCTTCGTTTCTTTTTCGAGGAGACTCAGTAGTTCGCGGAGTTCGGCGGCTAACTGTTTCAATCCCTGGCGCTCTTCAGCAGTCTTTGCAACGACGGCGGAGCGTACAAAGTTCGGCGGTGTTGCAAACCCGTCAGCCCCAGTGACACTCGACGAGTTCTCTCCAGATTCCTCGCCAACTACTTTCAACTTGCCACCACCTCGAAGATCATTCGCAAGTCGCTTCTTGGCTCCGGCAATCGTGTACTGATCCTCGTACAGCAATTCCTTTATGCGGAGCGCCATTTCAACGTCGCGTTTCCGATAGACTCGTTGTCCAGCTCTATTCTTTTGCGGTGCGAGCATCGGAAACTCCGATTCCCAATAGCGCAAGACATGCGCCTGCACACCGGCGAGTTCGCATACCTCACCGATCTTAAAGAACAGCTTCTCGGGGATGGCGACCGCGGGACGACTCATCTGAAAATTTGACCTGTCGGGAAGTTAAGCTGACACGGCTGAAATGCTGTGGAAAAGTTTGGAAGACGATGGCATCTCTGCCAGCTCGTGCAACGCGAGTCATGTTACTCGGGCGAACTTTGGCGTGTCAATACTTACACTTAGAGTCGATTAGTTGAAACTGATTCTTAAAGGTAAATCCTCAGGTCCGTAGTCCGTCGTCAGTAGTCGGTGGTCGCTAGGTCGGATAGGTCATATAGGTCCTGTTCGACTGACAACTGACCACCTACGACTGACCAATCTGAAATCTGAAATCTTCAATCTGAAATTCCTCGGTTGGCAATCGGAAATCGGCAATGCGTATAATCCGCCTTCCCCAAACACTCGGGAGGAGCTTCAGATACTGTGACAACCTCGCCAACGGCGTTTCGCATTGCAACGCGACTTGAGCATGTCGGGTTTTCCGATATCGTCAGAATTCGTAATCGCGTTATGGAGCTTCGCTCAACAGGCGCCACCGTACACCAGTTCGAAGGTGGCGAACCCTTCATGCCGACGCCGGAACCAATCAAAGAAGCGATGAAGCGGGCACTCGACGAAAATAAAACTCAATACGCGCCTTCATCCGGTATACCAGAGCTGCGAACGCTGATCGCCGAAAAACTTCGTGTCAACAATAGGATTCCAGCGCAGGAATCAGATGTCATTGTTCTCAATGGCGGAATGCAAGGGCTGTTTGGTGCTTTCCAATCAGTCCTGAATCCAGGCGATGAGATGCTGGTCTTCTCACCTTATTGGACGCCCATCAAAGACCTTATTGCTCACTGCGAAGCAACGATGATCCTTGTTCCGACAAACGAAGCTCGTGAACTTGGCTTTGAAAGAACTCTGGCTCGACTTACAACTGAACTCACGAAAGCGATCTATTACAACACCCCGCAGAATCCTACTGGCGTCGTCTTCACACGTGACGAGGCGCACGCTGTTGCGCGATTCGCACAGGAACAAGATCTTGTTGTCGTCGCCGACGAAGCTTATGAAGATCTCGTTTATGATGGCGAACACTTTTCAATCGCCTCGCTCGACGGAATGTTTGAGAGGACCATCACTTCGTTCACTCTTTCCAAGTCTTATGCAATGACCGGATGGCGACTCGGTTACGCGGTAGCGGCCGAACCCTGGATGACGGGTCTGAAAAAGACAACGCTCTATTCATCGAACGGCGTGTCGACTCCTACTCAATGGGCCGGGGTTGCGGCAATGCAGATCGACTCTGCAACACTGCAACAGAATGCGAATGAATATCGTCGCCGGCGTGATCTACTTTTGTCTGGTCTGAACGAACTTGGACTTACGTGCGAAAGTCCTGCGGGAGCATTTTATGCATTTCCGGATGCCACTCGAATCAGTCGTGATAGTCGAGAGGCCGCAGAGATTCTTTTAAGTAAAGCAAATGTCGCGGCAGTTCCAGGCATTGTTTTTGGACCTCACGGCGAAGGCCATTTACGCTTCTCGTTTTCAAATCCCATTGAAATGATTGAAGCGGGTCTTGAGTCGCTGCGTCGAAATCTATAAAGGGACCGCGATGCATGCCTAACGATCAGGATGAACAAACGAACGCGGCGGCCCTGGCTGAAGTTCCGACTGAATTCGAATTCATCAAACGTTTGCGTGAGCGCGCAACCCTAAACTCACAAGCTTCTCAAAACAATCAGTTAATAACTGGTATCGGCGACGATGCCGCGATTGTGCGATCAAGTAGCGGCAAAGACATAGTCGTAGCAACTGATCTGCTCGTTGAAGATATAGATTTTCGTCGCAGCACAGTGCCTGCCTACTTTCTCGGACACAAAGCACTGACAGTTTCACTCTCAGATGTTGCAGCCATGGGTGCTCGCCCGCGTTGGTGTCTAACCTCAATCGGTTTACCCGAGGACGTTTGGCACACAGAGTTTCTGGACAGTTTTTATGACGGAGTTTTCGAACTTGCTCGCCAATACGACGTACAGTTAGTTGGCGGCGATACTTCGCGCACGTCTGACAGAATTGTGATTGACTCGGTTTTGCTTGGTGAATGCACACCTGACAGTGCTGTAAAGCGTTCTGGAGCAAATCCGGGTGATCAGATCTTCGTCACGGGATCACTTGGTGGATCAGCTGCCGGTCTGAGATTGATCGAAAGGGGTGCGCACCTGGCCGACCAGAATCTGGGCAGCACTGAAACGCTGGTATTGGATCAGATTCTGTTGCGGCACTTGAAACCTGATGCCCGGGTAGGCTGGGGAATGGTACTTGGCCAGGAAAGACTGGCAACGGCGATGATTGATATCAGCGATGGTCTTTCATCCGATCTCAATCATCTGTGTTCCGAGAGTGGCGTTGGGTCGCTGATCGAGTCAAGCTTGCTGCCAATAGATCATCAGGTCGTTGAGCTTTGTGGACGTCGTGCATTGGATCCGTTGCAACTTGCTCTTCACGGTGGCGAAGATTTCGAGTTGTTGTTTACCGTAAAACCACAGAATGTTGTCCGCCTCCCTAAACGTGTTGATGGCGTAACTATTACCCGAATCGGAGAAGTGAGGTCCACCTCGGAAGGTGTGAAAATATCCGAGGGAACACGCGTGTGGGAACTGACTCCGAAAGGATGGAAACACTTTTAGTATTTAAGATTTCAGATTGCAGATTGCAGATTCGGCTGGGCCTAACTAATCTTAAATCTGAAATCTTCAATCTTAAATCTCTAAATAGAAACCATGCTGCGATTCCGTAACACTCTCTCCGGCCGTGTTGAAGAATTTCACCCACTTAATGAAGGTGAGGTGAAGTTCTATTACTGCGGGCCAACGGTTTGGAACTATGGGCACATTGGGAACTTTCGCTCGGCCGTTGCCGCTGACATTCTGCGTCGATACCTGAAGTTCAAAGGCTTCAAAGTCACACATGTGATGAATATCACTGACGTTGAAGATCGAATTATCGCGATGTCCCAGGAAGCCGGTTTGAGTATTGATGAGTACACCGCAAAATACATTGACGCATTGTGGGAAGACTTCGATGCACTCGGCTGCGAACGTCCTGACATCGTTCCTCGTGCGACTCGACACATTCCAGAGATGGTAACGCTGATCGAGAAGCTTCTTGCGAATGATCACGCCTATGAGTCAGACAGATCGATCTATTACCGAATCGCGTCGTTTCCCGAATACGGAAAACTTTCGAAGATTAATTTCGCAGGTAACATTGCGGGCGCCAGTGAACGTGTCGACACGGACAAATACGAAAAAGAAGACGCTCGAGACTTCGCTCTTTGGAAAGCCCCTGACTCAGAGACAGAACCAGCCTGGGATTCATCGATCGGCCGGGGCCGGCCTGGCTGGCATATTGAGTGCTCGGCGATGTCGATGAAGTACCTCGGTGAGACGTTCGACATTCACGCCGGCGGCATTGACCTGGTTTTCCCTCATCACGAAAACGAGATCGCTCAGAGCGAAGGTGCGACTGGCAAACAGTTCGTCCGTTACTGGATCCACTTCGAGCATTTAAAGGTTGACGGCGAAACCATGTCCAAGTCGAAGGGCAACTACTACACGCTTCGTGATGTGGTCGAAAAGGGTTATTCACCAGCCGGGATTCGATATTTTCTTCTGAGCGTTCCGCACAACAAACAGCTGAACTTTACTTTCGAGGCCCTGGCGGGTGCTGAAAGGACGGTAGCAAGTCTGCGAGACTTTCGCGCACGGCTTAGTGAAGCCAAAACTGAACCAGGTAGCAACGAGAAACTTCATGAGGCAGCGACTCGCGCGTTAAAGGAATTCGAAGAAGGAATGGACGATGATTTCAATACTTCCATAGCACTCGCAGCTATCCACAATCTCTCACGCGAGGTAAACACCGCACTCGCTCGCAAACAAGTAAAAGAAGAAAACAAAAAGGAACTACTCCAACTTTTGACTCATTTTGATAGTGTGCTGAACGTGCTTGGCGATCAGCGTACCGAGATGCTCGATAGTGAAGTCCAGGCGATGATCGACGAACGTCAGGAAGCGCGTCGGAGACGTGATTTTGGCAGAGCGGATGAGATTCGAGTCGAACTTGCAAACCGCGGCATCATTCTCGAAGACACGAAAGATGGTGTCCGCTGGAAGAGGAAGTAGCTTGGTCTTTCCTTCGAGCTGTTTGATCTCATTCTCAACCAGCTCAGTGTTTTAGATTTTCACTAGAATCTCTCTGCGTTCCTCTGCGTTCTCTGCGTCTCTGTGGTTGAAAAATGTGCGCCCGATCTTCACCGCAGAGAGAACGCAGAGAGTTTCATCAAATCTTCAGGACATCTATGCCTTCTACGACAAAGTGCCGGAAGGTACTATGGTGCTGATCTTCTAAGAAAGTGATCATTACGACCGGGTGAAAATTCGAGTTTGGCCAGGCGCTATTTGGTGAACACGACAACAAGGAGTCTGTCATTGAACGAAGTAAGACTTGAAACAGATCGTCTCGTCCTTCGCATGTGGCGCGAAGAAACCGATTTCGAACCATTTGCTGCATTATCTGCTGATCCGGAAGTGATGCGTTACCTCGGCGGCAAACCTCTGGATCGATTGGAAGCGTGGCGCAATTTCGCGTTTCACGTCGGACATTGGCAATTGCGCAGTTATGGACATTTTGCGGTGGAAGAAAAAGCCACAAATAAATTCATCGGTCGCATTGGTTTTCTCAATCCAGTGGGCTGGCCGGCTTTTGAAATCGGATGGACACTTGCCCGCGGCTCTTGGGGAAAAGGCTATGCAATTGAAGGAGCGCGTCGCGCACTGCAGTATGCCTTTAAAGAGTTGGATAGGTCGCACGTGATCAGTTTGATTCATCCTGACAACAAAGGATCGATCCACGTAGCTGAACGGTTGGGCGAGAAGGTGGAGGGACGCGCGGAACTCTTTGGAAATGAGTTGTTGGTTTACGGCATCGATCGGCCGCAGGGTTAGTAGACCGTAAGTAGAAGGATATGCTCAAGCTTGGATGCAGTCAGTACCACCTCGCGGTAGCTGGTGCGGAGCTGAAGATCAATCGGCAACAGCAAGCCTCGCACCCACCCGCTACCGCGAGGTGGTACTGACTGCATCCAAGCTTGGACCAAGACATCATGAGAAAACTTCTTGTCTTTCCCTTAGTTCTCGCCTTGTTACCATCGATTCAAGCTCAACAACCTAATCGCGTCAAACTTGCTACCGAAGTTAAGACCGAATTTCTCCATGCCTGGAATGGCTACAAGAAGTACGCGTGGGGACACGATGACCTCAATCCGTTATCAAAGACCTCTCACGATTGGTATGCAGAGCCTCTTCTGATGACTCCTGTCGACGCGCTCGACACGATGTGGTTGATGGGGTTCAAAGACGAGTACGCGAAAACTCAGCGTTACGTCTTAGAGAATCTATCCTTCGACAAGGACCTCTCCGTTCAAAACTTCGAAATCACAATTCGTCTTCTCGGTGGACTACTGACGAATTACCAATTGAGTGGCGACAAACGTTTTCTTCGACTCGCGGAAGATCTCGGTAACAGGTTGTTACCAGCTTTCGATTCACCCACCGGCATGCCTTATAGATACGTGAACCTCAGGACTAAAGCAGTTAGCAAACCTGTCAGCAACCCAGCCGAAACAGGAACGCTGCTGATCGAGTTTGGCACTTTAAGCAAGCTTACCGGCAATCCTGTTTTCTACGATAAGGCAAAGCGAGCTTTGGTGGAGACATACAAACGTCGATCGTCGATTGGGCTGGTTGGTGAGTGGATCAATGTCGACACCGGCACCTGGACTAAAACGGATAGCCATATCAGCGGCGCAATCGATAGCTATTACGAATACATTCTCAAGTGTTCAGTGCTTTTCAATGATCCCGACTGCAAGAAGATGTGGCGGGATAGTATCTCCGCAATTAACTCTTATCTGAAAGACACGACTTCATACTCGCAAGGCATCAGGTCTAAGGGCCACCCAAAGGATTATGTTGCCCCGAGTGTTTGGTATGGCCATGCGGACATGAACACTGGCAAACGTGGAGCAACGACATACGGCGCGCTTGACGCATTTTTTCCGGCAGCGCTTGCCCTCGGAGGCGATTTGAAAACAGCGAAGCAACTCCAGGAGTCTTCGTTGTTCATGTGGAAGCTTCACGGCATCGAACCTGAGGAATATGACTACCAGGTGAAGAAGATCACGTCGCCTGGCTATCCACTGCGTCCGGAGATCGTCGAATCAACTTATTACCTCTACCACTACACCAAAGATGCCTATTACCTGCGAATGGGTGAACAACTCTGGCAAGATTTTGTGAAGTACTGCCGCACGGATGAAGGTTACGCGGCGCTCAAGAGTGTAATAACAAAAGAAAAAGCCGATGCGATGCAGAGTTTTTTATTTGCGGAGACATTCAAATATTTCTATCTGCTATTCGCGCCAACAAACACACTCGACTTCAACTCAGTTGTCTTCAACACCGAAGCTCATCCGATCAAAAGGACGTGGTAATGTCAGATAGGTCAGATCTCAGTGGCAAGAAGTCAGTACCACCTCGCGGTAGCGGGTGGGTACGCAGTCTCGGAAACAATCACCCGAGCAGACTGCGTACCCACCCGCTACCGCGAGGTGGTACTGACTTCTTGCCACCGAGTTTCTGAACCTATCGAACCTGAGATCTCAAATCAGCAGTTTGTGGTTTATATTCCACTCCTAAGTTCTCAAACAGGAACGCGTAAATATCGCGCGTTTGTTCGATTACCTTTGTCGTGTTGCTGGCGCCATGTGCCGAGTTGGTATCGATACGAATCAAAATCGGCCCATTCCCCGCCTGCGCTGCCTGCAGTACCGCTGCATACTTGAAATTGTGTGCAGGCACAACACGATCGTCGTGATCGGCGGTCGTGATCAATGTTGCGGGATATTTCGTGCCGGGCTTCACATTGTGGATAGGTGAATAGGCATACAGCGCTTTGAACTCTGCTTCGTTAGCTTCCGCTGAACCATAATCTGCAATCCAGTTCCAACCGATCGTGAACTTCTGGAAGCGGAGCATGTCCATCACACCCGCCTGTTCGATCACTGCATGGAACAGTTCCGGTCGTTGATTTGACACGGCCCCGACCAGCAGCCCACCATTCGAGCCGCCCTGAATGGCGAGCTTGCTCGATGAGGTGTACTTGTTTGCGATCAACCATTCAGCCGCGGCGATGAAATCGTCGAACACGTTTTGCTTCTTCAGTTTGGTGCCGGCCTCATGCCACTTTTCGCCGTATTCACCACCACCACGCATGTTCGCCGACGCGTAGACAACCCCCTGTTCCAGCAGTGCCAAACGCAGTGAGCTGAACGACGGCGCAGTGACGACATTGAAACCACCGTATCCGTAAAGCAGTGTCGGGTTGTTGCCGTCGAGTTTGAGTCCTTTCTTATAGACCAGGAACATTGGCACGCGCGTGCCATCTTTGCTGTTGTAAAAAACCTGTTTAGTTTCGTAGTTCTCTGGCTTGAAGCTGGGAATGTCGACCGTGCGAAAAACTGTCGACTTCTTTGTGGCGATGTCGTACTTGTAGATCGTCGGTGGGACGTTGAACGAAGTGAAGCTGTAGAACACATACTTGTCATCCCTCAGCCCGCCGAAGCCACCAGCAGTGCCCAGCCCAGGCAGCACCACTTCGTTTTCGAGTTTGCCGTCGAGACTAAATACGTACGCGCGCGTGGCTACGTCCTGGCGCCACGAGGCAAAGAGCTTGCCCCCGGCAGTGCCGGTGCCTTGTAAAGTCTCTGATCTCTCAGGCAAAACATCCTTCCAATTACGCTCTTCAGGATTCTTTGGATCGACAAGGACCACACGGCCATTTGGCGCATTCTTGTTAGTGCGAATCAGGAACTTGTCACCAACGTTGTCGATTACTCCAAAGCTGTCGTCAGTAATGTCGGCTACGATGGGGGAAAAATTGTCTTCACCCTTCGACAAATCTTTGTAGAAGATGGCATTTCCTTTTTTGCCCTTCCCGCGTTCGGAAACGCTGAGTATCGCAAACCGCTCATCTTCAGTGGTGTCAACACCCTGGAAACGCTGCGGATGATCTTTGTCTTCGTAGATCAGAACGTCAGCTGATTGAGGTGTGCCGACTTTGTGAAAATACACAGTTTGAAATTCATTCTTGCTGGTTAGACTCTTGTCCTTCTCTGGTTCGGGATAGCGGCTGTAATAAAAACCGTCACCCTGCCATGACACACCTGAAGCCTTCATCCACTTGACCTCGTCAGTGAGCTTTTGGCGTGAAGCAACTTCCATCACACTCAGCGTCACCCAGTCAGAGCCGCCTTCCGAAATGCCGTAAGCCAGATACTTGCCCTCTTTCGAAAGTGAAAACGCGCTTAGAACCGAAGTTCCATCAGCGGAGAACTTGTTGGGATCGAGAAAGACTTCGGGCTTACCGTTTACACCTTTCTGAATGTAATAGACGTTTTGATTCTGAAGCCCATCGTTCTTGGTGAAGAAGTACGTGTCCCCTCGATGAAATGGAGCAGAGACTCGCGGATAGTTGTACAGCTCAGTCAATCGAGCTTTGAGCTTTTCGCGATAAGGGATCTTGTCGAGATAGGCGAAGGTAACGGCATTTTGTGCCTGGACCCATGCTTTCGTCTCAGCTGAGTTCTCATCTTCCAGCCAGCGATAGGGATCGGCGACTTTCGTTCCAAAGTAATCGTCAACCTGATCGACCTTCTTTGATTCCGGATAGCTAATCTTGGGTTCGTTCTTATCGTCTTTTGCCGTGACAGTGCGAACCGGTAAGCGGACGACCGTCGTCAGGAACGTCGTCACCAAAGCGATGACAAAGAGAGTTCGCCGCACGTTTGATCTCGTTTTCATTGTCCTTATCTCCGCAGGAAGGATTCGAATTTGCGGTTACTCTAGATCACGAAGCGCTAAAGTTCAAAGGCCGGATGTCCGATAAACTTTAGGAAGGTCTGATTAAGTACGACAGGCTGTTAGCCTGTCGTGGTTGCCTCACAATTGTGGCCCAAGATCGCCGACAGGCTAACAGCCTGTCGTGGTTTACCTTCACGATTGCGGCCGAAGATCGCCGACAGGCTAACAGCCTGTCGTACTTAAGTCGTACTTAATCAGAGCTTCGTAAAGTTTATCGGACACCCTGAATTTGGATCCCTTTCGGGCCAGTGTTAGAATCGGCCCGTGTTTAATCCGCAACCATTACATTTTCGACCTCTTGAGTCCCGCGCAAACCTCTTCGCGGACTAGCCTCCCTGTCAACTGAATCAGTGGTTAAGACGGGCCGATAAATTCTCGGCCATGGTATAGCTTTCACCGATTCTCTATCGGTTTTGACAAGGAGAAAAACATCATGTCGAGCAGCGTACTCGCACCACCTCGGCGTCCGGAAATCAAGACAATGCTTCCAGGTCCAAAAGGGCAGAAGATTGTCGAAGCGGACGCACAGTTCGTTAATCCAGCTTACCCTCGTCCTTCGTTCAAGCTCGTCGCTGAGCGTGGCAGCGGCGTTTGGGTGGAAGACGTGGATGGAAACATATTTCTCGATTGCAATGCCGGCGTCGCAGTCTGTTCGACAGGTCATTGCCATCCTGAAGTAGTGAAAGCCATTCAGGACCAGGCCGCAGAACTCATTCACATGTGCGGAACGGATTACTACTACCGTCACATGCCACTGCTTGCTGAAAAATTGGATGCGATTGTTCCCGTTCCATCACCGACGCGAACACATTTCGCAAACAGTGGAACAGAAGCTGTCGAGACCGCTCTGAAGCTTGCGATGCACGCAACTGGTCGTGAAAAGTTCATCGCATTCTTCAACAGTTTTCATGGCCGAACACTCGGGTCGCTGTCACTAACTTCATCGAAGGCAGCTCAGCGAAAAGGATTCAAACGACAAGCGCTCGATGTCGTCCACGTGCCGTATCCCAACGAATTTCGAAATCCCTTTAATGCTGCTGATTGTGGCGACGGCGGCGCCGGCCAGGGAGCTTTGAGCTGGATTGAGGAGCGACTCTTCAAGACGACTACTCCTCCGGAAGAAGTTGCGGCGATTGTCGTCGAAGCTGTGCAAGGTGAAGGCGGTTATGTTCCCGCGCCGAGGGATTTTCTAAAAGGCTTGCGAAGGATTTGTGATCAGCATGGCATTCTGCTGATCGTCGACGAGGTACAGTCAGGAATGGGTCGCACCGGAAAGATGTTCGCGTGCGAGTACTACGATGTGCAACCTGACATCATTTGCATCGCGAAGGGCATCGGTTCAGGTTTACCTATCGGCGCGTGCGTGGCTCGAGCCGATCTGATGAACTGGAAACCTGGCGCTCATGCTTCAACGTTTGGTGGCAATCCAGTTTGTATCGCAGCAGCTTTGAAGACGATTGAGTTACTCGAGGGTGGGCTCGTTCAGAACAGTGCCGAGATTGGGGCTTACCTGAAGACTGGTCTTGAGAAGTTACAGGCAAAGTACGACTGCATCGGCGATGTGCGCGGCTTTGGGCTGATGCTTGGAGTTGAGTTTGTTGAAGACAAGACTTCGTTGACGCCTGCTCCGGAGTTGCGTGACCGGATTGAGTCGGCCTGTTTCGAGCGCGGCTTGATCGTGTTGGGTTGTGGCAACAACAGCATCCGCTGGTCACCGCCGCTCATCATCACGAAGGAAAACGTTGATGTCGCGTTGGAGATTTTCGACGATGCGATTGGGGCATCTGTCTGATTAGGAACTCCGCTTCTTTGCGTTCTCTGCGTCTCTGCGGTAAACATCAGGCGCACCATGATTTCAACCGCGGAGACGCAGGAGAACGCAGAGGAGGCGCAGAGAGTTCCGGACTCAAAGCACCGGGCTTAGAATCTCTGCGCCACGCCTTTCACACACCTAACCGTATCTCGCGCGATCAAGAGTTCTTCGTCAGTTGGAATCACAAAAGCATGGAAGCGGCTCTCAGGCTTACTGATGTCGCCCTCAAAGCCGTTCCTGGCTGATAGGTTCCTCTCCTCATCCAATTCAACGCCGATCCAGTCGAGACCGTTGCAAATTCTCTGTCTCACCTCTGCCGAGTTCTCGCCGATGCCGCCTGTGAATATCAAAGCGTCAGCTCCACCAGTCGCAGCCAGGAAGGCACCGATGTATTTACGCACACGATAACAAAACACCTCGATCGCCAGGTGAGCTCGACGGTCGTTGTTCTCTTTCTCTTCCGCCAACAACTCGCGCATATCATTCGTCAACCCGGAAATCCCAAGGAGACCCGATTGTTTGTTCAGCAGCGTCTCCACTTCGCGGGCCGATAACCCTTCTTTCACACTGATGAAGTCAACAATCGCCGGATCGATGTCGCCGGATCGGGTGCCCATCACCAAACCTTCCAACGGTGTCAAACCCATTGACGTATCGATCGAATCACCGCGTCGGATTCCTGCGATTGAACAACCGTTGCCGAGATGAATTGTGATCACGTTTGTCTCGTCGCGTTCAATCTTCATCAGTTGTCGATAGCGATAGGCTACGTATCGATGCGATGTTCCATGAAAGCCGTAACGCCGTATTCGATAGCGACGGTAGAGTTGATACGGGATGGCGTAGAGGTAGGCACATTCCGGCAATGTTTGGTGGAATGCGGTATCAAACACCGCGACCTGAGGCAGTCCGGTTCCAAAGACGTCACGGGCGGCCTGAATTCCTTTGATGTTGGTCGGATTGTGAAGTGGCGCTAACTCGATGCAATCTTCAATAGCCCTTAAGACTGTCTCGTCGATCGTCACCGAGTGCTTGAAGTGCTCACCGCCATGAACCACGCGATGACCTACCGCGTGAATATCGGCGACACTTTGAATTTGTTCCGGGCCTTCAGGCGAGCATGCCCACCGCTGAATAAACTCAACCGCCGCTCGTGCGTCGCGCAGCCGCGCGGTCGATAATTGCTTCTCTCGCGAGCCAACCTGAAGTGAAACGATCGATTCACCACCAATTCGTTCCAGCGAACCACGTGCAAGCCTCTGATCAGTATTGGTGGAAATCATGTCCAGATCAGTGGCGATGACCTGAAACTTGACGGTGGATGAACCGCAATTTAAGACGAGGACGTTCATAGGAAATCGAACTTACTACTTTGTATTTTGTGGTTCGTATAATTGTGCTTCGTATAGGAAGCCAACCAGGTTCCGTTTTCTAATTTGCCTTTTGCCCGCGGCTTTGCCGCACTCTTTGCGGAAAGGCTCTGCCTTTCCGTGCACGTCTTTTGAGTGCTTTGCGGCTACGCCGCTGAGGCAGAGCCTCAAATAATCATGTGCTGAACGGAAAGCCAGAGGCTTTCCGCAGGGAGTGCGGCAAAGCCGCGGACCCGCTCGCTCGTGTTCTTCATTCCTTCAGCTTATCGCGAATCTCATTCACTCGTGCTCTGAGCCGTTCTTCATCGACATCGCTAATGACTCCGTCTTTAAAAACTTCTTTTCCGGCGACGACTGTCATCACCACATCACGTCCCGACGACGAAAAGATCGCCGCGGCAGTCGGATCGTAAATCGGCAGTTGATGCACACCACCTAACGACAGCACGGTGAAATCTGCCGCCGCTCCTTCTGACAGTTGTCCGATCATACCTCCGAGACCCAAACATCGCGCTCCGCCCATTGTGGCGGCTGAGAATACCTGATCGGCTCTAACGGGCTCGTCCATCCTTCCAAGTAATGCAGCGAAGCGAGCTTCTTCCAGAATGTCGCAGGTGTTGTTGCTTGCTACTGAGTCACTACCCAGGCCAACATTGATCCCGTTTTCAAGGAAGGCAGAAAGTGGAGCACGTCCATGACCGAGCTTTGCATTTGACTTCGGACAGTGGGCAATCTTTGTCTCCGTCTCCGCCAGTATCTCGACGTCGTTCCTGTCTACCCTGATGCAGTGTGCGAGCAGTGGCTGGGTTTCCAGAACATGTCGAGCACGTAAATACTGAATCACAGAAGTGCCTGGCGTGGACCACTCAATATTTCGCCGGGCCAAATTATCCGCGAACATTCCACAACCCTCACGAATCAATGATTCCTCCGCCGCCGATTCGGCTGCGTGCATCATCAATGGCAACCCTTCGCTTTGAGCGTAATTCGCTATTAGCTCAAGTTGGTCGCCGCACACTGTATAAGGCGCATGCGGGGATACACCAATCCTCACTAGATCCGACTCAAGCTCTCGAAGCTCATCGATTTTGGTTTTTAGCTTTTCAAAATTTTCGCTTACGAGCTGGGGATCGGGGCCAAATGATTCCTGAAAAACTGTACCTCGTAATCCAACTTCCTTCAGTGCCCTGCCACTCATTATGGCAACGTCACTGGCGTCGGCAACGCAGGTTACTCCAGCGCGCAGAGCTTCACATGCACCCCACAATGCTGAGTCGTGAATATCCTCCGGAGTCATCCTTTCAAGACGCGCCAGCGTGAGCTTTCTTAACCAGGCAAGGAAGTCCGTTTCTTCTTTTTCGAGATACCCTCGCATCGCTGTAAGCTCAAGATGCGAGTGCGCATTAACAAGGCCGGGAATAATTGCGCAGTTCTCGAGAGTTTTTAGATTGGCTGACGGGTACTTTTGGATGAGAGCTGCGCGACTACCAACTGACTGGATTTTGAAACCTTCGATCGCGATTGCCCCATCAGCCATCGGAGGAGACGCGGCAGGCAAGATCCAATTCGCGGCGTAGATAGTCACCATAGGGGGAGCGCTAAGTGGTCAGTTATAAGTCATGTAGGTCATATAGGTCATATTCACTACTTTGTGCGGACGGACGCGGTTCATTCAGCGATCCTCGTCCGAAGCGATGATCCGAGTTTGCGCAAACTGTGCACCAGACGCCGATTGCCCTCGAGGGAGGTGATTACACTGAGACTAACAGCATGCTCGTGTTCTGAAACTTCCTTGACCTCAAAATCTTCAAGACGTAAATGTTGCTTGTCCAGTTCGTCGAGCAGTGCTTCAAGAAATTCAGCCGGATCTGTCGTCTTCAAATGATAATGAAACAGGCGCGACCTCTTAATAATCAAGCGCTCAACTCGCCGCAGGACAACCAATACAAGAATTATGGAAATGGTTGAAAACAAGGCCAGTGGGAAAAGACCTTCGCCGATCCCAATACCAACTGCGCCAACGACAAAGATTGTTGCCGCTGTGGTGAGGCCAGTAATCGAGCCGCGAGCTTGAAGAATTACTCCGGCACCCAGAAAACCAATGCCGGCCACTACCTGCGCAGCAAGACGTGCCGGATCTGTATAAGCTGCTCCACCGCTGATGTGACGCGACACAATCATGTAGAGTGCGGCGCCAAAACAAATCAGCACGTTTGTCCGCAGGCCTGCCGCTTTGCGATTGAGTTCACGCTCTAATCCGATCGCACCGCCACAGATCATCGCGAGCAGAAGTTTCGCCGCGATCAAAATTGGAGGCCAGGTAAAAAAAGACAAGGTTAACCTCTGGAGTGTGTCAGCGATTAAGAGGCGCTGTAGTCTCCCTTAAACTTGCGCCCTGACTCTTATCACTTTTTATCTGTTGATATCTCTGCATTATCGACAACACGTAAGCTCGCGTTGAAGGGATGTCGATGCGCTGAATGAACTCTGCTGACGTCAAAGGCTTTCCATCTTGTCCAACTCTATTCCATTCGATGGCGCGACTTGGGCCAGCATTATATCCGGCGACCATGCGCGTTTCTGCGTCCGGATTATCCTGAAACTGCTCGCGAATTTTTTCGAGGTACCAACATCCTATTTGGATATTGTGTTCCGGGTCCCGCAGGAAGGCCTGAGCGTCGCTCGTCATTTGCCTTTCAAACTCGCGCATGCCTGTTTCTGTTGCCCACTCGCGTCCGACCTTCGGAGTAACCTGCATCAAACCGACTTCGCCAGCTTGCCCGATCTTCCATGGGCTGAAATATGTCTCCTCATAGATCATGCTCCACACGAGATCAGGATCGACACGATAGATGGCGGCCTGTTGCGCAATCAACGCGTCGTAGCGATGGGTCCAATATTGATTAAAGAAGTAAGCGGCGAAGATTATGGTGAGGGCTATTAGCAGAACAACCAAAACACGTTTCATTAAGATTCAGAAGCAGCCATCCGCAGATTACGCAGATTACACAGATTTTTAGAACTTGAAATCATCAGCAAAGAATCTGCGTAATCTGCGTAATCTGAGTGGATCAGAGAGTCTAGTTTTTCCGTCTTAGTCCGGACCAAAAACTACCTAACGAGTACGCGGAATCGATACCTTCGTAACGAGACCTCAGGGCATGTTCGTCCAGTACGTGTCCCTGTAACCAAACTTCGGCGTCGAGCGTCGCGCCTACCTTCAACGACTCTCCCCGAAGCGCTCGCTGGTTAACCAATACTTCAAGCTTGATCCGGTCAAGGTCAAGGTGAATCCAAAACAGCTCGCCGCCAGTTAAAGGATTACGCAACGGTTTATAGGTGATCACACGTCCCGACAAACTCCAGTCGTTCTCGTGGGCCGCACGTGTAGGCGCGGTTTTTTCAAGAGGCGCCCAACGAGTTTTGCCTTTCGTTTTTCTGACTCTGGCCCGATAAGCCAGCCCGCAAAGACCGACGTGCAATTCCTGAGCGCGAAAACCTGCCTGGCCGACTTCAGTCAGGTTCTGTAACTCAAACAGGACCTCACAATCAGTGCCTTCACGAAACCCATGAATAACGGCTTCGCCTTCTTCATCGTACTCCGTCAATGCCCACGGCGTGATCGTTTGATTGTAACGAGCTCGAAAACCAGGACGACAATCGGCGTAAAAAACACCATTACCTGATTCGTACAATACGGTCCAAACTTCTAAACCTTCGCCAAGTTTCCAACAGCGTCCATGCAGGACGGCGCCACGACGATTCAGCTGAGTAGGCTCACCTTGATCGCCCGCACGTTCCGCCAAATAGTTGAAAGCCTTTTCACTGGAAACTTCCAAACCGATTGTTTCGAAAGTAGGATTCATAACGATTATCAGTAGTCAGTTGGTGTCAAATAGCTCGAATAAGTCATATACGTCCTCTACTACTGATCAATTAGCGACGTTGTAACTTCACCACAAAATTTTCGCAAGTACATTTGGTCACGTATTATTGCGCGGCGCGCTTTCTCTGTCTACGTTTTGCCGGCCTGCTCTTGTTGCTTTCCGATTTTGGTGCGCGCGTCTTGAAGCCGCGGATCACTCTTTCAGGTCCGTAGGGAAGTTGAACTCCGGAGCGAACCATCTCCGCGAAGAGGTCCACATCGTAATCAGCCTCACGCGACATCTCCTCACGAATCGCATGCAAGACTTCAAGAAATTTAGGACGACGGTACATGTCTTACGATTTCAGATTTAAGATTTCAGATTCAAGATTGTGTCAGTTGTCCGTGGTCAGTGGTCATTGTTAATAGGTCAAATACATCTCATCGGTCCTATTCTGCCGACTGACCTGATCAAATCTGAAATCTCAAATCTTAAATCTCAAATCAGCCGGCTTCTCCGTTGCTTCCGACACCAGAAACTCCGGAGTAACGATCATCGGAACGTAGAAGCCTGCCGCCGTATTGAACAACCGTATCCGAGCCTGACGTCTCACGTTTGCCAGATGACCAAAATTCCACGTGACGAGGTAATCGATCTTGTGAAAGGAAGCGATCGCAACGTGCAACGCATCAGCGATGTATTTGCGGTGAAAAATGCCCCGTGAAATGTAACCCTCCGCCAGAATCGCTGCCTCTTCAGTTAGATCTACCTGTTCCAGATTCTGCAAGAGCTTCAAGTACGACGTTCGATGAGGCTCTTTCAGCCTGCCTAACTCGGCCGCGACCAAAGGTGAAACAACAGCTCGATAGTCGTGCATCTCATGTTCCCACCAGCGAATAGTGAGATCGCGACGGAACGGCTCTCCGTTGTCCAGATAAGCTCCGATGACCGAGGTTTCCAAATAGATGTTCTGCTTCATGGAGTCGATACTACTTCCGGCGGGTTCGATTCAGCTCGTGATTTTTGTGCAAGTGGCACTAATCGAATTGAACCACGTGCGAAATCAAAATAGATATGAAAGTTCTTGAGAAAATTTCCGCCCAGGATACCACTCTGTGTGAATCCTGCGGTCTCATTTACCGGTTCAAGGTCGAGCACGGCCGCGTTGATCTTTTCAAGCGTCGAAAGACCAAGACTCAATTTCGGCAGTTGAAGTAGCTTGACGTCTTCCGTCACGCCAGCGGCACCGAAGACTCTCATCTTCGATGGCTGCAATAGATCAAGCAGCTGCTCCTGTTGCGATAACTTTTCGGATATGACCGTGATACTTGCGGCAGTATCGATAATGAAGTTTAGCGTCTTGTCAAAACCTACGAGCCCAACCTCCCCGCTTAAGAACCCGCTCGAGGTTGTTCGCAAAGGAACTTCAATCGCCGTGTCGGTAGGTGCTATTGGAACTAAAGCCTGCGCACTCTCACCTCTTCGTAACTGCGTCCACGATTCGGTAATGTCTGATTGATTTTGTCGCAGGAGTGTAACCTGACGATTGCCATAGTCGAGCGACGCAAGAAACTTCGACACCACCGACAACCCAAGATACCCGTCAACCGGAATGTTCGTATCAAAGAAGTGTCGAATGTAGACGGGAACGTTTTCAACTTTGACATCACCTATCTCGATCGAGTCAACGTAACCGTAAACGATTTCAAACTTGCCACCACCACCAACTGCGCGAGCCATGCCGCCACGAGCTACCGCTTTCAATCCCAACCTTTTCGCTGTTAGATCTGAAATGACGGACATACCCGAGCCGGTGTCGAGAACAAATTTTAATGGTTGCTTATCCCCGTTGATCCGAATGCTCAGAATTGGTCGATTGTCGTACGAGTCAAACGAAATTGACGTTCGCGCAGAACCTGACGGCACGTAGAGCGAGCCCTGTCGTCCAAGGTAACGTAGGAAATCGATCAACCCAACAATGCGAGCGCGTCGATCTGCATCAGTCTTGGGAGCAATTAAGAGGAATCTTTCATATGCATCGGCGGCTTCCCGATACCGCTCGTTGCGCGCTGCCGCTTGTCCCAGATTAAAAACATAGTCGGGCTCATCAGGATCGAGGGACACCGCCTTACGCAAGCCTGCCAAACACGGTGCGACACGATTCTCGTAGAAGTCGACCATCGCCAAACCGGCGATGGCCAGGGCTTCTTTCTCGTCAAGCGAGAGCGCAGTGCGAAACTCTTCAACGGAAAGTCGGAACTCACCAGCCCCAAGTATCGAAGCGCCCAACAAAGCATGCGCCCGTGCCGACAGAGGCTCGATCATTATGACGCGAGCTGCGTTGTCATAAGCTCCCTGTAGATTGCGCTGCTTGAGTAGAGCAAAGCTCAGTCCTAACCGCGCTTCAGAATCTCGCTGGTCTTTGGTTAACAAGTCACGAAAGATCTTTTCGGCGGTCGGGTAGTCGCCCTTCTTGAGCGCCTTCTGACCTTTACTATGATCTTTGGTTGATGCTTGAGCTCTCGGGGGTACCGCAATCAGGACGCACAAAAGCATTAAGGCGGCCAGACTAAAAGCCGCCAACTTACGAACGCCGTTTTTCACATGAGACTGCATAACTCACCTTCTAAGGCAACTATCTCTTAATGGTGGCGGGGAGCGTCTCTTCAATACTTTAACCTATTTCAGAATTTCACCTGTCTTCATTGACCAGAGTACCAGGTCAAGTTCATCGCAATTGATTCTGATGTCTTTCGCAAAGCGCAGGAATTTTTGTTCGACATCAAGGTATTGCTTTCTCGTGGAAGGCGGCTTTGCAGAGTCCACGACTCCGACCTCGGCCAAACATCGCATCACATGCTTATCAAGTATCGCATGTCCTTTAATTCCTATGTTCCGCAAAAAATGGCTGGCTTCTTTATAACCCAGTCCCTTGATCTGTTTCTCTTGTGCTAACCAATCTCTGCGTTCCAGTGGGTCTGAAAAGCCGCGCAACCGTCTACGCAGCCTCATGTCACAGTTCGCGCGAAGGTAAGATCTGGTGGTAACGATATACCGAGGGCGGGCGACCGGAAACCGATGTGCTCCAGCTCTTTTTAGAGCATGCGTCATTTCCTCGGGTTCGCCGTGCAAGAGCAATGACCTGATCGCATCAACCGAATTGAGCCCCATTCGAGCCGAAGCTCCTGCAGTAAAAATGCAGAACGCAAGCTCTTCCCAAAGTCGGGCGTCAGATCCTTTACGCCAAACTTTATCGAACTCATTGAGCCGATCTTTTATTTCTTTTCTTCGGGCTCGATAAGTTGCAACTACCCTTTCGACTGTTACCGGTTCTTGATTAGGTTGCACTTTAGTTTGTCAATAGCGCGATTCTATGAGCGCGTAAGAAACATTGTCAACGAAGTGATAAGTAGGACAGTGGTTAGAGAGGCATAGGACCTATGTGACCTATAAGACCTATCAAACAGTGACTACTGACAACTACCTGCTGACCACTGACCGCAATTTCAGCTATTATGGCGACACGGGGTCGCTACCGCCCCGAGTCAGACCATCCTCGCATTCCCCGGAGCGCATCAAAGTGCTCCCCCCTCACGAAACCCTGATGATGGATTTGCATGCGTCGTGCCTTTAAAACATTGATTGGCTTCGTGGCGATGATAGTGTTCGTCTGCGCCTCGATCTGCTCAGAGTGCGTCGCCGCACAAACTCAGCAATCGCCACAGCTCCCTGCATCGCAAGCATCACCTTCGCCGTCGCCGAGCCCATCAGTCGAAGAAGGTCGTCCACTCCACGGTCTTCAGGGAGTTCTGGTTGAAACATTGTCGGGCAAGGTTGTCGCGTCGCAGCTGCCGGATCAGCAATTCAATCCCGCCTCCGCGGTGAAATTAGCAACTTCACTAATCGCGCTTCGCACGCTTGGTCCGCAACACCGCTTTGCGACCGGCATTTGGACTGACGGTTTGCTGGATAAGTCAACCGGAACGCTCACGGGAAATCTGTTCGTTTCCGGCCGAGACCCTTCATTCCACTACGAACACGCGGTGCTTCTGGCAAGCGAGCTAAACCATCTGGGAATTACGAAAGTAACGGGTGATCTCATCGTTGCGCCAAGCTTCACTATGAATTTTAGTTCCTCGGCACGACGGTCTGGTGAGCGGCTTTTCGATACCCTTGATTCGAGCTTGCGATATGCCGAAGCTACAAGGGCCTGGAATTATGAGCGGACGCTGCTAAACGATCATACGAGTCTTCAAAGCGTTCCCAGCGTTGCAGTGATGGGTTCAGTTGTTGTGGGCCCTGTATCAACCGGCGCGAAGCTGGTGCTGACACAAAAATCCAGCAAGTTGGTCGACATACTGAAGGTACTGTTGTGTTATTCGAACAACTTCATGGCTGAGCGTATTGGCGAAAGTTTAGGCGGCCCTGAAGCGGTGCAACGCGAACTAGTCACGCTGCTGGGAGTCTCTTCGGATGAGATAAGGCTTTCGTCATTAAGCGGCCTCGGAGTAAATCGAATTTCGCCGCGCGTCATGATGAAGATCTATCGCGCCCTGCGAGCGGAACTTCAAAAGAACGGACTGTCTCCAACTGATATCCTGCCCGTCGCCGGAATCGATCCCGGCACTCTTCAGGAACGATTCAACGGTCCAGCCTGGCGCGGTAGTGTCGTTGCAAAAACCGGAACGCTTGTAAGGACGGATGGTGGTGCAAGCGCATTGGTTGGACAAATGCGGACGGCTAATGGCGAGGTCCTACTCTTCGTAATTCTCAATCAACGAGGTAGCGTATGGCGATTCCGTGAGAATCAGGATTATCTCGTCATGCTGATTCAGAACACTCGCGGCGGTCCTAAGCCTTTCGAGTACAAACCTCTCACGTTGATGATGCAACTATCAGATACCGAGAGTACTTTCGGAACGAGTGATGAATACGAGCCGAAGAAAGGACAATGAGAGGTCCCATGTCCAATCTCTAAAGTACTTGGAACTTCGCACAAAAAATTGCGCCCCGTCGATCCGAAGATCGCCGGGGCGCTTTACCGTCCTAACTGCTGGCGGCGTGCGGCACCGCAACAGCAGCGGACGATTCCCTTATTCGCTTGGTTGAGCAACCCAACAGGTTCATTCCCCTGCTCTTAACTAACACTCCCAACACACACTCATTTCCAGACAGCTTCCGCCTGATTCATGGGGTTGCTGCCGTTAGGAAACAAACTTCCGTCCCCGTCACCTAAGGTAACGATTATCGGTAGGTCCAGAAGCCGGTTGGAAAGACTTTCGATGGAAATGGCCGCAATTCATGCGAATTGAGTATGGGCATGGGTGTTGCCAAAGAAACGTCCAGGGACGCAGTTTGTCCTCCGCTACATGAGTGCTTTCGGAGGTAGACGCCAAATGAAACGCAACGGTCGCCCGGCGACGAAGCAAAATGGATTCACGATCATGCAAATGGTCGTGACGATCGCAATTATCGCGGTAGTCAGTACGTTTGGGGTGCTCGGGATCACAAAGGCACGTGCCGAATTCCGGGTCCAGAGTTCTGCGAGGCAACTTGCCGTCTATCTTGAAAAGGCACGGGCCGACGCGATTCGAAGGCACGCGGCGCCAGGGGCTGAATCCTGGGTAGAGTCGTTTGGCCCAGGTACAAATACCTACAACGTAAGAATGGACTTTGGCAACGGCACACTCCAAATCAAGACATTCCAACTTGAGTCTGGCGTAACTTTCACCACCAATGCACAGAGAACATCTTTCGATTGGCGCGGCAGAATCCCTTCGCGATGGGTCTTTCAGGTTTACAATGGAACGACGAGCGTGCCAGTTGACGTTTCGGGTTCGGGTGATATTACCGTCGGTGACCAGCACTTTCCTGATGACTTGATTCCCGCTGTTGATGTCGCGTCCGTAACTGGAGACGTCGTACCCGATGCGACGCCAACTCCAACCGCAACTCCAACTCCCGACGCTGCACCTCCTCCGGCTGATTCGCCAACTCCGACACCAACACCCAACGGAAATGGAAATGGAAATGGCACTAACAACGGAAATGGAAATCCGCACTCCAGCCCGACGCCTACTCCAACGCCAACTCCGACTCCAACTCCCACACCAGCACCTGGTGTAACGCCTACTCCTTCTCCAACTCCGCTGCCACCGTGCGTAATGAGTGCATATCCGCCGTCTTTAACGCTTAGCCAAAGCGACAGCACCAAACAGACCGGAACCGTCGCGCTATATGTGGCGAACGCCACCACCGCTCGGGTGCTTAGTGCTAGCCAGGCAGGAAATGGCAACAGCTTGACATTTTCACTATCACAATCGCGAATCGAAGGTAGTGGCACAAGCATAATCACCATCGGCACGAAAAACGGGTCAGGAAATCGCGGCACATTCACAGTTGACGTTATTGCCACTCCAACCTGTGGCGACACTCAACACATAACAGTGACGGTTAACAACTAAGAGGCAAACTCAAATGGGCCGCTCAATTAAACGTAACCCCAGGAGAATCAGTGCCGGCGAAAAGGGCTTTACTTTGATGGAGACCGCCATCGCTCTGGTGATGATGTTTGTGGTCTCATTGGGTGCGGCATCTCTGTTCGCATATGCCAGCAACGCAAACAGCAATGCGGATGATCGAGAGCTGGCAATGGCGATTGCTCAAAAGAGACTGGAATGGCTACGTACCATTCCCTTCACAACACAAACTCGATCGGTCGCATACGGTTATCCGAATGGTGGACTGGCAGCGACGAGCCCGGGCGGCGTTGTGGAGACAGTCACGAATGCAGGACGCAGTTATCAGGTCATCACTACTATCGTAGACAATAACTTCGTGCCTGCGGGTAATCCTGACGCTGGTGCATGCACTTTGAAAACGATAAAGATCAAGGTTACTCCACTTGGCGCTGCCAGTGTGTTCCCCTCGTTTTCAATTACAACTCAACGGTCCACCCAGGTCACCGGAAACTATTAAGTTGATAATCAAGTGAGGAATTTATGATTTCGCTAGGGGCCAAAAAAAGTTCCGGCGGCTTTTCGCTGCTGGAACTTCTCATCGCGATGGCGATCACAATAACGCTAATGACAGCGGCAACTACCCTTCTGGCCGGCGCACTACGCGTCCGTTCGCGTGAAAATCAGAAATCCGACGCCCTCGCAGATACACAACGAGCTTTGAATATTCTGAGTCGGGAAATCGCGGACTCAGGATTCAACCTGAATAACAATGGCATAGTACCGGGTGACTCAGGGCTCCATACCCTCAGGATTCGGTCAAATCTAAACAAGTATGTTCTGACGGCCTCCAATGCTGCGCGAAATGGGATTCAAGTGCCGGGGGAAGATGCCAACGAAGATATCTCCTATTTCACCAACTTAGCGGACAAGACCAAATACCTGGTTCGACATGATCAATACGGTTCCGGAAGCACTGTCCTCGCGAATCGCATCGACGAAATGAGTTTTCACTATTTTGATCAGAGAGTGACGTATACCTGCAATTCAGGTGACTCTGATATTTCAAATAAGTCGGTAGGCGAAGTTGCATCACCAACTCAAGCGCAGTATGTCGTCATTGCTATCGCGGTGACGCTGGACCCGGTCGGCATTCCGGGAAGCCCTGGCTATCAACCCGGCTATTCAGTTCTGCTTTGTTCGGACGTGGCATTAAGAAATGCAAATCTATGGAATTACTAATGACGTCATGCGAGGTTTTGTTCTAATGCGATCTCAGAAAGCAGCCAAGCTGGTCCGCAAGCGCCAAAACGAGCGCGGGGCAGCACTAATCACAGCCATACTTCTTTCGTTGTTGTTATTGGCAGCGGGGGGCACGCTAGTTCTAACGACTTCGATGACTGGCATCACAGCATTGGACTCAACTGCTGAAATGCAGGCTTACTACGCCGCCGAATCGGGAATATCGAGAACACTCGAAGTGCTGCGTGGGAACGTTCAATCGAATCCAGCCGGCACCAAGGCTACATTTCACAACGTCGCATGCACACCCAGCCTGTGGACCGTGACGTCAGGAAACAATGTAAACGTAGCGACTGATGGAAGTACCGTCTTTCGCTTAACGTCTATCATTGACCTGGACGATCCAACTGGTGCCAATTGTGGCGACGCTAATTACAAACCCACTCGTTTGAGAATTCAGGTCGCAGGTGTAGGTCCAAACAATGCCCTGAAGAACATGGAAGCGGTTGTTAACCGATACACTATTAGCTACCCAGTGAATGCCACGGTCACAATGCCGAATGGTAGCGGAAATCCCATCGCGTTTGACTTGGGAGGTAGTAATGTAACTTCAGCTTCGGGTGACGACGCATATGGCACGCAACCGCAGATTGCGGCATTCGCAGTAAGCAATTCTGATTACAACGCAACCAACAACATTATTGATGGTTGTCAGGCTGACGGCACAAACTGCAGTGGAAGTGCGCCAAACGTCTCACCGGGTGATCCGTTGGTATTGAATGGCGGCAACACACCAAGCTTTCTGGAGTCAGTCAAAACGGCCAGGGACTTCTTGTACGGCAGCGAGGGGATGAAGCAGGCAGCGATCAACCAGGGTCGATACTTCTCCACGGCTGCTGACGCAATTGCTAGTACAGCGAGCTTAGGTGGGGGCGCAGCTTATCCTGATGGAGTGCTTACCTTCATTGATGGCGATTTAACGCTTGGTCCGGGCAATCCATCCGGTCAAGGCACTTTGATAGTTACAGGCACACTTACTCTGAATGGCAACTTCAATTGGAACGGTGTGATTATGGTTCTGGGTACCGGCCAAGTCTTACGTAGTGGTGGTGGTCACGGAAATGTTTACGGAGCAATGTTCGTCGCCAAGTTCGCGGCAGCTGGAGCCGATAGTGATGTATTTCAAGCTCCCATCTTTAATACTTCTGGTGGCGGCACCGCGAACATCCAATACAATTCAGACGCTATAGACAGAGCCAAATCGGTTGGTGGCCATTCCGTGTCGGGCGTGCGCGAATACTGAATCGAATTTCAGATTTAAGACTGGCCGCGTGTGGTCAGTAGTGAATGGTCAGTAGTCTGTGGATATAGGACCTATAGGACCTATAGGACCTATAGGACCAATTATGACTACTGGCCACTCACTACCGACCATTTTGCGGCCAATTTGCAATCTGAAATCTTAGATCTGAAATAACAAGATGCTTGACACCTCAGTTGGAACAATCCCATGATGAGTTCCGTTGTTCAGTCAACACAGCGCCTGCCCAACTATGTCGCTCTGTCATCGCCATTCCAAAAACAACGAGCTTTGTCGAAATGTCTGACATTTTGTTGGTCGAAGACAAAGAGAGTTTGCGTCACGTTATCCGATTGACGCTGGAAAACGCTGGATACACCGTTACCGAATCAGCGGATGCGCGTACCGCAGTCAACGAAATCTCCACCACCCGATATCGTCTTGTATTAACCGACCTTCGAATGCCCCACGGCTCTGGTCTGGATGTCCTGCGCGCTGCCCGAGCGGCAGACCCGGATGTCCCGGTAATACTCATGACTGCATTCGGATCAATTGATGAAGCAGTCCAGGCGATGAAAGATGGTGCGCACGACTTCCTACAAAAGCCCGTAGACTCAAATCATCTGCTGCTGCTCGTGGAACGCGCACTTGACCAGGCGCGACTTCGCAACGAGAACATTTTGCTTCGGGAAGACTGGTCGCGTCGTTACGGCTTTCCACGAATCATAGGTGAGTCAGAGGTGATGAAACGCGCCGTTGGAGAAACACAGCGAGTAGCTCTAACGGAAGCCACCGTCCTGCTGTTGGGAGAGTCGGGCACGGGCAAAGAACTATTCGCGAGGGCGGTTCATCATCTTTCCAATCGTCGTAATAAACCTTTTGTGGCAATCAACTGTGCGGCAATCCCAGAAACGCTGATTGAGAACGAACTCTTTGGTCACGAGCGAGGAGCCTTTACCGGCGCGAGTGATCGAAGACAAGGTAAATTTGAACTAGCTTCTGGTGGGACTGTTTTCCTGGATGAGATTGGGGAGTTACCGGTTGCTGTACAAGGAAAGCTTCTACGAGCCATCGAGGAGAAGGTCGTCGATCGCATTGGAGGACGCGCGCAGGTCCCCGTTGATGTGCGGGTAATCGCCGCGACTAACAAGGATCTAAAGGCTGCGGTCGAACAGGGAGAGTTTCGAGGAGACCTATTTTTCCGTCTTGCAGTTTTTCCGCTGGAGATACCGGCTCTGCGAGAACGAGGTGACGATGTTGTTCTTTTAGCCAGCCACTTTGCTTCCCAGCTAGGCCGTGAACTGCGCGGACGTGAAGCTGAACTGAGCAACGACGCTATTGCGCATATCAGAGGCAGAGTGTGGCCGGGCAATGTTCGGGAACTCGAAAATGCCATTGAGCGGGCCTGCATTCTCTCTGATTCGTTGATGCTCGAGCCCCGCGACCTCGGCCTGGTTTCAGCTTCAGTCGATGACGATAAGTCACTTAACGATTTTGATCTTTCCGGCACATTGTCTGAAGTCGCCCATCGGGCGTTGACTGTAGTTGAGCGGAAGAAAATATCAGCGGCGCTGGCAGCAAACTCGGGTAATAAAAGCAGAACTGCAGAGGATCTCGGTATTAGTTACAAAACGCTGCTCAATAAGATCAAAGAATACGGCCTCTGACCTCGATGAACGATCCGACCAACGGCGACACCGGTCGCGAGAAATCAGCTTCCTCGAACAATAATGATCCTCACCTTTCTGACGATCAGGCTGGACGGATTGCGGGCGAAAGCCTTGAACAAGTCGGTGCCGCCACCGTTGACACCAGTTCACGTCAAAGTCATCCGAGCACTGGCCGAAGCGCATTCTTCGTTGGCGCGGGAATTCTGATCAGCCGGATCGTCGGACTGATCAGGCAACGGATCTTTGCACACTACTTTGGCCGTTCCGGAGCTGGCGACGCATTTAGCGCCGCCTTCAGAATCCCAAATTTTCTGCAGAATGTCTTTGGCGAAGGTGCTTTGTCGGCTTCCTTCATTCCGGTTTACGCGAAACTACTAGCTCAGGAGGACGAGAAAGAGGCAGCAAGAGTAGCTAACGCTGTATTCGGGGTTTTAGCGTTAGTCACATCCGTTATCGTTCTAATCGGCGTCCTCGCAACGCCGTACTTCGTCACAGCCATTGCACCAGGGTTCCAGGACGAACGCCGCGATTTAGCGATTAGACTTGTCAGAATTTTCTTTCCTGGCGCTGGACTATTAGTTCTCTCTGCCTGGTGTCTGGGTGTTCTCAACAGCCACCATCGTTTCTTCATCTCGTACACCGCACCGGTCGCCTGGAATGCTGCGATCATTGCCGGCCTCATCTTCTTCGGTCATCGTCTTGACCTCGACCCATTAGCAGAAGCAACGGCCTGGGCTTCTGTGATTGGCAGCGGATTACAGTTCGCTGTGCAACTGCCAACAGTTCTCAGTCTCATTCACCGTTTCCTGCCAACGCTCGACGTCTTTAATGAACATGTGCGGCGGGTGCTGCAAAACTTCTTTCCGGTGTTTATGAGCCGGGGTGTAGTGCAGATTAGTGCATTTGTGGATGCATTTTTGGCGAGCTATCTCGGACAAGGCGCAATGGTAGCGTTGAACTATGCTCAAAGTCTGTACACCCTACCCGTCAGCCTCTTTGGGATGTCGGTTTCCGCCGCCGAATTGCCAACGATGTCGAAAGAGCTCGGCAGCGAGCAAGCTGTTGCCGAATCATTACGTCAACGTTTGGACCAGGGATTACACCGGATCGCATTTTTTATCGTGCCGTCGTCGATGGCTTTCCTTGCGCTTGGAGACGTAATCACTGCTGTTCTTTATCAAACCGGTCGATTCGTCCAAGCCGATACAACCTTTGTGTGGGGGATTCTGGCCGGCTCGGCGGTTGGTTTGCTGGCGTCTACTCTCGGTCGCCTCTACTCATCTACTTACTACGCGCTGCACGACACACGCACACCTCTTCGTTTTGCGATCGTCAGAGTCGTCTTAACAACAGCGCTTGGCTATTTTTGTTCGTTACAGCTCCCTCGCATGCTGGGTATCGACCCACAGTGGGGAGTAGCAGGATTAACGGCCTCCGCTGGTATTGCCGGCTGGGTAGAGTTCGCATTACTGAGAAGGTCTTTGAATCGCCGCATTGGCCGAACGGGACTGCCTGGCTCCTATGTGGTTAAGTTGTGGCTTAGCGCGGGAATTGGGGCGGGTTTGGGTTGGAGCTTGAAAATTCTGGTAGGGCATCGTCATCCACTAATAGTCGCGCTCATTGTGTTAGGCGGCTACGGCGTGACTTATTTTGGCGTCACCTCCCTCTTTGGTATTGGCGAGGCCCGACGAGTTATTTCTCGGGGCTTGAGAATCCTCCGGCTGTCGTGATGGCGCTTTTCTGGAACCTGAGATTGGGTCTTCCAGTTTTGCTGGTCTCAAGAGTTTTCTCCCAAATTGCTGCACAAAAATCTTTTTCAGAATTCTCTGGAAACCATTCAGCATTGATTCTTTTACTTGAATATCCTGGAAAAAACGGATGGTGCAGCGGCAGGCAACTTAAGGGAGCCGGTCCTGGACCGGCTTTTTTTGTGCGTCATGCTTTGGCGTGCGGTTGCCCGCCACCGCTTTGTTATAGCGTGATCTACGATCAGACCGTCCTGCTCGAACAAAGCGACGGCAGGCCGTCGCACTCCAAAAGAGGTCTGAAATCTGAGATCACTGGGTTATCATCAACCCTGTGCAGCCCGTTATTTTCACTGAACAAATTAGAGAGGTCGACCGACTCACCGTCGAGAACTATCGCACTCCTTCGCTGCTCCTAATGGAAGCGGCCGCAAATGCCTGTGTGCAGGCAATCCAGTCGCACTGTCCTAACGAATTCTCGGACAGGAAAGCTCTCGTCCTCTGTGGCAAAGGCAATAACGGAGGCGACGGCGCAGCAGTGGCGCGTGGCCTGTCTCGCCTGGGCGTTCATTGCGACGTGGTTCTTTTCGGAAGAGTTTCAGAAACGATAGGAGACGCTCGGACAAACTTTGAAACTATCAATAAACTAGCCGGTTTCGAGGCCGGCTCGGCCCAGGCACCGGCACCCGTTTCCTTCACAGAATGTGACGGCATCGCAGCCTGGGAACAACTTGCTCGACCACGGAAGACTTACGACATCATCGTCGATGCCTTGTTCGGGACAGGTTTGACTCGTCCGCTCGAGGGTGTGTTTGCGAAAGTAATTGATCACCTCAGGCTCCTGCGACAGGCGCGAGATCGTGCATCCGGTTTGCGGCCGTTGATTGTGTCAGTTGATATTCCCTCGGGATTGAATGCCGATCAAACCAATCCAATTGGTCCGACCGTTCAAGCGGATCTAACAATCACTTTTACCACTCCAAAACCAGCGAATGTGTTACCACCCGCTTGCGAGTTTGGTGGCGAACTGATCGTCGCAGATATCGGTTCACCACAGCGTCTCATCGAGTCTGCTCAACCGTGGCTGTTCGTCACGGAAGAAAAAGACGTCTGCAACTGGCTGGTGAGTACTCGCTACACCCCCGAGTCGTACAAGAACACTCACGGCCACGTGCTCTTCGCGGCTGGATCGAGGGACTACACCGGTGCTGCGGCACTTTGTGGAAGTTCAGCAATGCGAGCTGGTGCGGGCCTGGTAACGGTCGCGACTCCAGCTTCTGCGCAAACATCCGTGGCCGCGCGTCTCATTGCGGAAGTAATGACAACGGCGCTCGCAGAGACAGATCGTGGTGTCGTCAGCGATGATGCGGTCGAACACTTTCTGAAACTATCAGCCAAAGCCACCGTGGTCGCGATTGGTCCCGGCCTGACGTCAGACGACGAAAGGACCCGCAAATTTGTTCGTCAGATTGTCGAGCGCCGTAGTCAACCGGTCGTCATTGATGCAGACGGACTGAACTGTCTCGCTCCGTGGCCCGATGATCTAAGCGGCTCAAACGAGCATCCGTTGATCCTGACTCCGCATCCCGGAGAGATGTTGAGATTGATCGGCAGCGACAACAAATCGACGCTTGCTGGGCGACTGGCGGTGGCGCGTGCGTTTGCCCAGACTCACAAAGTGATTCTCGTGCTGAAAGGGTCGCGTTCACTAATCGCTGCGCCTGACGGGCGGGTGTTCGTAAATCCAACCGGCAATGCGGGACTCGGCACTGCAGGAGCGGGAGACACTCTTACCGGATTAATTGCAGGCTTCCTGTCGCAAGCCTATGGAGCACTCAAACAAAACGCGAACGCACTGGACGCAGCTATCGCCGCGCTCTACATCGGTGGATTGGCTGGCGATTTTGCGGCGCGAAAGTTAGGAATGCGAACGATGGTCGCCTCCGACATCCGAGACCATTTTAGTGATGCAATCAAATTCCTCGATCCGCAGGGGGAGCAACCATAGGGCATGTCAGTTTCCTCGCGCATACGAATGGGGGAGTTCACAAGCATCTCACCGCAACAAACACTCGAATTAGGGCACGAGATTGGCTCTCGTCTTCAAGGCGGCGAGATCTTGCTGTTGAGCGGTCCGCTCGGTGCGGGCAAAACCATATTAGTAAAGGGCATTTGTGCGGCGCTCGGCATCAATGAAGAAGATGTAACGAGTCCGTCATTTACTCTCGTAAACCCATATGACGGGCGACTCAGGCTTTATCATTTGGATCTTTATCGACTCGACGAAGGAGCGAGTGCGGCACACGCAGTTGACCTCGATGATCTTCTTTCGGACGAGGACTCGATTATCGTAATCGAATGGGCTGAGCGTATGGGGCGCTATCCACTACCGGCAAATGTCTGGAGGATTGAAATCGCGGGAGATGGGGATGATCCCAGGAAGATTAGAGTTCAGAGAACATAGGTCATAGGTTATAGGTCATATACGTCCTATACTAGTGATCACAAAAGGAGAAACAATATGCCATATCCAGAAATCATGATTCGTCCAATGCGAGAGGACCTGACTCGTCTTGGAGTCGAAGAAATGCGAACAGCGGACGCTGTTGATGGGCTTGTCGCCAATACTTCGGGGACACTGATGGTCGTAGTTAATTCAATCTGCGGTTGTGCGGCCGGAAAAGCGAGACCTGGAATTGCGCTGGCGCTTCAACATCAGGTCAAACCGGACAAAGTTGCCACCGTGTTCGCGGGCGCCGATCTAGAGGCAACGGAACGAGCTCGGAGTTATTTCAAAGGTTACGGACCGTCGTCGCCGTCAATCGCTTTGTTGAAAAATGGCGAGCTGGTCTACATGTTGGAGCGATATCAGATCGAAGGAAGAGATGCGACGGGGATTGCTGGGGAATTAACGAAAGCGTTTGATGAGTTTTGTCAGTAGTTAGTGGTCGATAGGTCCTATTGGTCAAATAGGTCCTATTCCACTGACGATCTGAGATCACCTCAACATTTTCATCAACTCCGAATGCAGCAGCACAACATCCGGTGATTGTTGCAAAGCAAGAAAGTAGTTCTTTTGAAATTCGGTCCCTTCTTCGGCCGGGCTCAGTAACGTTTTAACTCGTGCAATCAACTCCCGAGCGTCTTCGTCAGTAGCCGGCTGTTCCATGTCTCTGATGTCCAGTGCCTCATCGATCTGGACGATCACCTCAGACAATCTGTGCAGCCAGTCAAACCAGGGATCCTTCAAGGCAAGTTGCAGGAATTCATAACTGTTTGCGATCCGGTTGTGTGCACGTTCGTATCCAAATCGCTCCAGATCAAGCAGCATCTTGTGTAATCGCAAAAGACCCTGACGCAAATGCCTTAGTGAGTCGCGACTAAGATCTGACATCGGATCACTCATGTGAACTCCTTTGAAGGATCTCAGATTCCAGATAATTCCAGATCTCAGATCTCAAATATAATGGATCCCGGGGTTCAATCTGGGATCTGAGATCTGAGATCTGAGATCGTTTTCATTTCAACTCGTCCAGCAGCTTCTCGACATCAATCAGTTGCCGGTGAACTGAGGCTGACGGAGCCTTCAGATTGTAGATGCGGATTCGTTGATTTAGTTCATCAACGCGTTCACGAAATTCTTTAATCGCACGCCGCCAGTCCCGGCTGTCAACATCTTTAGGGGTTGGACAATAGAGTTGTTTAGCCCGGGACAAAACGGCGTAAGCCTTTTGAAACTGATCTTCGATGTCCTTGCGTTCCTCGATCCAGACAGGCGCGAACCCGGCGTTACGGAGAAGCCGGTGAACACTCCGTAGTTCGGGTTTTTCGTATGGATTCTCAGTCAGGTCAATTGGCTCGCCGGAACCTGGTAAATCATCAAACTCACCGCGTTCCATCGATTCTCGAATCAATCGATCTATCAGAGGTTCCCACTTATCCATAAGACCACCTCAGAATGACTAAACGTAGCACGAATATAGCTTGTTCCGTGCTGAAAGGATCTCAAATTCCAGATCTCAGATCTCAGATAGGCGCGCTGATGCGGTTCAATCTGAAATCTGAGATCTGAGATCTGGGATTTGAGTCCCTTCATCCTTCATCCTTACTCCATGCTATGATCCCGCGCGATGCTCAGTGCTATTTCCCTCACTACTCCAGTTGAGGACCTTCACAAGCACAAGATTGCACGATTAGGACCAAACCTCGCTCGCAAGCTTGCTGCCGCGGTAGCCGCTCACGCTAACAAACGACACTCCAATGAAGCTACGGTTGAGGAGCTGTTGAGTTATCTACCGATGCGATATGAGGACCGCTCCCGTCTCGCCAAAATCAAAGATCTGGAAGACGGCACGGAGGCATCGTTAGAACTACAAGTTAAGCATGCAGGCGGCTACGAGGTTAGAAATCGACAAGCTTTCTCGAAGTCGAGACTGTTTATCTTTGAAGTCTCCGGCGTTGATGTTGACAACAAAACCGGTAGGCAAGTTGTCGTTTGGTGGTTTGTGTCCGGTCGTCATGCCTACGATGTAATTCAGTTTTACACGAAGAAACTGACCCGCGGGACTCGCTTCATCACCTTTGGTCGATGGGAATGGGATAAGAAACGCGGGACGTATTCGTTGCGCCTTCACCGTCCAGCAGATGAACTTGAAACGCTCATCACCTTCGAAACCGACAATGTCGATTCAACTAATCCGGAACAGGTTGAAGCAAACATTTCCGATCCTTCACTGGCAGCAATTCATGTGGGGCGTCGAGTCCCCGTCTATCGTAAGCTCGGCGATTTCAATTCCAAGCGCGTTCGCGAAATTATTCATGCCGTACTCGCGAAGCTCGACGACAAAGAGATACCGGAGACCCTACCGGCTGATCTACGCCAGAAGTATCGCCTCGCCGCCAGAGCTCAAGCCCTTCGCGAGATCCATTTCCCTCCGAAAGACGAGTCGATGGTCGACTACGAACAATCCAGGAGTCGAGCTCATCTGCGGATGATCTTCGAAGACTTCTTCTGGTTGGCGTTTGCAGTCGCACTGAAACGAGGCGACCGCGTTCGTGAGTCGAAGCATTTGAAGATTCTTATCGATAAGAACGTGAAGGACGTCATCTCAGCGGTGCTTCCGTTTAAATTAACTACCGCTCAACGTAGGGTCACGGCGCAAATCTTCAACGACATGAAATCAACCACGCCAATGAATCGTCTCTTGCAAGGTGACGTTGGCAGCGGCAAAACGATCGTTGCAGTAATCGCCATGATGGCGGCAATGGAAAACGGTTATCAGGCCGCACTGATGGCGCCCACGGAGATACTCGCTGAGCAGCATGCACGCAACGTAAAGCGGCTTCTCGCTAAGACTCCTTACCGGGTGGAATTGCTGACTGGCTCAATTCGCTCCGCGGAGAAACGCAAACTACGACAAGCATTGCAAGCGGGAGAGATTCACGCCTGCATCGGCACACAAGCCTTGATCCAGGACGCGGTGTCGTTTGCGAATCTTGGATTGGCGGTGATTGATGAACAGCATCGATTTGGTGTGATCCAACGGGCGGAATTGAGAGCCCGCGGCATTAGCCCGGACGTGTTAGTCATGACCGCCACACCGATTCCGCGTTCATTAGCCATGACTGTCTACGGCGATCTGGACGTCTCGATAATCGATGAATTACCGCCGGGACGAACCCCAATCGAGACGATGGTCTTCGGAGAGGACCAGCGTCAGGAAGTTAAACAATTGATTTCGCGCGAGGTCAAAGCAGGTCGTCAGGTTTATGTTGTCTATCCGCTCGTCGAAGAGTCTGAAAAGATTGACTTACGTGACGCCACTCGACGCTACGAGTACCTGCGAGACACCGTCTTCCCAAAGTTATCAGTGGGGTTGTTGCATGGAAGAATGAAGCCAGGTGAGAAAGATGAAGTGATGAAAGCGTTTGTCGCCGGTGAGACAAAGATCCTGGTGACAACCACGGTTATTGAAGTCGGCGTAGATGTTCCAAACGCCTCCGTGATGATTGTGGAACATGCCGAGCGTTTTGGCTTGTCACAACTTCATCAGTTACGCGGACGTGTGGGTCGAGGTGCCGAGAAGAGTTATTGCGTGCTGCTGACCACCGATAAAAAGACAAACGTTGCTCGTGAACGTTTGGGCATCATGGCAAAGACAAATAATGGATTCATAATCGCCGAAAAGGATCTCGAGCTGCGTGGTCCCGGGGAGATACTTGGAACCAGGCAATCGGGTCTACCCGAGTTTCGTATTGGCAACCTGGTTCGCGATCAATCGATTTTGGAAAAGGCACGTGCGGCAGCTGAGTATTATCTGACCGAGCGTGCTTCATCGTCCCAAACTAAACGAATGAAGCAATACCTTTCCGGCACGGATCGATTCGGGTTGGCGAGTGTTGGCTGAAGTCAGAACCGCCACGCGGTAGCGTCGGGTCTGCAATTAACAACACTGCTGGATGAAGTCAGAACCGAAACGCGGTAGCGTCGGGTCGTGAATAAGATTGACCTTGGTTGGTTGCAGACCCGACGCTACGGCGTTTCGGTTCTGACCCGATTCGATATGCGAATAATCTCCGGTACATACCGAGGTCGAAATCTCAAGAGTCCGCCATCGATGCAAGTTCGACCAACGTCGGATCGACTGCGCGAAACGCTGTTCAATGTTCTTGCGCCGCGAATTAGTGACGTGCGTTTTTTGGATTTGTGCGCCGGCTCCGGAGCAGTTGGTATCGAAGCACTCTCGAGAGGTGCGGCGCACGTTACCTTTGTCGATCGATCGCGCAAGATGTGTGGTCTTATCGAGTCTAACCTTGAACTTTGCCGGATCCCCGAAGATCAAACCGAAGTTGTGAACGATGAAGCAAGCGACTTTCTTCACCAGACCCTCGTTCGAAGTCTTCAGCCATGGGACATCGTCTTCTTCGACCCACCTTACCAACAAGAATATTTGAAAGTGCTTAACTTCGTTGGATCGCACGCCGGCAAGCTACTAACACCTGACTCACTGGTGATCGCGGAACATTATCACAAGAACCAACTCCCCGAAACCCTGGCGACTCTCATTCGCACAAGAGTACTCAAGCAGGGCGACTCATCCCTTAGCTTCTATGGACTGCAGTAGCTTCTCTTCGTCAGAATAGGTCATATCGGTCGAATAGGTCCTATTTCCAGGCGAACGACAATCCTTGCGCCATCTTGCTAGAATCGCTTCATGCTAGTCCTGGGAATCGAAACATCCTGTGATGAAACCGCTGCTGCCGTCATTCGTGATGGGCGCGAGATTGTCTCATCCGTCATTTCATCTCAGATTGCAGTTCACAAACCTTTCGGCGGCGTTGTTCCCGAACTCGCTTCACGCGAACACCTCGATAAGATTGTTCCTGTAGTGACGGAAGCGTTCGAACGCGCACAAGTCACACAGAAAGACATCGATGGTATTGCCGTTACGGTCGGACCTGGACTCGTCGGTTCGTTGTTGGTCGGTGTCTCCTATGCGAAGGCAATGGCTTACGCGCTTGATTTACCGTTTGTCGGTGTCAATCACATCGAGGGACACATCTATTCCGTGGCCTTCGAAAATCCCCCCATTGAATATCCGGCTGAAGCTTTAATCGTTTCGGGAGGGCACACAAACATCTTCTTCATTCCCGAGCCGGGCAAGTACAAAGTTGTGGCAAGGACGCGAGACGACGCGGCTGGTGAAGCGTTTGACAAGGTTGCAAAACTTTTGGGACTTGGATACCCGGGAGGACCAATCATCGAGCGACTCGCCCGCGAAGGAAATCCAAAGGCCGTTCCGTTTTCGATACCACGCATGGGAGATGGATTACCGGACTTCAGCTTTAGCGGATTGAAGACTGCAGTGACGAAGTATGTACGTGAGACGGGACTTGCGCCCGTCGAGAATGGGGGCGAACCTTCTCAGGGAATCAAAGACTTAGCAGCAAGTTTTCAACATGTGGTGATGGAGTCGTTAGAAAGGACGATGGAAAGGATCGCCCGAGAGTACTACCCGCGAACTTTGATCGTCGCAGGTGGGGTTGCATGTAACGGTAAGCTGCGCGAGGTTTGCCGCGAGATGGCCAGGGAACTCGGCCTCCCTGTCTACTTCCCTTCACCGCATCTTTCGACCGACAACGCGGCGATGATCGCTGCAGCAGGAACAGTCAAACTGCTAGCCGGAGAGCGCAGCAACCTTGATCTCAACGCCGACGTAACGTTGCGATTGCAGAATATTGATTTAGAGGAAGAGGCGGCGAGGCGAGCTGGGGCAAGGTACAGGCTCTAGGGATTTAAGATTTAAGATTTAAGATTTCAGATTGACTGCGATGTCCGACGAACTTTTAGGAAGCTCTGATTAAGTACGATAGGCTGTTAGCCTGTCGTGGTTTGCCTCAACAATATGGCTAATATCGTCGACGGGCTAACAGCCTATCGTACTTAATCAGAGCTTCCTTTAGTTTGTCGTGACGTAGTATTAACGAACCTGTATATTTCCCTGGCACTAAACATCCACCGACGACAAACTAAAGTTCCTCGGACATCGCAGCCAATCTTAAATCTGAAATCTGAAATCTTAAATTCGTTGGGTTTCGTCACGCGAAACCTGGGTTGGCCTTATCAACCCTCTATGGTGCTCATCGCAGTGACGGCACGTTTTTCATATGCCGCAATGGTTGCGATGTTTTTCTTCTCCACCTCCGTCAGTGCAGCATCGGTGAAGTTTGCATCGGCTTTATACCAGTCGAAGCTGGAAAAGTATTTCTGAAGCCATGGTTCTTTGAACACCTTGCCATGCCGTGCATAGATCTCTTGCCGCATCTGAACGGCATCTTCCAGGAACAAACCTTCTAGCAGTGAGCGCGTGATCGGCGTGTCGCTCAATCCCTGGTGAATCTTGTTTTCATATCGAACGATTGTCTCGACATTGAGCTTGTCGCTACCCGATAACTCTTCGTCCTTAAAATTCTCATCAGGCGTGTACCATGGCTGCTCGAAGAAATACTGCTGCAACCATTCCGCTCGGAACTGTCGACCGTGACGGGCGTAGACCTCATTGCGAAGCAACCTGAGTTCGTGCAGGCTCAGTCCCTGCAACATCGACTCTGATATCGTCTTGCGCTCGAACAACTCCATGTCACCCGGAAGCAAGGCAACTTTCCGCTGTCGCTTCTGACTACTGCTTAGCATTTCGAGGTTTTTCCGCTCATTAACAGAAAGACGCTTTGGATCATACTTATCGCTGGGCCTGTACCAGTACCTTTCATCGAAATACTGCTGTAACCATGGATTGTCATCAAAGCGTTTGCCGTGAATCGCTTCAACTTCAGCGAGTAGAACAGTCCACTCCGCGCCGCTGTGTTTGCCGAGTTTCTTTGCGGTGACTGGACGGTCTACCCAATAACGCATATCACCCGGTTGGATCGTGTCATGTTTACTGGCCTCAGCTATGCGAATGACATCGAGGTTGCGTCGCTCAGTGTCATTGAGCATTGAGTTCTTGAAGTTCGCGTCAGGCTTAAACCACGACTGCGCTTCAAGGAACGTTTTGATCTCGGAGTCTTTGAAAATACGACCGTGTCTGCCAAACACAATTCCGCGCAACATCTTTAGATCTTCTAATTCGAGGGCTTGAACCTGGGATGCCTTGATCGAATTCTTCCTAAAATCGAAATCTTTCCAGGAGTCCAAAGTGTCCTGAGCAGAGACTTTCAGCGTTGCTGCAGCGATCAGAATCAGTATAAAGACGAACTTGAATCGTCGGGGGCTCATGCACTTCACCTTCTTTCGAAAAATGTCCGATATGCTTCAGCTTGTCGTGACGCAACCAACCGAGCCACGACATTATCCACAGAATCTGTCCAAAAAGGGCTCGGTTGGCTGCGTCACGACAAGCTTAAGCATATCGGACACTAGTTACCCAAAAATATCTCTCACCTTATCGACCAACCCTTTACTCTCCAGATCTTTGTTTTCAACTTCAGCCAGTTGTTCCAACAATCGACGCTGCTCCCGCGTTAATGATGTAGGCGTCACGACGCTGACTGAAACGAAGAGATCGCCTTTACCGCGGCCTCCCAGCTGCGGCATGCCTTTGCCTTTCAATCGAAACACAGTGCCAGTTTGAGTACCCATCGGAACCTTGAGTTTCTCTTCTCCCTCAAGTGTCTTCACCATGATGTCGGCTCCAAGAGCTGCCTGCGCAAAAGTAATCGGCACGGCCTCATAGAGGTTGCTACCTTGTCGCTCAAACTCCTCGTGTTCGGCAACGTGGATAACCACGTAGAGATCTCCGGCGGGTCCGCCCTGAGTACCGGCTTCTCCTTCACCCTGAACTCGGAGGCGTGAGCCCGTCTCGACACCCGCAGGTATCTTTACCTCCATCTGCTTTTCTTTCTGAACCCGACCGGCACCCTTACATTCCTTACAGGGAGTCTTAATCACCTGACCGGCACCACGACATGCGCCACACGTTCGCGCGACAGAGAAGAACCCTTGTTGATAACGAACCTGACCTGTTCCACCGCAAGTTTGACAAGACTCCGCCTGTGTTCCGGGCGCCCCGCCAGAACCCTTGCAAGCTTCACAGCCTTCCAGACGCGGGATGCGCAACTGCGCCGTCATACCGTTCGCGGCTTCTTCAAGCGTGATCTCCAAATCGTAACGAAGATCTGCACCGCGTTGAGCTGTGCTGCGTCGAGATCCGGAGCGTGAACCGCCAAAGACATCCCCAAAGCCAAAAAGATCACCCAGAATGTCTTCAATGCCACCGAATCCCGGTGCTCCCCAACTTCCGGCACCCGCACCTGCAGACACACCGGCATGGCCAAAACGGTCGTAACGTCGACGCTGCTCAGAATCCTGGAGTACGCTGTAAGCCTCAGCGGCTTCTTTGAACTTCTCTTCAGCGCTTGCGTCGTTAGGGTTCTTATCCGGGTGGTACTTCACGGCTAGACGCCGGTACGCACTCTTTATCTCCTGGTCTGATGCAGTTCTGGTAACTCCCAAAACTTCGTAATAATCGCGTTTACTCATCCCGCTCTAAATTAACCTCTCATGAAAATAAGTCTAAAAAAGAATGGCTATACTTCAGTGGTTGTAGCGTCAGGGGTGGGGTTCATCATTGCTGTTGTGAGTTGTGAAGCAGTTCGTTCAAGATTCGTCAGCGCTTTATTTATGTCTGCCAGACTCGTTCCCCGATTGGCCTGCTCAGCCTCAGCGAAGTTGCGTTCTGCAAGGTCCTGATCGTTTTGCGATAGCAAGCCGCCAAACTTAGTAAACGATTTTTGGGTGTTCTTCAGCAACGATTCAAGCTTGTTACGCAGCACTACCAACTCTTTTGCATCGCGATCGGTGTCCGCAAATTCGTCGGCTTCCCGAATTAAACGCTCGATCTCATCGGGCGTTAGTCCCGAAGTTGGCGTTATGCGCATCTGCTGTTCTCGCCCGGTGGCCTTATCCTGAGCCGACACTGATACGATTCCGTTCGCGTCAACCTCAAAGGAGACTTCGATCTGAGGCACGCCCCGGGGATTCGGCGGAATACCCACCAACTCAAACTTACCGAGGGAACGATTCCCTTGAGAGACTTCTCTCTCGCCCTGTAGGACATGGATCTCAACTGATGATTGATTATCGACGACGGTTGTAAATGTCAAACTGTTGCGCAATGGAATCGTGGAGTTGCGTTCGATAATCTTCGTGAATAAGCCTCCCCGGGTTTCCAGACCCAGGCTTAACGGCAGCACATCAAGCAGCACAATGTCTTTGACGTCTCCACTGAGGACTCCACCCTGAATGGCTGCACCCATCGCCACAACTTCATCGGGGTTAATCTCAGCGGAAGCCTTTTTCCCGAATATCTTTTCGACAGTACGCTCGACAATGGGAGAACGCGTTTGACCGCCAACCAGTACAACCTTATCGATATCGGCTCGCTGTAGCTTCGCGTCCTTTAACGCAGTGTGGCACGGTTCGATGGTTAGTTCGATTAGGTCTCGTACCAGATCTTCAAACTGCTGGCGCGTAAACGATTTGTTGAAGTGTTTGGGACCGGTCGCGTCAGCGGCGATGAAAGGCAGATTGATATTGGTTTCGGTCGTCGACGAAAGTTCGCACTTCGCTCGTTCTGCAACCTCTTTCAACCGTTGCAATGCAAGTCGATCCTGACGAAGATCGATTCCCGTGTCTTTCAAGAACTGGTCGGCCATCCAGTTCATGATCCGCTCGTCCAGGTCTTCGCCTCCCAGGAATGTGTTTCCTGAGGTTGAAAGAACTTCGAACACGCCGTCGTTCATCTCGAGAATTGAAATATCAAACGTGCCGCCACCCAGGTCGTACACTGCAATCCGCTCGACCTCTGATTTACCAAGACCGTAAGCAAGAGCGGCCGCAGTCGGTTCGTTAATGATTCGTTCGACCCGCAGGCCGGCTATTTTCCCGGCGTCTTTTGTTGCCTGTCTCTGTGTATCGTCAAAATAGGCAGGTACGGTAATAATTGCATCGGTCACGGCCTCGCCCAGAAAATCCTCAGCCGCAGCCTTCAATCGTTGCAGCACGATTCCTGACAGCTCGGGTGGACTGTAACTGCGACCTTGAACACGAATGCGGGCGTCTCCATTGGGGGAATCGACGATCTCGAACGGCGAAGTTGCACGCATTTTTGAGACTTCGTTCGAGTTGAGTTTGCGACCAATTAGACGTTTGACGGCGTAGACTGTATTAGCAGCGTTTGTGACCGCCTGGCGCTTTGCGATTTGGCCAACCAGCCTTTCACCTTTATCAGTAAATCCAACAACGCTGGGCGTGGTTCGGCCACCCTCTTTATTTGGAACAATTTGAACTGCGCCGCCTTCCAACACTGCGACACAGCAATTAGTGGTGCCCAAATCTATGCCGATCGTTTTTCCCATCAGTCTTACCTTCGGTAATTTGTTTTAACCCCGCTTGGAGACCTTAACCAGTGCCGGGCGAATCAGCTTGTCACCCAGTTTATAACCTGCTCGGATCTCCTGAATTATCGTATCGGGTTCAAACTCCTCAGTTTCCTCGGTCACCACAGCTTCGTGAATATGTGGATTAAAAGGCTCGCCAACAGCCACGATTTGCTTTACTCCCAATGCTTCGAGTACGCCGCTCAGCTGTTTGTAAATGAGATCGACGCCACTAAGAAAGTGCCGAAACTCATCCGATTCGGTTGCCTCAACTGACGCTTCCGACTCCAAGGCACGCTTAAGATTGTCCAGCACTCCCAGGAGTTTGCTGGCAACATCAGCAACTACTCTGTTGTAAATGTCGTTTCGTTCGCGATCGACGCGTTTGCGATAGTTTTCAAAATCCGCCTGACGTCTGGCAAATCGATCTTTGAATTCCGCATTTTCCTCTTGTACTCGTTTTAACTCGGCTCGCGTCGCAACGAGCTCTGCAGTAATAGGTCCGCCCTCAGCAAACTCGACGGGGATAGTCTCCTCGGGCTTACTCAGCTCAGAATCCAGCTGCACTTCTTCTTCGGCTGAGTTGGTGGTGATATCGGGATCTTGAGAATCCATATCAGGGCTGGGCTCTACTGTTGGGTCGCTTTCTACTTCAGCATCGACAAAGCGGATCGGAATACGATTTTGTTTATTGTTACTATCACGTGCCATTTGGAAGGATTGAAGTCGGCTCAATGTTACGACGCAATGGCTCCGCTCAAGCGATGCTCAATCAATCGCGCCATGTAGTTTACCATAGCCATAATGCGGGCATATTCAATTCTCATCGGCCCAACAACGCTCAGAGTGCCGACCCGTTCATTGGATCCCGCGCGGTAAGGCGCAGTGATTAGCGCGCAGTCTTGAAGCGAGCTGGCTGGATGTTCGCGACCGATGACAACATGTACATCGCCGAAATAGGAACTGTCGTGCGAGATGCATTGGTTAAGAATCTTTATGAGGCGCGATTTTTCCTCGAACGTCCGGAACAGTTCCCGCATCCTTTCGATATCAACAAAGTCAGGCTTGGTGAGAATGTTCGAAGCTCCGTCAACGTAAACTTCACTTGCTTCTTCACCTTCAAGGCTGCGCTCACATAACAAAACGGCATTTTGCAGTAACCGATCGTAAAGCGCCTTCTCCTCCTTCATCAATTCCACAATCTCAGCTCGTATTGATGACAGGCTCTTGCCACTGAACTCCGTATTCAGGTATCGAGCGGTTCGATTAAGTTCTTCCTGCGTCAGATCTTCCTCGGTCGTTCGTATTACCTTGTTGTGAATGATCCCGGACGTCGACACCAGCACAACCAGAATTCGCTTGTCAGGTAGTTGCACAAATTCAAGATGTTTCAGGCGATTTTCAGCGAGTGAAGGTGAGATCACGATGCCTACATTCTCAGACAACGCCGAGAGGACGTGCGACGCCGCTTCCATCAAACGATCAGGCGAGGCCGTAGCATCGATGTCACCAACAGGAAAAAGATCATCTATCGCTTTCAGATCACCGCGGGAGAGCCGCGCTACTCCCAGCATGTTGTCAACGTAGTAACGATAGCCTTTATCCGTAGGTATGCGTCCGGCTGAAGTGTGGGGCTGCTCGACAAACCCCGCCTCTTCGAGCTCTCCCATCACATTACGAATAGTGGCCGGGCTCCAGCCGTATCCATGAGCGAAACGGTCCGACAAGACTCTCGACCCGACCGCCTCGCCTGTAATGACGTGCTCTTTGATGAGTGCGGCGAGCAGTCCCTCCATGCGCGGATCGATTGACCGCGTGGAGTCGGCTCGAATGCTAGGATTTCGACGGGGCATGATAATCGGACTAAACTGCCTATCTAGAAGCCTTACGCTGTAGAGGTGAAGGACAGCTGTGTTATGTTGACAGCGCCTGGGCAGTGGCCTTTTGCAGTATAAAGTTTTCAGCAAACCCCTGCAAATAAAGCGCAAGTTTCACTCTGTTCGCTGGAATCGGCACCGGGATTTGAACCGCTGTTTAGACCTCAAAAAAATTTTTCTAAAGGTAAGTTGTTGATACATCTAGGGTTCATTCAAAAACGTCACTAACGCAGATCAGGAATTCCCGCCCGGACCACGTTTTCCTAAGAAATCTGCACTTTTGGGCGCTTGACGGCAGATTGACGCACTCAACAACGCCTCCTTAAGATTATTCCCGCTGGTCGCAATACTGGTGACTCAACCGCGCTACCTGGTCTTGATCACAATTTATCGCTGATCCCGGTGAGGCTGATCCTATCTTTTCAGACCAGGGTGGGTTCTATGGTTAATACGAGCGAAGCAACAAAATATTTTGTCGATGCATTTCGGCAGTTGGGCGGTAGCCGAGGTGTGCCGTCCATAGACGTTCGCTTTTATCCGTATGCAGGGCTGCGACACACCATTCGCCTGCGGTCGGGTCGTGTTTATGTACGGCTGTCGGATATTTGTAAAGAGAGTTCCCCGGATGTTCTGCGTGCATTAGCCTGGATTCTTGTATCGCGCCTTCTGGGTAAGAGAGTTCCCTCAATTCACGACCGGGTCTATCGCGACTACTCTTTTACGCCAACTATCATGAGAGCTTCGGATCTTGCGCGCAGAGGTCGTGGTCGAAAACACTTTTCATCTGCGCAAGGCGAGATTTATAACCTCGATCGAATGTTTACGAAACTTAATCGCAAGTTTTTTGAGGGTGAACTCGCTAAGCCAACACTGACCTGGTCACAGCGGCGCACACGGAACATCCTCGGTCATCACGACCACATTTACGACAGCATCACGATAAGCAAAACTCTCGACTCCGCGGACGTACCAGAGTGGTTCGTCGAGTACATCCTCTACCACGAGATGCTTCACATCAAACATCCGGCCCGTCTCATAAATGGCCGCCGCTACTATCATACGAGCGCTTTTCGATTGGACGAGCGCCGGTTCCCACACTATGAGCAGGCTCAGCGCTGGCTTGAACAATTAGCTCGCCAGAGAAAAGTGCCACGCACCAGAGCCGCATAATAGTTCTTGGAACCAATTAAATCGGGAGACGTTATTAAGATTGAGGTAGGTGGGCTCCTCAAGAAGGCGGTCATTTCTGGAAGTAGTTTTCAGACTTGGCCGCCTTTCTGTCTTTGATGAAGAAAGTGAGCACAAACCGCAGACAAAATGAATAAAAAGATTCATGTGTATGCAGTACTTCGTGTGGATGGGGATATCTCAGGAGATGAAGGCATAACTGTCAAAGAAATACTGCCAACGCTGGAAGAGGCCATGCAAGAGGTTGAAAGACTCAATCAACTTAACCGGGGAAAGAATTGTCGCTATTTTTGGCGTATTGGCCGTTGTTTTCCGGAAGGCAGAAATAAAGCATCGGAGCAGTCTTCATCAGATTCAGATTAGTCTAGCGCTTTGACTCAGCTTGTTCTCGAAGAAGAACTGACCCGGCTGGACAACGGCGGAGTCGCCTAGTTAGACTACGCGGCTTGTTCGGCGCCCAGGTGGCCCGTCCGTGATCCGCAATACAATTATTCAGATACTTTTTCAAACGGAGATTTGAAGCTTTATGGCGATTCCTGCAACGCAGATTAGACGAGGCATGGTCATCGTTTTCGAGGGCCAGCCTTGCAAAGTAGTTGAATTCAGACATCACACACCCGGCAATCTGCGGGCTATGATCCAGACCAAATTACGTAATATCAGAACCGGCTCTTCTTTCGAGCATCGTTTTCGCTCAGCTGACACAGTCGACCGCGCTTCTCTCGAACAACACGAGATGGAATACCTTTATTCCGACGGTTCGCATCATCACTTCATGAACACTGAAAATTACGAACAGGTAGCACTAAGTGAAAACGATCTTGGCGATGCGGCTCAATGGCTAACTCCGGGACTGAAGATACAGGCCGAATTCTACGAAGGTTCGCCAATCGGCATCGATCTACCTCCGTCCATGGAGTTGGTGGTAACCCAGACCGAACCCACCTTAAAGAGTGCAACTGTCTCGAACGTCAACAAACCCGCAACACTCGAGAATGGGGTGACAATTACCGTGCCTCCTTTTGTTAATGAGGGCGACAAGATTCGCGTCGATCCAACTGAAGGCCGTTACATCGAACGCGCTAAGTGAACTCGTTGGCGTGGCGTTCTCAGTTTTGAGAAGTACGGGATCTGAGATCCGAGATCTTCTATCTGAGATCTTCTATGTATTTGGCTTACAGTCTACTGCTGACTCTTGGACTAATCGTTCTTATCCCTCGCTTTCTTTACCAGGCACTGGCTCACGGAAAATATGTGGCGGGTCTTCGTCAACGACTCGGCTCGCTCCCTCCCATCAATCATTCATCAAAGCCTGCTATTTGGCTTCATTGCGTTTCCGTCGGTGAAACTCAAGCTGCACGTCCACTAGTGTCGAGACTGCGCTCCGAGTTCCCGGACTATTTCCTCCTCGTATCAACAACAACAACAACCGGCCAAACTCTGGCTCACGACGTTTTTCGCAATCAGGCGGACGCCGTAGTTTACTTTCCGTTTGATTGGGCGTGGACAGTTCGCCGTGCGTTAAAGGCGATAAAGCCGGACGTTGTATTGATTATGGAGACTGAGTTGTGGCCAAACTTTCTGCGCGAGTGCGGTACTCAGAATATTCCGGTGGCACTCGTCAACGGCCGAATCTCAGCGAAATCTTTTCGCCGTTACCATCAGGTTCGCTTTTTTCTTCGCCAGGTACTGGCGGACCTGACTATCGCGGTGATGCAATCAGACAATGACGCTAAACGAATTGCAGCGCTGGGCATTCCGGAAGAGAAACTCTTCGTAAGTGGGAACCTTAAATTCGACGTGGATCCTGGCGCCGTAAATGGCAAGACCACTGAAACATTTCGGAAACGCTTTGATATTAAGCCTGAGCCACCACTCATTCTCGCAGCCAGCACACACGGTCCAGAGGAGAAGGTTATTATCAAGAGTTTCCTGGCCTTGCGAGATCAACACAACGTTCGCTTAATCATTGCACCGCGGCATCCCGAGCGTTTTGAAGAGGTCGCAAACCTGATCGAGGGAACAGGCTTGATCTCGGCACGACGTTCCAAAGACCAACAGGTCGGCGACGTGAACGCGGACATCATCCTACTCGACACAATCGGCGAACTGCCCGCCATCTATTCTCTTTCCACAGTGGTGTTCGTTGGTGGAAGTGTCGTCAACAAAGGTGGGCATAATGTGCTTGAGCCGGCAATGACCGGGGTCTGCATCGTAACTGGTCATCACACACATAACTTTCAGGTCATTGTCGAATTACTTGTTGAAGCCGATGCTATTGTGCAACTTCCACCGATTGAGCTCGAGAAGGCCGATCAATATTTGACCCGAATTCTTGGAGAGCTCTTGAGTGACAATCACCGTCGCAACGAACTTGGGAAACAAGCCAGGGAAATAGTGCAACAAAATCAGGGAGCGGCTGACCGCACTGTCTCGCTTATCAACCCACTCTTCCGCCGCACTCCTTTGAGGAATTCTTCAAGCGACAAAGTGTTGGCCACAAATTCGTCCGGGTCATGAAGTCACTAGTTCTTCCACCCCTCAGCGCCTTGTACGGAGCGATCACTCGCAGCCGTACAGCGCTGTATGAACGCGGCACGTTTCGTACTTTCAAGCTTGAACGACCCGTAATCAGCATCGGCAACATTACGACCGGCGGCACAGGAAAGACTCCCCTCGTCGAATGGGTAGCGCGCGTGTTAGCCAGTTCAGGTAAGAAGGTCTGCATCCTGACGAGAGGCTACGGTCGTGAAAACCCCAGGAACCGGGTATTAGTGTCAGACGGCACTACAGTGTTTGCTGATCCTTTAAAGGCGGGAGACGAGCCTTTTCTACTCGCAACCGATCTTGTGGGCGTTGCCGCAGTTGTTAGTGATGCTGATCGACTTGCAGCCGGACAGGGAGCAATCCAGCATTTATCTACTGATTGCTTCGTGCTTGATGATGGATTCCAGCATTTACAACTTGCGCGCGATCTAAACATCGTAACTGTTGATGCGACCGACCCATGGGGTGGCCGGCGAATGCTTCCGTATGGCCGGTTGCGAGAGCCACTCACCGCACTGAAGCGCGCAGATTGCATTGTGTTAACCAGATGCGAACAGATTGATGCACTGGAAGCAATTCGCAAAGAGATAACTAAGCAAGCCGGAGATCGTCCTGTCTTTCATGCGAGAATGAGAACGCGACGAATTTCCTCAATTCACCAGGCGACCGATCCGCAACTGCCAAAACCAATCGCGGCATTCTGCGCTGTCGGCAATCCTCAGTCATTCTTCGCTCACTTGAAGCGAGAAGGCTATGAACCGGTTCTTCAGAAATCGTTTCGGGATCATCATGTCTATACTGAAGCCGATGTCTCAATGCTGAGCAATACAGCAAGACACGCCGGCGCAAAAAGTTTCATTACAACTGCAAAAGATGCAGTTAAACTGCGGGGCCTGCGGTTCGAGATTCCTTGCTACTCACTGGAAATCGATCTTGAGATTGAAAACGATTCGGAACTGAAACGGATGATTCTCGAGAGTGGCAATCGTTAAATGTCCGACTTGTCGTCTGTTCGATTACCGATCCCGCAAGATTTTAGTGCTATAACCCTCGACGTCGACAAACTAAGTTCGTCGGACTCTCCTGGTGAGGCTGCTGGCGATGGAGTTGGTTTGACCGTGGGTGATTTGGTTTCAGCTGGTGGTGGAACGGAAGTATCCGGTGTGACGTTTCGGGTGGGTTCGGGCAAGGGCGTCACCTTTCGGTTCGCATTGGCATTTGCGTTCTCGTTTGTATTCACGTTTGTATTCGCGTTGATGTTCGCAGGGACTATCTCTTCGGTCGGTATCGGAGAGACTGCAGCGTTCGCGTTAGCGTTGACATTCCCGGACGGAATCGCGCCACCCGACGGAATTCCCTCTTCGACCTTACCGGTTGGCGGCGGTGAAGGTTGGACGGGTTGACTGTTTGGATCAGCAATCAGGTTTGACTGGTTGGTGTTTGTGTTTATTGGTACTGCTGAGTTGCGGGTAAAGGCGTAGATCACCGCAAACAACACAAGGAGCCCAACCGCAGAAGGAATCAGGATCTTGAAGGGATTCAAACCTGACTTTGCTTGCGGAGGAGGCGGAGCAATGGGAACGTTCAATGGCGGACGCTGAGGACCTGGCCTGGGTTCGATGCGTGGACGAACAACCGTAATCTCATCCGGATCATCAACTAACGGCGCTTTTGTGCGCGTCGCCCCGTTCAACTTTAGAACGCTCATTCCGGCCGCAATCGTCAAATCTTCCAAGAGTTCGTTCACCGTCTGATAGCGGTTGGTTGGCAATTTCGCCATCGCGCGCGCGACAACTCGGCCAACCGCAGGCGGAAGATCTGGACGCTCTTCCAAAACTGAGGGCACTGCCTCCTGCAAATGCTTCATCATTACAATCGTTGGCGATTCACCCGTAAACGGCACGTGTCCCACCAACATCTCGTACAAGATGACTCCGAACGAATAGATGTCAGACCGCGCATCTATTGCCGAATCCTGCGAACACTGCTCGGGAGACATGTACTGAGGCGTCCCAATGACCAGGTTTGGCGCAGTCAACCCAGTGTCCATTGGTCCTTCTGCTTCGTTGATCTTTGCAATTCCAAAGTCCAGAACCTTTGCGTGATCGCCAATCGCGGTGCTGAGCAACATGATGTTGTCGCTCTTGAGATCACGATGGACGACGTTTTGTGAGTGGGCCTCCTGCAGGGCGTCCCCAACCTGACGCATGATGTCCACAGTTCGGGCCAGCGGCAACGGACCTTCGTCGCGAATGACCTGCTTGAGAGTCTTTCCGCTCAGGTATTCCATGACGAGAAAGACTATTCCGTTTTCATCCTCACCAAAATCAGTAACGCTGAGTGCGTTAGGGTGTGAAATACGAGAAGCCGCTCTCGCTTCTCTGGAAAACCTCGCGACGATCTTTTCGTCAGCAGCGAGTGACGGACGCAACACTTTGATCGCGACAGTCTTGTCCATCAACACGTGAGTGCCGCGATAGACAGTGCCCATTCCTCCGCCGCTCAATCGCTCATCAATTCGATATTTACCGGCCAGGATTTGACCAATAAGCGCGTCGTCAACAGTTTCAAGCGCAACTCCATCGGCGGGGCACAGAGTTGTAGTGTCAGAATATTCAACTCCGCACTTCGGGCATTTTTTCATTTGCAGTTGCGCCTCATGAGATTTGATAGGGGAGAGGAGTCAGACTATCACAATCATTGCCAATTGCCGATTTTGGAGTGCGACGGCCCGCCGTCGCTTTGTTACGGCAAGACTCTTACTGCGGTAGCACTGTAACAAAGCGACGGCAGGCCGTCGCACTCCAAATTCAGCGCGCTGGATCTCTAAGTCGCGCTCGGCTTTACAACGGCGAAGATCACGAGCAGTGCAAATAGCACGAGTGACTCGATCAGCGCCAGACCGAGGATCATCATGGTCTGAATTCTTCCAGCAGCCCCCGGATTACGCGCAGCGCCTTCGCAAGCTGCTGCACCAATTCGTGACTGACCTACAGCACCACCAAACACTGCAATGGCGAAACCGATTCCCGCTGCCAGAGCACGGTACTTATTAACTGAACTTGCATTGTCTGCTACTCCGGACTCCCCGACGCCCTGAGCAAATGCAGTCATTGCGGTAAACAAGACACCAACGACTGCAAAAAACGCAATTCTTAGTCTATTCATTCTTTTCTCCTTCCCAACTCTCGTTGGGGTGAGTCGCCACAAACAGCACCCTGATCAAGACTTGAGCTCGTATTATTTCGCCTGAATCCGGTATCCACCGCCCCTCTTACAACGGCGCTCCAGCGAGTCAGACACTACCCGAAACTATGAATTGCTCAATGCTGATCTCGGAACTGTCTTCTAACGAAGTTCTTGCCTTGCGAAGCAACGTGTGCAAGTCAGTACCTGCATCGCTCACTGCGCGCGTGATGAAGCCTCAGGTCAACACTGGAACAATAAATTCGTCGCCATCCTCTTCGCGCGGTTCTTCGTGCGCATGATGTTCATGAGGCGCGTGAGAAACCTCGCTGATGTAGAGCTGCGACAGTAGAATGAAAACAAATGTTTGAACAAACGCAACGAAAACACTCAGCGGCATCAGAGCGATCGGAGCAACCCACGTCCACGGCGGAGCCAGACTCGCAACTGTATCCAGCACTTTTTCGTCGGCGAACAGGTTACCGAACAGTCGAATACCCAATGAGAAGGGACGAATAAGATTACTAATCAACTCGATTGGAAAAATCAGCGGCGCAATCCACCAGATCGGACCCGCAAGATGCTTTAGGTGACCGAACAGACCGTTTTCGTTAATGCCAATGTAGTTGTAGTAAAGAAATGAACTTAAGCCGAGAGCAAACGTGACGCTCGTCGCTGACGTTGGACTCATGAAAATAGGAAAGAGTCCCATCAGATTTGAAACCAGAATCAGGACTGCAAAAGTCATGACGATGGGAAAGTACTTCAGACCGTGGGGACCAATGATGTCCTCCACCATGCTCCGCACTGCCAGCACACTTACTTCCAGTGTTTGCTGGCCATGACCCGGTTCTTCCGAAGACAGCCTGCCTTTAAGAATCCAAATGATTACGATGCTGAGAACACACGCGATAAAAAACATCACCGTGTACCACGGGATTGCATTCTCGGGCGTGTAAGGACCAAATGCGGCTTCAGCACTGCTGCCAAATTTCCCCAGAAACCAATCCCACTTTGGCTTGGTGTAATGCATCTCGAATCGATACGCATATTCGCCAAACCATTGATTAACGAGTTGTACTACTATTGGCGCCTCGTGTTCGGCTTCTTCTGCATGCTCTGCCGCTTTATGAGCAGCTTCCTGCAACCAGAACATTAAGTCGTTTCCTCTCGGTGAATAATTACAAGGTAGAACTCTCGAACTGCTTCAAAAAATAGTGCGACTACAAAACTACTCATGCCCAGCAACATTCCGGGTAGTGAAGCAAAGTCTGCGTAATAGGCGGCGACGATTGCTGCAGCAATCACAACATAACGAAGCAGGAACTGAAAAACTCGGAGTTGTTGAACTTCACCGCCCACCGCTAAACGGATCGCAGCGGCGACCGAATTTCTTAACCAGTTATGACTGAACACGGCCAGCAGACCACCTATCGCCAAACCGGCTGTAAAACGCCACGGCGCTGTCAGCGATGAGATTGCAATTCCCACGCCCGTGGCACTCACCATCACCCGAAAAACCCGCGCGTTCAAAGCGTGGTCTTCACGCGTGAAAACAGATGTTTCCTTTGTAGTGTCAGTGGTGTCAGCCATTGGCGAAGCCGGAGATTTTAACCGTGAAATTAAGGAATTGTCGAGTTAGGGTTGGATTGTGCCCATCTTGAAGTTTATTAGGTCAAATAGGTTCCTACAGGTCCAATAGGTCCCATAGATAACTCGCCTAGTACGTCTTAGAGCTGAGGCGCACAAACTCGTAGAGTCCCCCAATCGATCCCAGGACGATCCCGCCAATCAGAAGCCACGGCTGTGTGCCCAACCATTTATCCAAAAACCATCCCAGTCCACAGAAAACTGCAACCGATGCAAACAAGGTGATCCCGGCCGCATAGGCGTAACCCGACTTTCGATTCTCATCCGTGTCAGAATCGGAACGCTTGCGCAGCTTCATTACCAGCTCTCGCGTGTCAGGAAGTTTTTGGGTACTTCGTAAAGCAAGGCGCGACGCGAATGCCGCATCGAATCATGGATAAAACAGACGTGAGTACACCAGCAGGCCTTGCCGCCATCGATTGCGGCTAACTCTGTTTGTCGGCCACTCGCCGACCACAGTGCGTCGAAGTCGTAATCGAAATCAGAAAGCGATGCGAACTTCTTGCGCAACTCGCACGCGCGAACATCGCCGTTGTAGTCGATTACGGCAGTCGTTTCGCCGGCAGTACAGGCAAACGGCCAGGGAGTGGATGTGGGGTAGTTGGCGTGTTGAGTGCGATAGTGAGTCGTGATCGCACCAACATAGGCGACATTCTTTACAAAACGCTTACCGGCATCGTCATTGGCAAACATCCGATCACCATACCGCTTCGTCAGCTTTGACACGAAACTGTACATCGCCGGCAACGCTTCGGGGGGGACTTGCTTGATGCTTTCACCAACAAGCGTTTCGCCACGCACAATGTTGAAATACTGACCATCCAACCGGTAATTCTTCCACATAAACTCGGCCAGTATTTCAATCTCGGTGTAGTTTCCGGCACAGACTACTGTGTTGACGTTCAACCGAAATCGATCGGTATATTTTTCTTTTAAGGGATACAACGACTCGATGCATTCCAGAGCCTTTTCCCAATTGCCTGGCACGCCACGAATCTCGTCATGAGTCTTCCCGTAGCCATCAAGAGCGATGTTCAGATAAAGATCAATCTGGGTGTTGTTTGCCAGGGCGCGATCCACAACGTCAAAAACGCGAGACTTAATTAGGGCATTGGTGGGAATGATGACGCGATTGACGCCGTTGTTTCGGACAAATGTATCGATAACTTCGGAGACGTCTTTTCTGAGGGTTGGTTCACCACCCGATAGCCAGAGGTCTGTAATCTGCGGCATGGTCTCTGAAACTTTAACGATCTGAGCAAGCGTCATATCGCCAGGATGGTTCAGTTCTTCATGGTAGAAGCAGGTTTTGCAGAAAGCATTGCATCGCGATGTGACGAAAAGGATCACCGTGCCGAGACGCTTTTCGCGTTTGGATGAGCGCAGAAGCTGAACGAATTGAACGGCTTTGTTGGTCAAGGTATCCTTTCTCTGCGTCTCCTCTGCGTGCTCTGCGTCTCCGCGGTGATCTATATGTAGCCTTCGAAAAACCGCGGAGACGCAGAGCACGCAGAGGAGAAATCGTTAGTCGCGCGAGATAATGACAGCTTCAGTAGGTGATTTCAATTCGTATGTAATACCGCGCCAATGAATTCGTCTCGAGAACCCGGCAACAATGGCGTTGTATAAATAAAGGAGCGAAGCCACTGGCCAAAGTAAGACGTGCGCCAGTAGGTCTCTTCGCAGCTCCTTAGGATAAGAGGCGAGCGGAATACAGATTACGCGCCAGCGAATGAACGCTTTGATTGAACCAAGCGCGAATAGAAAACAGAGCACAAGGAGCAGAACAATAAAAGGTAGGCCCAGGGCAATACGAACTGTCAGCAAAACAATTCCACCAAAGAACACGATGGCGAACAACGCTGAGCCAAGAAGTAACGGCAACCAGAGATGTGACGCGTAAACCCGTGTAATCTGGATCTGACGCGTCGTGAATTCAAACAACTCGCCGAGCTTACAATCACCAACCGATGCCACAAGACAGTTGGGAGTGAAATGAATCGGAAGGTTCGCTTCTTTGATGATGTTTGTCATCGTGAAATCATCAGACACGGTGCCTCGCCATCGTTCAGAGATATTCAACCCGTCAAACAGAGTACGTTTGATTGCAGTTGAACCTCCCCAACAGAAATTCTTCTGACGATTCTCTCCAAGCGCGGAGGCAACGGAGGCATTCCAAACCGAACGAAGTCTGGAAGGTAAGCCACCTTTCTGAGTCACAAACCAGCGGTAACCGGTTGATGCAGCAACCGTCGGATCAACAAGCGGTGCCACGAGGTGGCGCAACCACTGCTGACCTGGCCTCGCATCGGTATCTACAAAGACGAGCACTTCGGATCGTGGATCAATTTCGTTAACAGCTACGCGAAGGTTGTGGACTTTCTGGCCACTGTCAGTTGCTGGCCCTGAAAAGATCAGTCTCGCAGTGACACGATCGCTGGAAAGTTCACTTAAGACATTCACTGCAGGATCATCTGTTCGATCAAACACGAAGAGGATCTCGTAGGCCGGATAATCCTGAGTCAACAACGCGCGGAAATTCTCGGACAGTCCATGTTCAAGTCCTCGACTGGGAGCGATGACGGAGACAAAGGGCATGTATTCAGGAAGAGGTTTGCTGGTTTCGGCTCGTACGTAAGCGGCAAAACGAACGCCACTAATCAGCGATCGAATACCAAACCATGACGCAGCAACAGCGAGAAGGTAATACAAGAGGAGCAAGCTTCTTCAGTCTCCGTTTGCTGGGACGGCTTTCCCTCCGATGAGCTTCACGTCTTTCCTTTGATAGGCTGCTTTATCCCTGAGTTTTTTCGCAGCGTTTCGAAGCCCAAAAGTGTGGGTTCGGCCGCCACCGGCCGAACCCGCTGTGCTTCCTTCATATTTCCAATCGTCTTTCTCGAGGAAGACGACATCAACGCGCCATATGATTACCGGCCGATTGCTTTCTAGTGACATCGTGGGATCAACTAAATAACGCCAAACGATGTACCAACCAGAGTGGTCATAATGCGATTGGAGCGCCCACGCTCTCTTGCTCGCCTTGGACTTTAATGACATGGTCGCGGGTGGTTCTGGTCCACTTCCGCGTTTCCGAAGATCCGGGAAGCGCTGTTGCGCAAGATCAAGGTGCCGGATGCTTTTCATAGACACTTGTCGCGTCTAAGGCCTTAACGCCATAGATACCTACGAGAGCACTAAACACATTCGCTTGCTCGAGATAGATCTCTACTAAGTCAGTTAGGCCTTTCTCTATGTACTCTATAGCCTTTTGAATGGCTGTGATTGTTAAACCGGGCGGGAGGAGGACCTCGCGATTAAAATCTTCCTTGCGAGCCATGCATTAAACCTTGAGTTTTGATAATCGTGGAATAGCAGATCGAGCCATAGCAAAATACTCCTGTCGCACCTCGAGTCCGATACTCTGTAATCCACAAGCATCAGCGGCAGCCATCGTCGAACCCGATCCCATGAACGGATCCAAGATTATTCCCTTACCTAAAGGAAGTGACGCGCGCACGATTTGCCTAAGAAAGCATTGAGGCTTTAGTGATGGGTGAGGTGCGATTTCTCGCTCTTTCTTTTTAGCGGGCGACGAGGTTATGAGATCTTTGAATGGTTCTGTCGTAGATATTCGACGAAGTCCTCCAGTGTGCCATTTGCGCAAATTGTCTTGCACTCTTCCTTCGCATGGCTTTCTGAAAAGTCCCCATGGTTCCCAACACGACTTTGGCATGACCGTAACTTCAGAAAACTCGTCATGAGCATTTTTGGGTCGGTCACCACCTCTCAATGTATAGACAGTTCGAATAATCTCAGCCCTCTTTTCAAACTGGGCCTTCAGGAAACTGTCATAAACAATGTGCGAAATCAGTGGGTTCGTAGCAATAAAGACATGGCCACCAGGCACCATAACTCGCTCCAATAATCCCGCGAAGCGATTAAAAAAATCCCGAAGCAACTGCTGGTCCGCTTGGGTAAGAACTGTAAATCTCGGCAACGGCATTCGCTTACTACCATCAAACGCGGGAGGCAAGCGCCAGATCCCACCACGCCCGTTTTGCCGTTTTTGAAGTTCCTTCTCAGTGTACTCAACCAGTCCGTACGGTGGATCAGTTACTACTGCCTCAATTGAGTTTGCCTTACACTCACGGAGCCAATCGAATGCGTCAATGTGACGGATCTCATAACGTGAAGAAACTGGTTTTAAGATTCCTCTGCCGCGACGAGGCACCGGCAGGTGCATTTGCGGAGTTGACTGCGAACTCATAAGTAACTTCCTTGATCGTGAGGATGATCTTCAAAACTCATTTGAGTGCGACTGAAGCGAAGGATAAAATTGATGGTATCAGATTTTGGACAAGTTTGATTAGTGGTTGCGGCCAGATGCCGATGACGATTATGCCGGCAAGCGAAACCCACAAAGCTGTTTGCAGAGCCGGCGACAACACGAGCGGTTTATCATCAGCGATTCGATCTCCGAGATACATCACTTTGATGAATCTCACATAGTAGTAAAACGAGACGACGGTGTTCATGATTGCCCAGAGCGCAAGCCAGTAGTACCAGTTCTTATGTTCGACAGCTCCGCGTTGGATCAAACCGCCAAACAAGAAGTACTTTCCGATGAAGCCACCCGTCATCGGTAATCCACCCAGTGACAACATGAAGACCGCCATCATTGCTGCAAGTCCTGGTGCCTTCTGCGCCAGTCCAGTCATATCGTCAACGTTGTCGCCAATGATTCCACGTCGTCGCAGGCTGATGATTACTCCGAACGCTCCCATATTCATCAACGTGTAGACAAGCAGGTAAATCACCAGGCCAATAGAGCCATACTCATTCTTGGCGATCAGACCGAGCAGGAGGTACCCGGCATTTGAAATTGACGAATACGCGAGTAGGCGTTTGGAGTTCTCCTGAGTTACCGCGGCCCAGTTACCGACCATGATCGTTATGGCTGCAACCAGACCGAGCAGTGGCGCCCAATCGCTGCTCATGCTGTTCAACGACTGACTGAAGATGCGGAAATAAAGAACGAAACTCGCTGCTTTCGAGCCAGTCGAAAGGAATGCAGTAACTGAAGTTGGTGCACCTTCATAAACGTCTGGCGCCCACATGTGAAAAGGCACCGCTGCGATTTTAAAAAACAGGCCCGCTGCCAAAGAGATCATGGCGAGCAGTAACATCGGTCTCAATCCGGCCCAATCACTGTTTGTATCATTCACTCGTGACATTACGAGACTGACCTGTTGACCAATTTCGCCCAGGTTTGTTGAACCAGCGATTCCGTACAGCAGCGACATCCCGTAAAGCAAAACCCCGGACGAAAACGCACCCAACAAGAAGTATTTCATAGCCGCTTCGTTCGACTTCTTTTCGCGCTTTGTAAACGCGACCAGAACATAGAACGTGAGCGCCATGAGTTCGAGACTGACGTAGAGCGTGATGAGGTCGTAGCCGCAGGCAAGAAACATCATGCCGACAGTCGCAAACAGGACAAGCGCGTAGTATTCCCCGTGCTGTTCACCTTCGATGTCGAGATATCGCGTAGAAATTCCGACGGCGAGCCCCGCTGCTATTAAGAAGATCCCGCGAAACAGAAGTGCTAATCCATCGACCCGCACCATTCCATAGAAACCCTGCAGTGCACCATTGCCAACGGTGAGCCACTGCATATAAAGCGAGACCAAAGCGAGTGCGATACCGATCATTGAAAAGTAGGCAGTCGTTTTGCTCTTGCGATATGGCAGGATCACTTCCATCACCAGAGCCAGACATGCGCAAACAGTCAGGATCAGCTCTGGCGCAATCAATTGCAGATCAGAAACGTTGAATAGCGAAGTTGAGTTGGCTTGCAGCAGGAGCATGTCAGAATGTCCGACGAACTTTAGTTTGTCGATGTCGCCCTTCTTCGATGTTCTGTTTCACCCTTGTTCGCCCTCTTCACTGCCGATTCCGCGGGCCTGATTTGGTTGCCGCGACAAACTAAAGTTCGTCGGACATTTATCGTTGCGCTCGTTCTTGAGTCGGCGTCGGATTCGGCATTCCCGGAATCTGATACTCGGGTCGCACCTGCTTCACCACCGAGTTAACAGGTTGCTCGATGAAACCAAGAAATGGCTTCGGATAGATGCCAATCCACAACGACATAATCAACAGTGGAACCATGTAAACCCACTCGCGCAGATTCAGGTCCGTCAATTTTTCGTTCTTGGGATTATCGATGGTGCCGAAGAACATTCGCTGATACAGCCATAGGAAATATCCGGCATTCAGTATGATTCCAAGTGCGGCCCATGCTGCCCAACTCACGTTTGCTTCGAAGGCTCCTCGCAACGCCAGAAATTCAGAAATGAACACCGCCAATAAGGGCAGTCCAATCGCCGTCATCACCATCCCCAGAAAGACCGCGGCATAGCCCGGCATCACGTGGGACAACCCACCGAACTCGGCAACGTTTCGAGTGTGTCGCCGCTCATAAATGATTCCGACCAGTAAAAACAGCGCGGCGGAGTAGATGCCGTGATTAATCATCTGCATGACGCCACCATTGACACCATTTGGATTCAGCGCAAACAGGCCAAGCATTACCATTCCCATCGATGAGACGGAAGAGTAAGCGACGAGTTTCTTGACGTCGCCGTCTCTTTTGACCACGAAGTACATTGCCGCCAGGGCACCGTACAGAATGCTTGTGATCGCGAGAAAAACAATCACGCTGCGAACTCCGAACGCGCCGAAGAAGTGCTCATCTTTCGAGGCAGCGGGAAACATCGGCAGATTGAATCGATAGAAGCCGTAGGTTCCGAGCTTGAGCAGAATTCCCGCAAGTATCACAGAGCCCGCTGTCGGCGCTTCGACGTGCGCGTCCGGCAACCAGGTATGAAACGGAAACATCGGGACCTTGATTGCAAAACCGAGTGCGAAAGCCGCGAACAACAAGACCTGCATTGTTCCCATTGGCAGAACGGATCCCATCGCTTGCATGTAGAGAATGTTAAAAGTGCCAGTTCCGTGTGAACTGGCGGCTTGCAATGTGGTGGAGACCAGATTCGCCGCCTGCTGATTACCTGCCAAAAGATTGATCGTCGCTTGCGAGATCTTTCCAGTGAGTGCCGTGTCCTGCGTCAGGAAGTACATCTTCAACACGCCCAGGAGCATCACGACCGAACCGACAAGCGTGTACAGGAAGAACTTAATTGCTGCGTATAGTCTGTTCTCGCCTCCCCAGATTCCGATCAGGAAATACATCGGGACCAGCGAGACTTCGAAAAACAAATAGAAGAGGAAGAGATCCATTGATGCAAACACACCGATGACCGCGGTCTGCAACAGGAGGAGCAGAACGTAATACTCCTTTTCGCGTTTTTTAATGTATTCCCAGGAAGAGAGTGCGGCGATGACACCAAGTAAGGTCGTCAAAACGATCAATAGAACCGCTACGCCATCAACACCCATTTGATAGCGAGCGCCGATTACCGGTATCCATTCGCGATCCTCGAGGAACTGCATCCCACCAATCGACCGGTTGTAATTTAGTAAGAACAGTGAGGCGACGAAGTCGAGAGCAAACCAGGCAGTCGCAAATCGTTTTATTAGACTCGACTGGTCTTTCTTCATCACTGCCAAAATGATGATGGCCCCCAATGCCGGCAGCCAGGTGATGAACGATAGAATGTAGTTAGTCATTTGGTTGTGTCGTTTTGGAGTGCGACGGCCTGCCGTCGCTTTGTTACATCGGACCGGGATATGAACACATTACAAGGTTTCGCAGTGACAAAGCGGTGGCAGGCCGCCGCACTCCAAAATCAAAACGAAATCCCGAACATACTCTTAATCGCAGCAGCGGTGTCAGCCGCAGCCCTCACGATGTCTGCACCGTAAAACGCGACGATGCCGATCATTAAACCAAGAACCATTACGAGTGCGTAATTCTGAGTAAAGCCCGTTTGCGCCGCACGGAACAATGGCGACATCAAACGGGCGACAAAAGCGGCGATGCTGTTCACCAGGCCATCAACGAAATACTTGTCAATGCCGCCTACTATTCGGCTGAACAAGCGCGAAAGCGTGGCAAGTCCGTTAACTGCGCCATCAACAACACGCGAATCAAACGTAAAAACTGCACGCGCAGCATCCATGGTTCGACGTGTGATTGCCCAACCGTAGAACTCGTCAACCCAATATTTGTTGTAGCTGGCGTTGTACAGGGGCCGCAGGCGTGAGGCCCATTCGTCCGCTAACGACGGCTGTTTCACATAGAACAAGAATCCAAGACCGATCCCAATGCCTGCGACTACGAGAGAGATCACAATGAAGAGCCACTCGGTGCCTAGCTCACTCTGCAACCTGGATTCAACCGCATGCGCAAGGCTGGGGCTAACGTTCTGATATGCAGCGACTGCGTGTTCGCCTTCTGCGGGTGCTTGAGTTCCGCGTTCAGCGGATGCGTGAACCTCTTCTTTTCCAAACTCTCGAGTGACGGGATTCCAGATGATCGGATCCAGCCAGCGCACGATATTCAGTTTTCCACCAGGCAGCTCACTCCCCGTGATAAATCGGAAGGCAGGTCCAACGCCAAAGAACCCCCCAATTGTCGCAAGTACCGCCAACACTACAAGCGGCACCCACATTGACTTCGGCGACTCGTGTGGAATGTGAACGTGTGTAGCCTGAGTGTGGAAGTCATGCTGATCTGCTGGTCCGACGTGTTCTCCCGGCTCGTGATGTGGACGATCGCCAGCCGAGGCCATCACAGCATCGTGTTGGGACAATCCTTTGTCGAAAGCTGACGCATGTGCTTCGTCCGCTTCACCACCCGCAGGTTGATCGAGGAAACGCTCTTTACCCCAGAACGTCATCGCCATCAGACGCGTCATATAGAATGCGGTACACGTTGCGGCAATTGTCCCGATAAGCCAGATGATCCAGCCATAAGGAATGTAAGTTGTCGATGCGGCGTTCCAGAGAATCTCGTCTTTGGACCAGAAGCCACTAAAGGGAATGATGCCGCAGATGGCTAACCATCCAGCAAAGAACGTCCAATACGTATATGGCATGTACTTCTTCAAGCCGCCCATCCGTCGCATGTCCTGCTCGTGATGCATTCCATGAATGACACTGCCGGCGCCGAGAAACATGAGCGCTTTGAAGAACGCATGCGTCATCACGTGAAAGATCGCAATCACAAATGCGCCGACACCGCAGGCCATGAACATGAAACCAAGCTGAGAGACGGTTGAATACGCGAGGACTTTCTTGATGTCGTTCTGAGTGATTCCGATGGTTGCCGCAAAGATCGCCGTAGCCGCGCCAATCAAAGCGACGACCAGAAGCATAGTTTGTGAATGCTGAAAGATCACATTTGTGCGCGTGACCATATAAAGACCGGCCGTCACCATCGTCGCCGCATGTATGAGGGCCGAAACTGGTGTGGGGCCTGCCATCGCATCAGGCAGCCAGACGTGGAGTGGTAACTGCGCGGACTTGCCGCATGCCCCGATGAAAAGTCCGAGTGCAATCCAGGAAAGAATTCCCCAGTGACCGATGTACTCAATTGGATAGCTCTTGGCTTGTTCAAAAACTTCTGTGTATTGCGCCGAACCAAAAGTCGCGATGACGCCGAACACTGCAAGGGCAAATCCGAAATCACCAACACGATTTGTAATGAAAGCTTTTCGTGATGCGTTAGCGGCTTCTTGCCTGTCGAAGTAGTAACCGATCAGTAAATAAGAGCAGAGACCGACACCCTCCCAGCCAACGAACATCATCAGAAAGTTAGATCCCATTACCAGCACAAGCATCGCGAACATAAAGAGTCCCATGTAAGCGAAGAAGCGGTAGAAACCTGCCTCGCCGTGCATGTAGCCCGTTGCGAAGACAAAGATGCACAAGCCAACGCCGGTCACAATCAGCATGAAGATTGCCGAGAGTGGATCGAGCTGATAACTCCATTCAATGTTCAAGACACCATACCGTGGAGCTTCGAAAGGTGCAGCGACCAGTATCGCTTGCGGGTGGGTTCGTTCTTCCGGTGGAATTGAGGCAAGCTTCTCTTCAGCCTTCCTATTCAATTCCATGTCTAATCGAGCCTGCCGCCCTTGATTGATGCTGATTGCTCCGGCGGGTATCCAGTCAAAGCTGAAACCATCCTGACTTGTTACGTAGGGCTTGGGCCAACCTTGGTTAGATCCGAATCCGTAAGTTACGACTGAGGCAACACTGATGAGGAAAGAAAGAGCAACGCTACCAACGGCAATCCCGCCAATGAGTCTTTCCGAAAAGCGAAACTTTCGACCAAAGAAGCCGTTGATCGCCGCGCCGATCAGAGGGAGTAAAGGGACTAGCCAGATGTATTTGTACATTCGTCTTTGGTCTTTGGCCTTTGGTCTTGGGTTTTTGGCTCGTGTCGCTGACCAAGGCCAAAGACCCAAAACCAAAGACCGATTTACCACTTCAACAAATCAATCTCGTCTATCCAGATCGTTTCCTTGTTTCGATATAACGCGATTACGATACCCAATCCGATTGCTGCTTCAGCTGCTGCCACAACTATCACAAACACCGCAAAGATCTGACCTGCTAAGGCGTTGACGCTTCCAGTCTGTTGCAGGTAGCGCGACATCGCAATGAAGTTCAGGTTCGCAGCATTCAGAATCAACTCAATCGACATGAAGATCACAATGATGTTGCGGCGCGTCAAAACACCGGCAACACCAATGATGAACAACAACGCGCCCACTACCAGAAACTTCGAGAGATCAGGATGCTTCAAACCCTCGAGCATCGCGTTCTTCATGCCGGCTTGAGGCGTGCTGCCCGTTTCCTGCAAGAAGAAGATGAGTCCATGAACGAGATAAGTCACCATGCTATTCCTGATTTGCCGATTCGAGTCTTATGAGTTCCGGATCGCGGAGTGATTCATCCTTCAGAACTTCCGGATCGAGATCATCAGCCGATGCCTCCTGGCGCAAGGTCCTAGCCAACATCACTGAACCAACGATCGCAACCAACAGAAGTATGCTCGCTATTTCAAAAGGTAGGGATCCATAACGGTATAGCAACGATCCAATTTGTTCAGTATCTTTCGTTATCGAGCTTGTGCCTGTCGCGGAACGATTAAGACTTGCATTCCGCGCGGCTTGCTGCTCAGACACGGCGTCTGGAGAAAGATTCTGTCTTATCAGCGTCGATGAACCTTTGTTCACGGCATACAAGACGCCGAGCACGAGCAGGAAACAGAAGATCAGGCTCGCGGTTACTTGCCGTTGCTTATTGAAGATCTCGTCTCGTCCCTCTTCTTCAGCGCCGACATTAACCAACATGATGACAAAGAGAAAAAGAACCATCACACCGCCGACGTAAACCAGTATCTGCACTCCAGCGATGAATTCGGCGCCTGACAGCACGAACAGTGCTGCGACAGACACGAGTGACGAGATCAGGAACAGCGCGCTATGGACGGCGTTCTTCGCCATTACGGTCAGCAGCCCGGCAAATATCGCCGCTATCCCGAAGATCCAGAAGAATAATGATTCGTAAGAAGAAAGGGGCATGTGATTTAGGTTATTGCCGATTTCCGATTGCCAATTGCCGATTTGAAATCATTTTGTTGGTTTTGACTTGTAGCGACTTGCAGTAACCCGCGACTTTCCGGCAATCCGGGTCAACTCATTTGCTTCGTCGAGCAATGGTTGGACGACAGCCTCCTTTAACAACTCACCTGCGATTATTAGCTCCAACCAATAGGCGCATTCGTCTGCTTCTTCTTCAACGATCCCGAGTTTTGCAATGAACTCCGCTCTGGATCTACCTCTACACGCAGCGCGGTAGTTAGAACCAACCGAGGTACCGGCTCGCACTAACTGACCCGCAATCGTCTTACCGGCAATCGTCTTCGGAAGCGCTTCTACTAATTTCAGAATCCTTAAGGCGAACTGCTTCGTTCGCTTCTTTAAATCGTCAGCGTTCATGGTGAGGTTTCCAGCTGAGGTCAAATTGTCAAACCAAGAAATCAGTCGGCAATCGGCAATCGAAAATCGGCAATTCTCTCAACCTACAATCCTACGAGGTATATTTCACGGTCTCTCTACCCTGCTCCAGCATCTCTCGGTTCCAAACGAAACCCGCTCGGGAATAAGTCGCGAGTTCGAAGTCCTGCGTGAGTTCAAGACATGAAGTCGGACAAGCTTCCTGACAAAGCGCGCAGAACATACAGCGCGAAGTGTCGAAGATAAATTCATCCAGAACCTTCTTCCGGCGCGGCTTGCCGGCGACGATGATTTCCACATCCATTGCAATCACATCGATGCAGTCTTCAGGGCAAGCGATTGCACAAAGGTTACAAGCGATGCAGAGCGTGTCATGCGTTTCCGGATCCATGTTCAGACGCGGCGCTCCATGAAAACGCGGCGCGACGTCAGGTCGAACCTTCGGATACTGTTCCGTGTAAATACCCTTGCCTGCAACGGCATCCTTGTCAAAGAAAGCGCCGAGGTTGTACTTAAGGGTTAGTGTCAGTCCATGGACCAGATCGATCATGAAGAAGCGTTTCAGCTTCTGCATTAGAGTTGGTGTTGGTGTTTTTACTTTCATGTCTTGGTCTTTGGATCTTTGGTCTTGGTGTTTGGCGGTAATCAAAGGCCTAAAGCCAAAGACCAAGCACCGTTTCTAGTTCGCCGGCACAGCCGGTTTACCTTTAGGCAAATTCACCAACCGAATATTGCGTCGTTGCGACTTCAAGTTGAAGTCGCGAGATCGCCAGTTGATTCGCGACAGCAGTAGCCCCGTAAGTATTAACCCGATCAATCCCGCAACAATCATAACGATTTTGCCGGTTGCGGTCAGATTCAAACCAATATCGAGTTTCTCGATAGTGTGGATTCCTCTCCAGCCATTCAGCGCTTGTACGAAAAAGATAGCGAGTGCAGAAAGCATAATGTTAATTAGCGCTGAAGGAATCAACCACTTCCAACCAATATCCATCAATTGATCGTAACGGAAGCGCGGCAGCGTCCATCGTAACCAGAAATAGATATAGAGGATGATTGACGCCTTAATCAGGAACACCAGCAGACTCACAAGCACATAAAGATTGTGATGTCCCGCCAGTTCCAAGCGATTTACAAAAGGAAAATACCAACCACCAAGGAAAACAGTCGCGCCCACGGTCGCCACGACAACCATCGCAGCATATTCAGCCATGAAAAATAACGACCAGCGCATGCCGGAATATTCAGTGTGGAAACCTGCCACAAGCTCTGACTCCGCTTCAGGAAGATCAAAGGGTGCGCGATTATTCTCGGCAATGCCGCTAATCAGAAAAAGTAAAAATCCGACTGGCTGATAAACGATGTACCAGATTGAATCCGATCCCTGTGCGGCGACCAAACCGGACAGCGAGAGCGTGCGACCAAACATCAATGCTCCAATCAAAGACAGTCCCATTGCAACTTCGTATGAAACCATCTGCGCGCTCGAACGCAAGCCTCCGAGCAACGCATACTTTGAATTGGACGACCAGCCCGCCAGAATTAATGCCAGTACACCAACACTGGAAACAGCGAGAACCAGCAACAAGCCAATATTCACATCCGCGATCACTGCCCAGTCGGGCCCGAAAGGAACAACTGAAAAGACAATGAACGCCGAAGCAACAGCAATGTATGGTGCGAAAAAGAAGATCCAACGATCAGCTTTATCCGGAATGAAGTCTTCTTTGACGAGGAGCTTGATGCCATCTGCAATCGGCTGCAACAGTCCCCATGGTCCGACACGCATTGGACCCAGCCGCGCTTGCATGAATGCTGAGATCTTACGCTCGAGATAGGTTGCATATGCGACCCACAACGCTACCAGCGTGACCACGATACCGATCTGAATCAGGGGCCAAAGAACGTAGTTGACCGTGTTGGCACCGAAAAACTTCAGCAGCACATCGTTAAGTACGTTTATCGGACCAAGCAGCAACATATCAGCGATCTATCTCTCCAAGCACAATGTCGAGCGTCCCGATTATCGCAACCACGTCGGCCACCAGATGGCCAATGCACATTTGCTTCAGCGCCTGCAGGTTAATAAATGAAGGTGGCCGTACTCTGACCCGATAAGGTTGCGCGGTTCCGTCTGAAACCAGGTAACAACCAATCTCACCTTTGGGACCTTCGATCGAATGATAGTAATCACCAACCGGCACTTTCACGACTTTGGGTAACTTCGCGACAACCGGACCATCAGGAAGTTTATCGAGTGCCTGATCGATAATCCTTCGCGACTGTCGCATTTCCTCGAGTCGCACCAGGTAGCGATCGTACGTGTCTCCGTTCTCTCCAAGCGGTACGTCGAAATCTATATCCGCGTACGCAGCGTAGGGTCGTGATTTGCGAACGTCCCAGGCTACTCCAGAACCACGCAATGCTGGGCCAGACAATCCGATTGCGATTGCGTCCGCAGCCGAGATGACTCCAATGCCGACCGTGCGACTCAACCAAATTCGGTTTTCAGAAAGAACTGTCTCGTACTCATCAAGTCGCTTTGGAAAGTTACTAATGAACTGACGCACGTCTTTAGTGAAATCGTCGTACGAGTCATTCGGAAGTCCACCAACCCGCCAGGCGTGACACGTCAGGCGTGCACCAAATTGTCGTTCAAAGATCTTGAGAATTTCTTCGCGTTCGCGTAGCGCCCAAAGCAGAACAGTCACCGCTCCGATATCGAGTGCGTGGGTTGCGAGCCACAAAAGATGAGATGCAATTCGATTCAGCTCCGTCAGAATCGTACGCAGATAATGGGCACGTGGAGGAACATCGAGCCGCATCATTTGTTCAACGGTTTCGACCCAGACAAGTCCGTTTGAAACTGCTGCGATGTAATCAAGGCGATCCCAATAGGGAGCGATCATCGTGAACATGCGGTTCTCGGCAATCTTCTCCATACCGCGATGCAGGTAACCGATGTCGCAATCGAGATCGATCACTGTTTCGCCATCGAGCTTCAGGATAATGCGCAACACTCCGTGGGTTGACGGGTGTTGTGGTCCCATGTTCAGCACCATCTCTGGGCTGTCGAGGAGCGTTTCCCGCGTTGTTGCTATTTCTACCTGGTGCATCGTATTCGAACTTCTTTGATTGTCCGATGATCTTTAGTTTGTCCTTCGTGCGGGTCAAGGACTGCTGTAAAACTCAAGGGCTTCAAATCAACGCCACCGCAAACTAAAGTTCGTCGGACTTATGCTGCAGGCGTCGCGGCTGACTGTGGTTTGTAGCAGCCGGTGACAGTCCATGGCTCGATTACTAGTCCGATCTCTTCTGCTTCACCCTTTTCCTTCTTGTTGAGCAGCTTGAGCACAATCGCGCTCGCCGCACTCGCTTTATTCCATACATTTCGTGGCGACATAGTTTCACCAAGGACAAACCCAGCCACCTTCGCCGCGTCGGGCGAATCAAAAACTTTGGCGTCGTATTGGGTTGCAATTTCTTTGGGGGTCATGCGGCTTTCTACTTCGAGAATAGGTCCAATAGGTCGTATAGGTCCTATCCCACGCTTTTCACTTGTCCTTCGTCATCACCTCTTTGCCCCCACGAAATATCTCTCTCATTACTCGCTCCTGGGGCACGGACAGAATTTCCAATCCGTAGGCGCGGCGTTGTTGCACTTGTTCCATCTGCACTTCCGTCATTTGCGGCAGGTGCTCTTCTGTCCACGCGTTTTCAACAAACTCCAAGGGATAATCTTTGCGGAGCGGATACCCTTCCCAATCAGGCGGCAACAATAACCGCCGCAAGTCTGGATGGCCTTTGAAGTGAACGCCGAACAGGTCAAAGACTTCACGTTCCAACCAGTTCGCTGCGGGCCAAACACCCGTCACGCTATCAACTCCCTCCTCGGTGGTCTGCACTTTCAGACGTACACGCTCATTCTCTGGAATGGAATAAAGGTTGTAAACGACGTCGAAAGGCGCTTCTTTGCGAGTGGGATAATGAACGCACGTAAGGTCTGACAGATAATCAAACTGTGTCTCTTTATCCGTTCTCAGATAATCGCAAACAGCAACGATTGCTTCTGAGGCTACATTGATCGACAACTGTCCAATAAACTCAGACGCGTCGCCAATTGCCTGGCCAAACCTGGTCTTGAGTTTCTTTACAAGTGGATGAGAACTGGCATCAGTCGGTTTTGGTCCTTCTTCCTTCTTCTTTACGGGCGGTTTCGGCGCTCCTTCCGGTGGTGTTAGTCCTTCTTTGACGGCGGCGACTCGAGACTTTGCCTGATCGACCATCGCCTTCTTTTCGGCGTCGGCGCCAGCGACTTGACCTGCATCGGGAATAGAGGAAGGAGGCGGCGTCCCGGACGCATCGGAAGTTGACGCGTCCGGCGTCGTAGGAGTTTCAGAACCAGGCTGCTTGGTGTCTTCCGCCATACACACCCTGAGTTAATAGGACTTACAAGTCACTCGTATCGGGGGTTTACTTGTTGGCTTGATAAAGAATGCCGCGCAAATAGCCACGCCATCACGCTCTTGGTGTTACTAAAAAGTACTGAAGGTCGGCGAAAATCGATTTAAACACGCCCCTAAGATCGTGTCAACAGACTAAAATTCGTGCTTTGAGCGTCGTGCTTAGTAGGCGAACAGACAGGTCGAATAGGTCATATAGGTCCTATACAAAACACGAAGATCAAAGCCCCATCTCTGCCTTGACGTTCTCCGCGACCGCCCTCTATCATAACCCGTTTGAAATTGCGGCCCCGGTGCTGTCTATAGAGAAGAACGAGAGAGAAGAAGTAATGAAACCTGGAATTCACCCGGAATACACTGAAATCACAGTAACCTGCGCTTGCGGGGAGACCTTCAAGACGCGCTCAACAAAAAAGGGCGATCTGCACGTGGAAATTTGCTCGGCATGTCACCCGTTCTTTACGGGAAAGCAAAAGTTGGTTGACACCGCCGGACGCGTGGATCGGTTCAATAAGCGCTACGGAAAGAAAACTACTACCGAGGGTACAGCGACGGCTTAATGCCTCAACCCTTAGGAAACGTGCAGAAGCAACACTAGCAGAACGAACCCTTAAACGCCGGCATCCAATGGTCGGTCGCATTTTGTGCATTTTCCAACTGCGACTGCCACAAATGCCGGCGTTAGTATTTGAGGAAGTCTGATATTCTGTTGACGGATCATGCTATGTACGACAGGCTGTTAGCCTGTCGGCCTTTGCCTCGGCCGGTCTGCAAAATTATCAATCGACGACAGTAGTACAAAGAATTATGAGTACACCAGAAAGAGACTTAATTGTTGGGGGACAGGCGGTAATCGAGGGAGTACTGATGCGAACTCCTAACGCTTACGCCATCGCGGTACGCAAAGCCGACGGCACAATCGTCAATACCTCGGCTCGACTCCCAAAGTGGAGCGACAAATTTCCGATTCTTAAGTTGCCAGTCTTGCGCGGCGGTGCTGTTCTGGTGCAATCGATGAGTCTCGGGATCAAAGCCTTGAATTATTCAGCTGGCGAGGCTCTCGGGGCAGCGGAGGAGGTAAAGGAAGTTGAGGTCGCTTTGACACCTGCCGTCATTGAAGGCGAGGGAGACTTTGCCGGCATAACTGGTGGTGTGCCAGGTTTATTTCCAATTCCGACGCAATCAAAACCAAAGGACGAACTAAAGAAAGGCGCGACCGCCGCGACAATTGGTTCAATGGTCTTTGCACTGGTATTCCAGGTGCTCTTATTCGTTGCGGCCCCTCTCTTATTGACCAACGCGCTATTCATCGGAGCAGGATGGGCTACACCCGCCGCAACGTCAACAGCCAACTCGACCGCTCCGGCGGAAACGGTTACCCCGGACTCAACTGAGAAGCCCTGGTATACAAATACGTGGGAGAAGGTTCGTTTCTATCTTCATCCTGTTCGTCCCTCAGTTGCGTTCAATCTGATCGACGGGCTAATTCGGATGACGTTTTTCCTGATCATGATCTTTGGTTTCTCTCTAATAAAGGACATACGTCGTGTCTTCGAATACCACGGCGCAGAGCATAAGACGGTATTCACGTGGGAAGCCGGACTTCCTTTGACGGTTGAAAATGCGCGACCGCAACCACGCCAACATCCACGTTGTGGAACAAGTTTTCTGATGGTAGTGATGCTTGTCGCGATCATCCTGTTTTCTATCATCAAGTTTGATTCACTATTGCTGAACTTCCTTGTGCGCATCGTGCTGATTCCGGTAGTTGCGGGTCTCTCTTACGAAATCATTAGATTGTCAGCAAGAAAAGAGGGCGGGTTTGTTTTCAAGTTCATTACGAAACCTGGCGTCTGGTTGCAGAACTTGACGACCAAAGAACCAGACGACAAACAACTCGAGGTTGCGATAGAGGCTTTGAAGGAATCGCTGAAACTGGAACCACAACCCGCACAGCCTGCGGTCGCACCACTCTCGTGAGGATTTCATGTTAGACAAACTTGAACAGATCGTGACTCGTTACGACCAGCTGACAAAGGATCTCTCGTCATCCGAACTCCTCGCGAATCCCTCTGCATACGGAAAGGCCGCGAAACAACATCGGGCTTTGGAAGAGGTTGTACAGAAGTACCAGGCGTTGAAGGCATTGAAAGAGGAGATTAATGGCGCCCGCGAATTGTTAGACACTTCAGATGATGACGAAATGCGGGAAATGGCACGCCTCGAACTCGAAACGCTCCAAACCAGGCTGACTGAAGTCGAGCAGGATCTCAAACTTCTGCTTATTCCTTCCGATCCTAATGACGAGAAGAATGTGATTCTGGAAATTCGCGCAGGTACTGGTGGTGATGAGGCGACGTTGTTCGCGGCTGAAATGCTGCGTATGTACTCTCGTTACGCTGAAAAGCAACGCTGGCGTTTCGAGGTTCTAGAGGCTTCGGAATCAGGTATTGGTGGTTTGAAGGAAGCGATTGCTCTCATCGAGGGCGACAAAGTTTACTCAAAACTGAAACACGAATCGGGCGTGCATCGCGTCCAGCGTGTTCCGCAAACCGAAGCCAGTGGACGTATTCACACATCGGCGATCACCGTGGCAGTGCTTCCCGAAGCAGAAGAAGTTGACGTAAAGATCGATCCGAAAGACTTGCGCGTCGACACCTTCTGTTCTTCCGGACCGGGTGGTCAATCGGTTAACACAACTTACTCAGCAGTTCGAATTACTCACTTGCCTACCGGCGTGGTTGTGTCGATGCAAGACGAGAAGTCGCAGATTAAGAACCGCGATAAAGCGATGCGCGTGTTGCGTGCTCGCTTACAGGAAATCGAAGAGCAGAAGCAGCACGAGGCGTTAGCCAGTGAACGGCGATCGATGGTTGGTTCCGGAGACAGGTCGGAAAAGATTCGGACTTACAATTTCAAAGAGAATCGTGTCACCGATCACCGGATCGGCCTGACGATTCACCAGCTGAACCTAGTTATGGAAGGTAATTTAGATCCTTTCATTGACGCTCTTGTTGCTCACTATCAGGCGGAGAAGTTGAAAGGTGAAGCCGTAGCTGCATAACGGCCTCCTTTGGAGTGCGACGGCCTGCCGTCGCTTTGTTACAGCGTGCTGCCTGATCGAAAGTCGCCGAGTTCCACTACTGACAAAGCGACGGCAGGCCGTCGCACGCCAAAGGGTGATGAATTCCAGCCGCGAGTCTAACGCCAAGCCTAACTCCGCGCATTCAACTCACGTCCTTCTTGTCCGTCATGGCCAATCGGAAGGCAACGCAGAACGGCGGTTTGGCGGACATACTGCGACACCATTATCGAATCGCGGCCAGCGTCAGGCACAAGCAACTGCAGAGGCGCTCGCCTCCGAACCGTTGACTGCGATCTACTCGAGCGATCTGGCGCGCGCGATGCAAACGGCCGCGCCCCTTGCGAGACTAAGTGGACTGCGAATCGAAGCCAGCGAAGCATTTCGTGAACGCAGCGTGGGCATAATGGAGGGGTTGACGTTTGAGGACGCCGCTCAAAAACATCCCGAACAATATGCCGCTCTCTTGCGTCGAGACTTCGAGCATGTTCTGACAGGGGGCGAAAGTTATCGTCAGCTCCTCGATCGTGCCCGGCAGAAACTCGATGAGATCATCAAGCAACATCACGGTGGCACAGTTGTCGTTTTCAGTCACACCGGCACGATTTGCATTCTCGCGTTACACTTGATCGGCGCGCTCGACTCACCTGAACTAAAGCCAGTTTGGTTATCGAGTTCAAACTGCGGGATCAGCCGATTTGATCTACGTAATGATGGATTTGTTCGCGTGATTGCCTTGAACGACACGCGACACTTGGATAAGGTCAGAACCGAAACGGGGTAGCGGCGGGTCCCAGGAAAATTAGCAAGCTTGGAACTTCTTCACGTTCGCTCCCCTAAACTCTCTGCGCATCCTCAGCGTTCTCGGCGTCTCTGCGGTGTAATTTTCCGCCACCGATGAACCGTAGAGACACAGAGAACGCTGGAGGAAGCGCAGAGAGTCTCTTCCACGCCACCCACCTTCACTATTTCAACTTAGCAACTCTTCGATTAATCCCGTTCTTCATTTGCCAATACACTTCGGCTACCTTCTTCGGAACTACATTATCAGTTGACCACCACGCAGGTTCCAGATCATCTCTCCACTTGTCCAACATAGTCTGATCCAGTTTGAGAATTCCATCCCGTGTCACGCCACCTGGCGGTGGGACAAACGATGCGATCTTGTCGTAAAGCTTGTCACGTTCTTCAAGATTCACTCGTCCAAGTAAGTGCCAAAGCGTTAACGTGTCACGCGCTCGAGAGGTCTTGAGCAGCGTATCAATCGCAACCTGATCAGATGGGTTTCCGCCGAAATCGATCGTTGTTAACGCCCTCTGAAACTCGGGCGAAGCATCTTCGAAGTAAGGTGTACCCGGGCCAACTCCAGGTCGAGTCTGACAAGCAGCACCAGTCGGTACCATCGATTCACGGTCCTTCAACTCCAACGCAACCCAACCCGAGGTCACTCTCAACAGACTTGCTCCTGAATCGTCAACCTCCAACGTGTATGCACAGCCCATATCTGCAGCAACCGCTGATGGCGTATCAACAAAGAAGAGACGAGGAGGAGCCCAGATTCGTGCGCTCATCTTGCCTCGAGCTAATTCGAGACGATGTTCGGTTGGTTGTGTTTCGACTAATCGAACACGCGTGTTTGCATCAATCTGAACCTGACCAATAGACGCAACATTGATCTGTGCTCGCGAAGCTCCATCCGTTTCAAGCCATTGACCGACTGCAAGTTGGCCTTTAGTTCGAACACCGGTTGAATCGATGCGCGGCGTGCCATTGATTGTCTCCACCTGCCAGAACGAGCGTTGATTACTCAACCGTTGACCATTAAGCACGAGCCAGAGTCCAAGCGCGCTGATGACAAGAAGTACAGCCGCGGCTGCTGTTCGTGTTTGCCATCTGTTGAAATAGAGAGGAGTGGTCCAGGAGGCACGCGAAAGAGCGTTCTCGAGTTTCTTCTCGAGCTCCGGCCAAAGTTTTTCCGGCGCCTGAATACGCGGAAGTTGCTCGGCAAGCTTTACCCCCAACTTTATTTGCTCAAACTCTGAACGACACTTCGCACACACCATGAGATGCTCGTTGAAAAGACGCGCGTCTTCCGCGCTCAACTCCCCATGACAATATGACGAGATGTCGTTTATTACGTGCTTTACAAACATCCTAAGTCTCCAGAACTACTCTACTAGCGTTCGCAGATGAGATAGCCGCTTTGCCAATTGTCCGTGTCCACGATTAAGACGAGAGGCAACTGTTCCCTTGGAACAACCCATGACTTGCGCTATCTCTTCGTAAGAGAGTCCCTCGATATATTTCAAAAGAATCGGTAATCGAAACTTTGGTTTCAACTGCGCGATTGCACCCCGCACTGCTTCGGCGACCTCAGTCTTTCCATACTGTTTCTCTTGTGGATTCTTTTCTGAGGGATGCTTCATCGCGAAGACCTCACCGAATGGAAGGAGCCGCCTGCGGCGGCGGCGTTCATCCATGCAGGCATTAACGACGAGCCGATACAGCCAGGTCGTGAACTCCGAATCTCCTCGAAATTGTTTGATGGCAGTGAATAGCTTCAAAAAAATCTGCTGGGTCACATCATCCGCGAGGGTCGCATCGCCACCTGACGAGTAGACCGCGATTGAATAGACCTTGTCCTTGTAAGTTTCAAAGAGAACGCGAAAAGCGTCTCGATCACCCTGCTGGCACGCGTTAATCACTCGGCCACTGATGATTTGCTCAGCCATTGCAGAGCGCCGCTCCATTCGCTTCCCCCGTTATTGAGCTACCGATGATTAGACGGTGCTCTGGACGATTTTCTTCCAAGTTTTCGGGGCAGTAGCCCGACTGTCAAGGAGGGCTCAGCTGCGGATTCCGTAGAGTCAGATATGAGCCCTCCTTGACAGTCGGGCTACTGCCCAGTGCTTTTCGGCGCGCACTCCAACTTTTCCTTTGACAGGAGTTATCGCGAGTGTCTAATCTCACACTGGTTCGTTCGGACCTCTAAAACACGCTGCGTTCCTCATTTTCAACCCTGGGAAGAAAGATTGCTATGAAACATCTAATACTCCCATTGCTCCTATTGCTGATAGCTACTCTCTGCGTCGTCGCTCAACCAACAGAACGAGACATGAAAAAAGAAGAAGCAATCTGGAAAGACCTCCAGGCAGTGGCTCCCAAACAGCTCGATATGTTCAAAGCAGCGACAGCCGCGATGGACAATCAAAGGTACGATGAAGCCGCCAAGCTATACGACTCTGTGATGCTCGAGGCTCCAGAATTCGATCCGGTAATTCGTCGACTCGGCATCTGCACTGCCCTCGCGGGGAAAGTCAAAGAAGGATTGGGTCTGCTCGAACGCGCTGTCGCGAAGAAGCGCTCACCGGAAAACCTGATTAGCCTCGCGCAGGTGCTCGCTTATCCATCTGAAGGCAAACAAGGAACCCCCGAACAAAAAGTACGCGCGCTGAGCTTGGTAACCGAGGCTGTGAACAATCCCAGCATTGGACACGATCCGTCGTATCCCGCCTTGATGGGACAGCTCGCGATCGATCTGGATGAGATCGATCCACTCCGCACGGCGACAAACAAACTGGTCGCCGAACATCCAGAACTGATGGTGACTCATTATTACATCGCGATCGTTGCGGCAACTGATGAAGAGTGGATTACGGCAGAACGGGAAATACTTCAGGCTGAAAAACTGGGACTGCCTCATGAAGCTACTCAAGCATTCCTGGATTCCGGCGTTGGCTCAAGAGCACGAGTTTGGCACTACACCTATTACAGTCTCGGTGTAGTTGCAGTTTGGATCGTGGGGCTGCTTTTCCTGTTTCTGACTGGCAAGATCATGTCGCGCGTTACACTGCGTTCGATCGAAACAGCAGATCCGAATCAGCCAACCACTAGTTCTCAGATCACTTTGCGTCAGTGGTACCGACGACTAATCAACGTCGCCGGACTTTATTACGCCCTTTCGATTCCGATTGTAATGTTCCTCGTGCTGGCCGTTGCCGCCTCTATAACCTACGGCTTCATCATGCTCGGACGTATCCCAATCAAACTGGTATTACTTCTGGGAATCGGAGCGCTGATTACAATCTCCAAGATGATCCGTTCCTTGTTCATTAAGATTGAGAAGGAAGATCCAGGACGTTCGCTTAAGGTTGAAGAGGCGCCACGACTCTGGGATCTAACCCGGAGCGTCGCCGACACAGTTCAAACGCGCGCGATAAACGAAATCAGGGTTACCCCCGGTACCGAGCTCGCCGTCTACGAAAAAGGAACGTTTCGCGAACGATCCAACGACAAAGCGAAACGAATCCTTATTCTCGGTGTTGGTTGCTTGAATGGTTTCAGGCTCAACTCTTTTCGAGCGGTGTTGGCTCACGAGTACGGGCACTTTTCAAATCGAGATACGGCGGGTGGAGATGTGGCAATGCGAGTCAATGACCACATGATGAAGTTTGCACAGGCAATGTACGAGGGCGGGCAAGCCGTTTGGTGGAATATAGCGTTCCAATTTCTGCGCATTTACCACTTCATCTTTCGCCGGCTAAGTCACGGCGCAACGAGACTGCAGGAAATACTTGCCGATCGAGTTGCGGCAACGAAATACGGCGCCTTAGCATTCGAAGACGGTTTGACTCATGTGGTGAGGCGGAGCGCACAGTTCAATGCGATCGCGACGCAGGAGATTAATGCATCGTTGACGGCGCGGCGAGTTATGCAGAACTTATATGAACTCCCCGTAATTGAGAATGCAGACGTTGCCGAAGCAACGCGAGAAGCTCTTGATCGTAAAACAAGCGAAGACGACACGCACCCGAGCCCGAATGATCGGTTTCGCTTTACGAGGCGAATAACGACTCAAACTGAACCTGCGTTGTCTGGCATGGTATGGGATCTGTTTACGAATCGTGAGGCACTTACGGCAGAAATGACGAAGATGGTTCAGGGGAAGCTCGGTGGGTAGATAGTGGTTGGTAGTCAGTGGCCACGAAAGAATAGGTCCAATAGGTCATATAGGTCCTATCCCTACTGACCACTGACTATAACGATCTAACGCGTTACGTGAACAAGCATCTCCGTCCCTGATTCAATCTTCAACTCTTTGCTTCCCTGGACCGCGAGCGATCCGGCTCCCCCCGCGCCACCGATTATCAAACCAATTGCCGCTCCTTTACCGCCGCCAGCGATACCGCCAACAATCGCTCCAACTGTCGCCCCAATTCCTGCGCGCTTGACAGACTGCTTCGTGCGGCTCCCTGATTCAACACCGCCCTCGTTGTCAGCACGTCCGGAACCCTCGCCGTAAACGCGCGTCACGTAACCATGGAGCGTTCCCCTCCGGCCATCTCTTAGCTCAACTGAATCAAAGGCGAGATTCATACTGGTTCGTCCTTTGATCTTGCCGGACTTTTGGATTGAACTGACGTGACCGTTGAGTCGAGCCTCATCGAAACGACTCGGATTGATCACAGTGGCTGTGAACCTATCGCCTATCCTCGAGTCTTTGCTCGAAAGCGTCTCGTTGATGCGAACTTTCAAGTCAGTACCCACCGGGACTAACGGCGCCACTGGACGGCGCGTGGTGGTTCGCCGCTTCATACTTGGCTTGGTTTGCGCGTTGGTTGTAACCGAATTCGCCAACAGAGCAGCACCTATCATCACTGCCCACACAATCTTTTTAATGTTTGTTTTCATTCGCTCCTCCTTAGGTCTGCCTGTGCAACCGTTCCAAAAACAAAATGGCCCCGACTGCATGCGGGGGCCTTCCAATACCTGAGTTTGAAATCTAAACCTTAGACAGACAACGCCGCATTTGCTGACTGCGAACCTGAGCCCCCGTTCGAAGATTCCTCGCCCTCAAAACTACGCTGTCTGTGAACCGACCCGTCCGACTCAAAAATATATGCGGAAGGGGCTTCACGCATGATGATGTCCTGCAGCCTCATCAAGCCGTAGAGCAAAGCTTCGGGCCGTGGAGGACAACCCGGAATATAAACGTCAACGGGAATACACCGATCGACACCTTGCATGGTTGAGTATGAATCGAATGGACCGCCAGTCGAAGCGCACGCACCCATCGCAATCGCCCACTTAGGCTCAGGCATCTGGTCATATACCCGTCGAACAACTGGTCCCATTTTCAACGTTACAGTGCCCGCAATAATAATCAGATCACTCTGACGCGGGCTTGGACGAAAGACGCCAGCTCCAAAACGATCGATATCGAACCTGCCCGCTCCGGTCGCAATCATTTCAATTGCACAACACGCGAGGCCAAAGGTCATGGGCCACAGTGCAGACTTACGCGCCCAATTCACGACGGGAGCCGCAAGATCCATTCCCTTCGCCCCAACCGTCCGGCGAACTGCATTCATGATCGAATCGAACCTGGTTAAAACAAACCCTTCTTCGTGTTCAGCCATATGTAATTTCCGATTTCCGATTGCCAATTGCCAATTGTGGTTGCTCGTCGACCTTAAATCGACATTTGGCAATTGGAAATCGGCAATGTCTCAGGCCCATTCCAGTGCGCCTTTCCGCCATGCATAGTAATAACCAACAACAAGAATCGCGATGAAGACAAACATTTCAACTAGCGCAAACTTCGTAAACGAAAAATCGTCACCCATGAAGATTATCGCCCACGGCAAAAGAAAGATCGTCTCGACATCAAATATCAGGAAGAGCATGGCCACGATATAGTACCTGACGGTGAACCGATCGTGCGCCTCTGTCGTCGGATCGATGCCGCACTCGTAGGGACGCATCTTCCCTTTTTCATATTTTATCGGCCGCAGAAATCTCCCAAGTATCAGCGGCAGCACAGGAAAGACAACCGCGACGGCGAAAAATATCATCACCGGCCAATAAGCTGTAATGGGACTGCCGACTGTCGTTTCAGCGCTGCTAGCAGTTGCTTGAAGAAGCATGTTCTCTCATGAGGAGAGCCCCGTGGAAATTGTTGAACCACAAAATAGTAAGCGTGGGTTAACAACGTTGTCAACGCGGTCGTCTACTTTGTGCTTCGTACTTTGTTCTTTGTGCTGCGAAGCTGTCTTCGGTCCGGAGGTTCGTCGGCATGTGTTCACATATCTGTAACTTCACTGCAAGACCGATTTAAGAATATAGACATAACCTTAGCAGTCCCAGGAGCTAGTTCTACAACACATCAACACACCGAGGTTACCAATGATGCTTTCAAGCTTCAGATTCGTCTCCCTGCGCGCGACATTCTGTTTAGTTGCCATTCTTTTCAGTGTCTCACTAACTGACGGTCAGGAACTCGCCAAGAGCATTGTGAAACCGCCCGTCGATTCCAGCGAACCAACTGTGAACGAGCGTGTTCGAGTCCTGGAGACTGAACTTGAAAAGCAAAATGCAAAATTAGACCAACTCCAAAAGACAATTGCGGATCAACAGATAGCTATTCAAGAGCTGCTGGACAGACTTTCGGTAGCGAAGGTAACGCCGGAGGCATCAGAAAAGCCTGTAGCGCTAGCGGCTCCGGTTTCTGAGAAGGAGTCTACTTCTGCCTCCCAAACACAAACAGTTGAACAACGACTCGCAAAGGTCGAAGGTCAGGCTCTAAAGATCGGGCCGTTGCGCGTCAGCGGAGACTTCCGGCTTCGCTTTGATGGAATCTTCCGCTCAGCTACCGATCCAACCGACCCGCCGGTTACCCACAGTCAAAATGCTCGGGCTCGCTATCGATTGAGAATCAACTTCGATACGGATCTGTATCCAACGCTCAGTTTCCATAGCCAGCTTGCCACCGGTCCAATCAATAACGCGTTGACACTAGATCAGGACTTCAGTGCCGTAAACGCTCGCCATCCATTCTTCATAAACGAAGCATGGATCGACTATCACCCAATCAAGGCAGTTCAACTCCAGGGGGGTCGTGTTCAGGAAGTGTTCGCGGACAACTCCCGATTTCTGTTTGACGACGATATTCGGTTCAACGGCTTCAATGAAAAGTATGTACTGGCACTAAAGAAGAACGCTGGTTACTTTTCAAACATAGACTTCCGCGCTGGCCAGTACATCTTGAGCAATCCAAACGTGGCGATAATCACTCCCGGAAGTCCGTTAGCGCGTGCAGGTGAAATCGTTGGGACTACTGGTCGCTCCGCGAACCTTTTCCACCAGGGGGTGCTTTTCAACCAGACCTTCAATGAGCGCTGGTCCGATCAATTTGGCGGCGATATTCAGCTCTACCGCAATCCAAATCAAATCCAGTTGGCTTCAACCGCAGATGGAGTTGTATTGCTCGTCCAACCCGGACTTGGTCTGGCGCTCTCCGGCCCATTAACCGGGACAGGAAATGCGACCACATCACCGGGAGGCGCAATCTACACCGCTTCCGGATTTCAGGTTGCACGTCTTACCTACCGACTAAACTATGCAGGATTCGAAAAGGGCGATCACAAATTTCCAGTGATCTTCAATCTACAGTTAGCGCGCAACGTCGCAACAGGGCTCAAGGAAAGGGACGCGATGTTAGCGGGATTGCAAGTCGGAAGAATCACCAAGAGGGGCGACACTTCGTTCCTGTACGTCTTCTCAATCAAAGGCGCGAACGCTTTGATATCTCAGGTCACGGACGACGACCTCGGGACAGGTACAGGCGTGAATATTCGGACCAATCACTTCCGCTTCGAGTATGGAATCGCGAGAAAGGTCACGTTGCAGAGTCTATTCTTCATCCAGAATTCATTACGAAGCAGTGGCCAGTATCCAAACTTCTTTGTTCCACTCAGCGCGTTCGTGCCGACAACGTATCGGCTGCAACAACAGATCGTATTTTCGTTCTAGAGGGTAAGCCTATCGGTGGTCTTGGGCCACAATGTGAGGTAACCACGACAGGCTAACAGCCTGTCGTACTTAATCACTGAGACCGCGGGCGTCTCGCCCAACTCCAACGCCGCTCGCGTGTCCACATAACGAGGGCCTCGATCCTCATTACATTTTCACGCCCCCGGCAGCGCTCTTGCGGGCGAGACGCGCGCGGTCCCAGTTTCGGGGCATTAGCTCGTGCATCAGGTAAGGCTGATGGGTTGGCGTTTTGTGACTCGGATCTTGCGTCCGTTTGCTGAGCGTCTATGAGAAGACCCTTGCCAGTCTTGAAAGTCCCAATCCATGCCACAAGTCGCCGATATTTGGCAGCGGCACTCCCATTAAACGCATGAGCACGCCTACACAGAGACCAATAATTACGGTGGTCACAAACGCTCGCACAACCATGCTCAAGGCGTTTTTAGAAGCGCCTGAGACCGCCCGTAAAAAACGGTAACGCATGTCGACAACCTCCGTTTTTCTGAGCTTTTGGGTTATCCCACGTGTAGCCAAAGACAGTTCGAGGCGACTACACCTTGGATTTTGAGGATTTTTGGGGCTGTCGGGGTTTTGGAAAGTGAAGCCTATTGACTTCGAAAGCATTATGGCAAAGTGGCCTAGTGGTTGACAACAGATAAGTCAGTGGTCGGAGGTCACGATCCGCTGGCCTTTGCCTCAAAAGTCTCATCAGCGGCTTTGCACAAAAAGTCAGATACCACCTGCTTTAGCAGCGTGGAGATTCAAATTTGCGCTAGAGTGCGCCCGGAACCTTATGAGGTGATACCACCTGCTTCAGCAGCGTGGAGTTTCAACTTCTCGCTAAAACCGCGGTAAGAACGTAGCAGAAAATTGAAACTCCACGCTGCTAAAGCAGGTGGTATCTAACCGTCACTCCAAAGCTGCCACCTAGCGCGAAGCTGAGACTCCACGCTGCTAAAGCAGGTGGTATCTGACTTTTTGTGCAAAGCCCTCATTAGCCTAGCGAAGCAGGCGCGAGCATAAAGCCTGGGGCGTGAGCCCCAGGGTTCGTGCGTTTAAAGTTGTAGCCCGTGATAACGGGCGACAGTCCTCTATTTATCTCAGCTTTCGCCGCGCTTTCGCGGGCTTTTGACTTATACGATTGGCTTCCTGGGGCTGACGCCCCAGGCTTTATACTTACACCTGCTTCGCAGGTTAAGACACTCGCCCCGCATGAAATTCGTGTTCGGATCAGAATTTTGAGGCAAGGCTGGTCCGCTGAATAGGTCGTATCGGTCGCATAGGTCATGTTAAGAAACCTTCACCGTCCCTCTTGCGTAATAAACTCACTACGAGTAGAAGTTCTTAGCAGTTATTAACTCGTTTCAATTCTGCGTAGCTCAATCTTATTTTTCGGATCAAACGTCTTCCTCAAAAGGGAGAAGTCTGATCCTCAGTCGCGTTCACTCCCCATGTAATCAATGTTTCTGAAGCGAGGATTCTCCATGCAACGATCAGTAATCAAGTTCCTGCTGTTGGCTTTGACGATGACGCTTTACACGTCAAGTCTCCACGCTAAACCACTGAACGTCCCGGTGGTCTATTACAAACTTTCCAATGGTCTCAAAGTCGTCATCTCTGAAGATCACATCGCACCCGTAGTCACAGTAAGCGTTTACTACAACGTTGGCTTTCGCATGGAACCAAAAGGGCGCACCGGTTTTGCGCACTTGTTTGAGCACATGATGTTCCAGGGTTCTGCAAACGTGAAGAAGTTCGAGCATGCCAAGTTCATTGAGGCCAACGGCGGCAGTCTTAACGGGCATACCGATTTCGACTACACAAATTATTACGAAACGTTGCCGAGTAATCGCGTAGAAACTGCGTTGTGGTTGGAAGCTGATCGCATGCGCTCTCTCGATATAAGCGAAGAGAACCTCAAGAATCAGCAGAACGTTGTCAGTGAAGAAGTCCGAGTAAACGTTCTTAATCAGCCTTACCAGTTCTTCGAATGGATCGAACTTTGGAAGAACGCTTTTACCAATTGGAACAACTCACATAATGGTTACGGCTCACTTGACGAGATCAATGCCGCGACTATTGAAGACGTTCGCAATTTCTTCAAGACCTACTACGCCCCAAACAACGCCGTATTGACCGTAGTCGGCGATGTTGATGCTGCCGAAGTGAAGAAGATGGTGGAAAAGCATTTTGCAAGCGTTCCCTCTCAGACTGCGCCGGCCAAACCCGATTTGATGGAACCTGCTCAAACGAAAGAGAAGCGAGTTTCTCAACCGGACAAACTTGCAAATCTTCCAGCACTCGCGACCGGTTATCACGTCCCGCCACAGAATGCACCCGACTTTGCTGCGATGGCTCTGCTCGTCCAAATATTGCAGGGCGATGATAGTTCTCGCTGGTATCAACGACTGGTTAAGGAAAAAGAATTAACTCTCGATCTGACCGGCGGCCTGAATTACTTCGGCAACGAGTTTGACTACAGCGGCCCAATGATCATGACGACGCGAACCACGTACAAACCCGGTCACACCGCTGATGAAGTGTTGAAAGAGATGGATGCGGTAACTGCGGAGGTCGTAGCGAAAGGAGTTACTGAGAAAGAGCTTGCTGATGCCAAAGTTAGATACCGCTCAAACTTCTACAGCCAACTCGAGTCCAGTTTTGGCAAGGCACATCTGCTGTCGGTGCTCGCTCTCTTCAGAGACGATCCCAACCAGATCAACTCGCTATTGACTCCGTTCGAGAACGTCACCGCAGCCCAGGTGAAAGCGGCCGCTGCGAAATATCTCGTCGCCAGCAATCGAACTGTGATCGATCGCGTTCCCGAAACAAAGACCCAAACCGGTCAATAAAGGAGGCACCGAAATGAAAGTCTTACTATCAATCACGCTCTTAATCGTTTCGAGTCTCCCCGTTCTAGCCCAACAGAAGACTCCGCCACCACCAGGGCCTGTACGACCTTTGAACCTACCGAAGCTGACAGAGAAGAAGCTGGCCAATGGTCTGACTGTGGTGCTCGCACCGTTGCCAAATGTTCCTAAGGTCTCAGCGATCCTGACTTTCCGCTCGGCAACGGACGCGACTGATCGCACTACACACCCCGGTATCGCTCAAATCGCCGCCGGTGTCGCGAATGAAGGGACCGATACGCGTACAAGCAAGCAGATCAAAGAAGAGCTCCGCTCGATTGGCGGGTCGCTTAGTCTTTTTGCTGATGCGGATCAAACACAACTCACCGCGACCTCGCTATCAGAGTTTTCAACTCGAATGTTCGAGGTGATGAGCGACGTCGCGCAACATCCGGCGTTCCCTGAGAGTGAGGTGAAACTCGCGCAGGAAAACACCATCCAACAAATTCGAGCGGGCCGCTCCAATCCAGGCTTCCTGGCGAACGAGCGGTTTCAGAAGGCCGTCTTCGGCAATCATCCGTATGGATTTGTCGTTCCGGATGAGAAGTCGATCAGCGCGCTGACCCGAGACGATCTGAAAGCGTTTGTGACGAAGTATTACATCCCGAATGCGTCACATCTAATCGTGGTCGGGGACATTGACGTCGACAAGACGTTCGCTGAAATTGAAAAGGCATTCGGAAGCTGGAAGAGTGGCACCGTTCCACCCGATGAGAATCCACCGGTTCCCGTGCGCGAGAAACGACAGATCTACTTCGTTAATCGTCCGGGATCGATCCAGTCAACTATCTATGTCGGTAACGTGAGTATCGCTCGCAGCCATGCTGATTATTTCGCCATCAGAACCGCAGACACGATATACGGAGGCTCGTTCTATTCCCGATTGACACGCAACATTCGCGAGAGTAAGGGCTACACCTATGCCCCGTTTAGCTCATCAAACACTCAGGCGAAAACAGGGTCGCATCTGGCTGGCGCGTCAGTGCGCAACGAGGTTACGGGCCCGACATTGCTCGAGATCCTTTATGAACTCGACCGAATGCGGGTTCTTCCAGTAACGGACGAAGAACTCGATGCGGCGAAACAATTCAGCACCGGAAACTTTTCGATTGAGCTTGCCAGTCAGTTGGGACTCGCCGGTCGAATCAACACCGTCTACACTTATGGTCTAAGCAAGACGTTCATCGACGACTTCCGTCCAAAGATCGAAGCGCTCACAACCGCTGACATACAACGCGCGGCCGCTAAATATTTCGACACCTACCATGCTGCCATCGTCATTGTAGGCGATTGGGAGAAAGTGAAAGATCAGGTGACGCCGTTTGGTGACGTGACGATCTACGACTCGGACGGGAATGTTGTAAAAAGCTGAAACCGATCTCAGATAATCTCAGATCTCAGATCCCAGATCTCAGATCTCAGATCTCAGATCTCAGATCTCAGATCTCGGATCTCGGATCTCAAATATGATTGGGTCCTAAGTCGATTTGAGATCTGAGATCTGAGATCGTTTGGGATCTGAGATCTGAGATCTGGGATCATTAGGAGTGCACATGCCGCTTTACCACTCCTCCTTCCGCATCTGCTAACCCGTGCACAACCATGAAAGCATCTTCATCAAAGTCCCGGACAACAGACTTCACTCGTCCGATCTCTAATCTGGTTACTACACAGTAAAGAATGTCCTGGTCCTGATTAGTTAACCCGCCTTTGCCCTTGAAAACTGTCACGCCTCTTTGTAGTCGTTGAATTATTCCCTGTCTTATCGGCTCACTGCGTTCTGAAACGATGATTATTGCAGTGTGTTCCTCCACGCCATGAATTAAGAAGTCGACGGTCTTTGAAGCGGCAAAGTACGTCAACATCGAATACAACGCAGAGTCGATGCCGAGGAAGAATGCTGCCGACGAGAAGATAACGACATTGAGAATCAGAATCACGTCGCCGACCTTTAAGATGTGACTGCCCTTGCTGATTAAAAGTGCGGCAATCTCAGTCCCATCGAGCACAGCACCACCACGGATCGCGAGCCCGATTCCGGCCCCGATGAAGAATCCGCCAAATACTGCTGTGAGCAGTCTATCGGGAGTCACATCCGGAAACTTCACCAAAGCCAGGCATAGAGAAAGGCCTGCAATTGCAAGGACGCTTCGGACTGCAAAGAAACGTCCGATCTGGCGATAGGCAATAATGATAAAGGGAACGTTGATGATGAGAATGAGCAAAGAGAGTGGCCACCCAAGCACATTCGAGAGCAACATTGAAACTCCCGTTACCCCGCCATCAATGAAATGGCTCGACAAAAGAAATCCTTTCAAGCCGAACGCGGCAGAAAAGATTCCAAGGACGATCAGAATAGTGCTACGCGTTGCGCGCGCGAACGTTTTCATTGTTACAACCCCCGGTGAATATGGTGCTTTGACGCAAGACGCGGAGACAAGGCGACACGGAGAAAGGGTGACGCGGCGTCGGGGAGACGCGGTGACACGGAGATACGGAGACGCGGTGACACGGTGACACGGCGAGCGGAGACGCGGCTACGCGGAGAAACAGGCCCCACTCACCGCATCTCCGTGTCGCCGCGTCTCCGTGTCACCCTATCTCCCCGTCACTCCATCTCCCCCTCGCCCCCTCGCCCCCTCTCCGCGTCGCCCCATCCCTAATGAATGGATCGAATAACTACTTACGCGCCATTCTCCGCCCTGCTTCTCCAGGACCAGAGTTTCGGTGCTCGCAGGTAACTTACTGAACGAGCTCTCATATCGAATGGTGACTGTCTCAGCGATGGGATCGGAATAGAAAATACTGTTGAAGTTCCTGCTCTTAACTCTCCCGGCCTGATCTAAAAACTGCCGCATGCGAACTGCCCAGCTCTCTTTCGTAAATCTGGCGCTCAACCGATCGGAGACGAAATTCCAGGCTTCATCCATGTTGCCGCTATAGATCAGTGCCAACCAGTTTTCAGCTACGCTTTTTAGTTTGGTCTGATCAGCCGCTGAAACTTCTCTACTCGATGTCGCTCGAATGATGATCTGGGCAAAATCATCTGTGGCGGAAGACATCCGATCGATCACGGATTGCTGGTCAGAATTAACCATTACTGCGACGGTAAGCCTGTACTTGGTGTAGTAACGCAAATCAGAGATATACCCTGGAAAATCCCCGTCGTGTCCATACGTTCTGCCAAAGTTGCTGCGCGAGATCATCACGCCTAATCCATAACTCGCGCCCTCCCCGGTGCTGGTGCTTTTGATCATTTCATCGAGACCATTAGGCGATAGCACTTCGCCTTCGTAAAGCAGGTGCCCCCAACGAGCCAGATCCTCCGCAGTTGAAGCAAAGCCACCACCCGCCCATTCCCACTGCGGATTTATTCTGAACTTCCCGTTTACGATAACAGGTCCATCATCGAGATAACCATTTGACGTGTCAGGCAAGGTCAGGGCGTTTGATGGAATAGTTCGTTCCAATTTGAATGGCTTCAAAATCTTCTCATCGATTAGCTCATAAAGAGATCGTCCCGTGACCTTCTCGATAATCATTCCGACAAGAATGTAATTGGTGTCCGAGTAGTTGTAGCCCTGACCCGCCGGAAAGAGCGGTTTCTTTTTGAGTACGTAAGCAATCAGCTCGTCGTAGCTGATGTTTCTGGCACTACTCTTGAGCGCCTGTTTTTCAAAGCTGCTCAAATTGGCATGATTCTCAATCCCACTAGAGTGGTTCAACAACATGCGCAGCGTAATATCTTTGGCATTGGGAAGTTGATTGAACCACGGGGCGTTACCCAACCACGTTTGAATCTTCTCGTCGAGCTTCAACTTATTTTCCTGAACCAACATCATGGTTAGCGTGGCCACAAATGTCTTGCCGATGCTTGCTGCCAATAATCGATCGGTTGTTTTAAGTTTCGATCCAGTTTCCAGATCCGAAACACCGATCGCGACTGAGCCGGAAACAAAGCGAGGCTTGCCATCAGCCGTTTGTCCATCAACATAAACAAAACCCACTTCCGCGCCAGGAAATTTTTCCGTCGCCATCAAAACCCTGAGTCTCCCCTTCACTCTCTCGGCAATGTTCGTGACTTTCGCCTGATTTTGTGCCGGGGCCGGCGTGACTGTTTGCGCATACGCGATAGAAGGAATTAAGAGAAGTAACAGAACTGCATGACGGTGCTTCATGGTTTGTTCACAAAAGCATCGGAATAGAAGAACGAGGAGAGTTGAGACAGATAGTAGCGCGTTTCCTGAGCCAGCGGAATAGGTCGATAAGTCCTATAATCAGCCCCATGTCATCCACAAAGACCGTAATCATCTCCGGCGCTGGACCAACTGGTCTCGCGTTGGCATGTCAGTTTGTCCGTTATGGTGTCGACTTCGTGATCGTTGATAAGAAAGAAGGAGTGACGCCCTATTCTAAAGCGCTCGGCGTTCACGCCCGCACGCTCGAAATCTACGAACAAATTGATCTCGCAAAGCCCGCAATCGCACAGGGCACACGAGCGGGCAAAGTCCGGATGCTTGAACGTGGCGAAGTCCTGGGGGAAGTAAACCTTTCTAATGTAGGCGAAGGTTTGAGTCCTTATCCTTACATGCTCGTGTTCGAACAAAGCCGCAATGAACGGTTAATGTACGATTGGCTGCTGCAGCATAACCGGGACGTCAAATGGCAAACGGAGCTCGTGGACTTTTCGCAGAACGACTCAACTGTTACTGCATCGATTAAAACAGCCGATGGTCAATTTCAGAATATTGAAGGAAGTTATCTGGTTGGTTGTGACGGGCCGCACAGTTTGGTCAGGCGCAACTTGGGGCTTTCATTCGCGGGTAGCACCTTTGAACGATTGTTCTACGTAGCGGATGTTCACCTCGATTGGAAATTCACTCACGATGCTCTAACAGTTTGCATTGCCCCGCACAGTCTCGTCGCGTTCTTTCCACTGCCTGGAGAAAAGCGCTGGCGCATTGTCGGATCATTTCCTGAAGGTGTTATGAAAGACGAAAGCGACGTTGTTTATCAAGAGATTGAGGAACAGATCAAAAAGGAAGCACAGTTGGATCTCGACATAACCCGCGTCGATTGGTTCTCAACTTACAAAGTTCATACTCGTCACGTTGATCGCTTTTCTTCAGGACGATGTTTCGTTGCAGGCGACGCAGCGCACATTCACACGCCAGCCGGTGGGCAGGGTATGAATACCGGAATACAAGATGGTTATAACCTCGCGTGGAAGCTCGCGATGGTGCTGAAGCATTTCGCTCACATGGACCTTTTGGATACGTACAACGAAGAGCGCTTGCCAAATGCGAAACGGTTAACTGAAACGACTGATCGAATGTTCAACCTGGCAGCAGGTACCGATTGGTTTGTTAGCTTGATTCGCACCACAGTCTTTCCACCGATGGCCAGGTACATTCTCTCAATTGACGCGATTCGCAAACGCTTTTTCATCATGATTTCTCAGATAGGAATCAGCTATCGCGACAACTCATTAAGCTCACATGACGAGGACAGTGATTTCGAAGTGAAGGCCGGCGATCGGATGCCCTACTTTGTCGTCGACGGACAGAGTATCTTCGACAAACTGCGAGCACCAAAATTTCACTTACTGACTTTTTTCGACGGCCAGATAGAATTCGAGAGGCTTCAGGCGACGGATGTTGTCGATACACAAATGATCCCTCTTTATCCACACGTGACCGAAGTCTTTGGACCCACCAGGTCATTTAACGTTTTGCTCCGACCTGACAATCACATCGCATTGATCACGAAAGATCCATCGTTGAAAACTGTTACTGATTATCTCGATCGAATGTTTGGATAGTGGGTCTGCACAAAACGGTCGAAAATCCTCCAAACGGCAGTTTGGGGATCGTTCAAGTTTGATCTCTGCATTCACTTCATCCGCATCTTCACCTTAAATTGTGCAAATAAATAGAGTGGACTTGAACGATCCCCAAACTGCCCGTTTGGGGGATTCGTTAGACACTGGAGAAGGGTCCGCCAATCCCTTTTTGGGTTTAGCATTCAATGATCACATTGAAACTATCCAATGATAACCACAAGAGATTTCACTTAAGGCTTAATGAGCTTGATCCCCAGATGATGAAATAACTAAAAGGAGATCAAGCTAATGACAGCCAAAGCAGCTTCATCACCCGATCGCAAGACGTCCACAATCTTCAGAGAGTCTCACCCGTTCTCAAGTTTTTCGGTTAATGATTTAGGCAAGGCAAAGACTTTTTATGGCAAAACATTGGGGCTCGATATTTCCGAGTCACCCGAAGGATTGCAATTGAAGCTGGCCGACAGTTTCAACCTGTTCTTATATCCAAAGCCGAATCACACGCCCGCAACTTTTACTGTTCTCAACTTCGCCGTTGACGACATCGACGACGCAGTAGACGAACTCAACAGGCTGGGTATCCGGCTGGAAAAATATGATCAGGCTGAGATCAGGACGGACGCGAAAGGAATAATGCGAGGCAATGGACCTCAAATCGCGTGGTTCAAGGACCCGGCCGGGAATATTCTTTCGGTTGTGGAGGACAAGGAAGAATAGCAGGAGCAGGAGCAGGAGCAGGAGCAGGAGCAGGAGCAGGAGCAGGAGCAGGAGCAGGAGCAGGAGCAGGAGCAGGAGCAGGAGCAGCAAAGGGTAGTTCCTGGTGTTCGCAATAATCTACTTCTTTTTTCGAGACGCAAAATTACCTGCTCCTGCCTCCTGTTCCTGCTCCTGACTCGTGAAATCATCCCGCTCTCTGGTTATACTTCCCGCATGACCACTACAACTGATTCCATGACCGGCTCAGAGATCGTTGAACTCTGCCGTAGACATACACTCTTCGAATGGTCCGCTCAAGCCGCTGTAGATCCGATACCGGTCGCTCACGCTAAAGGCATTTACTTCTGGACCCCGGAAGGAAAGCGCTTTATCGACTTCAACAGCCAACTTATGTGCGTGAACATCGGCCACGGAGATGAACGCGTCATCAATGCGATTAAAAAGCAGGCAGAGACACTTGCCTACGCCAATCCTTTTATGGCCACTGATGTTCGCGCTCGTCTCGGCGCGAAGTTAGCCGAACTAACGCCGGGTGATATCGACGCGTTCTTTTTCACCAACGGTGGTGCGGAAGCAAACGAGAATGCGATTCGAATTGCGCGGCTGTTCACTGGTCGGCACAAAATCGGGGCTCGCTATCGTTCATATCATGGCGGTACGGCCGGCGCACTTACACTCACCGGAGATCCCAGACGCTGGGCAGCAGAGCCGGGCATTCCTGGTGTTTTCCGGATTCCGGATTTTTACCACGGAATTCAGAAGGGTTCCGAAACAGCCGAGGAGGTGCTGGCGCGAACTGAAGAGATTCTCGAGCTCGAAGGAACCAAAACAATCGCAGCGTTGATCGTGGAACCTGTGACTGGAACAAACGGGATTCTGGTTCCTCCAGACGGTTACATGCAGGGTCTGAGAAAGTTGTGTGACAAGTACGGCATCCTCTTGATCGCGGATGAAGTGATGGCTGGGTTCGGTCGAACTGGCGAGTGGTTCTCAGTTAACCACTGGAACGTTGAGCCTGATTTGATGACGATGGCCAAGGGCTTGACGAGTGCATACGTGCAGCTTGGAGCAGTCGGCATGCGCCGGCAGATAGCCGACCACTTTCAAAAGAACGTGTTCTACGGCGGATTAACGTACAACAGTCATCCGTTGGCTTGCGCTGCGGCACTAGCAACCATCGCGGTTTACGAAGAAGACAATCTGATTGAAAACGCACGACAGATGGGAAAAATCATGCATAACTCGCTCGAGAATCTGAAGCGCAGGCATCCCTCTGTAGGAACAACCCGAAGTCTTGGCTTGTTTGGCATAGTCGAATTAGTGCGAAATCGAGAGACACTTGAACCGATGGCTCCGTTCAACGGCACTTCTCCGGAAATGCAGGAACTCGGCAAGTACTATCGGCAGGAAGGGCTCTACACGTTCGTGCGCTGGAATACCTTCTTCACGAATCCACCCCTTTGTATTACTGAAGCGGAGCTGAAGGAGGCTTTTGTGATTATCGACAAAGCGCTGGAAATTACGGACCGAGCTGTCGAGCAATAAGACTATCCACAGATTACGCAGATTACACCGATTTTTTGTAAGTGAAGGCCTGCGCCTGTAATAGGAACCAAGAATCCGTGACACAAACGAACAAGTTCCTGTTTTTTGAGCAAGGTTTGCCTGCCGGCTCCGCCGCACTCCTTGCGGAAAGGCTCTGCCTTTCCATACGCGGTTCTTAGAATTATGCGGCGATGCCGCTGAGGCAGAGCCTCAAACTATAACGGCTTAAGGGAAAGCCAGAGGCTTTCCGCAAGGAGTGCGGCGAAGCCGCGAACTCATTCTAGTGTTTAGTTGCGGCTAATAGCCGCGCTATGTAATCTGTGGACAAAGCTCGAAACCTTTACACCACCTGTCGCCGTATTTGCCTCTAGACGTTCAGCGTTGTAATAATCAATTTCGTGCTCCCCCGCAGGTGTTTTTGAGACTCGCATGACATACGAGATTCGCTGTCCCCTTATCGTACTCGCCGGCTTAGTGTCGGCATTCTTGTTCATCGGCTGCTCAAACAAGGCAGCTCAGCAAGCATTTCAACGCCCACCAGCGCCGGTTTCCGTCAGCACTGCCGTGGCGCAGGATGTACCAACCTATCTTGACGCTATTGGAAAAACCGTTGCCCGTGAAGTGGTTTCGATTCAACCGCAGGTGTCGGGGCGAATCCTCAAGCTCCACTTCACCGACGGTGCAAATGTGCGGAAGGGCGACATGCTGTTTACCATCGACCCAGCGCCCTTCGAAGCTGCTTTACGACAGGCCCAAGCCAACGTTCAGAAGGACATCGCCCTCAGGAAGCAGGCTGAGTCAAACCTTGCTTCAGAAATCGCGAAATCAAACTGGGGTAAGGTGCAGGTCAATCGTTACAAGACTCTGGTGGAACAGGGCGTGGTTTCCAGGGAACAGTATGAAGAGTTACGGGCAACGCAAAATTCACTGGACGCGAACGTCGGCTCAGCACGGGCGGCTGTGAACAGTGCCGAAGAGAGTATCAAGGTAGACACGGCAGCAGTTGAAACTGCCAAACTTGAACTCAGCTACTGTTCCATTCGTTCGCCAATCGATGGACGCGCCGGTCAGCGTCTGGTTGATGTTGGCAACATAGTACATCCCGGTAGCTCTTCCGCCAGCAATGCACCCGGCAGTGGTGCCCCCGCAACTGAGAACACGCTGTTGGTGATTGAGAGACTCGATCCGATCTATGCGGATTTCACGATCTCGCAAAACCGGCTGTCTGAAGTTCAAACTCAGATGAGAGCGAATAAACTTACGACAGAGGTTCGTTTACCTGACGAACCAGACTCGCCCGTCCTTGGGCAGCTGACGTTTCTCAATAACGCCGTCGAGGATGCGACCGGAACGGTAGGTCTGCGTGCTATGGTTCCCAACTCAGCTCACCGGTTCTGGCCAGGACGTTTTGTCAACATCCGCCTCGTCTTGAATACCATTCATCAAGCCGTGCTTGTGCCTTCAACTGCACCGCAAATGTCAGCTAATGGATCTTTTGTTTACGTAGTGAAGCAAGACAACACTGCCGAACAACGGCCGGTCACTCTCGGGCAACGTCAGGGGGATCTCATTGTTGTTGAAAGCGGAGTCTCTGCTGGTGAGCGCGTTGTGACGGTTGGACAATTGGGAGTTACTCCTAACGGCAAGGTTCACATCCAGGAACAACCGACTACGGCAGCCGCATCCACTGAGGCGAAGTAATGAATTTATCGGAACCGTTCATACGAAGACCCGTGATGACAGCGGTCCTGACGCTCTCAGTCATTCTCTTTGGGATACTGAGTTACCGCCAATTACCGGTAAACGATCTTCCCGCCGTTGATTATCCTGTCATTCAGGTCACCGTTGGGTATCCAGGCGCGAGTCCCGACACGATCGCAAACAACATCGCCACGCCGCTTGAACGGGCCTTCATGCAAATCAATGGGCTCGAAGTAGTCACGTCTAAGAGCTCCCAGGGTATCGCAACGTTCACGTTACAATTCGCACTTGAAAAGGATATCGATGCCGCTGCTACTGATGTTCAGACGGCAATCTCGCAATCGCTGAGTAGCCTGCCCGCGGATCTTCCTTCGCCACCAACCTATTCAAAAAGTAATCCCAATGATCAGCCGATCATGTACATCGCGCTGACGAGCGACTCCGTCACACGTGGTCAACTATACGATTACGCGAGCACCCAGGTCGGCCAGCGGCTCAGCATCCTGCCGGGCGTTTCTCGAATCAACGTTTACGGAACCAAGTCAGCGATTCGTATTAAGGCGAACCCAGCTGCGATGTGGTCCCGCGGAATAACCATCGACGATCTCAACGCCGCGATTAGGAGCGGTACCAGTTACACGGGCGCAGGCCAACTCGATAGTAGTTCCGGCACGGCGATACTCCGTCCGCAGGGTCAACTCGAGAACGCCGAGCAATACAGTAATCTGATTGTTGGTGGCACCGGAGATGCGCCTGTTTACCTGCGAGACGTCGCGGAAGTTAAGGACTCCGTACAAGACGAACGCGTGAACATGCGGTTCTGGGCTCGCGGTTACGACATTCCTTCAGCGACGGTGATTGTAGCCGTCAATCGTCGCGCTGGAGCGAATGCTGTTGAAGTTGCAAAGAGCATCCGCGAAATCCTTCCCCAGGTTAGTTCGGAATTGCCCGGCTCAATTCGGGTCACGCCAATTTATGATCGCTCACAAAGCATTGTTCACTCTGTTGCGGACGTACAGACGACTTTAGTCATCGCCTTTGTCCTCGTCGTAATTGTGATCTTCGCGTTTCTTGGTCGCGCAACCGATACGTTGATCCCGACGGTCGCACTCCCGCTGTCTCTTCTCATCACGTTCATCGCGATGCACATCCTTGGCTATAGCCTGGACAATCTATCGTTGATGGCGTTGACGCTGGCGATCGGATTCCTCGTAGACGATGCGATTGTGTTTCTTGAGAACACTGTGCGTCGAATGGAACATGGAGAGGGACCTTTCATAGCTGCTCTCAACAGTGCCAAAGAGATCAGCTTTACGATCATGTCGATGACGATCTCACTGGCGGCAGTGTTTATTCCACTCGTGTTTATGACTGGACTGGTGGGGCGCATCTTCCGTGAGTTTGCGATCACGATCGTCATAGCGATTTTTGCATCGGGTCTTGTGTCACTGACACTTACGCCTTTGATGTGCGCGCGGCTTTTGAAAGCACGTGGCGAAGGAATGAAGAAGACCTGGATGGAGCGCGTGATAGGTGGAATAGAAAAGCGCGTGCTCGCTCTTTATGGTGGATCGCTATGGTGGTTCATCAGACACCGTTGGATATCGCTTGCTATTTGGATAATTTGTTTGGCCGGAACGGTCGGACTGTTTGTATTAGTACCGAAATCTTTCCTGCCGCCAGGTGATAGCAGCGTGATCTTCGGAGCCTTCATTGCGCGCGAAGGCTCATCACCGTCGCAGATGCGTGAGCTCCAGAATCGGGTGGACGAAAAGCTTCACGAGGATCCGAATGTAGTTACCGACTTCACACTCACTGGCGCGACAGGCTTCCTCTCGTCGAATCAGGGAATCACGTTTACGCTCATCAAGCCTCCTGAAGAAAGAAAGCCGATTCAGGAAGTTACCGCAGAGATGATGGGCAAACTCAATACGATTCCCGGAGTGTTTACATTCCTCAGGCCCTTCCCGGTCCTGGAGATCAGCACAGGCGTCACAGCGCAAACGCAAGGGCAGTATGGTTTCGCCGTATCCGGTGCCAATCCCAGCCAGGTTTACGAGGTTGGCCAAAAGTTACTTGGCAAGTTAATGACCTACCCGGGCTTTCTGACGGTCTCTTCTGATTATTACAGCAACACACCAAACGTAAACGTCGACATCCGTCGCGAACAGGCAAAGACTTATGGCGTATCTGAAGCGAGAATTCTGACGTTGCTGCGTAATGCTTACTCGCAAAATTATCTGTACCTGATCAAGAAACCGGAAGATCAGTATCAGGTAATTCTCGAGATTGCTGATGAGGCGAGATCTCATCCTGAAGATCTGGCACAGCTTTACATTCGATCAGATGACGGCAAACGTCTGATCCAGCTTGGTGAACTGGTGACGTGGCGAACGACGCTCGGTCCGCAGACTGTGAATCATTTGAATCAGTTCACGAGTGTAACGTTGTTCTTCAACTTGAAACCCGGCGTCGCACTGGGAGACGCAACTAATTTCATAACCAAAGCAGCTAATGAAGTCGTTCCGCCTGGCGTTCGCGCTGAACTGGTTGGCGAGGCGCAAACGTTCTCGAGCACAGTAACGAGTCTCACGATATTGATGGGATTGGCAGTCTTTGTGATGTACGTAATCCTCGCGATTCTTTACGAGAGTTATGTTCATCCACTGACGGTATTGTCAACGTTGCCGACGGCACTCGTAGGCGGCCTGCTGACACTTTTGATTTTCGGTCAGGAAGCGTCGCTCTATGCATTTGTCGGCATGTTCATGTTGATGGGGATTGTGAAGAAGAACGGTATCATGATCGTCGACTTTGCAAGGCAACGTGTCGATGCAGGTGAAAGAGCTGACGTGGCAATTCACGATGCCAGCATGGACCGTTTCCGACCCATTCTAATGACAACGTTGGCGGCAGTCTTTGGAGCGATGCCGATCGCAATTGGTATGGGGGCCGATGGCGCGTCCCGCCGGCCGCTTGGCTTGGTGGTAGTCGGCGGTCTCGTCATTTCACAATTCATAACGCTCTACATCACTCCGGTAATCTATCTCTATCTCGAACGCTTCCAGGAAAACGTGCTGGACCGCACCGCGTTCTTTGGTACGCGCCACCTCGACACTCCTGGTCATGAGCGACCTCAACACCAACCCGCGCCCTCAGATGTGTCTGCGGGTGATTGAGTCGGGAAGATTACCACCTGCTTCAGCAGCGTGGAGTCTCAACTTCTCGCTACAACCGGCGAATCAAAGAACCAGCAGATACCACCTGCTTCAGCAGCGTGGAGTCTCAACTTCTCGCTAGAACCGACGAATCAAAGAACCCGCAGATACCACCTGCTTCGGCTTTGCACAAAAAGTCAGATACCACCTGCTTTAGCAGCGTGGAGTCTCAGCTTGGCGCTAGGTGGCAGCTTTGGAGTGACGGTTAGATACCACCTGCTTCAGCAGCGTGGAGTTTCAATTTTCCGCTACTGAGCAGCTTCTTACCGCGGTTTTAGCGAGAAGTTGAAACTCCACGCTGCTG